>Ga0209382_10000458_pt1 | contig 67313 bp, 54 predicted proteins | sample SoiMetdeltSBSDD5_FD_187599 | JGI IMG/M metagenome (GOLD analysis project Ga0209382, IMG submission 187599) | Bulk soil microbial communities from a Populus tree surrounding site in Tennessee, USA - Soil MetaG P. deltoides SBSDD5 (SPAdes) (version 2) | ecosystem: Environmental > Terrestrial >...
ATGATGATGATGATGATGACGATGACGACGATGGTGGCCCCGTAAGCCCGCCCCCATCCCAGGTGTCCGCTCCGTCAGCGCCGCCTGCGGAGCCGGTCTGCAGCACGCCGGGTCAGGAGATGTCGTTCCAGACCGGCGACGGCCGCATCACCGTGCGCGTCTTCGGGAGCATGAACACGCCGCTCCAGTTCTCGATTCGGCACCCGATCGATCCGGCCTCGGTGCCGTCGGCACCCGGTCCGGTCGTGGGCGGGCTCCTGTTCCAGCTCATCGCCGAGAACTGCGGTGGCGGCCCGGTCGCCGTCCTGCCAGCAGAGGTCAACCTGGGAGTCCGTTACACGGATGCCGAGGCGGGCGGCATGAACGAGGGCAATTTCACCCTGGCCCGCCTCGACACGACGGCCAACCAGTGGCGTACCGTCGAGAAGCAGGCGGCTGACCCGCCGAACAACTTCGCCTCGGCCACGATCACCGAGATGGGATTCTACGTCCTGTACCAGCGGTCTTGAGGCGTCTGACAGGCGGCTGACGGCAGCCGGAGCCTGGGACCAGGGACATGGGGGGCGGTTCGGGCAGATGCCCGGGCCGCCCCCTGTGTGTGCTCCGGGCGCAGGCATCGCCGAATCGTGCTACCCGTGTGATGACCGCGTCACGATCTTCGCCTTCCGTTCAGCGTACGCTGGAGCCACACACATCCGACGTCGATCGCGCTGGTAGCCGGCCAGGGGTATCGAGGGCCTCTCCTCCCTGGGAAGCTCACGCCGCTGGCGCTCATCGTCAGACCTGGAGCCTGTGAGATTGGGCCGTTTCGTGTCCTGCAAATCAGCATTGTCGTGCTCATGCTGTTCGGAAGCACCTGGCTCGTTCGCACGATCAGGATGGCGGCCTCGCCGTCCGGCAACTCAAGCACCTGGCTCAGCAGCGATGCGCTGGCCGGCACCCTCCAGCAGGGTGACAACGGCGACAACGACGATGGCGACAACGGCGACGACAACGACGACGGCGACAACGACAATGACGACGGCGGGGACGACAACGACAACGATTCCGACGACAACGACAACTTCGACGACTTCGACCTGCCGCCGTTGCCGTCGGGGTCTTCGGCGCCGAGCCGCAAGCCGGAGCCCCAGTGCTCGACGCCCGGCCAGGACACGGTGTTCACCTCCGATGACGAGAAGGTGACCGTGCGCGTCTTCGGCTCGTCGCGCCCCGTGCGCGTCGAGATCTACAAGGTGATCGACTTCCTCTCTGCGCCGCTGCCGCCGGGCAATCTGGTCGGTCTGCTGGCGTACGAGCTCCGCGCCAGCCACTGCGATACCAATCCGCTGACGCAGTTCCCTTCCGAGGTGAACCTTGGGATTCGGTACAGCGACATCGAGGCGACCGGTCTGGACGAGAGCCGCTTCGTGATCGGGCACCTGGACCTGGCGACCGGAACGTGGAGCCCCGTCGAGAAGCGCGCCAACGACCCGGCCGGGAACTTCACGTCTGCGACGATCATCGACACGGGGTTCTACATGGTCTGGGAGGCCCCGTAGGGGCGCAAGGTTTGCGCCCGCTATCGTTCTCCTGACGCGCGCCGGGGAGGCTCCGGGGCGTACCATCAGCGTACGCCCACGGTGAGTCTTCCCAGTATCGTGTCGATGAGGAGACCAGCATGAGCCAGCGCCGCTTTTTCGGAGTCGTCCCGCCGACGATCACCGCGCTCGACGCCGACGAGCAGTTGGACCGGGCCGGGATGGCCCGGCTCGTCGAGCACCAGATCCGAGGTGGTGTCCACGGCATCTTCGTCCTGGGCACCAACGGCGAGGGGCCGTGTCTGCGTGACGCCGTGCGTCGCGAGGTCTGCGAGGTCGCCGTGGAGACGGCGCGGGGGCGGGTCCCGGTGATCGCCGGCGTGCTCCAGCCGAGCACCGCGCGGGTGATCGACGACGTCAAGCTGCTCGAAGGGGCCGGCATCGCGGCCGTCGTGGCGACGACGCCATACTACTTCGGCGGGTACAACGACGACGAGCTGGTGGGCCACTACCGGCGCCTCGCCGACGCGACGGACCTGCCGATCCTGGTCTACAACATCCCGCAGAACACCAAGGTGTCGATCAAGGCCAGTGCGATCCTGAAGATCGCCGAGGACCCGCGGATCGCCGGCGTGAAGGACAGCTCCGGTGACTGGGCGGAGGTCCAGCGGATGATCCTGGAGCGCCCGCGCGAAGATTTCGTGATCCTCCAGGGTAACCAGCAGATGGCGGCGATCAGCCTGGTGCTCGGGGCGGACGGCCTGGTGCCGGGCTTCGCGAACGTCCATCCGCGCCTGGTGGCTGACCTGTACGACGCCGTCACGCGCGGCGCCACTGCCGAGGCGTTCGCGATTCAAAAGCAGGTGGACGCCTTCCTCCGGATCCGTGGCCGCGCCACGCTCCACGGGACCAAGCTGCTCGCCGCGCACCTCGGGCTGATCCAGCCGAACCTGACGGCGCCGCTGCCCAGGATGAACCCGGACGAGGCGCAGCGCTACCTGGACGCCTGCCTGGCGGCCGGCTTCCCGACCCAGGTGACCGTGTAAGGCTCCCTCACCCCAGCCCTCATCACTCCTACCATGGGGCCCCACATCCCCACGGCCCAGAGGGAGAGGGAGTCTGGGAGTGAGGTTCAAATCGTCACTGAATCGTCATCCCGCAGCTAGACGCGCGGGCCAGTCACAGGCTACGGTACACTCGCGACGGTCCGAGCCGCGTGCTCCTCATCTCGGCGATCTGGGCGAGCGGACGCGGTAGATCATGGCGACGAGCAGGCGGTTGGCAGTGGTGGCGATCGGCGAGCGCGACGTGAACGCTGTCACCTGGGCGGCCGTCCTGGGCCCGGGCCGGAGCTGGCGGCGGTAGCGATGGCTGCCACACTGCTGGAAGGCGATCGGGCTACTCGGGGCGCGGACCATCCTGATTCGCGTCCTGCCGGCGTCTCGTTCGTGGGCGCGGTCCTCCAGCGGCTCTGCCTGCCGGTCGACATCGCCTCGCTGGTGGTGTTTAGGATCGCGTTCGGTGCGCTCATGCTCTCCGAGATCTGGCGCAACTTCTCGTATGGCTGGATCCGGCACTACTACGTCGAGCCGACGTTCCATTTCACGTACTTCTTGTTCGATTGGGTCCGGCCGTGGCCCGGCGGCTGGATGTACCTCCACTTCTGGATCCTCGGCGTGCTGGCGGCGTGCATCGTCGTCGGCGCGATGTACCGGGTCACGACGACGCTGTTCTTCCTCGGAATCAGCTACGTCTTCTTGCTGGATCAGACGACGTACCTGAACCACATGTACCTCGTCTGCGTCATCAGCTTCCTGCTGATCTTCGTCCCGTGCCACCGAGCGTTCTCAGTTGATGCCTGGGTCTCGCCGCGCCTGCACTCGGACGTGGCGCCAACCTGGGCACTCTGGGTCATCTGCTTTCAGATCGCGGTCCCGTACAGCTACGGCGGGATCGCCAAGCTGAACGCGGACTGGCTCCAGGGTGAGCCGGTGCGGATGTGGCTGGCGTACCGCGCGCAGACCTCGGCCGTCGCGCCGATCCTGACGTCGGAGTGGATGACCTACCTGATCAGCTACGGCGGGCTGCTGTTCGACCTGGCCATCATCCCGCTGCTGCTCTGGCGTCGTACGCGAGTGCTGGCGTACCTGCTGGCGCTCTCGTTCCACCTGACGAACTGGTACCTGTTCAACATCGGGATCTTCCCGTGGATGATGATCTGGGCGACGCTGCTGTTCTTCCCGCCGTCCTGGCCGCGGGACGTGCTGCGGCGAGCGGCGCGGCTGCTGCCCTGGCGGGGCACGACGGCCGCTGAGGTTCCGGCAACGGAGCCGCCGGCGGCCCGCCGTGGGCCAGGGCGCGTCGAGACGGCGGTGATCGGCCTGCTGGTGCTGCACGTGATCTTCCAGGCGCTCTTTCCGTTCCGCCACCTGCTCTACCCGGGCGACGTCGCCTGGACCGAGGAGGGGCATCGGTTCGCCTGGCGCATGAAGCTGCGGGACAAGCAACACACCACCACGTACACGGCGCTTGTGCCGTCCACCGGGGAGTCGTGGGAGCTCCGACCGCGCGACTATCTCACGGAGACGCAGGACGAGGAGATGGAGGGGCGGCCGGACATGGTCCTGCAGCTCACCCACCTGATGGCGGATCGGCTGCGCCAGCAGGGGTATCAGGATGTGGAGGTCCGCGTTCGGGCGTTGACCTCGCTGAACGGCCGCCGCCGGCGCGACCTGATCGACCCGAACGCGAACCTGGCGGCGAAGGAGCGGAGCGTCTGGCCGGCGGACTGGCTGCTGCCGCTGGACGAGCCGCTGCGTCGGCCCCCGGCGACACGGCGGTAGGCAGAGGGCAGAGGGCAATTTCGAGCGTCTGCCTACCGCCTACTGCCCTCTGCCTACTCGCCTGGCACGCGCGCTGCATTTCAGGACGGTGCCACTACGTGCCGTGAGCCCCTGAAGGAGGAGCGCCGGTGTCCGAGCAGTTCGTCAACCAGATTCGTGAGGGCATGCATGTCGAGGACGCCGACGGCGACAAGGTCGGCACGGTCCTCGCGATCTATCAACCGGTGCGGGTCGCCTCGACCGGGTTCGGCAGCGCCGAACCGGCCGGCGTCGCGTATCTGAAGGTCCACGTCGGGCTGCCGCTGCTGGGCAAGAACCTGTACATCCCGTCCAGCGCGATCCGCGACGTCACGGCGGACCGCATCATCCTCACCGTCGACGAAACCCGCGTCGGCGAGCAAGGCTGGGACGAGCGCCCGTCCTGGATCCACGAGTAGAGGCCCCGTCACCGGACCGTCCTTTGAACTCGAGCCGGGCGTCAGGGACTGAAGTCCCTGCCTACCATAGTCGGTCCCTACGGGACCGGGACCGACGGTCGTCTGGGCCGTCTCTCCGGTGTGGTGTAGCCACATTATGGTAGGCGTGGACTTCAGTCCACGGCCCCAAGTTCTCGATCTTGTTTCGTGGTTACGCGACCGGCACCCGGGCCTCGCGGCGGGACCGGACGCCCGCGGCGAGGCCACGCAGGACTGGAACGGTCATCTCCCAGCCCATGCAGGCGTCGGTGATGCTCTGGCCATAGACCAGGCTGTCGCGGTCCACGAGGTCCTGACGCCCGTCCGCCAGGAAGCTCTCCAGCAGGATGCCGATGATGCCGCGCTCGCCGGCGGCGATCTGCTCGGCGATCTCGTGGGCGACGATCGGCTGGCGGGCGTGGTCCTTGCCGCTGTTGCCGTGGCTGGTGTCGATCATCAGCCGACGCGGCAGCCGGGCGCGGTCCACGGCGTCCAGGGCTGCCTGGACGTTGGCAGCATCGTAGTTGGTGCCGGAGGTGCCGCCGCGCAGGATGATGTGGGTGTCATGGTTGCCACGCGTGGTGACGATCGCGGCCAGCCCCTGCTCGGTCACGCCGATGAAGCTGTGCGGGTGCGCCGCCGCCCGGAGCGCGTCGATCGCCGTCTGGATCGTCCCGTCCGTGCCGTTCTTGAACCCGACCGGCACCGAGAGCCCGGAGGCGAGCTGCCGGTGGACCTGGCTCTCCGTCGTCCGTGCGCCGATCGCCCCCCAGACCATCAGGTCGGAGATGAACTGCGGCGAGATCGGGTCCAGGAACTCGCAGCCGGCCGGGACGCCCAGCTCCAGCAGGTCGAGCAGTAGCCGCCTGCCCAGGCGCAGACCTTCGTTCGTGCGGCAGCTCCCGTCCAGGTGCGGATCGTTGATCAGCCCCTTCCAGCCGACCGTCGTGCGCGGCTTCTCGAAGTAGACCCGCATGACGACGCACAGATCCTCGGCCAGCTCGTCGGCGAGCTCCTTGAGGCGCCGGCCGTACTCCAGCCCGGCCTCTGGATCGTGGATCGAACAGGGGCCGACGACGACGATCAGACGATCGTCTTCGGCGTCGAGGATCCGGTGAAGCTGGTCACGGGTGTTGGTCACCGTGATCGACGCGTCTTCGGAGAGCGGAAGCTCCTCGAGGAGGATCGCCGGCGAGATCAGCGGACGGATGCTTTCGATGCGAAGGTCTCGGGTCTTCATCGGTGGTCCTGTGCGCTCCTTGCACCACACGTCGGCGCTGACGGGCTCGGCGCTACCGAGCTCGTCGCCGCTGCACGAGGTGTCGTCGATCCGGCTCGGGGCCATGGTACCGCGTCGGCGTCATGGTATAGCGGGCCGGGAGGGATTCAGCGTTCCGCGACCGATGTTCTACCAGTTTCGCGCCAGTTTTGCGACACACCGCTGGCCGGCGAGGGAGAATCGTGTGACGATCTTCCCAGCACGACGCGCCAATCGGCCTGACGACCACGGCTATACGGTATACTCAACGTATACGTAGGAGTGTTTGCCATGATCGTCACGATCCCCACCCCGTTGCGGCCCCGGAAGGTCGGCAACAGCATGGTGGTCACGATCCCTTCCGACATCTGCGAGCAGCTTGCGATCGACAGTGAGACGCTGCTGCAGGTCACTCTCGAACCGGTCGAGCAGATCACGATCCCGCGGCTCGATTCGGACGTGCAGCGGGCTCTCGATCAGGTGCTGGAGACTGACCAGGCCGCGCTGCGCCATCTGCGCGGGCACTAGCGTGTTGGGCGTGCCTCAGCCGTGACTGTCCGCTACCTGGATACCGACGAGGTGATCTCGATCGCGCTTCAGGCGATCATCAGCACGGGAGATCGCCCGCAGGGGTTTCGCGACCGGGGCCTGCTGGAGTCGGCCGTCATGCGGCCACGCTTCCTCGCCCACTACCTGGACGCCGATCTCTATCTCCAGGCGGCGGCGGTCGGCCTCGGGATCTCACGAAGTCAGGCGTTCGTGGATGGCAACAAGCGTGCCGGCTACGCGGCGATGCGCGTCTTCTTGCTCATCAATGGCGTAGCTTTGACTGCTGAGCCGCTCGAGCTCGCCCACGAGCTCGAAGCGCGCGCCGAGGCGGGCACTGATCCGGATCAAGCGGATCAGACGCTCGCCGCCTGGCTCCGCGAGCACACTGCCCCTGCCTGACCGTCGATGGGGGCATGGGGGCCGCGTGCGGCTCGCCCGGCGTAGAATCCGGGCGGGAGGAAACTCGTGCAAGATCAGGCTACTGAGCAGGCGCCGTTCGTGGCACAGATGAGCGCGGACTGGCGCTCGCGCAGCTGTGCCCGTTGCGATCATCGGTCGGACCGCCACCTCTGGGGCGGCGAGCGCATCACCTCGGCCGTCATCCCGACGTCATGCCTGGAGCCGTCGTGCTCCTGCGCGGGGTGGACCTTCGAGCCGAAGCGGCCACGGTAGAGTTTCGGGCTCTTGGGAGGATTGCGCCTCCGGATCGTCGGGCTTGCCGCCGGTCTGGCCCTGGCGGTCGTCGCCGTCCGGCTCCAGGCGCAGCTCTGGGAGGTGCCGGCCGCGCCCGGGACGTTCGGCTCGTTCTGGTGGCTGCTGGCGGTCGGCGTCGCCTTTGCCATCCTGACAGAGAGCGTCTTCGGAGCCCGGTCGATCTCGCCGCCCCCGCCTCAGCCTGAGGAGACGAGCGACGCTCCCGACCAGCAGAGCGCCGCTCGCGGTGCCAGGTCCAGCCGACCGCGTGTCACGCTCCCCACCGCCGCGCTCGTCGCCGAGGTGGTCAGCCTCGCGCTGTTCCGGTTCGGGTGGCAGTACAACCTGGCCTGGGCCGCCCACCTTGTCGCCTGCGCCATCTTCCTCGTGGCGCTCTGGCGCGCGACCGGAGTCAGTGCCCGCGCCCTGCTGCCCGGCTGGACGCGGCTCGACACGTTAGCGCTGGCGCTCCTGCTGCCGTTGGCCCTGCTGGCTCGGCTCTGGCAGGTCAGCATCGTCCCCGAGGGGATCTGGTTCGACGAGGCCGATCGCGGCCTGGACGCTCTCCGGATCCTCGCCGAGGGCCAGCTCCCGCCCGTCTTCGCGCCGACCTACATCCAGGAGCCGGTCGGCATCCGGTACTTGATGGTGCCGCTCGTCGGGCTGCTCGGGCGCGATCCGCTGGCGCTGCGCCTGCCGACCGTCCTGCTGGGGACGGCCGGCGTCGGCGTGATCTACCTGCTCGCCAGGTACCTGTACGGCTGGCGGACTGCCGTCGTGGCGGCGGGCCTGGCGATCGGCTTCGCCTGGCACCTGAACTTCAGCCGGATCGGGCTGCCGGCTATCCCGTCGCTGACCTGTGACACCGCTGCCGCCGCGCTGCTGGTACTCGGGCTCAGGCGTGGCAACCGGTTCCTGCTGGGGAGCGCTGGCGTGGCGGCCGCGGCCGGGCTCTACTTCTACTTCAGCAGTCAGGTGATGCCGCTGGCGCTGGCCGCCGTCGTCGGCCACCAGCTGCTTTTCGGGCGGCGAGAGCTCCTGCGCCGCACGATCGTCGGGCTCGGCTGCTTCGTCGTCGGATTCCTGCTCGCGGCTGGCCCGATCGTCCAGGTCGCCGTCTCCGAGCCCGCCCGACTCAGCGCTCGGGCGACCTCGGTCAGCATCTTCAACGAGGTCGAGACGGCCGGCACCTGGCAGCCGCTGATCGGGAATGTCCAGGCCCATCTGCTGATGTTCAACGTTCGGGGCGATCCGAACGGCCGCCACAACTGGTCGAGCCGCCCGATGCTCGATCCCGTCACCGGCGGGCTGGCCGTCGCCGGCCTGATGCTCTGCCTGCTACGCCCCTGGCGGATCGAGCGGGCCGTTCCGTTGATCTGGCTGCCCGTGGCTATGCTGGGCGGGATCTTCTCACTCAGTTACGAGGCGCCGCAGAGCCACCGGGCGATCGACGCGATCGTGCCGGTGATCCTGCTGGCGGCGTTGCCGATCGGCCTGCTCTGGGGCGAGCTCGACCGGCTGCTCGTCGACGTTTTCGCGAGCAAGCCGCGCTTCGCGGTTGGCGGTCCGTCGGCACGGCGCTGGTACGCGCTCACGACCGGGCTGGCGCTGCTGGTGCTGGCCGGCACCAACGCCATGAACGTCGGGCGGTACTTCGGGGAGCAGCAGCCGGAGTCGCGGACCTGGTCTGAGATGTCGGGTGCGCAGACGGCGGCCGGCCGGGAGATCGCGCGCCTGCCCACGGCGATGCCGGTCTACCTGGAGCCGTCCTGGATGGTCCACCCGAGCATCCGGTTCCTGGACGGCCGGCCGCATCAGTACCAGCCGTTCGAGCCGGCCACCAACCTCCCTGTGACTGACGCCGAGGCGGCGATCTTCATCGCGGACCGCCCGCCGCTCGTCGAGCAGCTCGCGGCGCTCTACCCCACCGCCCGGCACGCCGTCTTCCGGATGCCGAACGGCGTGCAGCTCGGCGGCCACGGGTTCGTGCTGCCTCCAGAAGTGCTCCAGCTCAATCGGGGCGTCGCCGCGCGCTACCAGAGTCCGGCCGGGACGGTGGAGCGTGTCGAAGCCTCGCTGGACCTGGACTGGCAGGGCGCCCCGCCGCTGCCGGTCCCGTTCGACGCGACGTTCACGGCCACGCTGACGGTGCCGGTCTACGATCAGTACCAGCTCGTGCTCCAGGGACCGACGACGCTGACGCTGACGCTGGACGGCGTGGACATTCTGGCGGGCGGTGAGAGCGGCGTGCTGCCGCTTGCGCGTGGCAAGCATACGCTCAGGCTGAGCGGGACCGACCTGGGGCGGGAGCCGGTTCGTCTGCTCTGGGCTCCTCAGCCGACTCCGCCCCAGCCGATCGTCAGTCGGTTCCTCTACCTGCCGTCGGTCGAGACGACCGGTCTGCTGGCCCGGCTGTATGCTGGCGAGGTGGTGTCCGGTACGCCGCGCATCCGGCAGGTCGATCCGAACATCAACCTCCAGGTCCACCTCCTGCCGCTGCCGCGACCGTACACCGTCGAGTGGAGCGGCGCGATCCGGATCGAGCGGCCGGGCCTCTACCGCTTCAGCGTCGGCGACGTCGGCGTGTTCGCGCTCTGGATCGACGACGCCTTGCTGGCACAGAGCGCGGGGACCGGGTTCGCCCACGCCGAGGTCGAACTGACGGCCGGCTGGCACGACATCCAGGTGCGGTTCGTCGACAGAAGCAACTTCGCGGCCGTCACGGCGTACTGGCAGCCACCCGGGAAGGCACGCGAGATCATCCCGACCAGCGTGCTGCGGCCCTGGCCGGCCTCGCGGGTGACGGCGGCCCGCCCGGAGGATGCCGACATTGCCGTGCCGGGCGGCCTGGCCGCGGCAGCGGACGCCCCGCAACTCACGCTGACCGCCGGGACCGCGCGACCGGCCTCGGCCCGTGCGCTCGCCGAGGTCGGGACGGTGCTGGGTGGCACCTCGCTGGGGCAGCCGCGCGGGATCGCGTCGGGGCCGGATGGCGCCTTCTACGTGGTTGAGGGGTCTCGGAAGGTGGTCACGCGGATCGGGCCGGACGGGAGCGTCCGGGCGATCGGCGAGGGCGCGCTCAAGGACCCGAGCGCCGTCGCGGTGCTGCCGGACGGCACGATGTACGTGCTGGACGCCGGCGAAGGCGCTGCCTTCGGCCTGGACGCCGAGGGGAGGCTGGGGCCGAAGGTGTTCGCCAACCAGGCGTTCTACGGCCCGCGCGGCCTGACCACGACACCGGACGGCCGGCTCGTCGTGGCCGACACCGGCAACAACCGGGTGCTGATCGGCGCGCCGGGGAGTCCGCCCGAGATCGTGACGGACCTGGCCCAGCCGACCGGGGCCGTTCTGCTCCAGGACGGGACGGTGCTGGTGGTCGAAACGGGCGCCGACCGGATCGTGCAAGTTGGCCCGGGCGGGGTGCGCATGGCGTCGTGGTCGATGCCGCCCTCCGCGACGGTGCCGGCTCCCCAGGCGCTGGCGCTACCGGACGGCGGCTGGGCGGTCAGTCACCCTGAGGATCGGACGCTAATCGTTCGGCGCGGCCCGGACGGACCGGTCGAGCAGCGCGGGCTCGGCGAGGCGGCGCGGCGCCCGAGCGGCCTGCTGCTCGACCAGGCTGGCCGCCTGGTCGTCGCGGACAGCGAGACCGGCACGATGCGGATCTTCGAGCTCCCCTGACCCTGGCCCCAGGATCTTTGGGGTCAGATGACCTTGCGAGTGCGCAGCGACTCCAGGGCGTCGGCATCCAGGCCCAGCAGCTGGCCCAGCGCCTCCAGCGTGTGCGCGCCGAGTTCCGGGCCGGCCGTGCGGACAGATCCTGGCGTCTCGCTCAGCTTCGGCACGATGCCGGGCATCAGCAGGTGGCCCAGGCGGTCGTCCGGCAGGTCTACCAGCATCTCGCGGGATTGGTACTGCGGATCCTCCGCGATGTCCTTGACCGAGTAGACCGGCCCGGCCGGGACATCGGCGCCGTCCAGCACGACCATCGCGTCGTCCAGGGTTCGGCCGCGCGTCCACTCGGCGATCAGCGCGTCCAGCGCCTCGACGTTTGCGCGGCGGGCCTGGTTCGTGGAGAAGCGCGGGTCGTCCGCCAGCTCGGGCTGGCCGATCGCCGCCGTGAACCGCTTGAAGATGCCGTCACCATTCGCGCCGATCGCCAGCCAGCGGTCGTCGGCGGTGGGGTACATGTTCGTCGGGGCCGCGCCGCCGAGCAGGTTGCCGGTCCGCTCGCGGACCCGGCCGTCGTAGCCGTACTCCGGGACGATCGCCTCGAGCATCGAGAAGACCGACTCCGAGAGGGCGACGTCCACGACCTGGCCTTTGCCCGTGCGCTCGGACTGGCGCAGCGCCATCATCGTGCCGATCACGGCGTAGAGCGCCGCGATGCTGTCGCCGATGCTCAGGCCGACCCGGAGCGGCGGGCGATCCGGCCAGCCGGTGATGTAGCGGATGCCGCCCATCGACTCGGCGACGTTCCCGAAGCCGGGCCGGTGGCTGTACGGCCCGGTCTGGCCGAACCCGGAGATCCGGACCATGACCAGAGCCGGGTTCTCCTTCGCCAGATCGTCGAAGCCGAGCCCCCACTCCTCCATTCTGCCCGGGCGGAAGTTCTCGATGACGACCTGGCTCTCCAGCGCCAGCCGGCGGACGATCTCGCGGCCCTCGGGCACTCTGAGGTCGACGGTGATGCTCTGCTTGTTTCTGGACTGGGTCAGCGCCCAGAGCGAGCCGTGCTCCGTGACCAGGCTCCAGGTCCGGAGCGGATCGCCGGTGCCGGGCGGCTCGATCTTCAGCACCTCGGCGCCGAAGTCGGCCAGGATCCGGCCGCAGAACGGTCCGGCGATCAGCGACCCAAGCTCCAGCACACGAACGCCATCCAGGGGTCCAGCGGTCATCGACGCCACCTCGCCGCTGAGTGTACCGAACCCTCCGCTGGCCTGACCGCCCAGCGCATCCCGAAGGCCGCCAGCAGCAATGTGAGCGCCACGACGGCGAGGACCGGCCGGTAGCTGCCGAACGCCGTTGCCGTCAGCCCGAAGACCAGCGAGCCCAACCCCGTTCCGATCTGGATCGCCAGGTAGATCGACCCGTAGATGCGGCCGAACGAGCGGCGCCCGAAGCAGTCGGCGGCCACGAGAGGCTGGATCGAGACAATGATCCCCATCGTCAGGCCGAAGACGACGGATCCGGCCGCCAGCGCCCAGGCCGCGCCGCCCACTTCGCCGCTACCGGCCGAACCTTCACCAGCTGTGCTGCCCAGGGCCGAGAGCCCGAGGCCCACCGCCTGGAGCGTGAACATCGCCGCTGCGATCTGGCGCGGTGCCCAGCGGTCGCCGACCGCCGCGAACACGACCCGCCCGCCAGTGCCCATGATCGTCGTGACGCTGACGACCGTCGCGGCGGCCACGAACCCGAAGGTTGGCTGGAGGATCATGACCTGGTGGACCAGGAAGCCGCCCTGGGCCATCATCGTCAGGTGGAAGCAGACGGCGATGGCCCAGAACGCGACGGTCCGCGCGGCCTCGCCGACGCGCCAGTCGCGCTCATCGACTGCTGCCGAGGAGAGGCCCTCACCCCCCGACCCCCTCTCCCTACCGTGGGAGAGGGGGAGACCATCGGCACCTCCCGTTCTGGCTCCCCTCTCCCGCGCACAGGGAGAGGGGCTGGGGGTGAGGGCCTCCTTTTCGCCGTCGATCTGCTGCCCGACCGCCTCCGGGCCGTCCTTCACGACCCAGATCGCGAGTGGTATCACCAGCGAGATCGCGATGAAGGCCAGGGTCAGTCCGCCAGCCAGCACGCCCCAGCGCTCCAACAGCAGCGCGTTGAGCGGCGCCAGGATCATCCCGCCGATGCTGGCGCCGAACGTGGCGGCGCCCATCGCGCGGGCGCGCAGGCGCACGAACCAGCGGGAGATGATCGCCCCCAGGGTGACGGTGTGGAGGCAGGCGTAGCCGCTCCCCAGCAGCAGGAAGCCGGGGTAGACGTGCCACGGTTCGGCGGCCAACCCGAGCGCCGTGGTGCCGGCACCGAGCAGCAGCGCGCCGGCGATCAGGATCGGGCGCGGCCCTCGGCGATCGATCTGCCGGCCGATCACGACGCCAGCCAGGCCGGCCCAGACGTAGAACAGCATCGGCCCGAGCGACAGGGCGTCCCTGGGCCAGCCGTACCGATCGACGAAGTAGCCGAGGAAGACGCCCTGGTTGAAGACGCCGATGCCCCAGGTCATGAACGCGACGACGTTGCAGGCCGCGACGACGTACCAGCCGTAGTACCGCCGCTTCGTGTATCGATCGAGCGTTTCGCTTGCCCCGGTCACGTGCATGCCGTCCATCATCCCCGAACAGGGCCGAGTCAGGGAAGCAGGGCCTGCGATGGAGGGGAGTTGTGACCCTATGTCGCTGTACAGCAGGGCGTCAGCCCGCGTAAGCTCAGGGCGTGGTCGACACCGTAGCCCGCTCGTCATCGCTCTCACCCGCGCTGCCCCGGCTGCTCTTCGCTCCGACCCTGGAGACGCTGAGCGACGAGCAGCGCGCCATCGTCGAGCGGCTGGAGGGCCCCGTCCTGACCCTGGCGCCGGCCGGCACCGGCAAGACGACCGTCCTCACGGAGCGCGTCGCCAGCGCCCTCGATCAAGGAGTGCCGCCGGAGCGCATCCTCTGCGTCACGTTCACCAACCGCGCCGCGCGCGAGCTGCGGGCGCGGATAGTGGCGCGCTTCCCAGGTATCGGGGTGAAGCTTGCGCCGCGGACGTTCCACCAGCTCTGCGCCGACATCCTCCGTCGCGAGGCGAAGCGGGTCGGGTTGATGGTCGACTTCTCGGTCTGCCCGGACCACGACAGCGTGGCGATGCTGAAGCGGATCTTGCAGTGCCCCGAGGACGACGACAAAGAGGCCGTCCAGGTCTACCAGCGGCTGCAAGACACCAAGCTTGGCTGGCGGACCGCCGACCTGCGCTGGCCGCTCGGGGCGACCTGGGCGCGGGCCGGCTTCGACGACGTCCGGCTGCGAGAGGCCGCGCAGAAGTACGAGCGCGGCCTCAGCCAGTGGCTGCTCGTGGACTTCGCGGACCTGGTGCTGTACGTCCGGGCGCTGTTCGCCGCTCGGGCTGACGTGCTGGAGCACTGGGCCAGTCGCTACGACCTGGTCCAGGTTGACGAGATCCAGGACACCCACCTCTCCGAATACGAGGTCGTCGCGACGCTGGCACGTCGGAGTGGCAACCTGGCCCTGTTTGGTGACCTCGATCAGACGATCTACGAGTGGCGGGGCGCGATGCCGAGCCGGGTGATGGGGCGCTTCCGCGCCGACTTCGGCACGTTCACGACGGCGCGCCTGACCGACAACCATCGGGCGACGCGGACGCTGATCCGGGCTGCCGATCGGTTCGCGGCGTCGTTCGACCGCCGTGAGACGCAGCTGGCGCCGGCCGCGACCTGCCCGGACGGCGAGCCGATCCAGGAGCACGTCGCCGAGAGCGTCTCGTCTGAGGCCGACTGGATCGCCCGGCGCGTGGCCGCCCTCAACGGGCAGGACGGCGTGCCGCTGCCGGCGATCGGCATCCTGGCGCCGGCCAACTGGTACTGCGAGGAGATCGCGCGGGCGCTGACCCGCCACGAAGTTCCGCACGTGACGGCGGCGAGAGTGGCGTTCTTCCGCCGCCAGGAGATCGCCGATGCGCTGGCGTACCTGAACCTGATCCTGAACCCCGGTGCCACCCGGGACGCGCTGCGGGTCTGGGAACGCTCGACGCGGGGTGTTGGGCACGCGGTGCTCAATCGGATCCGCCGCGAGGGGCAGCCGCACGGCCTCAGGCTGGTCGACTTCTTCCAGGTCGAGACGTTCGAGGCCGGTGATCCGCACGCGCCGCTGCTGGAGGCGTACGATCACGGCAAGATCGTCGTCTTCGACCTGGAGACGACGGGGCTGGACGAGGCGCGTGACGAGATCGTGGAGATCGGAGTGATGCGTCTGGAGGGCGGGCGGCGCTCGGCGGTCTACTCGACGCTGATGCGGCCGTCCGTGCCCGTGGGGGAGTCGGAGGCGTTTCATGGCCTCTCGGACGAGCGGCTCCAGCGCGAGGGGCGCCCGCCAGAGGAGGCGATCGGCCGGCTGGTCAAGGCGGCCGAGGGCGCGATGCTGGTCGGCCACAACAGCGGGCGTTTCGACGTGCGGATGCTGGCTGCGCAGGCGGGAAGGCTCGGGTTGAGCTTTACCCCTGGCCCCGGTGCCGATACGCTGGAGCTGGCCCGGCGGTTTGTGGATCGGGAGCCGTACACGCTCGAAGCCCTGGCCGAGACGTTGCGCCTGCCCCATCGCCCGACCCACCGGGCGGCGGCCGACGTGGCGACGACGGCCGATCTGCTGGCCTGGCTGGTCGAGCGTGCCCGGCGGGGCGTGCGGGAGCGGCGGGCGCTGGTCTCTGCATGCGGCGCTGAGTTCGAGGTGCTGGCCCGGCAGTTGAGCGGCTGGCGAGCGCTTCTCGCGACGACCCGGCCGCCGGAGCTGCTCGACCTGGTGCTTCAGGAGTCCGGCCAGCGCGAGCGTGTTGCCGGCGAGCCGGCTCGTCGCGCGGCGCTCGACGAGCTGGTCCGGGTCTTCGAGGCTGAGGACGATCCGGCCGAGGCGCCGGCCATCGCGCTCCGATCGGCCCTCGACCGGGCGGCGTTGGCGATGCAGGTGGACCTGCTGGCGAACGCGGAGCAGCGCGTTCCGGTCCTCACGATCCACCAGGCGAAGGGGCTGGAGTTCGACGTGGTGTTCGTGGCAGGCTGCTCGGACGGCGACCTGCCGCGCCGCCGCTCGATGGCGGATCGTCGAGGCGAGGAGGAGCGGCGCCTCTTCTACGTGGCGCTGACGCGGGCGCGCCGGACGCTGGTCTTGAGCAGGGCGGCGTACAGCGACGGCGGGCGCCCGAAGGCCCGGAGCCCGTTCCTGGCGGTCCTCGGCGATGCGCTCGTGCCTGCCTCAGACTGATGCCATTTCGACCACCGGTTGGTGCGTGGTCGGGCGGCATCGACATGTGCGAGAGTCAGGCGACCAGACGGAGCGGTGCATGACTACAGGGCCGTCACCGGCAGCGGCGAAGGAAGATCCGGAAGCGACCGGGACGCGATCGGCGGGGTCGCCGCTTGAAGTGCTGGCCGTCGCGACGCGGCTCGGGCTGACCTCGTTCGGCGGGCCGGTGGCGCATCTCGGCTACTTTCGGGAGGAGTACGTCAACCGCCGCAAGTGGGTCGACGAGGCGACGTACGCCGATCTGGTAGCACTGTGCCAGTTCCTACCGGGCCCGGCCAGCAGTCAGGTCGGGATCGGGCTGGGGATCATCCGCGCGGGGCTGCTCGGCGGGCTGATGGCGTGGATCGGGTTCACGATGCCGTCGGCGATCGCGCTGATGCTGTTCGGGCTCGGGGTTCAGAGCTTCAACGTGGCCGATGCTGGCTGGCTGCACGGGCTGAAGATCGTGGCGGTGGCGGTGGTGGCGCAGGCGGTCTGGGGGATGGCGCGCTCGCTCTGCCCGGATCGAGAGCGGGCGACGATCGCGATCGTGGCGGCGATCGCAGCGCTGGCGATCCCGACGGCACTCGGGCAGGTGCTGACGATCGCCGTGGCCGGGCTGATTGGCTGGAAGCTGCTGCCGGTGGACGGGGCGTCGGGCGGCCAGGCGGTGCGCGTCCCGATCGGCCGGCGCGCGGGGCTCGTGGCGCTGGCGCTGTTCTTCGGGTTCCTGATCGCGCTGCCGATCGCCCGTCAACTCGTCCAGAGCCAGGGGCTTGCCGTCTTCGACAGCTTCTACCGGGTCGGCTCGCTGGTCTTTGGCGGCGGGCACGTGGTGCTGCCGCTGCTCTGGGCGGAGGTCGTGCCGAACGGCTGGGTGACGAATGAGCAGTTCATAGCCGGCTACGGGGCGACGCAGGCGGTGCCGGGGCCGCTGTTCACGTTCTCGGCGTACCTGGGCACGGTGATGCAGCAGCCGCCGAACGGGGTGTCGGGCGCGGCGCTGGCGCTGGTCGCGGTCTTCTTGCCGTCGTTTTTCCTGGTGATCGGCGCGCTGCCGTTCTGGGAGAGCATGCGCGCTCGCCCGAGTTTTCAGTCGGCGTTGCGCGGGGTCAACGCGGCGGTGGTCGGGCTGCTGGGGGCGGCGCTCTACTCGCCGGTCTGGACGAGCGCGATCCTGGGGCCAGCGGACTTCGCGCTGGGGCTGGCGGCGTTCGGGCTGTTGATGTTCTGGAAGGCGCCGCCGTGGCTGGTGGTGGTGCTGGGGGCGCTAAGTGGGGCGGTGCTCGAGGCCGTGGACTGGAGTCCACGTCTACCATAGTGTCGTCGCTACGCGACTCAGTGTGGGTCAATCTTGAGTCGCGTAGCGACGACACAACCGTAGACGTGGGTTTCAACCCACGGCGCGATCGTCGTTCAGGGTCAGGAAGCGCTCGATCATGGCGTTGACCTGGTCGGGGACTTCGAGCATGTTGAAGTGCCCGGCTCCCACCGTGCGCCCGATGATGGCCTGGGGGCAGAGCTCCTGGAAGCGCGGCAGCTCGGGCTTCTCGCCGGCGGCCTGGATGTAGAGGACGGGCACCTTGCAGTTCTGCGCGGCGCCGGAGCCGTCGACGAGCCTTAGCTGCTCCCAGGCTGAGGCCATGACGTGTCGTGGGCGGGAGAGCATCGCCTCGGTGATCCAGTCACGGAGATGCGGGTCAGTGGTGGGCAGGAACATGCTCCCCAGCAGCATCTCACGGATCGCTTCGGTGTCGTCCTGGCGGATCGTCTCGGCGAACGCGATGCTCGGATCGGTGCCGTTTGGCATGGCGATGGTGCGGGTGCCGCCGTCGATCATGACGATGGCGCTCGGGACATCCGGGTGCTCGGCGGCGAGCTGGAGGGCGATGACGGCGCCCATGCTGTGCCCGACGACGATCGGCTTCTCGACGCGCAGCTCGCGGCAGAGCCAGGCGAGGTCGTCGGCGAACGCCGACATGGTGTATTCCTGCTCTGGGGCGTCGCTCTCACCGTGGCCGCGGAGGTCGACGGCGATGGTGCGGTGCTTCTGGCTGAACTGCTCGACCTGGGGTGCGAAGAAGCGGTGGTCGCACGACCAGCCGTGGACGAAGAGGATCGGCGGATCGCCCTGGCCAGTTTCTTCGTACGCCAGCGCCACGCCGTCCCGCGAGACCCTCTGCATACCCTCGTCCTCCCCTGCCCAACGACTCGTCGCTGTCAGGGAACAGTTGCACGCTGTTGGTATTCCGGGCGTCCTTGTGACACGGAACCGGGTCGGTCGCCGGTCACGTCAATCCAATCGGCATGCAAGTGTTCAGGCGCCAGATGTGGGCAGCAGGCGGAGATGGCGACGGGCCGGGCGGGACGGCTGCGCTTCGTCGGCGGGGGTGATCTCGACCTCGGTGGTCCTGATCGAGCCGATCGGCGGCGTCATCCCTAGATCGATGGCGACGGCGAGCGGGATGAAGCGCGGCGCACCATCGTCAGGACGCGGCGTCGATGACAGACCCTCACCCCAGCCCTCATCATGCCTACCATGGGGCCCCACATCCCCACGGCCCAGAGGGAGAGGGAGCTTACTCCCCTCCCCCGCGCACGGGGGAGGGGCTGGGGGTGGGGGATCTTCCACAGTCGGGAGTGCGATCCTGATCGGCGTCGGCAGTTTCGTCTCCATCGTCGACTCCTTTGATTCGGCCAAGGGCCGGTACTGTCCGAAGCCGCTCAGCACTTCCTCCAGGACTGGCAGCATGCTCGTGGCGCGTTTCGCCCGGATCACGATGTCCCACATCGGCTCGAGCTTCTTCCAGCCGCCGGCGTAGGCCACGTGCCGCAGCCGATTGGGCCAGCGCTCCTTCGTGGCGGCGCCGCGGAAGATCGAGCCCCAGCGGCGGAAAGAGCGAGTATTTGATCGGTCTGAAGAACGGGCTCTTCGCTTCGGTGAGCGCGGGCAGGATCATCTTGACGCGCATCTGGCTTTCCTCCCCCGAGGGTGCGGGGGCCGCATCAGATCCGCCCGGGGAGGGCTCGGTCCCCACCGAGCCCTCCCCGAAGCCCCCAGGCCAGCCTACGGGGTCGGTGGACCGATCATCGACGCCCCGGGGGCCATCGTGCACGCACCTGAGTGCTTGACGGACTATCCTCTTCGATTGAAAAGAGAAACCGATGTTGAGATTGCTGCTCGTCGAGGACAACACCCGACTCCGCCCGGCCCTGGCGGACGGGCTGAAGCGGACTGGCGCCGTTCAGGTCGTGGGCGCGACCGGCAGCGGCGAAGGGGCGCTCGATCTCGGCCTGGAGTGCCGGCCGGACGTGGTGTTGATGGACGTCCAGCTCGAAGGGGCGATGGACGGCGTCGCGGCGGCGGTCGCGCTGCGCCGCGAGCTGCCGCGCCTGCCGATCGTCTTCTACTCGATCCAGAACGACGACTCGTATTTCCGTGCATTTCGTCGGGCGGGCATCCTGACGCACTACGCCTACGTCAGAAAGTCGAACTACCTGCTGCCGGAGATGGTCGTGCCGCTGTTGCAGGACGCCGTGGCCGGGCGAAGCTTCGTGGATCCGGAGATCGCGGCACGGGTCGAGGAGGTCCAGCAGAAGGACGAGCAGTCGCCGCTCGCGCTGCTGGAGCCGAACGAGCAGGTGGTGGCGCGGATGCTGGTGCAGGGGCTCTCGAACGAGCAGATCGCGGCGCGCCTCGGGTTTCGCGACAAGCGCACGATCAGCCGCACGAACGGCCAGATCTACGCGGCCTGGGGCCTGGCCGAGAGCGCGACGGACGAGAAGATCGCCAGGACGCGCGCGGCGATCATCTTGACCGAGGGGCGGCTGCTCGCCTGGGACGAGGATGGCCAGGCGCTCGCAATGGACGAGCGGGGCGCCTGGGTGCCGTACGAGCTGAAGGGCGGCGAGGCGTGACCCCCTGGGAGCGCCGCGATCCTCGCGGCACCCAGGTGCCGCGAGGATCGCGGCGCTCCCAGGGGGTTGCGGCGGCCTGATGCTGTTCGCCCTCGATCCGCTGCACCCGCTCGTACCGGTCGTCGTCTGGGGCGCCAGGGCGCTGACGTTCTTCAACGTCCTGGTGCTGCTCTGGCTCGGGCTGACGGTGCTGCTGAACGCCGAGCGGCGCCGGCTGGGCACCTGGCTGACGGGCGGCGGACTGCTGCTGGGCGGCGTCTGCTCGGTGGCGCGGGCGACGGCGCAGTCGGTCCAGCCGATCGAGATCTTCGAGCCGATCGACATCTGGTGGCGCGCGAGCTGGCTGCCGTTCGCCGGCGCCGCGTATCTCTGGTCGGTCGTGCTGACGTGGTACGCCGGCCGGCTGCGGACTGGGGCCGAGTGGCGGAGCCTGATCGGGCTGAGCCTGCTCGGCATCATGACGTTTTTCTTGCTGCTCGGCGCGCGACCACCGGAAGTCGATCCTGACGCGGTAGCGCCGGCCTCGGCGTCGTTGCCGGTGCTGGAGTCGGTGTCCAGGACGCTCTCACGGCTCTGGCGGCGCCCGCCGACGCTGGCGGTGTTGGCCTTCGAGACAGCGCCGGGCGATGCTCGGTTGGCGCTGGCGTCGTACCTGACGTTCGCGGTGCTGTGCATCGGGCTAGGGCTCCACGCGCTCTATCGCCCAGCGAGCACCGAACGTTTCATGGGTGAGCTGGCGGCGAGACGGGCGCTGCCGTGGCTGACCGCGACGTCGCTCGTGACGCTCGGGTTGAGTCTGGTCGTGGGGATCGGCGTGACCGGCGTGCCGCTGGTGACGCCGCCGGTGCTGTTGGACCTGCTCGGCGCGGCGCTGCTGAGCGGACACGTCGTGCTGCTGGGGCAGGCGATCATCTCATACGAGGTGTTCACGGGCAAGACGCTGCCGCGCCGGGGCTTGGCGCGCTACTGGCGAAACGCCCTGATCCTGGCGGCCGGCTTCGGCGGGCTGCTGGCGGTGAGCCTGGGGTTGCCGCTCGATCAGTCGTACCGGCTACAGCTTGCGCTGGTGATCGTGGCGGTGTTCTACGCGCTGCTCTGCTGGCGGTCGTTCGAGGAGCGCGAGCGGAGCCTGGATCAGCTTCGGCCGTTTGTGACGAGCGAGCGGCTGATCGACCACCTGACGTCAGCCCCGGCGCCCGCATCCGTCGCATCCGGCAGGGGTGATGATCCGTTCCGGGCGCTTGGGGAGGGGGTGCTCGGGGCGAGCGTCGCGTTTCTCTGTCCGGTTGGGCCGCTGGCGTCGCTGGTGGGCGCCCCGCTCGCGACGCCGGAGCCGGCGTGCCCCCCGGCGCCGGAGGTGCTTGCCGCCCTCGTGGAGCGGATCGGCTCGGCGCACGAGCTCTGCCTGGCGATCGACCCGGCGACGCACGCCGGAGCGGCCTGGGTCGTCCCGCTCTGGGGTGAGCGCAGCCTGATCGGCCTGCTGCTGCTGGGGAACCGGCGCGACGACAGCGTGTACAGCCAGGAGGAGATCGAGATAGCTAGAGCGGCCGGCGAGCGGCTGATCGACGCGCGGGCGGCCGGTGAGCTGGCGCGCCGGCTGCTGCTGCTTCAGCGCCGTCGGCTCTCCGAGGATCAGGTGCTCGACAGTCGGGTCCGGCGGGTGCTGCACGACGACGTGCTGCCGCTGCTGCATACGGCGCTGCTCTCGCTGCGGAGCCGCGAGGCCGGGATCGTGGTGTCGTCGGGTGGGCAGCCTGACAGTCGTGGAACAGAGGACGAGGCGGCTGCGCTGCTCGCGGATGCCCATCGCCAGGTGTCGGCGCTGCTGGCGGAGCTGCCGCCGTCGCTCGCCCCTGACGTGGCGCGCCTCGGGCTGGTCGGCGCGCTCAGGCGGGTGGTGGACGACCTGGGCAGCGAACTGGACGAGGTGGGGTGGGAGATCGACCCGGACGGGGAGCGCGCGGCGGCCGAACTGTCGCCGCTGGCCGCGGAGGTGGTGTTCGGCGCGGCCCGCGAGGTGATCCGCAACGCCGCCCGCCACGCTCGGCCTGACGACCGCTCGCGTCAGCTCAGTCTGAGCATCGCGGTGGCGCAGGCGGCGGACGACCTGTTGCTGCGGATCGAGGACGACGGGGTTGGCCTGATCGACGGCGCCGGTACCGAACGAGACGTCGCCGGAGCCGGCCAGGGGTTGATCCTGCATGGGACGCTGTTGACGGTGCTGGGAGGATCGCTGGCCGTGACGGGCGCGCCAGGCCGGGGGACGCGGGTGACGCTGCGCGTCCCCACCACGACCTGACGTCAGTCGAAGGTGAAGCAGACCTTGCCGGCGTTGGCGTCCGCCGCGATCCGGTACGCTTCGGGGCCTTCCTCCAGCGGGAAGTTGTGGCTGACGATCGAGTCCAGCTTGACGTCGTGCCGCTTGATGAAGGCGGTCATCTCGTCGAACTGGACGTTCGGGTAGATGCTCGAGCCGAAGACGGTCAGCTCCCGCATGGCGAGACGGAACATCGGCATCTGGAAGGTGGGGTTGCCGAGGCCGACGATCGCGGCGGTCCCGAGCGGCTTAAGCAGCTCGCCGATCGCCTGGTGGGCGGGGGTGGCGCCGGAGGTCTCGGTGAGCTTGTCGGCGCCGTCCGGGAAGTGCGCCCGGAGCTGCTCGCCGACGTCCCCTGCCGTCGGGTCGAGAGTGACGGCCGCGCCGAGCTTCTCGGCGAGGGCGCGGCGCCCGGCCGATGGGTCGATGCCGACGATGGTGGCGCCCATCGGCTTCGCGAAGATCACGGAGAGCAGCCCGACGGGGCCGAGGCCCGAGACGACCAGCACGTCGCGCCCGCTGACGCCGAGGCGAGTGAGCGGCGCGTACGCCGTGCCGCCCTGACAGGAGAGGATGGCGCCGTCCAGGAATGAGAGGTGCTCCGGCAGCTTCATCAGGCACGGCGCCTCGACGCGCATGTACTCGGTATGGGTGCCGTCCAGCCCCTGGTGGCCGTACGAGGCCCGGCGGTTGACGCAGACGTTGCGGCGGCCGGCCCGGCAGTAGACGCACTCGCCGCAGGTCCGGCGGAAGTAGGGGACGACGCGCTCGCCGACCTCCCAGCCGGTGACGCCCTGCCCGATCTCGGCGATGACGCCGCACGGCTCGTGACCGGAGATGAAGCCGGGGTTGAGGTGGAGCGGGCTGGGGTGTCGGTAGGGGTGCAGATCGCTCCCGCAGATCCCGGTCGACTTCATCTCGATGACGACCTCGCCCGGCTCTGGCTTCGGTACTGGGAGGTCCAGCACCTCGACCTGTCGCTCGCCGATGGTCCGTAGCGCCTTCACAGTGGTGGTCTCCTTCCGCGTCGCTTCGCCAGGGATGCCGAGGGGGGGCGAAGCGCCGGACTTATACTGCCGGCACTCCCACTGGTTCCAGAGGTTGCCCTCGCCCCAGCCCCTCCACTTCCAGATTAGTTGAAGCGGAAGACGACCTTACCGGGGGTGGGGCGCGGCAGAACGCGACTGACATCACGTCGCTATACTGTTAGAGCGTTATAACGTTCTGGAGGCACACATGCCGGCCGGCGCAGTCCGCTCGACGCTCTATCTCGACCCGGCGCTGCACCAGGCGATTCGGTTGAAGGCCGCTATCCAACGTCGCAGCATGTCGGAGATTGTCAACGACGCCGTCCGGGCCGCGCTGCAAGAGGACGAGGAGGATCTCGCCGCCTTCGCCGAGCGCGCGGAGGAGCCGCCCATCACCTACGAGGTGTTCCTGGCCCAGTTGAAGGCCGATGGCACGCTATGAGCTGCGCGTCAAGCCCTCGGTCGCCCGGGACTTGCGCGGTATCCCGCGGGCGGACGTGCTGCGTATCCTGGCGCGCATCGAAGCGCTGCGTGACGATCCACGACCGCCCGGCTCGGAGAAGCTCTCGGGGCAGGAGCGCTACCGCGTGCGCCAGGGACAGTACCGCATCCTCTACTCCATTGCCGACGACGAGCTGATCGTGGAGGTGGTAAAGGTCGGTCATCGGCGAGACGTGTACCGCGACCCGTGATTCAGAAGCGGAACATGACCTTGCCGGTGTTGGCGTCCGCGGCGATCCGGAACGCCTCGACGCCTTCCTCGAGCGGGAAGAACTCGCTGACGACCGATTCGAGCTTGACGTCGTGCCGCTTCACAAACTCGCAGATCGTCTCGAACTCGCTGGGGGCGTAGGCGCTCGAGCCGAAGATGGCGATCTCCTTGCTGGTGAGGTGGCGGAGCGGCATCACGAGGTCGCGGGTGCCGCCGCCTACGAGGGCCGCCGTCCCGTGCGGCTTGAGCAGGTCGCCCATCACCTGGTGGGCCGCCGACGCTCCCGAGGTCTCGGTCAGCTTGTCGGCACCGTCCGGGACGTGCGCCCGGAGCTGCTCGCCGACCGGGCCGGCGGTCGGGTCGATGGTCACAGCAGCGCCGAGCTGCTCGGCGATGGCGCGGCGGCCGGCCGATGGGTCGATGCCGACGATGGTGGCGCCCATCGCCCTGGCGAAGACGAGCGAGAGCAGGCCGACAGGCCCAAGTCCGGAGATGACGAGCACGTCGCGCCCGCTGACGCCCATCCTCGCGAGCGGCGCGTACGCCGTGCCGCCCTGGCAGGCCAGGATCGCGCCGTCCAGGAACGAGAGGTACTCGGGCAACGGCATCAGGTACTGCTGCTCGACGCGCATGTACTCGGCGTGCGAGCCGTCGCAGCCCTGGTGCCCGTACGAGACGCGTCGGTTGGTGCAGAGGTGGCGGCGCGAGGTCCGGCACATCCGGCAGACCATGCAGCCGCGCCGGAAGTACGGCACGACGTTGTCGCCGACCTTCCAGCCTTCGACGCCCTGGCCGACCTCGGCGACGACGCCGCACGGCTCGTGGCCGGAGATGAAGCCGCCTTCGAGATGCCACTTCGTCGGGCGGCGGTACGGGTGCAGGTCGCTGCCGCAGATGCCGGTCGCCTTCATCTCGACGACGACCTCGCCGGGCTCAGGGGTGGGGACAGGGAGGTCGGTGAGCAGCTCGACCTGTCGTTCGCCGATGGTCCGTAGCGCCTTCAAGGTTCTTTCTCTCCTTCCGGGGGCGCCCGTCTTATACTCCCCCTACTCAGAAGCGTTCCACAGAGGTATTGGTGGCGGACCCTTACATTCTCCAGGCTCCGGCCGGGCGCGCGGCGCTGATTCGCGGCATGAGCAAGATGACCCGACTGCTCCGCGTGACCCTCGGCCCGAGGGCGCGCACGGTGATGATGGCACCGCTCGTCACGACGCGACCGCCGGAGATTCTTGATAGCGCGGCGGTGATCGCGCGGCGCATGACCGGGGTGGGCGACTCCTTCGAGGACATGGGCGCGATGATCGTGCGCCATCTCTGCTGGCGGGTCTACGAGCGTGTCGGGGATGGTGTGGCGACGGCGGCCGTGCTGACCCAGGCGATCGTCGACCGGGCGGAGACGTACATCGCGGCGGGCGGCAGCCCGGTCCCGATCAAGCGCGGCATCGAGCTGGGGCTGGAGGCGGCGCTGGCGGAGCTGAGGCGGCAGTCCCGGCGGATCGACGAGCCGGAGGAGATCGCGGCGCTGATCGCCGGAACTGTCCGCGACCCGGGGCTGGCGAAGCGGATCGGCTCGATCGTGGACGCGGTCGGTCCGGACGGCTCGATCCAGATCGAGGACGGCGAGGGCATCGAGACGACCTCGGAGTTTCTGGAGGGGGTGCGCTGGACCGAAGGGTACGTCTCCTCGCACCTGCTGAAGAAAGGCGAGTCGACGGCCCGGCTAATGGAGCCGCGCATCCTGGTGACGAACCACCATCTGGATCGGGTGGAGCAACTGCTGCCGGCATTGGAGGCGTGCGCGGCGGCCGGCGAGCGATCGCTGCTGGTCATCGCGCCGGAGGTGAAGGACGCCGCCATCGCCCTGATGGTCATGAACCGCGAGCGCAACCTGTTCGACCACGTGATGGCGGTGAAGGCGCCGCACTTCGGGGAGCAGCGGGCGGGGATCCTGGACGACATCGCAGTCATCACCGGCGGGCGCAGCATCCTCGAGGACCGACACGAGCGGCTGGAGGACATCACGCTGGATGATCTCGGGCGAGCGCGCCAGGCGTGGGCGACGCACAGCCACTTCGGCATCCTGGGCGGTCGCGGCGAGAAGACGGCGATCCGCGCCCGAATCGCCGAGCTGAAGCCGACGATCAAGCTGCTGGACGACGACGAGTGGAGCCGTGAGCGGGTGAAGGAGCGGATCGGCAAGCTGGCCGGGCTGGCAGCCCACATCAGGGTAGGCGCGGCGACGCCAGGGGACCGCGACGAGCTGAAGTTTCGGGTCGAGGCGGCGGTCGCCTCGGCGCGAGCGGCGGCGCTGGACGGAGTGGTGCCGGGCGGCGGCGCCGCGCTGCTGGCCTGCGTGCCGGCCGTCGAGGCGCTGGTGCTCTCCGGCGATGAGGCGGTCGGTGCGAAGATCCTGGCGCGCGCCCTTGTCGAGCCGATGCGGGTGCTGGCGCAGAACGCCGGCCTGGAGCCGAGCACCATCGTCGCGGGGGCGCGACTGCGCGGGCCGGCCTGGACGTACGACCTGGTCGACGGTGCCTGGGTCAACGCCTGGAAGGCCGGCATCCTCGATCCGGTGCCCGTGGTGACGGGTGCGCTGGAGGCGGCGGTCAGCGGGGCCGGCGTGGCGCTGACCAGCGACGTGCTGATCCACCACAAGAACCCGTACGTCTCTACCCAACCATGACGAGGGGCGAGGGACGAGCAGTGACGGGCTGGGAGCGGCTGGCGACGTTCGAGGGTGGGACGGTCTCGTGGCTGGCGACGGCGACGGCGGCGGACGGCAGTCGGCATGCGTTCGCGGCGACGCCGGTCGGGGTGTTCCGCTCGACCGATCTTGGGCTGCGTTGGAGCCCGCTCGGCGAACCGAGCCGGGTGGCCGGCGTCGAGGTGGTGGCGGCATCGCCGAGCTACGCCGAGGACGGAATCGTGTTCGCCGGGGCGTACGACGGGCTGTTCCGCTGGCGCGAGGGCGGCACTGAATGGGAGCACTTGCTCAGCGGGAGCAAGGTGATGTCGGTGGCCTGCGCGTCACCGGACCCGGTGGATGATTCGAGCAGCGATGGTCCAATCGTGCTCGTCGGTACCGCCGAAGATGGCATCCTGATCAGCCGCGATGGCGGCCGGACCTGGGACGGCGCCAACGCCGGCTTGCTCGATCTGGCGGTCTTCGAGTTGGCGATGTCGCCGGATTTCTCCCAGGACGGGATCGCGTTCGCGGCGACATCGTCTGGGCTGTACCGCACCCGCAACGGTGCCGAGTCGTGGCGAGAGGTGGACGTAGGACTGGACGACGGCGTCGTCACGAGTGTCGCCGTCTCACCCACCTTCCCCGAGGACCGACTCGTGATCGCCATCAGCTTCGACTTTGGCTTGTTGCGTTCGACTGATGCCGGCCGTTCCTGGGAAGACCTCTCAGAAACGCATGGCTGGATGGCCAGCCACGCGTCGTGCTGGTCCGGCGGTCGGATCGGCGCCGCGACGGAGATCGGTGTGGGCCTCTCTGATGACGGCGGACAGACCTGGCGCCTGGATTGGCGACATCGTGAGATGCGGAAGGTCCGTTCGTCCCACCATGTCGTGCTGCTGGAGGGTGATCCCGAAGGTTCGAGCGGCATCCTGCTGGTCGGTACTCGATTCGGCATCGTCCGATCAGACGATTGGGGGAGGACCTGGTCTTCCGCTAACTCCGGACTCGCTGCCGCGCTCATCACGGACCTTGTCCTCTCCCCGGCCTTCGAACACGACCAGACACTGTATCTGGTCGCTCCGCTCGTCGGACCGATGCTCTCGACGGACGGTGGTCGAACCTGGGCTGCGCCGCTCGATCCGGTCGATCGTGCGAGCCTGTCTGCACCGACAGACATCCTTGACCCGGACAACCCGTACCTAGGCGATGATCCGGAGGAGAATGCGGCCCGCAACGCGTACCATATGCCCAGCCTCCTCGCTGCTGCGCGGTCGCCGAACGGCGATCAGCTTATCTACGGCGGCACGTATAGAGGGCTTCATCTCAGTCGGGACGACGGCCAGACCTGGGAGCGGCTGAATCTAGATGCCATGTACGGTCCGGAAAGACGTGACCTGCTTGTGGAGGTCGTGGAGACCATCTCAGTCGCCGAGACGTCGTCCGGCGTGTGTATCCTGGTACTGATCGAGACCGGGCGGGGCATGGCAGGGCTGCTCGGGGCATCCGACGATGGTGGTGCGACCTGGTATGCCGTCGCGACACCAAGTGAGCAGACGTTCACCAGGGCCGTCGTGCTCTCGCCGGAATACCGAAGCGACGGTACGATCTACGTCGCTACCCACCCGGCAGCCCTGCGAACCGAGGCCAAGGAGTTGAGTCTCTGGCGGACGACCGATCGCGGAAAGCGCTGGGACCGCTGGCTGGAGGTGCCAGATGTCGCAGGCGGGACCGCGATCCGGGTGGTGCCGCTGCCGGAGAACCGGTGGGGTGACACGGTGGTCCTGGGGTACGGCGGCCAGGTGCTGCGGCCGCGACAGAACGCCTGGGAGAACAAGGGCGGTGCGCGCCGGCCGGTCTGGGACGCCGTCGAGCTGCCGGGGCAGGACGCGGCTGGCCGGCTGCCCGCCATCGCCGGGCTGGTCGCCTCGCCATCATACGCCGAGGACAGGACGCTGTTCGCGGCGACCAGCGCCGGGGTGTACGTCTCGCGGGACGGCGGGGCCACCTTCGCGGCCTGGAACGACGGCCTGGAGTCGTTGGCCACCGTGGCCGTGGCCCCGTCGCCGGCGTACGCCCGCGATCGTCTGGTCTTCGCGCTCGGGCTGGGCGGGACGATCTGGCGGCGACTGGACGACTGAGCGGCGACGCAGCTTCGTCGGGACCGGCGCCGCCACGACGACCGTCCAGGCCGGCGCCAGCACGGCGGCCGGGATCGATCGCGTCTTCCAGATTGTCAACAACGCCGGGGCCGGCCGCCTGACCCTGCGCGACGTGACGGTCCGCCACGGCAACGAGCCCGGCCTCGGCGGCGGCATCTCCGGTGGCGGGGGGACCGTCACCAGCCGCAACTCGATCGTCGCGAACAACTCCGCCACGAGCGCCAGCCCGAACTGCGCCGGCAATATCGACTCGCTGGGAAACAACCTGGTGTTTGGCGGCGCCGACACCTGCAACTTCAGCGCAGGTCTCGGCGACGTCGTGAACACCGGTGACCCGCGACTGGGGGCGTTGCAGAACAACGGCGGCCCGATCCAGACGATGGCACTGCTGCCGGGCTCGGCGGCGATCGACGCCGGGAATCCTGGCACGACGGGCAGCGGCGGCAACACCTGCGCTGCCCTCGACCAGCGCGGCCAGTCTCGGGTCGACGGCAACAGCGACGGCACCGTCCGCTGCGACATCGGCGCTTTCGAGCAGGTGCCGCTGCCGATCGACCTGGCCGTCGCCCTGACGGACGGCATCACGTCCCCGGTCCCCGGCGCCAGCCTGACCTACCCGCTGACCGTCACCAACCCCGTGACGGTGGCTGTCGGGAACGTCCAGGTGGCAGGAACGTTCCCGGCCCCACTGACGGGAGTGGCCTGGACGTGCAGCGGGGCCGGCGGCTCGAGCTGCGCTCCCGCTGGTGGGAGTATGACCTACACGGTCCAGGCGACCGTCCCGCCTGGCACGGCGCCTGGTACGCAGATCGCCGCGACGGCCGCGATCACGCCGCCGGCCGGTGTGGCTGACCCGAGCGTGGCGAACAACAGCGCCAACGACACCGACACGGTGACCTCGCCGGCCTGTAGCCCGCGCCCGCGGGTGGTAATCCAGGTCGTGCCGGCCGGGGCCGGGCGGGCTCAGGTGACGCTCACGCCGAGCACGAACGCCGGCCAGGCCGCGAACGCGATCCAGGGTGTGCAGCTTGGCACGCTCCAGAGCGCGGTGGTGGACTTCCCAGTCCAGGCGGGCGTGCCGGCCGCGCAGAACGGGCTCGGCAGCGGCGCCCAGGTCGGCTTGAGCGGCCCGGTCGCGAGCCTCCAGATGTTCGTGCGGCGGGTGCCGCCGGGCGGCACCATGCCGTTTATGGCGCCGCTGACGGTGACGGACACCTGCGGCGAGTGGAAGACGTTCGCCGGCGGAGGGACCAGCGTGCCCTGATGTGCATCGCGTCGACAGTTCACATCCCACGGTGGACAGTCGGGTGATATGCCTTGACACTGGAAGGGCCTGGACGTACGATTGCGCCCAACGGAACGCGAGTCAGCATGGGGAGCGCTCACAGCCTGCCTGGGCGGTGAGCGGCACCGGCTGCTGACGGTGTCTCGATCGGATGCTCGGGGGCTGACGGAGTCGTCGGCCGATCGTTGCGCGCGGCGTGGCGGTACCCGATTGGCACAGTGACGTGGAGGAGGGGTCAGGCGATGGCCAGACAGGGCTTGTCACGCCGTCAGATGTTGAAGGGCACGGCGCTCGTGCTCGGCAGCCTTTCAGGCTCGGCGATCCTCGCCGCCTGTGGCGGGGGCGCACCAGCGCCGACCCCCGCGCCGGCCAAGCCGGCCGAGCCCGCGAAGCCGGCCGAGGCCCCCAAGCCGGCCGCCCCGGCCGCCACCACGGCCCCGGCCGCACCGGCCGCCGCCCCGGCCGCGACCACCGCGCCGGCGGCCGCTGCGAAGCCGACCGAGGCACCTGCCGCCGCTGCCAAGCCGGCCGCCGGGACCCAGGTCGTCACCGTCCGCGACCACGACTGGCTCCAGGGTACGCCCGGCCAGCCGAACGACTGGTACGACGCGTTCATCGCCAACTGGGAGAAGCAGAACCCGACCATCAAGGTCGAGCGTGAGTGGTTCCCGCGCAACGAGATGCACGCGAAGCAGCTGGCCCTCGCCGCCACGGGGCAGATCGGCGACACCGTCCGGATCAACGTGGCCCCGGTCGTCTCGGAGCTCCAGCTCAAGAAGGTCGTCCACGATCTCGACTCGCTCTGGAAGGACGACAAGGAGTGGACCGACAACGACCAGAAGCAGTTCTGGCCTGGCAACATCCGGACCTACACCCGTGACGGCAAGGTCTGGGGGCTGCCGGTCGTCGGGCACCCGGGCGCGATCCAGTACTTCGTCAACAAGACGATGATCGAGAAGAAGGGCCTCAAGATGCCGCCGGCCGACGGCAAGTGGACCTTCGAGGAGTTCGTTGCACTCGCGAAGGGGCTGACGGAATCCGCCCAGGGACGGACAACGGTCTACGGCGTCATCATGCCGTTCGGCAACGTCACCATCAACGAGGGCATGGTCGGCTTCCTGCGGGCGTTCAAGGGCGACCTGTTCGACGCCGACGGCAAGAAGTGCCTGCTGAACACGCCGGAGGCGGTCGCCGCCTTGAAGATGTTTGCCCAGCCGTTCGAGGACGGCTCGGCTGTGCCGTGGGCGGCGGACATTGACGCCCAGAAGCCGGGCCTGTTCCAGGGGCAGAAGGCCGGCATCATCATCCAGACCTCCGCTGCGGCGGCGGCCTGGCCAGGCCAGATCGAGAAGCTGCCCGAGAAGTTCGAGATGGAGGTCATGCCGCCGCCGATCGGGCCGCTCGGGAAGTTCGGTACCCAGGTCTCGTCGGACGGCAAGGGCGTCTCAGCCACGACGAAGAACCCGGCCCAGGCCTGGGCGGTCCTGTCCCGGCTGTTCACCAGCCGCGACCACGGCATTAACCGCTTCAAGAACGGCCTCGGCAGCCCCGGCAGCCGCAACGACGTCTGGGACAGCGACGAGTTCCGTTCGTTCGCGCCGAAGCTGCAGAACATCGCCAAGCATGTCGTACTGCCGCCGTCGCCGCCGATGGACGCCTGGCACCACCCGGCCAACGGCCGCTTCGCGGAGCACGAGCCGATCCTGCTCAACGAGTGGGTGAAGGTCACGCTCGGCCAGCTCGATCCCGAGAAGTATGCCCAGGACGTGGGCAAGCAGATCCAGGATATCATGGACAAGCCGCCAGTCTAACGTGAGGTGTTGGGTTCTCGGTTCTGGGTGCCAGGGGCGAATGGTTCTCCTCCTCCCAGAACCCAGAACCCAGCATCCAGCACCTACGGAGGGGTGAGGTGGCCGCCAAAGCGATCTCAGGTACTCGACCCAGGGCGGCCAGTGGCAGCCTCCGCCGTGACGAGGTCTTCTGGGCCTACGTGTTCGTGGGGCCCTGGATCATCGGCCTGGTACTGTTCATTCTCGGGCCGATGCTGTTCTCGCTGATCCTGAGCTTCTTTACCTACACGCTCGGCCGCGACTATTCGTTCGCCGGCCTGGACAACTGGATCCGGGCGTTCACGAAGGATGAGCTGTTCTGGCCGTCGGTCGGCAAGACGGTGTTGTACGCGGCGATCGTCGTCCCGTGCAGCGTCATCGGGGCGTTGCTGACGGCGATCCTGCTGAACCAGGGCCTGCGGTTCATGACGTTCTACCGAACCGTCTTCTTCATGCCGCACCTGGTGCCGATCATCGCCGCAGTCTACGTCTGGGTCTGGCTGCTGAACGGCTCGTACGGCATGGTCAACGAGATCTTGTTCCAGACTGGCTACTATCTGACGGGGAAGGGCTGGGTCGGGCCGAACTACTTCGGCGACCCGTTCTGGGCCCTGCCGGCGCTGATGTTGATCGCGCTCTGGGGCGCAATCGGCGGCAACATGATGGTGATCTTCCTGGCCGGCCTCCAGGGCATCCCGCAGGAGCTGTACGAGGCGGCCTCGATCGACGGCGCGGGCGCGTTGCGTCGGTTCTGGAACGTGACGCTGCCGATGATCTCGCCGACGATGTTCTTCAACCTGGTGCTCGCAAGCGTTGGGGCGTTCCAGACGTTCGAGGCGGCGTTCGTCGGCACGGCGGGCGGCCCGGCCTACGCGACCTGGCTGTACGGGCTGCACATCTACGAGCATTCCTTCAAGTACTTCGACATGGGGTACGGCTCGACGCTCGCCTGGATCATGTTCATCGGCCTCAGCGCCTTCACCTACGCCCAGTTCCGGGCCTCACGTGACCTGGTGTACTACGCTGGGGAGGGACGCTGATGGCCCAGCATGTTGCCCGGGTAGATCGTGTCGAGCGGCGCGCGCGATCGACGTCGGACGCGCTCGCGCCAGTCTTCAAGCGGCTCAGTCGCATCGGGCTGCATCTGATCGCCGTCATCATGGGCGTCTTGCTGATGCTGCCGTTCTACTGGGCGGTGGCGAGCTCGCTGAAGCAGGTGCAGGAAGTCCGACTGGTGCCGCCGATGCTCTGGCCAACTTCTCCGCAGTGGACCAACTACCCGGCTACCTGGAACGTGCGGCTGTTCGCCGGCTGGGTCGCGAACCCGATCTTCCTGACTGCCGTGGCGATGACCGTCAGTATCATCACGGCGGCGTTCGCGGGACGCGCCTTCGCCCGTTCTGGCGTCTCGCTGGGCGGCGTGGTCCTGAGCGTCCTGTCTGTGCTCTTCCTGGCGGTGGCGTTCGTGCTGACGCCCACCGCCATGGAGCAGACCAGCCTGGTGGGGAACAGCCTGATGGCGATCGGCTTGACGCCGATCGCAGTCGTCGCGGTCGCCATCGCCTGCTACCTGTTCGCGCGCTCGGAATCATTCGAGCAGGGCACCCGGACCATGATCGCCGTGGCAGTGGCGCTGATTCCGCCCGCCTTGCTCCTGATTGTGAACAGCGGCATCTTCCAGCAGGCCGGGTGGTTCTCGAACAGCATCTTCTTGACCGCCGTGGCCACGACCGGCGCCGTCGTCTCCTCGTCGATGGGGGGGTACGCGTTCGCGCGGTTCCGGTTCCCCGGCAAGAACCTCCTGTTCAGCATTACGATGGCGACCATCCTATTGCCGCAGATCGCGCTGCTGGTCCCGAACTTCTTCCTGTTCTGGCAGCTCGGCTGGCTGAACACGTACTTGCCGCTGACGGTGCCGTTCTGGTTCGGGAGCGCCTTCTTCATCTTCCTGTTCCGCCAGTTCTTCATGACGATTCCGCTGGACCTGGACGAGGCGGCCCGGATCGACGGCGCGAGCTACCCCCGGATCTTCTGGAGCATCATGCTGCCGCTTTCGGGGCCGGTCTACGCGACGGCGTTCATCATCGAGGGCATCACCCAGTGGAACTCGTTCCTCCGCCCGCTGATCATCCTGAACCGGCCGGAGACGTACCCGCTGAGCGTGGGGCTGCGCTACTTCGTGGTCAGCCCGTCTGACGGCCAGCCGAAGGACCACCTGCTGATGGCCGCCGCCGTGATGATGACGATCCCGGTCATCTTGATCTTCTTCATCGGCCAGCGCTACTTCGTGCGCGGCGTGGCGATGACGGGCATCAAGGGGTAGGTGCTCCGCCGGCTCGGGCTGCACCTGATCGCGATCGGCATCGGGATCACGCTGATGCTGCCGTTCTTCTGGACGATCAGCAGCTCGCCGAAGGAGGCGCACGAGGTCCGGATCATCCCGATCGTCTGGTGGCCCGAGGTGCCGCGTTGGGAGAACTACCCGCACGTCTGGAGCTCGCGGCTGTTCGCGCGGTTCCGCTTCCCGGGCAGGGACGTCCTGTTCAGCATTACGATGGCGACGATGCTGCTGCCGGGCTACGTGCTGTTGATCCCGAACTACTTGCTCTACTGGAAGCTCGGATGGCTGAACACGTACCTTCCGCTGACGGTGCCGTTCTGGTTCGGCACGGCGTTCTTCATCTTCCTGTTCCGCCAGTTCTTCTTGACGATCCCGCTCGATCTGGACGAGGCGGCCCGGATCGACGGTGCCAGCTATCCACGGATCTTCTGGAGCATCGTTTTGCCGCTCTCGGGTCCGGTCTACGCAACGGCGTTCATCATCGAGGGGATCCAGCAGTGGAACGCGTTCCTGCGGCCGCTGATCATCCTGAACCGGCCGGAGAGCTATCCGCTCCAGCTCGGGCTGCGCTACTTCGTGGTGAGTCCCAATGACGGCACCCCGAAGGATCACCTGTTGATGGCGGCGGCGATCATCTCGACGATCCCGGTTATCCTGATCTTCTTCATCGGCCAGCGCTACTTCGTGAGGGGCGTGGCGATGACCGGCATCAAGGGCTAACGAGGGTGTTGGGCCATGGGTCATAGGTGATGGGGGAACGAGGAGGAACCGTCGACTCCGTCACCAAGACCTATGACCCATAATCTATGACCCAACGTCCACGATGACCTTGATGGCGCCGGACGTCAGGTTCTGGACGGTCGCGAAGGCGGCGGCGACGTCGAGGATCGGCAACTGCATCTCGGCGGCACCCATGCCGACCAGGACGACGGTTCCGCCGGGGCGGGTCGCGGCGATGGCGGCGCGGACGGCCGACTCCGCGCCTGAGCAGTCGATCGCCACGTCGAGCGGGCCGCCGGCCCGGTCACGGGCCAGGGCGGCGAGGTCAGGGTCTGCGGCATCGAAGATCGCGGCGGCGCTGAGCGATGCAGCCAGGTCCAGCTGATCGGCGCGGACGTCTGAGATGAGCACCTCGGCGGCGCCGGCCGCGCGGGCCATCAGGAGGGCGGTCAGCCCGACCGGCCCGGCTCCCTGGACGAGCACCCGGCTGCCGGGGCCGACGCCGCCGCGGCGGCAGGTGTGCTCATGCGATCGGGCCCGGGGCCGTCACGTCGCTTGACGAGAGGCTAGAGACCCCGTAGCATCGGGAAATCGCTTTCTGTCAGGCACCATGCACCTGTACCACATCCGCACAGGAGATGAGCCGTGCAGTTCGGGTTCATTCCGACCGAGGGTGGTCACTTCTACCGCGAGGCGCTCGAAGAGGTCGTGCTCGGCGAGGAGCTTGGCTTCGACTCCGTCTGGATGGAGGAGCATCACGGCATCAAGAACCATTACTGGCCCTCGCCGCTGGTGGTGCTGGCCGGGTTCGCGGCGAAGACCAGCACGATCCGCCTCGGGACGGACGTGGTGGTGCTGCCGTTCCACTACCCGGTCAAGGCGGCCGAGGACGCCGCGATGGTCGACGTGATCTCGAACGGCCGGCTGACGCTCGGCGTGGCGATCGGGTACCGGCCTGACGAGCTGGCGCTGTTCGGGGTGGTGCCTGAGACGCGCGGCGCGCGGTTCGTCGAGCAAGTCACGATCATGCGGCGGCTCTGGTCAGAGGAGTCGGTCACCTTCGAGGGGAGGTTCTTCCAGATCGAGAACGCGCGCCTGGAGCCGAAGCCGGTCCAGGAGGGCGGCATCCCGATCTGGCTCGGGGCGTGGGGGCCGCTCGGGATGCGGCGGGCGGCGACGCTCGCGGATGGCTGGATCCCGGGGCCGACGGCGAAGCTGGAGAAGCTGCTCTCGGCGAGAGATCAGTACCACGCGGAGCTGCGGAAGGCCGGCAAGGACCCGGCCTCGGTGCCGGCCCCGCTGACCCGCGAGGTGGTGATCGCCGCCACCGAGGAGCGTGCCCGAGAGCTGGCCGAGCGCCACCTGATGGTCAACTACCGCGACGAGTACGGCGGCGGCACCTGGAACCATCCGCTGATTGGCTCGTCGGACTCGGCTCGGGTGGACGTGCTGGACGAGATCGGGCGGGACCGGTTCATCGTGGGAAACCCGGAGCAGTGCATCGCCAGGATCCAGCACTTCCGCGAAACGTTCGGGATGGACCAGCTGATCTGCCGCCTGTTCTTCCCTGGCATGCCCCACGAGCACATCATGGAAGAGCTGCGGCTGCTGGCGAACGAAGTGATGCCGGCGTTCAAGGAGTAAGGTGGGGATGGCGAAGACGCGGATCTGTTTCGTCGGTGGGGGCAGCTACCAGTGGACTCCGAAGCTGCTCACGGACATCGCGCTGACCAGGAGCCTCTCGGGCACGATCGTGCTGCACGACATCGCCGAGGCGCCGATGCTCGAGATGCAGAAGCTCGGGCGGAAGATCATGGAAGCCGCCGGGGCGGACTTCACCGTCGAGACGAGCGGCAACCTGGCCGAGGCGATGCGCGATGCCGAGTTTGTGATCGTCACGATCACGACCGGCGGCCTGGAGGCGATGCGCAAAGACCTGGACATCCCGCTCCGGTACGGCATCTACCAGTCGGTCGGCGACACCGTCGGGCCGGGCGGCTGGTCGCGAGCGCTCCGCAACGTCCCGGTATTGGTCGGCATCGCGAAGACGATGGAGCAGGTCTGCCCGAACGCCTGGATGCTCAACCTGACCAACCCGCTGACCGCGCTGACCCGAGCGGTCTGTAAGACGACGAGCATCAAGGCGATGGGCCTCTGCCACGAGCTCCAGGGCGTCCGGGGCGGGATGATCCGGATGTTCGGGAACCAGGTGGACGACTACGAGTACAAGGTGGCCGGGGTCAACCATCTGATCTGGTTCCTCGATCTCAAGATCAACGGCCGGGACGGCTTCGAGATGGTGCGCGAGTACGCGGCCTCCGGCAAGGCGGTCCCGCTGCGCTCGAGGAGCGGCGGCCACCGCGCGCCGTTCCAGGATCGGTGGAAGGTGAAGCAGGCGCTGCTCGACACGTACGGGTACCTGCCGGCCGCTGGCGACCGCCACGTCGCCGAGTTCTTCCCGTACTTCCTCAGGGAGGAGACCGGAGCTGGCGAGGACTACGGCGTGCTGCTGACCAGGATCGAGCACCGCTACGAGATGCTGAAGGCGTCTCAGGTCCAGGTCAAGGCGATGGTCGAGGGGAAGGAGGCGGTCCCGTTGGACCACTCGCCAGAGGAGTCGGCGGACATCGTCGCGGCGATGATGAACGGCCGGCCGTTCCGGGCGATCGTCAACGTGCCGAACACGGGCCAGATCGACAACCTGCCGCGCGAGGCGGTGGTGGAGACGCTGGCGGAGGTTGGCGCGACCGGCGTGAACCCGATCGGCGTCGGGGCGTTGCCGTTGACCGTGCTGGGCACGCTGCACCCGCATGCGGTCAACCAGGAGCTGCTGGTGGACGCGGCGCTGACCGGCGACCGGCGGTTGGCACTCCAGGCGTTGCTCGGCGATCCGCTGGTGAACGATCTAAAGACGGCGCCGAAGCTGATGGACGAGCTGCTGGCGGCGCACGCGGAGCTGCTGCCACAGTTCTGAGACAGGAGTCAGGAGACAGGAGACAGGAGGGGGCGTTCGATTCCGTTGACTGAGAAACCGCTTCGCGCACGCCTGGACGACGTCGCTCGGCGCGCCGGCGTCTCGTTGAGTACGGCCTCGCGCGTGATCAACAACAACGGCTATCCGGTCGCCGAGTCGACCCGCGAGCGGGTGCTCGAAGCGGTGCGCGCGCTCAACTACTCGCCCTCGGTGCTGGCGCGCGCGCTGGTGACGAAGCGGACCCAGATCGTGGGGGTGATCGTCGGCGACGTCGAGGACCCGTACTTCGCCGAGATCGTGCGGGGCGTCGAGGACGTCGCGCGCCGGGCCGGCTACCTGGTGATCGTCTGCAACGCCGACCGTGACCCTGCCACCGAGCTGAGCTACCTCCGCACCCTGCTCGACTACCGCGTTGACGGGGTGATCCTGGCTGGCGGCGGCGTCCTGGACGAGGCGTTCCAGCAGTCGCACGTCCAGGCTGTCGCCCGGCTGGAGCACCAGGGGAGCGTCGTCGTGGCGCTGGCCGAGGTGGCCGCGGAGGTGCCGCGCATCTCGATCGACAATCGCGGGGCGGCCGCCGCGATGGCGCGCCACCTGATTGGGCTGGGGCACCGGCGGATCGGCGTGATCGCCGGGCCGGAGAGGATCACCACGGCGCAGTCGCGGCTCCAGGGAATCCGGGACGTCCTGGGGGAGGGTGGCCTGCCGCCGGAGCTGATCGCCAACGGCGACTTCACGGTGTCGGGCGGCGAGCGCGCGGCTGAGGCGTTGTGCGCCCGATCGCCGATGCCGACGGCGCTGCTGGCGGTGAACGACCAGATGGCGATCGGCGCGCTGACGGCGGCGCACCGGCGCGGATTGAACGTCCCAGGAGATCTGACGATCGTCGGCTTCGGCGACACGACGGCGGCGCGCCAGGCCTGGCCGCCGCTGACGACGATCTCGGTGCCCCGCCACGAGATGGGAGCTTCGGCGATGCGCGGCCTGCTGGAGCAGCTTCAGGGCGGCGAGCCGGTCGCGAGTAGCACGCTGGAGTGGTCGCTGGTGGTGCGGGGGAGCTGCGGTCCGCCGGCCCCCATTGATCAGTCTTCGGCGTCGAGGATGAGATGGGCCACAACCTGCCGGCCCGCCTGACCAGTTTTATCGGTCGGGAGCGCGAGATCGCAGAGATCGGGGCGCTGCTGGAGACGCAGCGGCTGATCACGTTGGTTGGCGCGCCCGGCGTCGGCAAGACGCGGCTGAGCCTCCAGATCGCTGCCGGAGTGCTCGACGAGTTTCCGGACGGCGTCTGGCTGGTAGAGCTGGCGCCGCTTTCTGATCCGCTGCTGGTGCCCCAGGCGGCGGCCGACGTGCTGGGCGTGCGCGAGCAGCAAGGACGATCACTGACGGCGACGCTCGCCGAGCAGCTACGATCGCGACACCTGCTGCTGGTGCTGGACAACTGCGAGCACCTGATCGGCGCGGCGGCGGAGCTGGTCGAGGCGCTCGTGCGGGGCTGTCCCGATCTCCACGTGCTCGCGACCAGCCGCGAGCCGCTCTCGATCGAGGGCGAGACGATCTATCGTGTGCCCTCCCTTTCCGTCGCCGTCGCCGAATCCGAAGCCGTCCGCCTCTTTGCAGAGCGGGCGCGGTCGGCCTCCCCTGCGTTCGCGCTCACCGACCGCACCGCCCCACTGGTCGGACAGATCTGCGCTCGGCTAGACGGCATCCCGCTCGCCATCGAGCTGGCGGCAGCCCGAGTGCGGGCGCTGTCGGTGGAGCAGATCGCCGTCCGCCTGGACGATCGCTTTCGGCTGTTGACGGGCGGCTCGCGGACGGCGCTGCCGCGCCAGCAGACGCTCCGCGGCACCGTCGACTGGAGCTATGACCTGCTCTCCGAACCGGAGCAGATCATGCTCCGCCGGCTGGCGGTCTTCGCCGGCGGCCTCACCCTCGACGCCGCGGACGCAGTGGCGTGGGACGAGGGGCGAGGCGCGAGCGAGGTCTCGCTGCCTTCATCCATCAACACGCTCATGTCCCTGATCGACAAGTCGCTGGTTCAGGTTGACGAGGGTGCGGAGGTCGCGGGTGGTGAGCGGCGGTACCGGCTGCTGGAGACGTTCCGGCAGTACGGATGGGAGAAGCTGATCGAACACGGCGAGCTGGAGGCCATACGGGATCGGCACCGTAGCTACTTCCTGGCGTTTGCGGAGGAGATCGGATCGACCCTCAACGAGCGGTCCGACGGCGTGTCGCTCGCTCGGCTCGAGCCAGAGCACGACAACCTGCGCACGGCGCTGACCTGGTGTCTCGAAGAGCCGGGTGTCAGGCATGCCGGCCCGTCGACAGACGATGAGGACTACGCTTCGACTGGCGCCGCGCTCAGCGTACGGCTGGCCGCCCCGATCTGGCGGTACTGGTGGCTGCGTGGTCACATCGGGGAGGGACGTCGCTGGTTGGCTCGGGCACTTGCCGTTCGGACGATGGATACCAGCCCGGCCGGGCTCGCCGCGCGTGTCCTGGCGTTACTCGGGATTGCCCAGCTCTCGGCACTTCAAGGCGACTTTCGCTCAGCCGTCGCCCACGTGACCGAGAAGCTGACCTTCTGCCGCGAGATCGGGGACGACCGTGGGGTCATCCGGGCGATGCACCGCCTCGGGTATTACCTCGCGCATCTCGGCGAGGCGGAGCGAGGCATGGGCCTCTGTATGGAGAGCGTCGCGCTCGCCCGGCGGGACGGCAATCCACACGCCCTGGCAGCGGCACTGCACTCGGCAGGGATGGTTGCGCGGATGTCGGGCCGATCCGAGCAGAGCATCGTCTTGAGTGACGAAGCCATTGACGTGTTCCGCGAGATCGGCAATCTCACCATCGTGGCCTATGCGATGAGCTCGAAGAGCCACGCGTTCGCCGACCTGGGTGACGCGACGAGAGCGCAGGCTCTGGCCGAGGATGGGCTGCGTATCTTTCAGGAGGTCGGCGACCAGCGAGGCATCGCCATGTCCTTCAAGGATCTTGCGCGTTTCGCCCTGTTCGTCGCCCTGTTCGCTGGCGATGCCGATCGGGCGACTGAGGCACTCCGACACGCCGTCGTGCTCTTCCAGTCAATGGGGGATCTCTTTCTGATCTCTATCTTAGCCGGCGTGGCGGTGGCTCGGGGAGATCGGACGCCAGGCAGCGAAGTCGTGAGTCCACCCCAACCTGACCGCGCCGACGACGTGTCCGGGTACCTTCTCGATGCCGTCAGGCTGTACGCCTGGGCCGATCACACGCGTGAACAGGCTGGTCTCGATCCGCCGCCGGAGATGCGCGGCGACCCAGAGCGGAACGTGGCGCTGCTCCGCGAGCGCCTTGGCGAGACGGCGTTTGCACTGGCCTGGTCTGCCGGCCGGTCGATGTCGTTCGAGCAAGCCGTCGAGTACGCGCTGGCGCTGACCGCGTCGGCCGAGCCCGGCGCGCCAGATGCCGGACCGGATTCGGCCCCGAACGGCGATCCCGAGGTCGCGCGATTGACCCCCCGCGAGCGCGAGGTCGCCGGGCTGATCGTGCAGGGGCGCACGAACCGCGAGATCGCCGAGGCGCTGGTGCTCTCCGAGCGGACGGTCGACAGCCACGTCCGCAGCGTCATGGGCAAGCTGGAGGTCAACTCGCGGGCACAGATCGCGGCCTGGGCCGTCCAGCACGGGCTCGGCGACCCCCGGTAATTTCACCGGTATTCTCGGCGGTACTGCGCGGCAGGATCGGTACCGCAGACCGGTACTTCGCGTGATGTGCTGACCGGGCTGGCGCCGTAGCGTGGAGGGAGCTCTCTCGTGGACCTGCCACCCTCCCGCTGCGAGGTCCAGCCATGCGTCGCATCGCCGTCGAGATCCCGCTCACGATCGTCGCTGCCTGCCTGGTGGCGAGCCTCGTCTTCGTCGCCGGCAATGCCATCGGGCCGTCCACCCCGCCCGTCGCCCTGGCGTACACGCCCCAGCCGGCGCTGTGTACGCCCTCCTACTGCGACCCGTCGGAGGTGACCCTGGTCGCGGCTGGATCACCGGAGCCCCAGGCGGAGGCCACAAGCGCCCTCCAGGAAGCGCCCTGACCCGCGAGTCGCACGCGCCAGCCTGTTGAGACGCTCAGTGACTGGTCGATCGGACCGGGGCGACCACGGCAACCTGCTCGGCGGCCTCCGCCAGCCGCACCCGGTCGCCGATGCGGAGGATGCCACCCTCCAGGATTCTGATCCGCAAGCCGCCACGGTGGACCAGCGGCTCGTTGACCGGCTTGCCGGTCAGCTCCTCCAGGCGCACGCACGGCTCGCAGACGCGGGTGCCCTCGCAGAGCAACGGACCGACCCGGAACCGCTTGCCGATCAGATCGTGCAGCCGCACGCCCCGGGTCACCACGTTGCGGCGGCTCTCGATCGGCGTCAGCAAAATGCCGTGCTCGACCGCCAGCGACTCGAGCACCTCGGCCTCGACGAGCGTGAGTTGGCGCCCGCCGTCCGGCATCGGGCGCTCGGAGTAGAAGCCGCGCTCGTCGTGGTACCGATCGCCGACCAGGCCGCGATCTGCCACCGCGACCGCCTCGGTCAACGCCCGCATCGGCTGTCCGGCCTGCTGCGTCGTGAAGATGCCCTCGACCGTCCCGGTCTCCAGCTCCGTCATCGTGATCGCTCCCGCGTGCGTGTCCGGGCGGCCCCGCTCCCCCGCACGGAGAGCGGGACCGCCGGGGATCAGGACTCGACGACCGAGACCAGGTTCGTCGCGGCGTCGCCGATCCAGATCCGGCCGTCCGCACTCTTGGTCAGACCATGGACCTCGATTCCCTGGATCTGGCTGACGTCCATCACCTCGCCGTCCCTAGGGTCCAGGGTGAAGATGTGGCCCTCGAACGTCTCGGCGACGGAGATGGTGCCGTCAGACTCGTTCCAGAAACAGCCGTGCGAGCGGGGCATCGGGAACGGGATCTGGCCCAGCAGCTCGCCGGTCTCGGCGTCGATGTGGTCGATCACCTTGGCGCCGGGCCGGGTGACCCAGAGGGTGCCGCTGACGCCGGGGCCGGCGTTCGGCTTGCCGCCTGGGGCGGTCGGATGCTGCTCCGGCCCGCGCTCGGCCACGCCGGGGATGGAGTCGTTCGGGCCGTACGGCCGCCACTGGATGCCATGTACGCCGCCCGTCTCGGCGTTCGGCAGGTGGATTCCGGCCAGGCAGTGGCCGGTCTGGGGATCGTGGCGGTAGATCATCGACGGTCGGACATTCGACGCGATCCAGACCGAGCCAGCGCCGAAGCTGGTGCCGCTGGCGTTGCGGGCCGGGCTCGGGAACGAGGTCAGGACCTTGCCGTCGTAGTCCACCAGGTAGGTGCGGTTGTCCTGCTGGTCGGAAAGCCAGAGGCCCTCTGGGACCGCTTCGAGGCCGTTGACCTGGAGGCCGGGGCCTTTGAACACCACCCGGGTCTTGAGAATCCGCGCGCTCGTGGACGCCATCTCGCCGCGCTCCTCCCGCGTCTGCCCTCTCGGTGTGCATCGGGGCACGGATGGAGGGCATCGCTGCCGTCGTTAGCGCGCGACGCTCGCCGAGGAGCGCCGCGCGCCGGCAGTATAGCTGCGAGGGGTGAGGGGCGAGGGGCCGACGGGGTATCGTCTCGGGTGCGCCGGGCCGTTCGACTGGATCGGACGGCGATGGCGCGACGAGATGGAGGACTTACCGATGCCTGATTCGCCCGGGGCCGCTTCGGCCTCGATCGAGCCGATCCTGCCGCCGGCCTGGGAGCCGTCTGGCGGTGAGCAGGCGCTCAAGATCACGAACGTCAAGACGATCTGCACGGCTCCTGACGGCATCCGACTGGTGGTGGTGAAGGTCGAGACCAGCGAGCCGGGCCTGTACGGCCTCGGCTGCGCCACGTTCACCCAGCGCCCGCTGGCCGTGGTGACGGCGGTGGAGCAGTACCTCAAGCCGTTCGTCATGGGCCGCGACCCGAACGACATCGAGGACATCTGGCAGGCATCTTTCGTCAGCTCGTACTGGCGAAGCGGACCGATCCTGAACAACGCGATGTCGGGGGTGGACCAGGCGCTCTGGGACATCAAAGCGAAGCGGGCCGGCGTGCCGCTCTACCAGTTGTTCGGCGGCAAGAGCCGGCGGGCTGCCGACGTCTACGTCCACTCTTCCGGTCGCGACTTCCAGGAGGTCGAGGACCGGGCGCGGGCGTTCATGGCGCAGGGCCACCGCCACATCCGTTGCCAGGTTGAGGTGCCCGGCTTCTCGACGTACGGGAGCGGCGGCCACCGGAGCGACCGGGCCGCTGCCGCAGACGACCCTTCGAGGCCGCCGTACCGCCCGCCACTGGACCGGCGCCCCTGGGAGCCACGGCCGTACTGCCGGATCGTGCCGAAGCTGTTCGAGCACATGCGCAACGCCCTGGGCGAGGAGGTCGAGCTGCTGCACGACGTCCACGAGCGCGTCCCGCCGATCATGGCGATCCAGCTCGCGAAGGACCTCGAGCAGTTCAAGCTGTTCTTCCTGGAGGACATCTTCGCGCCGGAGGACAACGACTACTTCCGGATCCTGCGCCAGCAGTGCGCGGTGCCGATCGCGATGGGCGAGCTGTTCGTGAACCAGCACGAGTACGTGCCGCTGATCCGCGACCGGCTGATCGATTTCATCCGGGTCCACATCTCGGACATCGGGGGGCTGACGCCGGCCCGCAAGCTGGGGATTCTCTGCGAGTACTTCGGGGTCCGGACGGCCTGGCATGGCCCGGGTGACACCTCGCCGGTCGGGCACGCCGCGAACCTCCAGTTGGACCTGTCGTCGGCGAACTTCGGGATCCAGGAGGCGAGCCTGTTCGGGGAGCGCACGAAGGAGGTGTTCCCGGGCTGTCCCGAGATCCGCGACGGCGCGATGTGGTCGAACGAGCAGCCGGGCCTCGGCATCGACGTGAATGAGGAGCTGGCCGCCAAGTACCCGTTCCCGGAGCATCCGATCAACGGCGCCTGGGCGGAGATCCGCCGCCGCGACGGGACCGTCCAGAAGCCGTAAGGGACCTCAATCACTCCTACCATGCGGCCCCTCAATCCCCATGGCCCCCGGCCCCCTCTCCGGCGCGGAGAGGGGGAGCGAGGCGGGCGCCGGCGCGGCGGACGGTGGCGAGGAGGACGCGAAGGTCGGCTTCGGTGGTGGCGTAGTGGACGACGCAGGCCCGTAGGCTGAACTGCTCGCGGAGCGTGGTCTGGGTCAGGAACGCCTGGCCGCCTGCCTGGACCTCCTCCATGATCGTCTTGTTCAGGGCGTCAAGACGCGGGGGATCGTCGCGCAGGGCGGCCGGCGCGAATCGGAAGCAGACGACCGAGAGCTCGATCGGGGCCAGCAGCTCCAGGTCTTCAGATTCCTCGATCAGCGTGCCGAGCCGTCGCGCCAGCGCGTTGCACTGGACGATGTGCCGGGCCAGGCCGTCGCGGCCGGCCAGCAGGAGTGTTGACCAGAGCTTGAGGGCGCGGAAGCCGCGTGTCTGCTGGAAGCCATACTCGGCGTACCAGGGGAGGCCGCCGAACCCTTTCCCCTCCTCGGTGCGCAGGTACGGCGGGACCAGGCTGAACGTCTCGCGAAGCAGTGTGCCGTCCCGGACCAGCGCCGCGCCGCACTCGACGGGCACCGAGAGCCACTTGTGCGGATCGACCGTCAGGGAGTGGGCGCGATCCAGCCCGGCGAAGGCCGGCGCGGCGGTCGGATCGAGGACGCCGACGGCGCCGAGGGCACCGTCGACGTGCAGCCAGAGACCCTCCTCCTCGCAGAGGTCGGCCAGCCGGTCCAGCGGGTCGACGGCGCCGGTGCCGACCGTGCCGGCGCTGGCGGCGACGCAGAACGGCCGCCGTCCGGCCGCCCGGTCCTGCTCGATAACGTGCCTGAGCGCGTCGACGTCCATCCGGAAGTTGGCATCGACGGGGATAGTGCGGAGGCTGGCCGCTCCCAGGCCGAGCAGCTCGGCGGCCTTGCGGATCGAGCTGTGGCCCTCCTCCGTCAGGTAGAGCATCGGCGGGGCCGGGGCGGCCGTGACGCCGTTCTGGCGAACGTCCCAGCCGTCGCGCTTCGCCACCCAGGAGCGGGCTGACGCCAGGCAGGTCAGGGATGCCATCGAGCCGCCGCTGACCAGCAGGCCCATGCTGCCCTCAGTGGGGAAGCCGAGCAGCTCCATCAGCCAGCGGACGACGCAACGCTCCAGGTAGATCGCGGCGTGGTCGCCGCCGGCACAGCTCGGGTTGAGGGCGGCGGCCAGCAGCTCGGCGAGGGGCGCGAACGGCGCCGGTGGGCAGTTGGCCCAGCCGAAGAAGCGTGGATGGCCGTTCCCCATCGGGTGCGCGAGGACCTGGTCGCGGATCCGGTCGAGGATCGCGTCGGGCGCCGTCGAGCCGGCCGGGAGCGGCTGATCGAGGAGGGCGCGCCGCTCGTCCGGCGTCATCGGTTGGAAAACCGGGCCGTCCGCGATGCCGGCCAGGTGCTCGACCATCAGGTCGACGGCGCGGTAGCCGAGTCGGCGCAGCTCCTCGGGGTCGACGGTAAACGGCGAGGTCATGTCAGGTCACGGATGCTGCCTGCGGGGCCAGGGCGGCGGCCAGCGAGCGCGCTGCCGCTGCGACAGCCTTGTCGCCGGTCTGCATCATCGTGCCGACGTTGAAGAAGCCGTGGATCTGGCCGGGGTAGGAGACGTGCTCGACGGGAACGCCGGCCGCCTTCAGCTTCTCGGCGTAGGCGTCGCCCTCGCTGCGCAGCGGATCGAACTCGGCGGTGACGACCAGGGCCGGCGGGAGACCTGAGACGTCGGCCTGCAAGACCGAGGCGAGCGGATCGCTCGCGTGGGACGGGTCGGCAAGGTACAGCTCCCAGAAGTACTGCATCCCGTCGCGGGTCAGACCGTACCCCTCCGCCATCTCGGTGTACGAGGCGGTCTCGAAATTGGCGTCCGTGACGGGGTAGATCAGAACCTGGTAGCTGATCTTCGGGCCGCCGCGCTCGCGGGCCAGCAGCGAGACGGCCGCCGCCAGGTTGCCGCCGGCGCTCTCACCGCCGACGGCCAGCCGAGACGGGTCGCCGCCAAGCTCGGCGCCGTGCTCGGCGACCCACTGTGTCGCGGCGTAGCAGTCCTCCAGGCCGCCGGGGAACCGCGTCTCGGGGGCCAGGCGGTACTCGACGGAGACGACGATGCAGGGGGTCAGGTTCGCCATCGCCCGGCAGAGGTTCTCGCTCTGGTCGACACTGCCGATCACCCAGCCGCCGCCGTGGTAATGCACCAGGATCGGGAGCGGGCCGGGAGCATCGGGCGTGAAGACCCTGATCGGGATGTCGCCGGCCGGGCCGGGGACGGTAAGGCTCTCGACCTTCGCGATCGGTTGGGGCTGGATGTTGAAGTGGGCGGCCCGGATCGGCGCCTGGGCACGCCACTCCACGGGGGTGATCGTGCGCGGGGCCGCGAAGCCGAGCGTCATGACCTCGTCGATGTAGGCACGAGCCTGTGGGTCCAGCGGCATGGCTCCTCCAGGGCGCCGAAAGGATGGCCCGAATGGGGGCGCGGAGGCAGTGTAGTTCAGGGCGCGGGTCGAAACCCACGTCGCGGTCCAAAGAGTTGACGCCCAGGTCACCGGGGCCGTGGACTGAAGTCCACGTCTACCATTGTGCCGTCGCTACGCGACTCCGGATGGACGTCAATTTTGAGTCGCAGTCCGCTCTGGCACAACGGTGCTACACGAAAGGTCCTTTGGCTTAACTGGACTGCGCTGGCGCGGTATCCTGGACGCGGGCGCGCAGGGCGCCTCCCGTCCGCGGACAGGACCGAGTCCACCTGATCGAGCACGCGCCATCGCGACCGTACGAACCTCCTTTCGCCCGAGCGTAGCGGACCCCGGGCACGCCTCGAAGGAGGTCCGTTATGGCTGACCGACATCTGCCCGTCCGTCCGAACCTCGATCAGCTCCGTCATCAGGCGAAGGGTCTGCTGCGCGACGTTCGTCGCGGCGACCCGGCGTCGACCGCGGTGCTGCGAAAGCACGGACCGAGCCAGCGCGAGCCGGAGGATGCCCGGCTGGCCGACGCGCAGCGTGCGCTGGCGCGGAGCTACGGTCTGACGAACTGGCACCGCCTGGTGCTGGCCTGCCGGCTGACCGACGCGATCTGGCGCGACGACGTGGCGGCGGTTCGGACGCTGGTAAAGCGTCATCCGCGCCTGCTCCACGAGGATGCGCGCGGTGTGAAAGGGAACTGGGGCCCGCCGATGTCGTACGCGGCAAACCTGGGGCGGGACGGGATCGTCGAGATGCTCCACGGGCTGGGCGCATCCGACGTGCAGTTCGCGTTCGACCGGGCCTGCCTCCAGGGGAAGCTTGACACGGCGCGATGGCTGTACGCGATGGGCGCCCGTCCGGCCGCTGATGCCGTGATGGGGCCGTGCGAGACGCTGAGCGGCTCTGGCCTGGAGCTCGTGCTCGGCCTGGGCGCACGGATCGAGGATGGCACTGGCGATCGGCTGGCGCCGGTCGGGCTGATCCTGGAGACGTACTGCCGCAATCCGGAGGGGAAGCACCGCTGCCTGGAGCTGGTGGCGCAGCACGGCATCGACCTGCCGGACTCGCCGCCGATGGCCGTCCACCGGGGCCGAGTCGACCTGCTGGAGGCGTATCTTCGGCGCGACCCTGACCTGCTCAGCCGGACGTTCTCGCACGCCGAGATCTATCCGCCGGAGTTGGGCTGCCACGCCGACGAGTCGCTGGCGTTGCACGGGACGCCGATCGCGGGCGGGACGTTGCTGCACCTCTGCGTGGAGTACGACGAGCTCGAGCTGGCGCGCTGGCTGCTGGAGCGTGGGGCCGACGTGAACGCCAGAGCGGCCGTCGACGCGGACGGTTTTGGCGGGCACACGGCGCTCTTTGGCCTCGTGGTTTCGCAGCCGTACCGATGCGGCCGTCAACGCGATCCCGCGTTCGCTCGCCTGCTGCTCGGGCACGGCGCCGATCCACGTTTCCGGGCCTCGTTGCGGAAGCGGCTACGATTTGTGGAGGACGAGTCGATGCATGAGTACCGCGACGTCACGCCGCTGGAGTGGGGCGAGCGGTTCCACGACCGGGCCTGGGTGAGCCGGCCGGCGATGGAGCTGCTGTCGGGGGCGTCATGATGCGTCGTTCGGTATACTGAAGGCACGATGAGCTTCGGATTTCAGGCTGGTTGGTTCGCGATGGGCATCGTTCGGCTTCGCCTCGACTGAGCGGAGCCCTGCTGGTCACAGCTTCCAGGCTGGCGCCCTCTGGCGTTGCGCCGCCTGCCCTGCCCCCTCCTTTCCAGATCGGGCTCCGCTCAGAAGCCGTACTCGCAGAGCGCGAGTACGGCTTTCCTGTGCCCACCGATCAGGAAAGGAGCGGCTCATGTTCCGCGCATATCGACACCGGGCTGGTCAGCAGTCAAACTGGCCGGCAGACAAGCACCGTGGCGGACGAGCAGGCCAGCAGGCGAGCTGGCCAGCAGAATCGAACACCGCAAGACAAGCAGGCCGGGAGATCGCACACACGCAGAACTTCCTGACCAGCCGGCGGCTCGTCGAGCGGCTGGTAGAGCGCGCCGAGATCGGGCCGGACGATCTGGTGTTGGAGATCGGGCCGGGCCGCGGCATCATCACCGAGGCGCTTGCACGGCGGGCGCGCAGCGTGGTGGCGGTCGAGAAGGACCCTGCGCTGGCGGGACGGCTGGCGCGGCGTTTCGTCGAAAATCCGAGCGTCACGATCGTGGCGGCTGACGTTCTCGACGTTTCGCTGCCCAGCGTACCGTTCAAGGTGTTCGCCAGTCTGCCGTTCAACGCGACCAGCGAGATCGTCACCAGGCTGCTGGCCGCGCCGTGCCCGCCGGACGAGATGTACCTGGTGATGCAGCGCGAGGCCGCCGAGCGGTTCAGCGGCACTCCGCGCGAGTCGTTGATGGCCGTGCTGCTGAAGCCGTGGTTCGAGCCGTCGATCGCGCACCGCTTCGAGCGGCACGATTTCACCCCTGCGCCCCGGGTGGACGCGGTGATGCTGCGGCTGCACAAGCGGGGCCCGCCGCTGGTGGCCGATGCTGACGCCCGGTTGTTCCGCGACTTCGCCAGCAACGGCTTCACGGCGTGGCGGCCGTCGCTGGTGTGTACATTGGAGGGTTTGATCGGACGGGTGCGTGCTCGGCAGGTCGCCCGGGAGGTTGGACTGCCGCTGGAGGCCCCGCCGAGCCAGGTGGGTTTCGAGCTGTGGCTGCGCCTCTTTCAGGTGCTCAAGGATGGCGACCGGACGCTGCTCGCCGGGCGGCTGGCCGGTTCGGAGCATCGCCTGCGGCTCCAGCAGCGGTCCCTCGCGAAGGTCCATCGAACGCGGACGCGGCAGACCCGCCGCCCTCCCCCGAAACGCCTGATCGCATGAGCAAGAGAGCCCCACCCCCGACCCCTCCATCAGACCTACCATGGGGCCCCTCTTTCCCCACGGCATTGCGATGGAGAGGGGAGAAGGCCACGACGTGCCAGCGGCCTCCCCCTCTCCACCGCAGTGGGGAGGGGGTCGGGTGGTGGGGCTTCCTCAGGCTATCGTCTGGGTGGCGCCTGGCGCTCCTACCGGCTCGGCGCGGCGCGACGATCGGAGGGTCGCGCCGGCCTCGGAGGGGACCATCTCGATGCTGGCGTCGTGGAACCCCTCGACGCCCGGCCGGTGCGCGATGCTGACGATGCTGGAGCCCGCCAGGCGCTCACGCAGCAGCCCGTAGACGTGCTTCTCGGTGGCGCCGTCCAGCGCCGAGGTCGCCTCGTCCAGGAAGAGCCAGTCTGGGCGATGGAGGAGGGCTCGGGCGATGGCGAGCCGCTGCTGCTCGCCGCCGCTGAGCTGCATGCTCCAGTTCTGGGCCTCGTCAAGCCGGGCCGCGAGATGGTCGAGGCGGACGGCCTCTAGCACCTCGCAGATCGCCGCGTCCGGGAAGTCGCCGCCGGCCGCCGGATAGGCGACGGCGTCGCGCAGGGTGCCGATCGGGATGTACGGCTTCTGGGGCAAGAACAGCACCGTCGCGCCCTCCGGCAGCGAGACCTGTCCGTGACCGTGCGGCCAGATGCCGGCCACGGCTCGGAACAGCGTGCTCTTGCCGGTGCCGGTCGGGCCGGTGATCAGGACGTGGTCGCCTTGCTGGACGGTGAAGGCGCCGTCAGGCAGGATCGTCCTGCCGTTCGGGAGTGCCAGGCTCAGGCCCTCGGCGCGCAGGGTCGGCTCGGCGTGCGAGGTAACCCGTATGCCGTCGCCCCGCATGGCATCAGCGCGGTGCCGCTCGAGCGCATCGTGGAAGGTGATGAGGCGGTCGACGCTCGCCTTCCAGTCGGCGAGTCGGGAGTAGCTGTCCACGAACCAGGAGAGGCTGCCCTCGACCTGTCGGAACGCATTGGAGACCTGCATCAGGCCGCCGAGCGTGATCTCTCCCGCGAACAGCCTTGGGGAGACGACCAGGGCCGGGAAGATGCCCGCGACCTGGTTGTACCCGGCGGTGAAGAACGTCAGCCGTTTGGTGTAGCGCATCAGCTCCCACCAGTTGGCCTGGATCGCCCCGAACCGGTGGCGCAGGTGAGCCTCCTCCGAACGCTCGCCCCGGTAAAGCGCGACCCCTTCGGCGTTCTCCCGCAGGCGAATCAGGCTGAAGCGGAAGTCGGCCTCGTACCGCTCCTGGGTGAAGTTGATGCCGATCAGGCGTCGGCCGACGTAGTGGGTCAGGATGCTGCCGACGACTGCGTAGAGGATCGCCGCCCAGACCATGTAGCCAGGAAGAACGATCTCGGTCTCGCCGAGGGTGAACGTGAGCGGCCCGCCGGCGACCCAGAGGATGGCGATGAACGAGATGAGCGTGACTACCGAAGAAAGCAGTCCGAGCGAGAAGCTGAGGAACCCGGTCGTGAAACTCCGGAGGTCTTCGGAGATCCGCTGGTCCGGGTTGTCCGTGCCGCGGTTCTCGAGCTCGAGGCGATAGTACACCTCATCGCTGAGCCAGGAGCCGAGGTAGCGATGGGTCAGCCAGGTTCGCCAGCGCATCTCCAGCATCTGCGTCAGGTACAGCCGGTAGACGGCGGCGACGATGTACACGACGGCGAGCCCGCAGAAGTAGAGCAGCAGACCTGGAAATGACGCGACGTCCCGCTGCTCTAGCGTGTTGTAGAACTGGCGGTACCAGTCGTTCAGCTGCACGTTGAGGAAGACGAGGCCCAGCGTCAGCGCGACGATCGTCGCGAGGAGACCGCTCGCCAGCTTCCAGTGGTCCGATCGGTAGTACGGGCTCGCCAGCAGCCAGACACGGCGGAGAAACGAGGCGCCGGATCCCAGCGCACCTGGACTCGTCAACATGTCGTGTTTCTTTCGATGTGCCCGGAAAAGTCGGCGACACGCCAGATCGGCGTTCTCATCGAGAACGGTGTCGCGCTGCTCCGGAGGCGAGCCGAGGGCTGGCTCGTTCGGCTCCCAGTGTACCGATTCGCTGCTGCTCTACGGTACGTGCTGGATAAGGTTCGGATCAGGGCAGGCTAAGGATTCTCTGAGCGATGCTGCGTCAGAGAGGGTGAGGCGGCCAGCGTGACGGCGAAGATCGCGTACAGCATCGGCCGACCGTACCGCTCCAGCCCGTCAAGCGCTGCCTCGCCGGTCAGACGGCTGATGGCGGTCAGATCGTGGACGGAAACGGCCCAGTTGACCACGGCCACCGTCACCAGGCTGTAGCCGAGTGTAGAGCAGGATCCGGCTGACTCTCGGAATGGTGGCTGTGCGGCGCCGACGGAACGGTCAGCTCCTTGTGCGCGGCGGTCAGGCCGAAGACGGCCAGCAAGAGGGCGAGGCCGCCCTGACCGCGTCGGGCCAGGACGATGCCCAGGGCAACCGCGACCACCGCCACGAGCAGGCGCCAGGACAGGTTCATCGCGTCCGAGTTGACCGCGCCGACCGATGCCGTCAGGAACGCCTGGCCGGCCTCGTACGGCAAGAGGCCGAGCGAGGTGGCTGGCACGATCAGCGTGAGCAGCAGGAAGCCGAGCAACTGCGGCGCGACGAAGGTGAGGATGACGCGCATCGCATGCCGGTCGGCGGCCTCGGCGACGTCTACCGTCCAGCCGCCGGCCTGCCGGGCAATGATCGCCACGCCCATGCCGGCCAGCGCCAGCAATGGCAAGATCAGCAGCGTGAGGGAGAGGATCTCGCCGTTGAGGTGGGCGAGCAGCAGGTCCACGCCGGAGACGCGGACACTCTTGGCGCCCTGACTCTGGAAGGTGACGTAAGTGAACGCTGTCAGCAGCAGGATCAGCGGGAACTCGATCACCGGGCGCGGCGCGCCAGCGCAGGGCGAAGAAGACCGGCACCAGCAGGATCGCCGTTACGCTCCGCACCAGGTCGAGCGTATCGCCGGCCACGACCGGGTCAGTCGGCCAGACGATCGAGGCGCCGGGAACCGTCATGATGCGGGCGCCCAGGCCGGTCGCGGGATCGAGCAGGTGGACGTTGCGGCTCGGGTCGAGGACGAGGGCCCGCCCCTGGTACTCGACCGGCGTGTAGAAGAGGAGGCCGCCGTCGGGCGGAACAGGACGCCGATCTTCGTCTCCCAGCGTGCCTCACAGGTCTCCTCGCAGTCTGAAGGATCGACGGCGGCGAGGGTGCCGTCGCGGCTGGCGACGTAGAGCATGCCCGCGTCGTCGGCGACGAGCGGCGCTTCGATCGCGCCGCCGGCGGTGTACTTCCAGCGCTCATCGCCGGTGGCGGCGTCCATCCCGAAGACCGTGCCGTCGTCGGAGCCGATCGCCACGACAGCACCATCGCCCACGAGGACCGGCGCGGAGACGACGGGACCGCCGGCCGAGGTGCGCCAGTGTTCGCGGCCGGAGTCGGCGTCCAGAGCGTAGACGGTGCCGTCCTCGCTGCCGAATATGACGAGAGAAGCCCCACCCCCGACCCCCTCCCCATTGCGATGGAGAGGGGGAGCACGAGCGGGCGAGTCGCGACGTTGTCGCCGGTCTGGAACGACCAGAGGAAGAGACCTCGGGTGTCGAGGGCGTAGAGGCGGCGGTCGCCGGCCCCGAAGTAGATCCGGCCGTTCGCCGGATCGTAGGCCGGAGGGCTGAAGACGGTACCGGCGGGGCGGAATCGCCAGCGGATCGTCCCGAGCTCGTCGCCGGCGTCCAGCGCGATCAGGTCGCCCGCGTAGCCGGCGACCAGGAGCAGGGGAGGATCGCCGGGAACCCAGACGGGCGGGATCGTGCTCTCGCCGGCGTCGGCGGTGACGCGGGCCCGCCCGACGCGAGTCAGGGTCCAGGCCAACGGCTGGCTGAGGTCGGCAACTGCGTTGGGCAGGGTGGCGCCGGGGCTGGACGAGGCTGGTGGTGCTTCTGACGACGGCCGGGCGGATCTGTCAGCGAGTGACGCCAGCACGGTCGCGGATGGCAGGAGCGTCGTGTCCTCGGCGCCGCCGTCTCGTCCGACCAGGACGCTTCGCGTGGCGACCCCGGTGCTGGCGTCCAGCTCCTCCGACTGCACCAGCCCGACCTCGGCGCAGTACCAGTCGCTGCCGATCGTCTCGCGGAGGGGTTGCTGGCCGCGCAGGAGGGTGAAGCGGGTCTCAACGTGCAGGCAGTCGTCGAACCGTTCGGTACGCCCCTCGAACGGGCCGGCCCCGGCGACGACGTAGAGGGCCGCCGTCGCGACGGTTTCGAGCAGGACTGAGCGCGTTCGGAGCCGACCGCGGAGTGCGAAGCCCCGCCTGGGGAGCAGCGCGCGCGCTTTCCTCGCGATCCGTGACGGCGTCGGCATCAGAAGACTCGCGGGCCAGTCATGGCTGCTCATCTTACCCACCAGACGCCACGGCGGCGGCTTGGGATCCGTCGATCCGTTCAGGGATTCGTAACAATCGTGCGGTATCCTGGGACCGTACGCTCCGGTCGGACGTGACGTCGTCGCGCTCGCTTCTCGGCCTGCGATGTCAGCGCTCGACCCAACAGATTTCGGGAGGACCCCGAGTATGCGAATCTCCTGGCGACTCTTCGGCCTGCTCGCCCTGGTGGCGGCCCTGTCCGCCCCGGCGCTGCCGCTCCTGGCAGCATCCGAGATGATGCCGCCAGTCAGCTCCACCATCACCAGCCCGGCCACGTCTCCACCGGCTGTCGCAGCCAGCGCTCCGGTCGCCCAGCGTCCGGCCTGGCACGCACTGTCGCTGACGGACGCGCGGACCGGTCAGGTGTTCACCCTGGCCGACTTCGCCGGCAAGACGGTCTACGTCGAGCCGATGGCGACCTGGTGTACGAACTGCCGCAACCAGATGAGCGTGATCCGCGACCAGGTTCGGGGGCAGGTCGATCCCGATACGGTCGTCTTCGTGGGCCTGAGCGTCGAGACGAACCTCGCGAGTGAGACGCTGGCCAGCTACTCCACCACGCACGGGTTCGACTGGACGTTCGCGGTGATGACGCCGGAGATGCTCTCCGAGCTGGCCTCGACGTTCGGCCGGACGGTCACGAACCCGCCAGCGGTCCCACACTTTCTGATCGGACCTGACGGCACGACCAGCGACCTGAGCACCGGGCACCACTCGGCTGACCAGCTGTTGCAGCGGCTGGCGTCGGCCGGGGCCACCGCCCAACCCTGAGCCGCCGGCCATGAGTCAGCTCGTCGAGGCGTTCGTGCTGGGCAACGGCGCGATCCTGACGAACGTCTGCATGCTGCCGCTCTATCCGAGCATGGTGGCGTACCTGGCCGCCGACTCTGGCCGGGCGCGGGGCTGGTCTGGCGTGTTGGGGATACTCGTATTGGCCGGCGTCCTGACGATGATGTTGGCCGTCGGGCTGGTGCTGTATCTGTTGCGCCAGTCGTTCGGTGCGATCCTGCCGTGGCTGCTGCCGCTGGTGTACGGCAGCGTGATCGTGCTCGGGATACTCCTGCTGCTCGGGAGGAACCCGTTCGCCAGGCTGGCAGCCGTCAACGCGCCGGTCTTCCGGAGCCCGTTCCTGACGGCGTTCGCGTACGGTCTGCTGCTCGGCCCGATGACGCTGCCGTGTGCCGGGCCGCTGATCGTGAGCGCGTTCGTGCTGGGGGCCGGCAGCATCGCCTCGCTGGCGGACGGGTTGGTCTACGCGCTGGCGTTCGGCCTCGGGTTCGGCTGGCCGCTGGTGCTGCTGCCGTTGCTAGCCGCTCCGGCCCAGCGCCATCTGACCCGCTGGCTGGTCGGACGGTACGGCCTGCTGACGCGAGCGGCCGGCGTGATCCTGGTCGGGATCGGCGTCTTCGGGACCTGGGCGGAGATCCTCCCGGGGTGATAGGGGATAGGAACTTTCCCGGTCCGTAGTGGGGATTTTGTTCACGCAGCCGGAGTGAGGCCGAGGGCCTCGCAGAGCTGATCGAGGGCGCGGTCGACCTGTCGGAAGGCGGCCTCGACGGTGCTGGGGTTGCGGGTGGGACGGCGGGGGGTCGTCTCGGCCGCGAGACTGGCGAGCGGGCCGAGCAGGCGGGTGCGGAGCTTGACGAGGAGGACGCCGAGCTTGAGGCCTCGGGTGGTCAGGCGGTAGCGTCGGCTGGTCCCGACCCGCTCGACGAGGCGGTGGGCGCGGAGCTTTCCGAGGTCGTACCGGAACTGGGAGAGGCGATAGTCGGCCGGCTCGAGGCGGTGACGAGCAAGCAGGCGGGTATAGACCTCGCGCGAGGTCCAGTCGGCGACGAAGGTGCCGGGCTGGAGCAGCACGTCGAGCTGGCGGATGACGCGGTCATCCTCCAACTTCAGCCCCGGCACGCGGCGCTTCCCGATCTGCTGGGGCTGGGCCAGCGCCGCCAGGTCGCCGGCATCGACGGTGCTCGCGAGCAGTTCGGCCTGGACGTCCAGGTACCGGGTGTTCGTTGCCAGCAGCCGCGCGTGCAGCTCGGGCAGGTGCTCAAGACTGCGCCCGATCCCGAGATGATGGGTGTCGTTCAGGCAGGTCTCGGTCCGCAGCAGCCGTCCGCTCTTCTCATACTGCTTGACGAACGAGGTCTGGTAGTAGGCCCGCAGCGCCGGGCGGCCCTCGTTCGGATGGGTCAGCACCGTCTCCAGTCGCCCCTGGTACCGTCGGGTGATGCGTTTGCCAAACAGGTGGGTCACCCGATCGGCCCCGCCCACCAGGATGCCGAGCTCGACTGCACGCTGGAACAGCGCCTGCAGCGGTGCCGTCCGCTTGAAGATGACGTCCGTTGCCAGTTCGATCTGGGCGATGCTGTACCGGTAGCGCAGCGGCAGCGCGGCCTGCTCGGCCGCGCTGAAGGTCGGCGCCAGTTGCCGGACCCAGGCGTCGCAGCGCTGCTCCAGCAGGCGCGGGGTCAGCCGCGCCGCTGCCGCCTCCAGCGCTGACGGGTCCGCAACCGCCAGGATCGCGTTGTCGTCCTGCGTGAACGCCACCCCTCGGCGCGTCAGCTCGCGCGCCACGAACGCATGCCCGTTCAGGTAGCAGGCGACGGTGAACGGCAGATACGTCCCGATCCGCACGCTCATCGGCCCCAGGACCGGGTCGAGCACGTAGCAGTAGTAGTGCAGGAACCGCTTCCGACACACCCGGATCTGGCGGTAGTTGGAGTCCCCGCTCGGCGGCGCATACCGCGGCGTGTACGACACGAACGTCCGGGCCTGCTCCAGGCTCGTCAGGATGCAGGCGACTCCCTCCTCCTCGCCACGCAGCCGTCGATAGTACGGCGCGACCACCTCCTCCTTCCGCACCCCCTTCGGCGCCGCCAGTACCGGAATCCCCTGCTCCGCCGCGTACCGGTCGACCCATGCCCGATACGGCCCGGTCCGACTCGCCAGCACCTCGGGCGTCACGCTCGGCGCCCCCACCACCTCGCGGAAGAAGTACACCACGTTCTCCGGTCGCTGCAGCCGGTCCAGGTACCCGTTCAAGACGATCCGATCCCAGCACGTGGAGCTGAACTGGACATGCGACCCGAGCAGTTCCGACAATCGGTCCATGGAGTTGCCCTCCTCCGGTGCGAGCGGTTGGCTGACACCTCCATTCTCGCCGGAGCGGGCGCTCCTTTTCCTCACCGGGCTGACACTGCCCGGCAGCTTTCAGGTTCACCTGGCTAGGGGATAGGGGTCGGTGTCCTCGTCCCCCATCACCCATGACCCCGGGTGGCATAATCCGGCATGGCCGACGCGACGAGGATCACGGTCAACGGCGCTGCGCATGATGCTCTGGCCGAGCCGGACACGCCGCTGCTGTACGTGCTCCGCAACGACCTCGGGCTTAACGGACCGCGCTTCGGCTGCGGGCTGGCGCAGTGCGGGGCCTGCACGGTGCTGCTGGGCGGCAAGCCGATCCGCTCCTGCGTGACGCCGCTCTCGGCGGCGGCGTCGGCGCCGATCACGACGCTGGAGGGTCTGGGCACGGCCGAGCACCTCCACCCGCTTCAGCGGGCCTTTCTGGACGAGCAGGCCGGCCAGTGCGGCTACTGTATCCCCGGCATCATCATGTCGGCTGCCGCGCTGTTGGCCAATCAGCCTGCCCCGACCGACGCTCAGATCCGTGAGGCGCTGAACGGCAACCTCTGCCGCTGCGGCAGCCACACCCGGATCGTGCGCGCCGTCAAACGAGCGGCCGGGCAGTGATCGAAGATCGGCCTGAGCATGCGTAGACCGGCGCGGCTCACTCGGCGGCAGCTGCTGAAGGGCACGGGTATCCTGGTAGTCGGGTTCAGCCTGGCCGGCTGCGTCGACCGTCCTTCGAGCGTGGCGCAGCCCGCTCGGGCCATGACGCCGACCGCCCGCACGCCCGCTACGGCTATGGCCCAGGGCGTGACCGAGCAGGCGCCGGGACCGGCGCCGACCCCCGCGCAGCCTGCCGCGCCGCCGGCCACCGCCCTGCCGCCGGTCGCTGCCCCGGCAGCGGTCGCCGCTCCGACGGCCGCCCCGTCACGGTTGTCGGCGCCGCCGGCGCTCGGCCGGCGGGGCGCGAGCGCCGCGAGCTCCATCGACTCGTGGCTGGTGATCGGCCGCGATGAGCTGGTGACCGTGTTCAGCGGCAAGGTCGAGCTGGGAACCGGCGTGCGGACGGCGCTAGCGCAGATCGTCGCCGAGGAGCTGGACGTGCCGGTCGACCAGATCCGGATGGAGATGGGCGACACCGATCGCACCCCGGATCAGGGGTACACGGCCGGCAGCAAGACGATCCAGACGGCCGGCGTGGCGCTCCGGCAGGCGAGCGCCGAGGCCCGGCAGGCGCTGCTCGAGCTGGCATCGTCCCGACTCGGGGCGCAGCTCGGGCAGCTTCAGATCCAGGCCGGCGTCGTGACGGTCCAGGGCGACCCGTCGAAGCGTGCCTCGTACGGCGAGCTGATCGGCGACCAGCGCTTCGAACGGCAGGCGACCGGGCGGGCGCCGGTCAAGCGCCCAGAGCAGCACACGGTGGTGGGGACCAGCGTCCCGCGCATCGACCTGCCGGGTAAGCTGACCGGTGCCGCGAGCTTCGTCCACGATATCCGCCTGCCGGAGATGATGCACGGCCGGGTGATCCATCCGTCCGGGATCGGTGCGACCCTGTTGAGCGTAGACGAGACGTCGCTGGCCAGCTTGCCGTGGTCGGTGAGGATCGTGCGGCAGGGCAGCTTCCTCGGGATCGTCGCCGAGCGCGAGGAGCAGGCGATCCAGGCGGCGCGCACGCTGGCCGTCACCTGGACGGGCGGGGGCGGCCTGCCCCCATTCGAGCGCCTGCACGAGCAGCTCCGGGGGCAGTCAGGCGGGACGGGCGACCTGGAAGCGGCGATGCGCGGCGCGGTCACGCGTCTCTCGGCGACCTACACCTGGCCGTACCAGGCCCACGCTTCGATCGGGCCATCCTGCGCCGTCGCCGACGTGCGCCCGGACGGCGCGACGGTCTGGTCGGCGACGCAGGGCGTCTACCAGCTTCGCGGAGCGCTGTCGCAGCTCCTGAGGATGCCGGCCGAGCAGGTCCGGGTGATCCACGTCGAGGGCTCTGGCTGCTATGGCCACAACGGCGCCGACGACGCGGCGGCAGCGGCCGTGCTGCTCTCCCGAGCGGTCATGCGGCCGGTCAGGGTCCAGTGGAGCCGCCAGGACGAGCACGCCTGGGCGCCGCACGGCCCGGCGATGCGGATGGAGCTGCACGGCGGCGTCGGCGCGAACGGCACGGTGACCGGCTGGGACTTCTCAGTCTGGACGCCCACCCACAGCAGTCGGCCGGGTGGCGCCGCGAACCTGCTGGCCGGTCAGCTCGTCGACGGCGGGGGCGGTGCCGGGCGCAGTGGCGGCGGGGGCGGAGGCGGCGAGCGGAACGCCAGACACGACTACACGTTCCCAAGCAACCGCGTGCGCGGCCATGCGCCGGGCGCCTCGCCACTGCGAACTTCGGCGTTCCGGGGCCTCGGCGCGCCGGCCAACGCGTTCGCCAACGAATCGTTTGTGGACGAGCTGGCTGCCGCGGCCGGCGCCGATCCGGTCGCGTTCCGGCTGCGTCATCTTTCTGATCCACGCTCGATCGCCGTGGTCCAGGCCGCCGCCGAGCGGTTCGGCTGGCAGCCACGCCCCTCGCCGTCCCAGAGTGGATCCGATCCGGCCGTCGGGCGTGGGATCGCCTTCTCGCGCTACGAGAACGCGAACGCCTACGTCGCCGCCTGCGCCGAGGTCGAGGTCGACCGGGGGAGCGGGGCGGTCAGGGTCCGCCGGCTGGTCGCCGCCCACGATTGCGGCCTGATCGTGAACCCGGACGGGCTGACGAATCAGGTCGAGGGGAATCTGATCCAGGCGACCAGCCGGGCGCTGAAGGAGCAGGTCACGTTCGACGATGCGCGGGTGACGAGCACCGACTGGCGCGGCTACCCGATCCTGACCTTTACCGAGGTCCCGGACGTCGAGGTGGTGTTGCTCAACCGGTCGGACCAGCCGCCGGTCGGCGCCGGCGAGCCGGCGACGCTCCCCGTTGCGCCGGCGATCGCCAACGCGATCTTCGACGCGACCGGAGCCCGCGTGAGGGCGGTGCCGCTGACGCCCGAGCGGGTCAAGGCGGCGTTGAGCTGACCTCGACCGCGGGGAGTGAGCTACGGAGGACCAGGCACGATCCGTAACCGGGTCTTCCCGACACGACCGGGATCCGGTCTCGCGCCGTCCAACGCGAGGGCTATGGCCCTTTCCAGCGGCATCGCCTGCCCCTCGGCCCACGCCTCGGCCACCACCTCGTCGCCGAACTGAGCGCGCGCCGCGGCCATCACCCGGTCGTGGGGAGGCCGGTTGTCTCGGTCGAGGCCAGACACCCGTGCACCAGTTGACCCACACAATGCCCAGGAGGCTCCGAAGAGACGAACGGCGCGGAGTGTGCTCTCTCGGCGGCCGTCCTGGACACCCGTTGCCGATACCGAGGCGAGACCTGCGAGGCACTGGGCAACCCCAATGCGATCACCGGCGTCGCGGGAGAGACGTAGACTCTCGAGGAAGTACGCGGTCGCCCGGTCCGGGTTGTCTTGTGCGACGGCTATCGTCCCGAGCAGGCCCAGCGACCAGTGGGGGCCGCGCGTTGCCCCCGCTCGCTGCCACCAGAGGATGCTCTCCTCGAGGAGGTTCGACGCTCGGTCGAGACTCCTCTGCAAGTAGGCCATCCGGCCGAGCAGCCACAACGCCCACGCGATACCCTGAGGAGAGGCCAAAGCCCGAGCCGCGGTGAGGACCTCTTCGAGGAGCCGTTGTGCGCGGTCATAGTCGCCCGTGGCACTGACCGTCGAGCCGAGATTGAGGAGCGGACGCAGGGCGCCGGCGAGATCGCCGGCCTCGCGAAACAGAGCGAGACTCTCGGTGTGCAGGGAGATCGCACGAGTCAGCTCACCATAAATACGCGCACTGTTGCCCAGACCTGTCAAAGCGTGGGCGGCGCCGACCGGATCACCGGCGCTGCGTGCAAGCTCGAGGGCCTCGTGAGCATACCGGTCCGACTGTGCAAATTCCCCCTGGTGGTGCGCGAACTGGGCCAGCCCGTTGAGCGCTGCCACCTGCGCTCGCAGCTGGCGTTGAGAGCGCCGGGGTCGGGGCCCGTCCGCATCGTCGGCTGCCTGCGACTCCGCCATCAGACTCGCGGCCGGGCGTGATCGCTCGCCGCCGATGGGCCAGCGGGGCCCGTCAACGGCGACTACCCGTTCGAGCCAACGTCGGCCTTCGCCGAGATGATCGCGGTGGAACCAGAAATCCCGGAGGGCAACCGCCAGGCGCACTCCTAGCTGAGCGATGCTCGTGTCGGGATTGGTCAGGCTCCAGGCAAGCGCTGCACGGGCGTTATCGTGCTCCGCCGTGAGTCGGTCGAGCCAGTCGACGGTTTCCGGGCCGATGAGCCGCGGCTCGGCTTCCTCAGCCAGCGCGACGTAGAAGGCGAGATGCCGGCGGCGAAGCGATGGCTCTCCGGTTGTTCCGCCTAGCCGCTCCAGGGCGAACTCACGGATCGTCTCCAGCATGGTGAAGCGTCGCTCGCCGTCCGGCGCTTCTACCGGCTGCAACAGGCTCTTGTCCACGAGCGAGGTCACCCCGTCGAGCACATCGGTCTGCCCCCCTCCGTCCGGGCTGCAGACCGCCTCGGCCGCCTCGAGAGTGAAACCACCAACAAACACGGCCAGCGAGCAAAGGAGCTCTTGCTCAGGCGGATCCAGCAGGTCGTAGCTCCAGGTGATCGTGTCGCGGAGCGTCTGTTGGCGAACTGGTAGATCTCGCGCACCCCCGGTCAGCAGTGGGAGCCGGCGCTCCAGGCGGGTCAGCAGCGCCTGAGGCGACAGCAGCTTGATCCGGGCAGCTGCCAGTTCGAGGGCCAGGGGGAGTCCGTCCAGCCGCCGACAGATCTCGGCCACCACGGGTCCGTTCTCCTCCGTCAGGGAGAAGTCCCCCTTCACCTCAGTAGCCCGCTGAACGAACAGGTCCACCGCGCCGAACCGCGCGAGATCCGTGACCGGCGACGACCACTTCGGGTCGGGACAAGCCAGCGGCGGCACTGGGACTTCCCGCTCATCCCGCAGGCGCAGCACCGCCCGGCTGGTCACCAGCACTTTGAGGTTCGAGCACGCCGTCAGCAGATCGGAAATGTGCGGTGCCGCCGGGAGGAGCCGCTCGAAGTTGTCGAGCAGCACGAGCACACGCTTCTCCCCCAGGTAGCCCTTCACCATGTCTTGCAGGGGGCGCCCGCCACTTTCCCAACATCCCAGCGCCTGGGCGATAGCCGCCACCACCAGTTCTGGATCGCTGATGGGTGCCAGGGGAACCCAGAACACCCCATCCAAGAAGTGGTCGGTGAGGTCGGTGCCAATCTGGAGGCCCAACCGGGTCTTGCCGACGCCACCGGGACCGGTCAGGGTGACGAGCGCGACGTCGCCGTCGAGCAGCAGCCGTCGCACCGCTGCCGTCTCCTGCTCACGTCCAATCAGCCGAGAGCGCAGCACCGGGAGCTGGCCTTTCCGGTGAGCGCCAGCCGCACCGGCGCCCCGAGCGCGGTGCAGCTGGCGCGTGGCAGAGGCGTCGGCGCCGCCTCGACGCGGCGACGGAGTGACTGCTTCTAACTCGGCCCGTGTTTCGGGTGACGGTTCCAGCACGGCGATCAGCCGGCGCAGGGTCTCCCGACGAGGACGCGCGGCATCACGCTCCAACGCTTGAATCGTGCGTTCGGCTACGCCAGCCCGCTCGGCCAGCACCTCCTGGGTCCACCCCTCAGCCAGGCGGAGTTGTCGGAGTTGCGCGCCAAACGAGCTGACCATCGCGATTCCTGCAATCTGGCCTGCCGCGCCCGCAAACCGAGGTGACCTATCGACACGCCGTTGTCGCCAGCGTACCACCGGTGCCGGTGATGTGCTCGCGGACCCGCAGGATAACCCGCGGTTCGGTCCACGTGTCAGTAGAACTGCATCTCGTCGTGGTCAGTCCTCTCCCGCCGCTCTAGACTGGGCCTCCAGGGAGTGACCCGCTTGACAACACGTGCCTGCGTGTCCAGGCTGAGAGGGTCGACATCTGAGTCCCATACGAGGAGGAGGACATCTCATGTGGCCGTTTGGGAAGGGCGCAAAATCCGACAGCCTGAAGAAACTTAGGCTCGAGAAGAAGGGCTTAGAAATGAGCCAGGAACAACTTCTACGGGCTACGTATACGGATGACTTCGTCAGCCCTCGCTACTCCTCAGGCTTATCGATCAGCCAAACCTCAAGCACGTTGGTGCAACCGCTCACGCCGTAGACAATTTCGTGCTCGCGCTTATCGGCTTTGGCAATCCGCTGAGCTGGTCAACTCGGAACGCCATCGTCGACGGCGTAGAGACTGCACCCGATCGCGGACCATCCGCGCGGGAGAGCCCGAGGGCATCATGACACACTGGCTGCACGAGCTGCCCTGGCAGAAGGTGCGCGACTACCTCCAGCAGCGTGACACGATCCTGATCCCGGTCGGCGCCATCGAGCAGCACGGCACCCATCTGCCGCTGCTGACCGACTCCGCCTCGGCCATCGACGTGGCCGTTTCAGTCGCCGAGGAGACCGGCGTGCTGGTCTGCCCGCCGCTCTGGTTCGGCTGGTCTACGCACCACATGGGCTACGCCGGCACGATTACCCTGCGGGCCGACACCTTCATGGCCACGCTCGAAGACATCGGGCAGAGTCTGCTGGTCCACGGGTTCAAGAAGCTCATCTACATCAACGGCAACCGGGTGGCCAATCTGGCGCCAATGGAGATCGCCGCCGTCCGTCTTCGCAATCGATACGGACCCTACGTGGCGATTGTCGATACTGGCCTTGTCGCCGGTCGCGAGCTGCGAGACCTGTGCGAGTCTGCCTCCGGCGGTCTGGACCACGGCGGCGAATCGGAGACCTCGCTGATGCTCCACAACCACCCAGAGCTGGTGGACATCAGCCTGGCCCAGACCACCCAACGGCCACTGCACCCGAAGTACAACTTCAACCACGTCGAACTGAACGCCGACTTGCAGGCGCGGGACAGCGTCACCGTCAAGCCGACTGTTGGCGAGTGGTCGGAGGCCACCGCCCCGACCGGCGGCCAGGGCGACCCATCGCAAGCCAGCGCCGAGAAGGGCGCGCGGCTGCACGCCGCTATCGTGGCGAACACGGTTGAATTTGTGCGGATGATCGAGGGGATCGAGGTGACGCTGCACGACGTGGAGGTGCCCCTCTGACACGCTGGCGCTGATTTGATTGCGGCGGCCGTCGCCCGTAGACCCCGCCAACAGATTGGGGCTCATGCTCACATTCGCTGACGCTCTCAGGCAGCCTGGATGCGACGACACCGCTCTATACGCACCGCGCGTTCGTCGAATTGGTGCCGGGCCGGGCAGCGAGCTCCCTGGGCAGACCTCGTCACCACCCTGCGTCCACATGTTTCCAGTGTTGGTGAACATGGACGTCGCACACGGGCCTGTGAGGCATCTCCAGGTCGTAAGGGCAGGATGCCTCGTCTCAAGGGCCTTAGCGAACGTGGCAGGACAGGCTGACCACGGAAGAACTGAAGCGTCAGCTAATGGTGGGAGGACATCTCATGTGGCCGTTTGGGAAGAAAGTACTGAGGCTCAAGAAGAAGGACTTAGAATTGAACAAGAAACGAGCTATGAGTCAAGAACAGTTCATGCAGGCTACGTATACTGATGCCTTCGTCAGCCCTCGCTACTCCGCAGGCTTATCCGTCAGCCAAACCTCTAGCACGTTGGTGCAACCGCTCACTCCCTAGACGATTTCGTCCTCGCGCGTAGCGGCTTTGGCAACACAGCTGAGCTGTCAACTCGGCACGCTGTGAGGACGGCGCAGAGACTGCACCCGATCGCGGACGCGGGACGCTGATTGAAATGGAGGGGGCAGTGGGTATGGCAGGACAACCGTCGGTCTGGATCCATGAGCTTACCTGGCAGGAAGTGGCTCGCTATCTCGAGGCCGATGACATCGCGATCGTTCCCATCGGCAGTACGGAGCAGCATGGCCCGGCTGGCACGCTCGGAGTGGATACCTATGTCGCCATGGGCCTGGCAGAGGACGCCGCGCGGCGGGCGGGTGTCCTGGTTGCGCCGCCCATCTGGTACGGCGAGTCGAGCCACCACTTGGCCTGGCCGGGCACGATCAGCCTGCGCCAGGAAACGGTGATCGCCGTTGTCACGGACGTCTGTCGCAGCTTGGCCCGCCATGGCTTCCGGAAGCTCATCATCCTCAACGGTCACAAGGGGTCGAACTTGCCACCGTTGACCTCGGCCGCGAAGTCACTGCGCGAGAACGAGCTGCACGACGTGCTGATCGCCGTGGCAGACCCGCTACACCTCGGCCGAACCGTCGCTCAGCAGACGAAGGAGGTTCCGGAGCACCACGGTGGGGAGCTGGAGTTGTCGCAAGTGTGGTACCGGTTTCCGGCTCACGTTCGCCCTGACCGCTTCACGACCGGAGCGCCCGACCTGCCTGCCGTGTTCGGCCCGTTTGTCGGTACCGATCTCTTCGGTGCTCACGGCGACACGGTGGACATACCATGGAGCAGCCGTGAGCAGCGAATCATCGCGCCTGACGGATCGCTGTCCGACTCCAGTCGAAGCTCGCAGGAGAAAGGCCGCCGTTTCCATGAGCACATGGTAGACAATCTCGTAGCTTTCGTCACGTGGCTGCGCACATATGAGGGGCCTATCGGACAGAGCGGGCCGGCGAGCTAGCAGGAAGGGAAGCCTCGGCCTCTCGATCGCCATGCCGTCGCCGATGCAGTTCGACCGGCGGACCCGCGACACTTGAGCCCATGCGGCGCATTGTTTCCTAACGGAGTCACCGGCGGGCCGCACAGACGTCAACCTTGCGGAGCAAGTATGCAATCGAAAATCATATATTTGAAGCTTTGGTGAGAAACGGCTTATGCCGAGAGCCCCAAATCGAGGCGGGGGGTCCCGGACCTGGCGAGGAGGAGCTGTGAAGCAGCGAGCGTTTGGCGGCGAGCTGATCGACGTGCATGGGGCGGTGGATCTGCATTGCCATCCCTTCCCGGACCTCTTCCCGCGGGTGGCCGACGACCTCGAGATCGTGATCGCTGCGCGCGACGCCGGC
>Ga0209382_10000459_pt1 | contig 67279 bp, 61 predicted proteins | sample SoiMetdeltSBSDD5_FD_187599 | JGI IMG/M metagenome (GOLD analysis project Ga0209382, IMG submission 187599) | Bulk soil microbial communities from a Populus tree surrounding site in Tennessee, USA - Soil MetaG P. deltoides SBSDD5 (SPAdes) (version 2) | ecosystem: Environmental > Terrestrial >...
CCCTGCCAGCCGGCCAACTCGGCCAGGCTGCGGTGCAGCAGGCCGTTCAGCCGGCCGTCGCCGACCTGGTGGCACCACGCACGCGCCACCTCGAGCCGGTCGCGGGCCACATCGTGGTCTCCCCGGTCGACGGCCAGGCACCCCGACACCAGCGTGCGGGCCACCGCGGTCAGGCCGCCGGCATCAGACGCGCCGCGGTCGTCGCCCAGCAGCCGGTCGGCCTCGTCCCACCGGCCCAGCTGGTGGAGCGCACCGGCCCCGATGCTGCCCATCAGCGACGGCGGCTGGGGCCCGCTCGGCTCGCCCACGACCGCCAGCAGCAGGTCCACCAGCTCCTCGCCGCGCCGGGCCTCGACAAGCGTTCGCCACAGGTGCACGTAGGCGCCGGCCACCTCGGCCAGGTCGCCCACCTGCGCCGCGATCTGGCCGGCCTCGTACAGCGTGGCCACCGCCTCGTCGGTCCGGCTTTCGGCCGCCAACACCAGCCCCAGGACGTGGAGCGCCTGCCCCTCGTCGACCACGTCGCCGGCTGCTCGGGCCAGCGAGATCGCCTCCTCGGCCCGGGTGCGGGCCTCGGCGAACCGGGCCGCCCGGACCAGGGCGTGGGAGTGGGCCTGGACCACCCGGGCCCGGGCTTGGCTCGGCGGCGCAGGCGGGACCAGGGCGACGGCGAGCTCGGAGGCGGCCAGGGCCTCGTCCCGGCGGCCCGACCGGGACAGGTACCAGCCACGGCGCTCGTGCAGCAGCCCGGCCCGCACCGGGTCGGCGGCGACCTGGGGCGTGGCCAGCGCCTCGTCCACCAGGGTCAGCGCCCGCACGATGGCGCCGGCCCGGCTGGCGGCGTCGGCCGCCCGGGCCAGCAGCTCGCCCCGGTCGGACCCGGCGGCCGCCTCGGGGTCGGCGGCCCGGTCCCACAGGCGGACGCTCCACTCCAGATAGCGGTGGGCCTCGGGGACCGCGAAGGCGGCGTCGGCGGCCCGGCCGGCCCGCACCGCGGCACCCAGGGCGGGGTCGAAGGCGCCGGCGGCCGCCCAGTGGTGGGCCAGGCGGGCCCAGGCCTCCTCGCCGCCGACCGCGGGCCGCCGCTCGGCCAGGACCCGGGCGTAGGCCGCGTGGAGCCGCACCAGCTCGCCCGGGAGGATGTCGTCCAGCACCGCCTCGTGCAGCAGCGCGTGGCGGAACCGGTAGCTGCCCGTGCGCTGGTCGGCGACCAGCAGTCCGTGCTCCACGCACGAGCGCAGCGCCTGGTCGAGTGCGCCCGGGTCGTAGCCGTCCTCCATGACGGTGGCCAGCAGGTCGTGCTCGACCTGGCGGCCCCCGACCGCGCAGCTCCGCAGCACCGCGGCGGCGTCGTCGGGCATGTGCTCGACCCGGCCGATCACTGCGTCCCGCAGCTGGGGCGGCATCGGGGCGTCAGGGTCATCGGCGAGGGCGGCGGCCAGCTCCTCCACGAACAGCGCGTTGCCGTCGGAGCGCTCGACGACGCTGGCGACGACCTCGGGCGTCGGCGGCTCGGCCAGCAGCGCCCCGAGCAGCTCCGCCACCTCGCCGGGGCCGAGGCGGTCGAGCTGCACCGCCACCGCCCCCCGGCGTGTCAGCTCCGCGGCCAGCGACCTCAGCGGGTGGCGCCGGGGCACGTCGTCGCGGCGATAGGTGGCCAGTACGAGGACCGGGAGCGTGCGGGTGTTGCTGGCCAGCAGCGACACCAGGTCGAGGGTCGAGCGGTCCGCCCAGTGCAGGTCCTCGATCACCAGCACCAGGGGGCGGTCGGCCACCAGCCGCTCGATGATGGTGAGCAGCAGCTCGAACAGGCGGGCCTGGCCGAGCGGGTTCCCGGGTCGGCTGTCGCCGGCGTCCTCGACCGGCAGGTCCCGGCCCAGCACGGCCCGCAGCGGCCCGAGCGTGGCAGCGCCCTCCCCGTCGCTCAGCTCCCGTTCCAGCGTGCGCAGGACGTCGACCACGGGGGCATAGGGCAGCCCGCCCTCCTCCAGGTCGAGGCACTGCCCGACCAGCACCCGCGCGTCGCGCCGGCGGGCGTGGGCGGTGACCTCGGCCACCAGCCGGGACTTGCCGACGCCGGCCTCGCCGGCCACCAGCGCGATGGTCCCGCGGCCCTGCGCCGCCTCGCCGAACGCGTCCAGCAGGACCGCGAGCTCGGCGCTGCGGCCGACGAACGCAGAGGTCGTGACGCGGGCCGGCACCGCGAGATCATCGCGCCCTCGCTCAGCGATCCAGGGCTGCGAATTGCTCCTCGGCCCGCGCTGCCAGCACCGCGGCGATCGCCAGCGAGGCGGTGGCGGCCGGCGACGGGGCGTTGCGAACCGTGAGCGCGCGGTCGTCGCCCCCGAGCCGGAAGTCGTCGACCAGGGTCCCGTCGGGGTCGACGGCCTGGGCCCGGACCCCGGACGGCCCGAACCGGAGGTGCTCGGACCGCAGGGCCGGCACGTAGCGCTGGAGCGCCCGCAGGAACGCCCGCTTGCTGACGTCCCGCCACATCTCCGCCGCGCCGGTCCGCCAGTAGCGGACGGCGAGCCGCCGGAACCCGGGCTCGCCGACCACCCCCGCGAGCTCCCGGAGGCGGACGTCGCGGCGCCGGTAGCCCTCGCGGGCGAAGGCCAGCACCGCGTTGGGCCCGGCCAGCACCTCGCCGTCGATGCGCTTGGTCAGGTGGACGCCGAGGAACGGGAACCGTGGGTCGGGGACCGGGTAGATCAGGCCGTTGACCAGGGACTTCGAGCCGCCGACGAGCGTGTAGTAGTCGCCCCGGAACGGCACGATCCGCTCGGGGCCGTCGTCGCCGAGCTGGTGGGCCAGGGCGTCGGCGTGCAGCCCCGCGCAGGCGACGACGTGCGCGGCCACGACGGGGCCCGTGGTCGTGTCGAGCACGACCTCGGCGGTGCGGCGCTCGATCCGCTCGACCGGGCGGCCCAGCGCGAGCGTCCCGCCCCGGGCCACCACGTCGTCGGCCAGCACCCGGGCCACCCGGCCGAAGTCGATGATGCCCGTGCCGGGCGACCACAGGGCCCGGATGCCGGCCGCGTGGGGCTCGCGCTCGGCGATGCCCTCCGGGCCCAGCACCTCCAGGCCCTCCACGCCGTTGGCCTCGGCCCGCTGCCGAAGGTCCTCGAACCGGCCGAGCTCGGACTCGTCGAGGGCGACGACCAGCTTCCCGCACCGGTCGACCGGGATGCCGTGCTCCTCGGCGAGGCGCTCCATCGCCTCCTTGCCCTCCCGGCACAGGCGGGCCTTCAGCGAACCGGGGGAGTAGTACAGGCCGGCGTGCAGGACCCCGCTGTTGTGCCCGGTCTGGTGGGCGGCGACCCGGTCCTCCTTGTCGAGGACGGTGACGGCCAGGTCGGGGTGGCGGATCAAGAGCTCGCGGGCGGTGGCGAGGCCCAGGATCCCCGCACCGATCACGGCGATGTCAGGCCGGTCGGTCACGGTTGCTCCCCGTCGCTCGATCCCGGGCGCCAGTAGGTCGCCGGTGGAAGGCCCCGCTCGGCCCGGGCCCGGGTGAGCAGCTCGGCCACCAGCTCGGCCTTGGCCGCCACGTACACGTCCATGTCGCCGTCGGCCAGGTCCAGATTGCGCCGCTTGAGGGCGGCGTAGTGCTCCCGGGCTTCGGGGTCGGACCGCAGCAGGTCCCGCAGCAGCCAGTGGTCGAGGTGGGCCTTGTTGTCCTCGACCACCACGTACAGGTGGTGGGCCGGCAGGTCGCGCGTCGCCGACGCCTCGAACGCCTCCCGGCCGGGGACGCCGAGGTCGCCCCGCCACCGGTAGCCGAGCCCGGCCAGGCGCTGGATGGCGGGCCGCACGTCCTCCTCCGTGGCGACGACGACGTCGAGGTCGATGATCGGCTTGGCGGCCAGCCCGGGGACCGAGGTCGAGCCGACGTGGTCGACCCGCAGGGCGCGGTCCTCGACCGCGGGCCACACGTGGGCCCGCACGGCCTCGAACCAGTCGGGCCAGGCCGGGTCGTAGTCGGCCACCACGATCTCGGCGGTCACGCCCATCGCCCACACCTCGAACCGGCCCTCGATGCACACGGCGGTGAGGCCCTCGTCGGTCGTGGTCCCGTGCTCCTCGCCGGCCTCCCACAGCGCCGCGTAGCCGGGACCGACCTGCCGGCCGGTGCCGTCGCCGCCGGACACCGTGCCCCGGCCGGCCACCACCGCCAGCAGCTGGGGCGCGGCGGCGGGGTGCCGCCCGATCGACCCGCCGGGCGGCACGTGCAGCACCTGGACCTGCGCCCCGGTCACGTCGCCCGCCAGCGGGCCGATCCGGAACCGGGAGCCGAACCGGGTGACCGGGATCGAGACGTCGTCATCGAACCGGAAGATCCGCACCGGGAGATCATGGTCGGTGACGGCCCGCCACCGGGAGCCGAGCGGGGCCGGGCCTATCCTGCGGCCGTGATCTGGCTGTTCGCGGTCCTCGCCGCCGTGCTCGTCTTCGCCATCGCCGCGGCTGCGGTCGGGCGGGAGGCATTCCGGCTCGGCCACCAGCCGCCGTCCACCATCTTCGACATGGACGAGGCCGTCCACCACGTGGCCGACGACCTGCCCGAGGACGCCCAGGGCCGGCTCACCTACGACGAGGTCCGGGAGCTGATCGTCGCCGCCCTGGCCCACCTGGAGGGCCGCGGGGTCCTGGCCGAGCCGGGCGCCGAGGTGCCGCTCCCCGGGGGCGACACGCCCGAGGTGGTGCTCGCCGACGACGACGCCGTGGCGTGGGTGCTGGGCCGGGCGGAGGAGGCGGGCATGGACGTCACCGACGATGACGTGTTCCGGGTGATCGAGTCGCTCCACGGCTACCTGGCCCGCATCGGCGCCGTCGGCCCACCGGCCAGTTAGGACGCCTGCTCGACCTGCGTGTTGCCGAGCCAGCTCTCGTACAGCATGGCGTAGGTCCCTCCCGCCTGGACCAGCTCCTCGTGCGTGCCGGTCTCGACGATGCGGCCGGCGTCGAACACCAGCACCTCGTCGGCCGCCTCGGCCGTGGACAGCCGGTGGGCGATCGACACCAGCGTCCGGCCCTCGGACAGGCGGTCGAGGGCCTGGGTCAGCGCCCGCTCGGTCTCGGGGTCGACGGCGCTGGTGGCCTCGTCCAGCACCAGCAGGCCCGGGTCGCCGAGCTGGGCCCGGGCCAGGGCCACGAGCTGGCGCTCGCCGACCGACAGCGCGCCGCCCCGCTCGCCGACCGGCGTGTCGAGGCCGAGCGGCAGCTCGTCCAGCCACCAGGCGAGGCCCAGTGCCATGAAGGACGCCCGCACCTCGTCGTCGCCGACCGGCGTCCCGTCGCCCCGACCGATCCGCACGTTGTCGCCGACCGTGCCGTCGAACAGGAAACCGTCCTGGGGGACCAGCCGCACCGCCCGCCGGCGCTCGCCTGGCGCCACCTCCCGCAGGTCCACGCCGCCGACCCGGATCGCGCCCTCGGTGGGGTCGGCGAGGCGGCAGAGCAGCTTGGCGAACGTGGTCTTGCCCGACCCGGTCTCGCCCACGACCGCGACCGACCGGCCGGGCGTGAGCGTGACGTCGATGCCGGCCAGCACGGGGACGCCGTCCCGGTAGGCGAAGTCGAGGCCGTCGACGTCGACCTCCAGCGGACCGGGCGGGAGCGAGCGGCCCGTCTCGGGCTCGGGCACGTCGAGCGGGGTGGCCAGCACGCCGAGCACCTTGCGCCAGCCGGCCATGGCGATCTGCGTCTGGTCGATGATCTCGGACAGCTCGGCGATCGGCGACTGCAGCAGGTTGATGAGGAACAGGAACGCGACGACCTCGCCCACGTCGAGGCCCCACTCCGGCCCCCAGGTGACGCCGGCCACGGTCACCGCGGCGAGGGCAAGCGCCCCGATCAGGTCGCCGAGCGGGAACATGCCGGCGAAGTAGCGGGCCGCGCGCATGTAGGCCCGGAGCTGGCGGTCGATCGCCGCACGCAGCCGGCCCCGGGCCCGGGGCTCCAGCCCGTAGGCCTGGACGACGGCCGCGCCCGTGACCGTCTCGGCCACCTCGGACAGCGTCTCGCCGACGGCGTTGCGGACCTGGTCCTGAGCGGCCAGCTGCCGGCGCTGGAGAATCGGCATGATCACGGCCACCGGTAGGTAGGCGACCAGGCAGATGGCCGCCAGGCGGACGTCGTAGACGGCCATGACGCCGAACGTGGCGACGATCAGGACGCTGTTCATGATCCAGGCCACCGCGCCCCACTCGAGGAACTGGGCCAGCGTCTCGATGTCGCTGGTGACCCGGGCCACGAGCGCACCCCGGCGGGACTCGGCGTGCTCGGCTATCGACAGGCGGTGGATGTGGTCGAACGTGCGGACCCGCAGGCCCAGCAGGCTGTCCTCCGACGCCTTCACCAACCGCAGGAACGTGGCCCGGCTGACCAGGTAGAGCAGCGCGGCGCCGACGGCGACGGCCGCGCACGCCGGGTAGACGAACCCGGGGCGGAACCCGTCGTCGCCCAGCACGCCGCGGTCGAGGATCTGCTGGATGAGGATCGGCACGGCCAGCCGGCCCGCGGCGGCGGTGGCGGCCAGCGCGAGCGTGAAGACGATGCCCTGGCGCAGCTCGGGCGTGACCCGCAGGCCCCGGCGCAGCACCCCCAAGGCCCCCGCCTCCAGGACGTGGACCTCCTCCGGCGTCTCCGGCAGCGGGCGGCGGTCGTCATCGAGCGCGGTGGGCGGGATGGTCTCCGCCAGCAGCTGATCCTCGGCGTCCGGCACCTCGCCGGGAGGGAGGTCGCGCCCGGGCAGGTCCGACAGGGTCATCGGCGCACCCTTCGGGCTGCGCGCAATGACCCATCGGCCCTGCGGGCCGAGCACCGCACTGTGCTCATGGTTCGCTCGCTTCGCTCGCTCATGCGAGTCCCTCGTCGTACGCGTGCGCCAGTGCCCGGTACGCGGGCACGGTGGCCATGAGCCGGGTGTGCGACCCCGACGCCGCTATCCGGCCCTGGTCCATGAACACCACACGGTCGGCCAGGGTGATCGTCGACGTGCGGTGGGCCACGATGAGCGTCGTGGCGTGCAGCGACGACCGCAGGCCGTCGAGGATCTGTTGCTCGATGGTCGGGTCGACCGCCGAGGTGGCGTCGTCCAGCATGAGCAGCCCGGGGCGTCGCAGGAGCGCCCGGGACAGGGCCAGGCGCTGGCGCTGGCCGCCGGACAGGGTCACGCCCCGCTCGCCGAGGACCTGGTCCAGGCCCGCGGGCAGCCGGTCCACGAAGCGGGCGGCCCGGGCCCGCTCCAGCGCCCAGCGGAGGTCGGCGTCGGGGATCGGCTCGCCCAGCGTGAGGTTCTCGCGCACGGTGTCCGCGAACAGGAAGGTCTCCTGGAACGCGAGCGCCACCGTGGCCCGGATGGCGCTCGGGTCGGCCGCCGCCAGGTCGACGCCGCCCAGCCGGACCACGCCGGACGCCGGACGGTACAGGTGGGCGAGCAGGTGGCACAGCGTGGACTTGCCGGACCCGGTGGCGCCGACCAGCGCCACAACCTCGCCGGGGGCGAGGTCGAGGTCCAGGCCGTCGAGGACCTGGTCGCCGCCGTAGCCGAACCGCAGGCCGGTGACCTCGACCGCCAGCGGCCCGGCCGGCAGCGGGCGGGCGGCCTCCGGCGGTGGTGCCGGGCGGGCCGGGGTGTCGAGCACGCCGTCGATGCGGTCGGCCGCCACCACCGCGCGAGGCATCTCCTCCAGCAGGTAGCCGACCACCCGCATGGGGAACGTCAGGATGCCGAACAGGGCCATGGCCTGGACCAGCTCGCCGGTGGTGATGGCGCCGGTCGACACCCGCCACGCCCCGACCGCCAGCAGGGCGATGGTCCCCTCCGCCGGCAGCAGCTCGAGCGCCGGCTCGAACGTGGCCCGCAGCCGGGCCACCTGGAGCCGGGCGGCACGCAGCGAGGTGGCCGCGGCCCGCATCCGGCCCACCTCCCGGTCCTCGAGCCCGAGGGTCTTGACCACCATCGCACCGTCGAACGACTCGTGGGCCACGGTGGCGACCTCGCCCATGTGGGCCTGCGTCCGGGCGGCCGGCGCCTCCACCCGGCGGCTGTAGTACCGGTTGAGCAGGCCGAGGGCGGGGAACAGGGCCAACCCGATGATCATCAGCAGCGGATCGACGGCCGCCAGCGCCACCACCGACAGGGCGATGAGCACGATCACGCCCAGCGAGAACGGCAGCGGCATGATGGCGTTCACGGCTCGCTCGATGTCGGCGTCCGCGTGCGCCATCAGCCGGCCGGTGGGGTGGCGGCCGAAGTAGCTGAGCGGGACCCGCAGGTAGGTGTTGGTGACCTGGAGGAACCAGGTGCGCTGCATCGACCGCACGAGCTTGACGCCGAAGTAGCGGCGGGCCACCACGCCGAGCGACCGCAGCACGGCCACCGCCAGGAGTGCGGCCCCGCCGAGCAGTGCGGTCCGCTCGCTCACCCCCTCGTCGAAGCCCGGGACGATCACCTCGTCGGTGACCCGGCCCAGCACCCAGGTGCCCGCCACCGACATGGTGGCGAACAGCAGCGACCCTGTCATCGACACCGCGAAGCTGCGGGGGTGGGTGCGCACGCTGCGCCACAGCAGCCGGGTGCCGCGCCGCCACAGGGGGTCGGAGCGGGCGGCCGCGCCGGAGGGGGCGGCCGGGGCCAGGGTCGGGGAGACGACAGACACGGTGCAGCGAGTCTGCCGGGTCGAGCGGCGGTTGCGGCACCCCGATTCGGGGGGTGCCGGCAGGGTCGGATACGGTCCCGCCGCATGGAGCGCCTCCGGGGGTTCGAGCACTATCGCTACGTGGGCGACAAGCGCACGCAACGGGTCCACGACATCGACCACGCCGCCGAGGAAGACCAGGGCATCGCGGACATGGTGGCGGCCGAGAGCTTCCTGGCCTTCGGCCCCGACACGCTCCCCGAGGCCCGCAACCGCGGCTACCGGCTGTGCCGGTCGTGCCGCCGCGCCCGGGCGACCGCGGGCGTCGACGACGACAGCGACGCCTGAGGCCGGGCGGGGACGCCGGGTGGACCAGCGCATCCCCTCGGACGGCCTGTCGCTCGCCGCCCACCTGGCCCGGCCGCCGGGCCGCCCCAGCGGGCCGCTGCCCGCGGTGGTCCTGTGCCACGGCTACCCGACGGCGGGTGCGGCCGACACGGCGCCCGAGACCATGCCGGAGCTGGCCGACCGCATCGCCAGCGAGATGGGGTGGGCGGCGCTGGCGTTCGCCTACCGGGGGTGCGGCGAGTCCGAGGGCCAGTTCTCGCTCGGCGGATGGCTCGACGACATCGCCAACGCGGTCGACCACCTGTCGACGGCGGTGCGCCCCCTCGGCATCTGGCTCGCCGGCTTCGGCACCGGCGGCGCCCTGGCCGTGTGTGCGGCCGCCGCCGACGAGCGCGTCCAGGGCGTGGCCGCGGTCGGCTCACCCGGCGACTTCGACGACTGGGCCGGCCACCCCCGCCGCCTGCTGGAGCACGGCCGGGAGGTCGGGGTCATCACCGACCCGGCGTTCCCGCCGTCGGTCGAGGCGTGGTCCCGCGAGCTGCGTGACATCCGGGCCGTGGCGTGCGTGAGCCGCTACGCGCCCCGGCCGCTGCTGGTCGTCCACGGCAGCGAGGACGAGGTGGTCCCGAACTTCGACGCCCGGGTCGTGGCCGACGCCCACGGCTCGGCCGAGCTCCGCCTCATCAACGGCGCCGGCCACGCCCTTCGTCACGATCCCCGGGCGATCGCGGTCCTGCTGGGCTGGCTCGACCGTCAGCGCCACGCGCTCCGGCGCTGACTCTCGACGCCAGAATCAGGCCGGGGTCTCCTGCTTGCCCTTCCCCTGGGCCTTCATCATCTTCTTCCAGGCCCGGACCCGGGCCAGGTTCTCGGCCGAGTCGATGTCGGCGACCGAGCGGGGCTGGTCGTCGGAGAACGGGGCCGTCGCCTCCTCCCAGCCGGGGGGGCGGACGCCGAACCGCTTGGCCAGCAGCGCGGCGAAGATCTTGGCCTTCTCGCCGCCGAAGCCCGGCAGCGCCTTGAGCCGCCGGAGCAGGTCGCGGCCGTCGGCTGCGCCGGTCCACACCGCCGACGCGTCGCCGCCGTAGTCGTCGACCAGGAGCTGGCAGAGCGCCTGCGTGCGCTTGCCCATCGAGCCCGGGAACCGGTGCAGCGCGGGCGGGCCCTTGAACACCGCCTGGAGCCTGTCGGGGTCGAGGGCGGCGATCTCGGCCGCCTCGAGCCGCCCGCCGAGCCGGTCGCGCAGCTTGAGCGGGGCGCCGAAGGCCCACTCCATGGGGACCTGCTGGTCGAGCAGCATGCCGATCAGCAGGGCGAGCGGGTCCTCGGCCAGCAGCTTGTCGGCCTCGGGATCGCCGGTGACGGGGACCTCAGCAGTCATGCGTGCACGGTACCGGCTCCCGCGCCCGCCACGGCTTGCCGGCGCAGACCACGGGTACGGTCGGACCGCTATGGGATCGGGCCGCTTCCTCCGCCGCGCCGGACTGCGCGCCGCTCTGGCCGGCACCGCCGCCCGGCCGTTCGGCTGGCCGGCGACGGCCGCCGCCGCGGCCACGGGCGCCGCGCAGGAGCACGTCGTGGTGGGCCTCGCCGTGGCCGCCGGTGCGGGGGTGGCGCTCGGCCGGCGGGGGACCAGCACGGACCGGCTCGCTGCCCGCCTCGCCGCCGGGGTGGGCATCGGGGTGATGACCCGGTTCGTGTGGCCGGTCGCGCCCAAGGAGCCGGCCGCGGTCGCACCCCAACGGACCTGGAGCGACCTGGCGCCCTCCGACGACGGGACCGGCGTCGCCATCGTGGTCAACCCGAGCGCCGGCTCCGGTGCCATCGGGCCGGCCCGCCCGCCGATCGACGCGCTGCGGGATGGCCTCCCGGGCGCCACCATCGTCGAGCTGACCGACGGCGCCGACCTCGTCGAGGAGCTGGAGCGCCTGGCCACCGGCGGGTGCGCCGCCCTCGGCGTGGCGGGTGGCGACGGCTCGATCAACGCCGCGGCCGCCGTGGCTCTCCGCCACGCGATGCCGCTGGTCGTGGTCCCGGCCGGCACCCTCAACCACCTGGCCCGGGACCTCGGCGTCGAGACCGTGGCCGACGCGGTCGACGCGGTACGCGAGGGCCAGGCGGCCGAGATCGACGTCGGCTGGATCGACGGCCGGCCGTTCCTCAACACCGCCAGCTTCGGCAGCTACGTCGAGCTGGTCGACGCCCGCGAGGAGCTGGAGTCCCGCATCGGCAAGTGGCCGGCGCTCGCCGTAGCCCTGGTCCGCGTGCTGCGCCACAGCTCGCCGGTCGACGTCTCGCTGGACGGCGAGCGCCGCCGGCTGTGGATCGTGTTCGTCGGCAACTGCCGCTACCTGCCCGAGGGCATGGCCCCCACCTGGCGGGAGCGGCTCGACGACGGCGAGCTCGACGTCAGGGTCGTGGACGCCTCCCAGCCGTTCTGCCGGGTCCGGCTGGTGGTCGCCGCCCTGACCGGGACCCTGCGCCGGAGCCGGGTGTTCGAGACATGGCAGACGACCGGGCTGCACGTCCGCTCCGCCGACGGCCCGCTCCGCCTGGCCCGGGATGGCGAGACGTTCGACGGTGCCGACGCCTTCGAGATCGGCAAGAACGGGCAGCGCCTGGCCGTGTTCACGCCCCGGCGCTAAATCGCTTGCGGCCCGTGCGGCCGGTCGGCTGACATGCCCCGCCGACGCCGCCCACGACGGGCGGCCCCGAGCCGACGGAAGGCGGTGAGGAATGCGACCCACCCTGCGTCACGCGTCGCACGTCCGCCGTCCCCGACCGGTTCCGGCTCCGGCCTGAGCACCTCCGGGGGGCGCCTGCGGACGGGCGACGCGCTCCGTGTCCCGATCCTGGTGTCACTACGGAGGTTCACTTGGCGCGCGATCAGCGCAATCGCCACCGGCGCCGTCTGCCGGAGTCGTTCCGGTGCCGCCACTGCCGTCTCGACGTCCCGACGTCGGCGCCCGGCACCGCCCATCGCAACCACTGCCCCCATTGCCTGTGGAGCCGTCACGTCGACGACTCGCCCGGCGACCGGGCCGCGGCCGAGCTGTGCGGCTCGGCCATGGAGCCGATCGCCATCAGCGTGCGCAGTGGCGGGGAGTGGGTGCTCGTCCACCGGTGCACGGGCTGCGGCACCGTGCACCTCAACCGCACGGCCGGCGACGACAGCCCGTTGCTGCTCGTGCGCATCGCGGTCGGACCGCTGGCCCAACCGCCGTTCCCGCTCGACCTGCTGGCGCAGCTCTAGGCGGTGTCAGCGGTCGGCGGTGTCAGCGGTCAGCGGCCCGGGGGTCGGGACGGTCGACGTCGATCCCGTAGTGGGCGATCGCCTCGGCGACCGTCTCGGCCTTCACCTCGCCCTGCTGGGCGAGCGCCCACAGGGTGGCCACCACGACGTGCGGCATGTCCACCTCGAAGAACTCCCGCAGGCGCTCCCTGGTGTCCGAGCGGCCGAAGCCGTCGGTGCCGAGGGGCACGAACGGCTGGCGCACCCACCGCCCGACCTGGTCGGGGACGGCCTTCATGAAGTCGGTGACAGCCACGACCGGCCCGCCCTCGGTCCCGAGCCGCTCGGTCACCAGCGGCGTGCGCGGCGGCTCGGTCGGATGCAGGCGGTTCCAGCGCTCGGCCGACAGCGCCTCCTCGCGTAGGCGCTTGTAGCTGGTGGCCGACCACAGGTCGGCGGCCACGTCCCAGCGCTCGGCCAGCTCGTCCTGGGCGGCCCGGGCCGCGCCCTGGGCGGTTCCGGAGAAGAGGATGGTCGCCCGGTGCGACGGCCCCTCGGGGGCGTCCGCCCACTTGTACAGGCCGTCGATGATGCCCTGTTCGACGCCCTCGGGCAGCGGCGGCATCACGTAGTTCTCGTTGTAGAGCGTGAGGTAGTAGATGACGTCGCGCTCGTCGACGATCATCTCCTTGATGCCGTGGCGGACGATCGTCGCCATCTCGTAGGCGAAGGCCGGATCCCACGCCTCCACCGTCGGCACGGTCGACGCCAGTACGTGGCTGTGGCCGTCCTGGTGCTGGAGGCCCTCGCCCAGCAGCGTGGTCCGCCCGGCGGTGGCGCCGAGCAGGAACCCCCGTGCCCGGGAGTCGGCCGCCGACCAGATGAGGTCGCCGACCCGCTGGAAGCCGAACATCGAGTAGAAGGTGAAGAACGGCAGCATCGGCACGCCGCGATGGGCGTAGCTGGTGGCGGCGGCGATGAACGACGCCGTCGACCCGGCCTCGGTGATGCCCTCCTCCAGCACCTGGCCGTCGCGGGCCTCGCTGTAGGACAGCAGCAGCTGGGCGTCGACCGGCTCGTAGACCTGGCCGAGCGCGGCGTAGATCTTGAACTCCTTGAACAGCGCGTCCATGCCGAACGTGCGGGCCTCGTCCGGGATGATCGGCACCACCCGCCGGCCCACGTTGGGGTCACGGCACAGGTTCCGCAGCAGCCGGGTGAAGGCCATGGTGGTCGACACCGCCTGCTTGCCCGAGCCCGCCAGCACCTCGTCGAACGGCTTGTCCTCGGGCATGCCGAGCGGCCGCTTGGTGCGGACCACCCGGGACGGCAGCGGGCCGTCGAGCGCCTTGCGCCGGTCCAGCATGTACTGCTGCTCGACCGAGCCCTCCGCGAAGCGGATGTAGGGCGGCTCCTTGTCGTCGGACAGGGCGTCCTCGGGGATGATGTCGGTGAGGAACAGGCGCTCCCGCAGGACCCGCAGCTGGTCCACCGTCATCTTCTTGATCTGGTGGGTGGCGTTGCGGCCCTCGACGTCGGGGCCGAGGGTCCAGCCCTTGATGGTCTTGGCCAGGATGACCGTGGGGGCGCCGTGCTGCTCGGTGGCCGCCTTGTAGGCCGCGTACAGCTTGCGGTAGTCGTGGCCGCCCCGGGGCAGGTTCCGGATCTCGTCGTCGCTCAGGTGCTCGACCATCTTCCGCAGGCGGGGGTCGGGGCCGAAGAAGTTCTCGCGGGCGTAGGCGCCGGACTCGACGGCGTAGCGCTGGAACTCGCCGTCGACGGTCGTGTTCATCTTGTTGAGCAGCACGCCGTCGCGGTCCTGGGCCAGCAGCTCGTCCCAGCGGGAGCCCCACACGACCTTGATGACGTTCCAGCCGGCGCCGCGGAACACGGCCTCCAGCTCCTGGATGACCTTGCCGTTGCCCCGGACCGGGCCGTCGAGGCGCTGCAGGTTGCAGTTGATGACCCAGATGAGGTTGTCGAGCTGCTCGCGGGCCGGGAGCGTGAGGGCGCCGAGGGTCTCGGGCTCGTCGACCTCGCCGTCGCCGATGAAGCACCACACCTTCGAGGCCGACGTGTCGTCGATGCGTCGGTTGTGGAGGTAGCGCAGGAAGCGGGCGTGGTAGATCGAGTTCAGCGGGCCCAGGCCCATGGAGACCGTGGGGTACTCCCAGAACTGGGGCATGAGCCGGGGGTGCGGGTAGCTGGAGAGACCGCCGCCGACCTCCTGGCGGAACTGGTCCAGGTCCTGCTCGCTGAGGCGGCCCTCGAGGAACGCCCGGCCGTAGATGCCGGGGGCGGCGTGGCCCTGGATGTAGACGGCGTCGCCCGCCTGGCCGTCGTCCTTGCCGTGGAAGAACCAGTTCAAGCCAACGTCGTAGAGCGCGGCCGAAGAGGCGAACGTGGAGAGGTGGCCGCCGATGCCGTCGGCGTGCTTGTTGGCCTTGATGACCATGACCGCGGCGTTCCAGCGGATGTAGGCGCGGATGCGCCGTTCCATCTCGTCGTCGCCCGGGAACCACGGCTCCTGCTCGGGCGGGATGGTGTTGACGTAGGGGGTGGAGACGGTGGCGGGGTGGCCGACCTGGAGCTCGCGGGCGCGCTCGATCAGCTTGGACATGAGGAAGCGGGCGCGCGGGGTCCCGTGGCCGCTCACCACGGCGTCGAGCGAGTCGAGCCACTCCCGGGTCTCGGTGGGGTCGGTGTCGGGCAGCTGGTGCACGAACCCGTCGATGATCATGTGCCCACTCTGGCACCTGATCGGGCCAATTGCGCCTGACCGACGTTCAGTAGCGCCGGGGCCCCTCAGCAGGGCCGCTACGGTGTCCGGCCGTGCCGGAACGCCCCCCGACGACCGTGTTCACCGACGGTGCCTGCCTGGGCAACCCGGGCCCCGGCGGGTGGGCATGGGCCGAGGTGGGCGGCGCGTACGCGAGCGGCGCCGAGGCCCGCACGACCAACCAGCGCATGGAGATCCGGGCGGCGCTCGAGGCGGTGCGGTCGCACCCCGGGCGGCTGGAGGTGGTGAGCGACTCGACCTACGTCGTCAACTGCTTCCGGGACCGGTGGTGGGAGGGGTGGCTGACGCGGGGGTGGACCAACTCGGCCCGCAAGCCCGTGGCCAACCGGGACCTGTGGGAGCCCCTGGTCGAGGAGGTCCGGCGGCGGGGCGACGTCACGTTCCGCTGGGTCAAGGGCCACTCGGGCGACACGATGAACGACCTGGTCGACATGCTGGCGGTCGAGGCCGCCCAGACCCAGCGCGGCCGGACCGGCACCGCGGCCTGATCGGTGCAGGTCGGCGTCGACACCGGGGGGACCTTCACGGACCTGGTAGCGGCGGACGGGCGGGTCACCAAGGTGCTGTCGACGCCGGACGACCCGGCGCGGGCCGTGCGGTCCGCGGTCGGCCCGCCCGGGACCGCGGGGCCGCCGTCGCTGCTGGCCCACGGCACGACGGTCGCCACCAACGCCCTGCTGGAGCGGCGGGGCGCGGTGGTCGCGCTGGTCACCACCGAGGGGCTGAGGGACGTGATCGAGATCGGGCGGCAGGACCGCCCGTCGCTGTACGACCAGCTGGCGTCGCGGCCCGAGCCCCTGGTGCCGCGGGAACTGCGCTACGAGGTGGGCGGGCGGCTGGCCGCCGACGGATCCGAGCTGGCGCCGGTCGACGCGGCGTCGGTGGGGGCCCTGGGCATCGACCCGGCGGCCGAAGCGATCGCCGTGTGCCTGCTGCACGCCGACGTGAACCCGGACCACGAGCGGGCGGTGGCGGCGGTGCTGCGGGACGCCGGTCGCGACGTGTCGTGCTCGCACGAGGTGTCGCCCGAGATGCGGGAGGTCGAGCGGACGGTGACGACGGTGGTCAACGCCGCGCTGCGGCCGAGGCTGCGGACCTACCTGCGGGGGATCGAGGAAGCGGCCGACGAGGTGCTGGTCATGACGTCGTCGGGCGGCCTGCTGCCGGCGGGAGAGGCGGCGGAGCTGCCGGCCGCGCTGCTTCTCTCGGGCCCGGCGGGCGGGGTCCGGGCCGGCGCGGCGGCGGCGCTCGCCAACGGCTTCCCCGATGCGGTGACGTTCGACATGGGCGGCACGTCGACGGACGTGTGCCTGATCCTGGACGGCGCCCCGGCACCGGCGGCCGAACGTGAGGTGGGTGGGTTCACGGTCAGGTTCCCGTCGCTGGACGTCCATACGATCGGCGCGGGCGGCGGGTCGGTCGCACGCATCGACCCGGGCGGCGCCCTGGTCGTCGGCCCGGAGTCGGCCGGCGCCGATCCCGGCCCCGCGTGCTACGGCCGGGGCGGGACCCGGCCGACGGTGACCGACGCGGACCTCGTGGCCGGGCGCATCCCGGCGGAGGCGGCGTTCGGCGGGCTGGCCCTGGATCGGGGGGCGGCCGAATCCGCCCTGGCGGGCGCCGGCGTGACGGCCGACGGCGTGATCACGGTGGTGGACGCCAACATGGAGCGCGCCCTGCGTGCGGTCTCGGTGGAGCGGGGCGTGGACCCGAGGGGGCTGGCCCTGGTCGCCTTCGGCGGCGCGGGCCCGCTCCACGCCTGCGCGTTGGCGGATGCGCTGGGGATGCCGGCGGTGGTGGTTCCGGCCCGGGCGGGGGTCCTGTCGGCGGTCGGCCTCCTCACGGCCCCCCGCCGCCGCGACGTCGTCCGCTCGTGGCCGACCCCGGACGACGACGAGGGCCTACCCGCCGCGCTGCAGTCCCTGGCGGCCGACGCCCGCGCCCTGGTCGGCGACGCACCGGACGTCGAGGTCGAGGTGGCCGTCGACTGCCGCTACCGCGGCCAGAGCCACGAGATCACTGTCCCGGACGTGCCCGCCTTCCACGACGAGCACCGCCGCCGCAACGGCTACGCCCGCCCCGACGATCCGGTCGAGGTGGTCGCGTTGCGCGCCGTCGCCACCCGTCCGCCCGAGGTCCGCCCCGACGCCGTCCCCGACCCCCCGGCCCGCCTCACCGACCCCCGCCCCGGCCCGGCCGTCATCGCCGAATGGGACTGCACGATCTGGGTCCCCGACGGCTGGACCGCCCACCCGGGCCAGGCGGGCGCGCTGGTCCTGCGTCCGGAGATGTCAGCCCGCGAAGGCGATGGCCGCGAGGCAGATCGAGCCGATCGTGAACACTGACCCGATCAGCCCGAACATCAGGGTGCGGGTCAGTTCGCCGACCGCGTGGTCGACCTTCGAGCCGACCTTCAGTTCGAGCTGCCCGAACTTCGCATCGACCAGCGCGAAGCGCGCGTTCATGCGCTCTTCCAGTTGGCGGATGTCTTCCTTGAGCACGCCGATGTCGTCCTTGGTGGCGACGTCGGCCCAGCCGACCGGAGGCAACAGGCTCATGAGTGTGTCTGCTCGCTGGGTCCCGAGCACCTCCTCGACGCCAAGATACAGCTCGTGCCGAGCTCGCTCGTCTCACACGGGGAGTACTCTGGCGCACTGGTATCACACCGAAGGTACGATATGACACTGGATGCGGCCGAGCTGCAGGTTCTGATCTCCCGGTTGACCGGGGTCGCCGAGGAGATGGGGGCGGTCCTGCGGCGGGCGGCGTTCAGCCCCAACATCAAGGAGCGGGCGGACTGCTCGGCGGCGCTGTTCACGGCCGACGGGGAGATGTTGGTGCAGGCCGAGCACATCCCCGTCCACCTCGGGTCGATGCCGGCCAGCGTACGGGCGGCCGTCGACGCCTTCGGGGGGAGGTTGGGGCCGGGGGACCAGGTGGCGCTCAACGATCCCTTCGCCGGGGGGACGCACCTCAACGATCTCACGCTGGTGGCGCCGTGCTTCGTGGGGGGCCGGCTCGTCGGGTGGGCGGCCAACCGGGCGCACCATGCGGACGTGGGCGGGTCGGCGCCCGGGTCGATCCCGGCCGACGCCACCGAGATCTACCAGGAGGGTCTGCGCATCCCGCCCACGCGGCTCGACGACGGTCTCCGGCGGCTGCTGCGGGCCAACTCCCGGACTCCGGCCGAGCGGGCCGGGGACCTCGACGCCCAGGTCGGGGCCAACGTGACCGGGGTCGGGCGCCTGGCCGAGATCGCCGGGGCCGGGGCGCCGCTGCACGAGGTCGTCGACTACGGCGAGCGTCGGATGCGGGCGGCCGTGGCCGGCCTGCCCGACGGGACGTGGCGGGCCGCCGACGTCCTCGACTCGACCGGAGCTGCGCCCGATCAGCAGCGGCCGGCCCGCATCGCGGTGGCCGTGACCGTGGCCGGCGACGAGGTCAGCGTCGACTTCGCCGGGACCGACCCGCAGGCCCGGGGCAACGTCAACGCCGTCGAGGCGGTCACCGTGTCGGCCGTGTCCTATGCCCTGCGCTCGGCCGTCGACCCCACGATCCCGGCGAACGGGGGTGCCATGCGGCCGGTCCGGGTCCTGGCCCCGCCGGGGACCGTGGTGGCCGCCCGGCCGCCGGTGGCGGTGGGCGCCGGCAACGTCGAGGTCAGCCAACGGGTCGCGGACGTGTGCCTGGCGGCGCTGGCCGCCCCGTGCCGGGCCCGCGTCCCGGCCGCCGGCCAGGGCACGATGAACAACCTGCTCATGGGCGGGGACGGCTGGGTCTACTACGAGACCGTCGCCGGCGGGCAGGGCGGCCGCCCCACGGCCCGGGGCATGAGCGGCGTCCACACCGGAATGACCAACACGAAGAACACGCCGATCGAGGCGCTCGAGCGGGCGTTCCCGCTCCGCGTCCAGCGCTACCGGCTGCGGCGGGCGAGCGGTGGCGCCGGCCGCCACCCGGGCGGCGAGGGCATCGAGCGGGACCTCCGGGTCCTCGAGGACTGCACCGTCAGCCTTATCACCGAGCGCCGGACGTCGTCCCCGCCGGGCCTGTGGGGCGGCGCGCCCGGCGCCCCCGGCGAGAACTGGCTGCTGCCTCGAGGCGACGAGTCCCGGGCCGAGCGCCTGCCCGACAAGTGCACGGTCCGCCTGGCCGCCGGAGATGTCCTGCGCATGCTGACCCCGGGCGGCGGGGGCTGGGGCGAAGAAACACCCACGGCGCGTGTCGAGGATCGCGGCGCGGCTCCGACCAACGGGTGACGGCAGGTCGCCGTCGCAACGAGAAGGAGACCGCCATGGACGGCAAGATGATCCTCTGGATGCAGGTGTCGGCCGACGGCTACGCGGCCGCCGCGGACGGCAGCTTCGACTGGCCGGCCTTCGGCGCGGAGGCGCAGCGCTACGCGATCGACCAGGTGCGCGACGCCGGGGCGTTCGCCTACGGGGCCACCGTGTACGGCTGGATGGCGTCGTACTGGCCGACCGTCGAGTCGCAGCCCGACCCGACGCCGCTCGACGTCGACTACTCCCGCATCTGGGTGCCGATGCCCAAGACCGTGTTCTCCCGCACGATGACCGAGGCCGACTACAACACGACGATCGCCCGCGGCAACCTGGCCACCGAGGTGGCGGCGCTGAAGGAGCGGTCCGACGGCGACATCTTCGTGATCGGTGGCCCCACCATCGCCCGGGCGCTGATCGACGCCGACCTGATCGACGAGTACCGCCTCTACATCCACCCCGTCCTGCTCGGCGGTGGCGAGCCGCTGTTCCCGGCGTCGGACGGCCGGCGCGGCCTGCGCCTCGTGGGCTCCCGCACGTTCGACGGCGCCAGCATCCACGTCCACTGGGCCCGGAAGGACGCGTAGCCTCGACCCCGATGGACGCCCCTGCCCCGCCCGCGGTCGACGTCGTCGGCCTGCGGGTGGTGCGGGGCGGCCGCGTCGTGGTCGACGGGATCTCGTTCACCGTGCCCGCGGGCGCGATCACCGGGCTGCTGGGGCCGAGCGGCTGCGGCAAGACCACGGTCATGCGCTCGATCGTCGGGGTGCAGATCGTGGCGGGCGGGAGCGTCGGCGTGCTGGGCGAGCCGGCCGGCTCGCCGGGCCTGCGCACCCGGGTGGCGTACGTGACCCAGGCGCCGTCGGTGTACGGCGACCTGACCGTGCGGGACAACCTGCGCTACTTCGCCCGCATCCTGGGGGCACCGCCGGAGGACGTCGACCGGGTCATCGGCCAGGTCGACCTGGAGCGCCATGCCCGCACGCTGGTGTCCCGGCTGTCGGGCGGCGAGCGGTCCCGGGTGTCGCTCGGCACCGCGCTGCTGGGAGCGCCGGAGCTGCTGGTGCTGGACGAGCCCACGGTCGGCGTCGACCCGGTGCTGCGCCGGGACCTGTGGGCCCTGTTCCACGAGCTGGCGGCCCGGGGCGCGGGCCTCCTGGTGTCCAGCCACGTGATGGACGAGGCGGCCCGCTGCGACCGGCTGCTGCTGATGCGGGATGGCGGCCTCCTGGCGGAGGAGACCCCGGACCATCTGCTGGCCCGCACGGGCACGGCGACGGTCGAGGAGGCGTTCCTCGCGCTGATCGAGGCGACAGAGGCCCGCACCGAGGTGGCGCCGTGACCCCGGCCCGCACGCTGGCCACCGCCCGCCGGGTGCTGCTCCAGCTCCGCCACGACCCCCGCACGCTGGCGATGCTGCTGGTGGTGCCGTCCGCGTTGATGGGCCTGCTCGCCTGGATCCTGCCGGACGAGACGTTCGACGTGTGGGGCCCGCCGCTCCTCGGGATCTTCCCGCTGCTGGTGATGTTCCTCGTCACGTCGGTGGCGACGCTGCGGGAGCGGACCAGCGGGACCCTGGAGCGCCTGCTGTCGATGCCGGCGGGCCGGGGCGACCTGATCTTCGGCTACGCCCTCGCCTTCGGGCTGCTGGCGCTGGTCCAGGCGGTGGTCGTGTCGTCGCTGGCGTTCGGCATCTTCGGGATGGACGTGGCCGGGTCGGCCTGGCTGGTCGGGGTGGTGGCCATCGTGGACGCCCTGCTCGGCACCGCGCTCGGGCTGTTCGTGAGCGCCTTCGCCCGCACCGAGTTCCAGGCGGTGCAGTTCATGCCGGTGGTCCTCGTGCCCCAGTTCCTCCTCTGCGGTCTGATCGTGGCGATCGACGACCTGCCCACCGTGCTGCGGTGGGTGGCGCAGGTGCTGCCGCTGACCTACGCGGTCGAGGCCACCCGCGAGGTCATCGGCTCAGCCTCCACCACGGGGACCTTCCGGGGCGACGTGGCGGTCCTCGCCGGCTTCGCCGTCACCCTCCTCGCCCTCGGTGCCGGGACGCTGCGCCGCCGCACGGCGTGAAGCGGGCACTGAAGATCGCGGCACTGGTCGGTCTCGGCCTGTTCGCGCTCATCCAGCTCGTGCCGTACGGCTGGCGCCACCCGAACCCGCCGGTCACCCAGGACGCCCCGTGGCCCGACGAGGCGAGCGAGCGCATCGCCCGCCAGTCCTGCTACGACTGCCACTCCAACGAGGGGGACTGGCCGATCTACTCGTACGTCGCCCCGATGTCGTGGCTCGTGCGGTGGGACGTCGAGAACGCCCGGGACGAGCTCAACTTCTCGGAGTGGGACGAGTCCTCCGGCGAGGCGGACGATGCGATCGAGCAGATCGAGGAGGGGTCGATGCCGCTCGACCGCTACACGCTGATCCACCGCGACGCCCGCCTCAGCGACGAGGAGGTGGCCACGCTCGCGGTGGCGCTGGCGCAGATGCGGGACGACGACGGCGGCGGGGGCGGCGGCGACGACGACCGGGAAGACGAGCGTGACGATGACTGACGCGGCCGCCCGCAAGGAGCTGCACCGGCTGGCCGCCCACGTGCTGGCCCGGCGGCGCTACGCCGTGACCGGCCGGTTCGGCCTGCGTCCGGCGGCCGGCGGGCTGGCCACGCCGACGTTCGGCGACGGCGAGGCGATCCGGGTGACCGGGGGCGTGCTCGTCGTGGAACGGGACGGCGACGCCCGGGCCGAGCCGCTGACCACGCTGGCACGGGCGGCCGAGCTGGTGGGCGTCGACCTGGCCGAGGACTTCTCGGTGGGGAAGGAGAGCCCGCCGCTCGGCGAGCCCGAGGCCCAGCTGGGCGTCGACGCCGAGGTCACGCGGGAGCTCGGGGCATGGTGGGGCTTCGGCGCCGAGGTCATCGACGAGCTGGTGGCCACGGCGCCGGCGGTCACGGGGGCGGGGGTGGCGCAGCTGTGGCCGGAGCACTTCGACCACGCCTGCACGGTGGTCGTCGGGGGCAAGGTCCAGGTCAACGTCGGCGCCTCGCCGGGCGACGCGTTCGAGCCGGCGCCGTACCTCTTCCTCGGGCCGTGGGGGCCGGAGCGGCCGGGCGACTCGGGGTACTGGAACGCGCCGTTCGGCGCAGTGGTCCGCCGGGACGATGTCGACGGCCCGGCCGGGGCGCTGGCGTTCCTGCGCACGGGCATCGACCTGGTGGCGTCGGGCTGAGCGTCGATACATCGTCCCGACCTGTTCGCGGTGCCGAACACATTGTGTGCTCACGACAACCCGCGCCCCCGCCGGCGCACCGTCGCCGTTGCCGTCGTCATGTCGACCGCCCTGCTGCTGGCCGGTGCGCCGCACGCAGACGCCCCGGGACCGCCGTTCGATCGCCGTCGGCCACGACCGCCTACGACATCAACGACCGCGGTCAGATCGTCGAGGCCAAGCTGCCGCCGCCGGAGCAGCGGGCCGCGGGCGAGAGCGGCCTCAGCGCTCCCGCAACCCCGGGTGCTGGCGGGCCAGGACCCGGGTGAGCAGCGTCGGCGGCACCAGCGGGGCGAGGTAGGCGGCCGCCTTGTTGGCCGCGCCGGGGATGACGGTTCCGTCGCCGCGGGCGACGCCGTCGACCGCGGCCCGGGCCACGTCGGGCGCCTCGACCCACATGAACGACGGCATGGCGGCGTCGGCCTCGGCGGCGTCGAACCCGGCGGTCTCGGCGAACTCGGTGTGGACCGGCCCCGGGCACAGGACCGTGACGGTGACGCCCGCGGTGCGCACCTCCTCCCGGACGGCCCGGCTGTAGGACACGACGAACGCCTTGGACGCCGCGTAGCCGGCCTGGCCGGGCAGCGGCTGGAAGGCGGCGGTCGAGGCGATGTTGAGGATCGCGCCCCGGCCCCGCTCGGCCATGCCGGGAAGGAACAGGCTGGTCAGGTGGGCCACTGCCTCGACGTTGGTGCGCAGCATCGTCAGCTCGGCGGCCGGGTCGTTGCGGCGCACCGGCCCGACGGTGGAGAGCCCGGCGCCGTTGACCAGCACGATCGGCTCCAGGCCACGGGCTCCGACCTCGGCGGCCAGGCCGGTGCGTGCCGCCTCGTCCGTCACGTCGGCCGACACCACCTCGGCCCGGACGCCATGGGCGTCGGTCACCTCGCCGGCCAGCTCGCGGAGCCGGTCCTCCCGGCGGGCGACCAGCGTGAGGCCGTGGCCCCGCCGGGCCAGCTCGCGGGCGATCTCGCGGCCGATGCCCGACGACGCGCCCGTGACGACGGCGGTGCGGTCGGGGGCGGGGGTGGGTAGCGCCATGGGCCCGGATCGTACGCCCGGCAGGGCAGCCGCCGGGTCAGAGGGCGATGAGCACCGCGGCCATGCCGGCCACCCCGAGCCCGGCCCGCTGCACGGGGCGCAGGTCCTCGCCGAGGACGTAGCGGGCCAGCAGGACCGTGCCTGCCGGGTAGAGGGCCGTGAGCACCGACACGACCGACAGCAGGCCGCGGTCGAGGGCGAGCAACAGGAACACGTTGGCGCCCGCGTCGAGCACACCGCAGGCGACGATGGCGCCGATCGCCCCCTTGGGCGGTGCGGCGGCCGTGACCCCGGCGGCCCCGAGCCCGAGGAACAGCGCCACCGACGCCGCCCGGGCGCCGACCAGCGGCCAGATGCCGACCCCCTCGCCGGCGTGGCTGATCACCACGAAGAACAGGCCGAAGGCCAGTCCGGCCCCGACGGCCAGCGCCAGCGCCTGCCACCGCACCGGGCCCCGGTCACGGGGCGCGGCGTCCCGCGACACGAGGACGATGGCGCCGAGCGCCAGCGCGATGCCGGCGAGCGCGGCCGGGGTCGGGCGCTCGCCGGCGATCAGACCGGCCACCACCGGCACGGCCGCCGACAGCAGGGCCGCGATCGGCGCCACCACGCTCATGGCCCCCACGGCCAGGCCCCGGTAGAACAGCGCGACGCCGGTGCCGCCGAGCAGGCCGGCGACCGCCCCCACCGCCATGGCCCGGGGCGTCACGTCGCCGCCGAGCAGCGGGACGAGCATCAGCAGCATGATCAGGCCGACCAGGTGCGACCACAGCACGACCACGGTGGCGGACTCGCGGCGGGCGGCGACGCCCCCCAGGAAGTCGCCGACGCCGTAGGCGACGGCGGCGCTGAGAGCGAGGATGGCGGCCATCGAGTCAGCCTAGCGGTCAGCCTGTTGTACCACCCGGTCAATATTCCGTACCGGAGGGTAGCATGGGTCGATGCCCCCGCCGGAGGCCGTGGCCGCCGCCGTCGCCCGCAACACCCGCCGCCTGCGGGCCGAGCGCGGCTGGAGCCTGGACCAGCTGGCCCAGCGCAGCGGCGTGAGCAAGGGGATGCTCGTGCACCTGGAGGGCGCCCGCACCAACCCGAGCCTGGGCACCCTCTGCAAGGTGGCCGAGACGCTCGGCGTGTCGCTGGCCGGTCTGATCGAGGCCGACGACCCGCCGGCCGTGCAGGTGGTGGCCCCGGGCGACGTGTCCCGCCTCTGGTCGGGCGGGGAGGGCAGCGCCGGCGACCTGCTGGTCGGCTACGACGAGCGGGAGCACCTCGAGCTGTGGCACTGGTCGTTGGCGCCCGGCGACGCCCACGGGTCCGAGGCCCACGCCGAGGGCACGCGGGAGATGCTGCACGTCGTGGCCGGCACGCTGACGCTCGTGGTCGACGGCGAGGAGCACCGCGTCCCGGCCGGCGGCGCCGCGCTGTTCCACGCCAACCGCCCCCACGCGTACCGCAACGACGGCGGGCGCCCGGTCCGCTGGGTCATGGTGGTGGCCCAACCCGACACCGACCTCGACGCCGATCTCGCGCAGTGGCGGGACGCCCCCGGTTCGCAGGCTTGACCGGCGAGTCAATACATTTCCTGGATGGACCTCAACGGGATCTCAGCCATCGTCACCGGCGGCGCGTCCGGCCTCGGCGCCGCCACCGCCCGCGGCATCGCCGCTCGGGGCGCCCACGTGGTGCTCGCCGACCTCGACCGCCAGGCCGACAAGGGCGAGGCGCTGGCCAAGGAGCTGGACGGCCTGTTCGTGCCGACGGACGTCACGAACACCGACCAGATCGTCGCCGCGGTCGAGGCGGCCAAGGACATGGGCCCCCTGCGGGCGCTCGTCACCGCCGCCGGCATCGGCTGGGCCACCCGGACCATCGGCAAGGACGGCCAGTACGAGTCGGCCCACAACCTCGACATGTTCAAGACCGTCGTGAACATCAACCTGATCGGGACGTTCGACTGCATCCGCCTCGCCGCCACCGCCATGTCCCAGACCGAGCCCCTGGCCGACGGCGAGCGGGGCGCCGTCGTCACGGTGGCCTCGGTGGCCGCCTTCGACGGCCAGATCGGCCAGGCCAGCTACTCGGCCTCCAAGGGCGGCGTCGTCGGCATGACCCTGCCCGTCGCCCGCGACCTGTCCGCGGTCGGCGTCCGCGTGAACTGCATCGCCCCCGGCCTCATCGACACCCCGATCTACGGCCAGGGCGAGGCGAGCGAGCAGTTCAAGGAGCGGCTCAAGCGCGACGTGCTGTTCCCCAAGCGCCTCGGCTCGGCCGACGAGTTCGCCGGCATGGCGGTGGAGCTGCTGTCGAACAGCTACATGAACGCCGAGGTGATCCGGGTGGACGGCGGCGTGCGCATGCAACCGAAGTGACCAGCGACGCCGGCATGGTATTGACAGTCCGTGGCGTATAGCGGGGCGCTGTTGACGCAGCGCCTGGTTCACGTGATCTGGTAGACCCCCTAGCGCACCGTTCGCGCGTCATGTCGGTACGCGCCCCCGCCGGGGTGCGCCAGGGGGAAGAAGCATGATCAAGCGCCCGTTCGCCGTGGCGGCCGCCGCCGTCGCCGTGCTGGCCGGGGCGGGGAGCGCGCCCGCGGGGGCGCAGGCCCACCCGCCGTCGCCGACCAGCATCGCGGTCGACGACGACACGCCCACCCCCGGGCAAGCGATCACGGTGACGATGAGCGCATGCCGATCCAGGACGTTCGCGCTGTTCGGCCTGGACCTGCTGCTGCTCGGCGCCGCCCGCGCCGACGACGAGCGCGTCGCCTCCACCACGGTGACCATCCCGCGCAGTATCGAGTCCGGCCCCCACGCGGTGTCGGGCCTGTGCCTCGGGCCCGACCGGCGCCTGCTGTTCGTCCGCACGGACATCACGGTGGCGGACGACCACCAGGCCCCGCCGCCGACGACCACGACGACGACAGTCCCGCCGACGACCACGGCGACGGCCACCACCACGACGACAGTCCCGCCGACGACGACTGCGCCGCCGACGACCACGACGACCACCACCACGACGACGACTGTCCCGCCGACGACTATCCCGCCGACGACCGTCCCGCCGACGACGGTGCCGACGACGACGGTGCCGACGACCGAGCCCGGAGCGGTGGTCGTGCCGCCGCCCACCGATCGCGGCTCCGGGCCCGGCGGGTCCCGCTCCCGCACCACCGGCGGGCACCGCCCGGGCGGGCCGGCCCCGTCGCCCGACGCGCTGGCCGAGCCGGTGTACCCGGTCGACGCCAGCGCCATGTTCGAGGACGCGGCCGCCGCCAACGGCGTCCCCGCCGTCCCGACCCCGGCGGCCGCCAGCCGGGCGCCGGCGGCGCAGGACGGCACCGAGAACACCGGCGCCCCGACCATCCCGGACTCCGACGACAGCGACCTCGGGGCCATGCCGACGCTGGCCCGGGTGGCGCTCGGCCTGGCCGCCATCGGAGGCGTGCCCGTGGCGCTTGCCTTCAGCCGGGGGCCGCGCGCCGCGCCCCGCAGGCGGCGCCTTCCGTTCCTCGGCGAGCGGTACGCCTGAGTTCCGCTCAGTTCTTCCCGGCCCGCCGCCCCACCCAGGTGGGGTGGTCGGCCAGCGCCAGCATCTCGGCGTCGCCGGACGAGTCGCCGTACGCCCACAGCTCGAAGTTCGTGGCCGGCCCGAACCGCTGGTCGACCCACGCCCGCAGCCGCGCCACCTTCTCGGGCCCGCGGGTGTTGAGCCTGCCCACCAGCTCGCCGGTCAGGATCCCGTCGGCGTCGGTCACCAGCTCGACCGCCAGGGCCGCGTCGAGGCCGAGGCGCTCGGCGAGCGGGCGCAGGTAGGCGCCGAGCGAGGCCGACACGATCACGACCGCGTGCCCTTCGGACTGGTGCCACCGCACCCGTGCCAGCATCTCGGGGCGCACTGCCTCGAGGAGGGTCGGCACGTAGTCCTCGCCGAGACGGGCCACCCGGTCGGCCGGCACGCCCCGGAACAGGTGGCCGACGATCGCCACCTTCAGCGTGTCACGGTCCCGGGCGCGCGGCACGGCGAGGGCGGTGGCCGCCAGCACCCGTGGCGTTCCCCGCACCTGGCGCAGGAACGGGACCAGCGTGTCGCGCCGCGCCAGCGTGCCGTCGAAGTCGAAGGCGGCGATCCCCGGGCGGTCCGTCACGAGCGCCCCAGCACGTCCCGCAAGGCGCCCGTCACCTCGGTGTGGCGGAAGCCGAACCCGGCGCCGACCAGCACGTCCGGCCGGACCCGCTGGCTCGCCAGCAGCAGCTCGTCGGCCATCTCCCGGCCCAGGGCGAGCCGGAAGACGAAGGCCGGTGCGGGCACCGCCGCCGGTCGGCGCAGCACCGCGCCCAGGGCCCTGGCCAGCTCGGCGTTGGTGACCGGCTCGGGCGCCACCGCGTTGACCGGGCCGGCGATGCCGTCCCGCTCCAGCAGGAACCGGATGGCGGCCACCTCGTCGTCGAGCGTGATCCAGCTGACCCACTGGCGGCCGGACCCCAGTCGGCCACCGACGAACAGGCGGGACGGCAGGGCCATCCGCGGCAGGATCCCGCCCTTGGCCGCGAACACCAGGCCGCTGCGCACGTAGACCGTGCGGATGCCGGCCTCCACTGCAGGCGCGGCCGCCGCCTCCCAGTCCTCGACGAGGCCGGCGAGGAAGCCGTTGCCCCGCGGGCTGAGCTCGGTCACGACCTCGTCGCCTCGGTCGTGGCCGTAGTAGCCGACGGCCGAGCCGGACACGAGCACCGCAGGTCTGCGGTCGAGCTCGGCGAGGGTGCGGGCCAGGAGGTCGGTGCCCTTGGTGCGGCTGTCGTGGAGCTCGCGCTTGCGGGCCTCCGACCAGCGCTTGTCGCCGATCCCGGCCCCCGCCAGGTGGACGACCGCGTCGACGCCGTCGAGGGCGGCGGCATCGATCGTGCCGGTCACCGGGTCCCAGAGGACCACGCCGGGCTCGTCGCTGGCCCGCCGCACGAGCGGCCGCACGGTGTGGCCGTCGGCGCGCAGCGATCGGGCGAGCGCGCCGCCGATCAGTCCGCTGGCGCCGCTGATGGCGACCTGCATGTGGGCCTCCTAGGGATGCCGGGAAGTGGGTACCGTACGCGTTCGGGCGGGCCCCACCGAAGAACTGCGGAGGTCGTCACCCGTGCCCGGTCTCGTGAAGGAATTCAAGGACTTCATCTCGCGCGGCAACGTCGTCGACCTCGCGGTGGCGGTCGTCATCGGCACCGCGTTCACGGCGATCGTGACCGCGGTGGTCGCCGGGCTGATCACGCCGCTCATCGGCATGATCGGCGGCACCGAGTTCCGGGACATCGATTTCGAGATCAACGGGAGCACGTTCGAGGTCGGCCTCGTGATCAACGCCGTCATCTACTTCGTCATCGTCGCGGCGATCGTCTTCTTCCTCGTGGTCAAGCCGCTCAACGTGTTGGAGGAGCGGCGCAAGCGCGGCGAGGAGCCGGTCGGGCCCGAGGCGATGTCCGACGAGGCCCTGCTGCTGAGCGAGATCCGCGACCTGCTGGCGGCCCAGGCGGGCCGCGACGGAGAACCGATGACCGGCGGCTCGGGCGAGCCGCCGCCGTCCGGTCGGGGGTGGTGACGCCCGCCGGCGTCAGTCGTCGTCGCCCCGGAGCCCGCTCAGGTAGAGCTGCGTCCCGAGGTCCTCGACGAGGCTGAGCTGGGTCTCCAGCCAGTCGACGTGGTTCTCCTCGGAGGTGAGCATGTCCGCCAGCATCTCGCGGGTGCCGTTGTCGCCGAGCTCGACGGCGAGGGCGATGCCCCGGTTGAAGCGGTCGACAGCCTCCCGCTCGACCTCGAGGTCGAGGCGCAGCTGCTCGACCGGGTCCTCGCCCAGGCGCACCGGGCCGAGGCGCTGCAGGTTGGGCATGCCCTCGAGGAACAGGATGCGCTCGATCAGCGAGTCGGCGTGCTTCATCTCGTCGATCGACTCGTCGTACGAGTGCTCGGCCAGCTCCTTGTAGCCCCAGTTGCTCTGCATCTTGCTATGGCCGAAGTACTGGTTGACGGCCGTGAGCTCGGCGGTCAGCACCTCGTTGAGCAGCTCGATGATCTCGGGGCGCCCGTGCATGGGATGGTCCTCCGGGGTGGCGGTCGGGGCCGACGGCCGCTCCGGGGAGGGAGTGTCAGGCGGCCGGCTCTACCTGCTCCGGCGCCGCGTGGGTGGCGAGGAGCACCCCGATCGTAGGGCGGCACGACCCACAGTGCGTGCCAGCGCCACACCGGTCGCCGACCTCGTCGACCGTGAGCGCGCCGCGCTCGACCTCGCTGCGGATCCTGCGGTCGCCGACGACCCCGCAGTGGCAGACGATCACGGCGCCGCTCGCTGGGCGGACCTCCCGGTGGCCCTGAAAGGAGCCTCCCCGCGACCAGCAACACCCCTGCTCATAGGAGGGTAAGCATGCCTTACGGTCCAGGGGGCGTGTCAAGGCCCACGTCAGGCGATCGGCCGGTTCGGGACGGCCCGCAGGTGTGCAGTAGCGTCGCCCCGCATGCACGTGGTCATCGTGGGCTGCGGCCGGGTCGGCTCTGGCCTCGCCCGGATCATCGAGGACCAGGGCCACACCGTGGCCGTGGTCGACAAGGAGCCCAAGGCGTTCCGGCGCCTCCACGACGGCTTCGCCGGCCAGCAGGTCGTCGGGGTGGGCTTCGACCGCGACACCCTCGATCAGGCCGGCATCCGCGATGCCGCCGCCCTCGCCGCCGTCACCAACGGCGACAACTCGAACATCCTGACCGCGCGGGTGGCGCGGGAGACCTTCGGCATCGACAAGGTCGTGGCCCGCATCTACGACCCCCGGCGAGCGGTCATCTACGAGCGGCTCGGCATTCCCACGATCGCCACCGTGCAGTGGACCATCGATCGCACGCTGCGCAAGCTGCTCCCCGAGGCGTCGGAGACCGACTGGATCGACCCGAGCGCCCGCGTCGTCGTGATCGAGCGGCCGGTCGCCGCCGGCTGGGCCGGCCAGCCGCTCACCGCCATCGACATCCCCGGGGTGTCCCGGGCGGTGGCCGTCAGCCGCATGGGCGCCGCCCAGCTGGCGACGCCCGACCTGGTCACCCAGGACGGCGACGTCGTGTACCTGGCCGTCGCCGTCGGTCACATCGACGAGGTCGACAAGCACCTGGCGGGGGTCGCCCGATGAAGGTCGTCATCGCCGGCGGCGGCGCCGTCGGCGCGTTCATCGCCGGCGAGCTGCAGGAGGCCGGCCACGACGTCCACATCATCGAGCAGGACGAGGACCGGGTCACCCGCATGCGCAGCTCCGGCGAGCCCGCCGGGGTCGAGTGGCACCTGGCCGACGCCTGCGAGGTGAACAGCCTGCGCGTCATCGGGCTGGCCGACGCCGACGTCGTGGCCGCGGTCACCGGCGACGACGAGGACAACCTGGTCACGAGCCTGCTGGCCAAGCAGGAGTTCGCCGTCCCCCGCGTCGTGGCCCGGGTCAACAACCCGAAGAACGAGTGGATGTTCAACGAGAACTGGGGCGTCGACGTGGCCGTGTCGACGCCCCACCTGCTGACCGCCCTGGTGGAGGAGGCGGTGAGCGTGGGCTCGCTGGTGCGGCTGCTGTCGTTCGAGTCGGGGCGGGCCAGCCTCATCGAGGTCACGCTGGCCGGCGACAGCCCCGCGGCCGACAAGGACGTCGCCGACCTGGGCTTCCCGCGCGACTCGACGGCGGTGGCGGTGCTGCGCAACGACCGGGTCATCGTCCCCCGGGGCGACACCCGGCTCCAGGCGGGCGACGAGGTGCTGGTGCTCGTGACGTCCGAGAGCATCGACGAGGTGCGTGAGATCCTCACGGGTTCGTAACCCGGCCGGGCTACGGTGCGCGGGCCATGGTCGCGCTGTCCGCGTACCGCCCCCGCCTCGACGGGCTCCTCGCCGAGCTGGCGGCCGACCACCGGGTCCCCGGCGCCGCGTGCGGTGTCGCGCTGGGGGACGAGGTCGAGATCGCCACCACCGGGGTGGTCAACGTGGCCACCGGCGTGCCGGTCACGCCGGGGACGCTGTTCCAGATCGGGTCGATCACCAAGCTGTACACGGCCAGCCTGGTCCAGCAGGCCGCGGCCGCCGGGGTGGTGTCGCTCGACGAGCCGGTCCGGGCCCAGCTCCAGGAGTTCATGGTCGCCGACCCGGGTGCCACCATCGAGATCACGCCCCGCCACCTGCTCACCCACACGAGCGGCATCGAGGGCGACCACCTCATCGACACCGGCTGGAACCCCGACGCGCTCCAGCGGTACATGGGCACGCTGGCCGCGCTGGGGCAGATCCACGCGACCGACGAGACCTACAGCTTCTGCAACACCGGCTACGCGGTGGCCGGGCGGCTGCTGGAAGTGGCCACCGGCGAACACTTCGACCGGGTGCTGCGGCGGCGGCTGACGCGGCCCCTGGGGTGCCGCAGCACGCTGACCCTGCCCCAGCACGCGCTGTTGCACAGCGTGGCGGTGGGTCACGTGCAGACCCCGGACACCGAGCCGGTCCGCCAGGCGCGGTGGGTGCTGACCCGGTCGAACGGGCCGATGGGCGGGGTGATGGCCCCGCCGGGCGAGCTGCTGGCGTTCGCCCGGCTGCACCTGGCGCGGGGCCGGGCCGACGACGGCACCGACCTGCTGGCGCCGGTCGACGTCGAGGCTATGCAGCGCCCCCACGTCGAGAGCCACGTGCCGGGCGAGGACCAGGCGCTCGGCTGGACGGTGCGGCGGTGGGGCGACGAGGTGTGCCTGGCCCAGGACGCCGACACGTTCGGTCAGCGGGCGTTCCTGCGGGTGGTGCCCGGCCGGGACCTGGCGCTGTGCGTGATGACGAACAGCCCCACGGGCGGCGCCCTCGGGCAGCAGCTGATCGAACGGCTCGCGGCCGACCTGGTGGAGGCGGCGGCCGGCGAGGCCGAGCCCGCGGGCGGCGCTCCGCCCGCGTCCGCCGGGCGGGCGGTCGGCCACGCCGGCACCTACGACCGGCTCCACCAGCGGATCGTGGTCACCGTGCCCGACGGCGCGCAGCCGGTCGTGCGCACCGAGCCGTCCGGCATGCTGCGGGCCCTCGGCGTCGGGACCCACGAGCTCGACCTGCGTCCCCTGGACGGCGAGGGCCGGGCGTTCGACACCACCGACCCGACGACCGGGATGCGGGAGCTGGTGGTGTTCACCGGCCCGCCCGACGGCCCCCGCACGGGGATCTACCTGGGCGGGCGGCTCCACCGCCGCGCCTGAGCCGCGCCGCTACGGGCCGGGCTCCACCGGCGCGGGCGTCGACGGCCGGCGGCGCCGCTGCACCAGCTTGAAGACCAGGAACGCCAGCGCGACGGGCACCAGGAACGGCAGGGCGAAGCCGACGCCGGCCAGGGCGACCGTGCCCGCCTCCACCGCCGCGACCCAGCCGTTGCGCAGGCCGTCCATGAACCCGGGCGTCCCCTCGGCGACGGTCGGCTGCTCGTCCTCGGACAGGTGGACCGCCAGCGTGCCGAGCGCCACCTGGTCCGCGAGCACCCGCTGCTGGCCGAGCATCGCCTCGAGCTCGGTCTCCCGGCGGGCCAGTTCGCCCTCGACCGCGGCGAGCTGTGCCACGTCGCCCGCCTCGCCCAGCAGGCCCCGCAGCCGCTCGACGCTGGCCCGCAGCGACCCGATCCGGCTGTCCAGGTCCACCATCTCGGGCGTCACGTCGCGGCTGTCGACGCTCTGCTCGACGACGTCGCCCAGGACGCCGACCTCGTCCCGCACGTCGTCGAAGACGTGGGCCGGGACCCGGATCGTGATGTCGACCTCGTCGTCCCGGGCCCGCTCCTGCTCGTCTGCTACGAACCCGCCGGCGTCGGTGGCGATCGTCCGGACGTCGACGGCGGACGCGGCGGCGTCGTCGACGGTGAGGGTCATGTCGCCGGTGCGGACCACGTCCCGGGCGGCGGCGATGGCGGCGGTGTCGACCGCGAGCGAGCCCGGCTGCGCGCCCTCGGTCGCCTCGTCGGAGGCTCCGCCGCTGGTGCCCGCCCCGGCGTCGGTCGTGGCCTGCGGCTCGAGGTCGGCGGCGTCCTCCGAGAGCTCGCGGTCGCTGCCGCTGCCGCAGGACGCGACCAGAGCCACCAGCAGCGCGGTGCCGGCGGCCGCCAGGCTCACCCTCGCCCCCAGGTTCATGCGCGTCGTCATGATTTCTGGGACGCTCCGGCGGGGGCCCGGGGTTCCCGACATCGTCATGGAACCCGCGTCCCGACATGCGGGTCATGACGGCGTGGAGACGACGGTGGAGCCGGTGCGGTCCTTCGAGGACATCTACCGGGCGGAGTGGGCGAGCGTGCGGCGGGCGGTCGGCCTCGCCGTGGGCGACGCCGACCCGGCCCGGGAGTGGTGGACGAGACCTCAACGGCGACGGGCGTAGGGAGGTGGCGATCGCCAGCCGCTACTGCGAGGGCGCGTCGGCGGCTGCCTACGAGCTCCAGGGCGACCGCCTGGCCGGGGTCCTCGAGTCGGGCTGCGGCGTGTGATCCGCTCGGTAGCCTGAACGGCGCCTATGAGCACCCGGCGCCTGATCTTCGCGGCCCTCCTGTGCGGCCTCGCCATCCTGGTCGCGTTCTCCGTCCAGGTGGCGTTGCTGCTCTGACGGGCCCGGTCACCGGGTAGTGATGGGCCGGTAGAGTCCGAATCGTAACGGCCCTCCCACACTGCCTTTGGAGGTGGTCCCCACGGCCGATCACTTCGATGTCGTCGTCATCGGCGGCGGCCCCGGCGGCTACGCCGCGGCGCTCTACGGCGCCAGCGCCGGGCTCAACATCGCTCTCGTCGAGAAGCGCTGGATCGGGGGCACGTGCCTCAACGTGGGCTGCATCCCCGCCAAGGAGCTGCTCGAGACCGCCCACGTGTACCGCACGGTGGCGGAGGCGGCGTCGTTCGGCATCAACGCCGGCGAGCCCCAGGTCGACTGGTCGACCACCCTCGAGCGCAAGCAGGCGGTCGTGGACGAGCTGGTCGGCGGTGTGTCCCAGCTGCTCAAGGGCCGCAAGGTCACCGTGTACGACGGCTACGGGCGCCTCCACGCCGGCCGCAAGGTCACGGTCGACCCCAGCGACGGCGGCGAGACGTTCGAGGTGACCGGCGACGCGGTGATCATCGCCGCCGGCTCCGACGTCCGGACCATCGCCGGGTTCGACATCGACGGCACCATCGTCATGTCGTCCGACGAGGTCCTGTCGATACCGCGGGTGCCCGACACCGCGGTCGTGATCGGCGGCGGTGCGATCGGCTGCGAGTTCGCCTCGATGATGTCCGACCTTGGCGCCCAGGTCACCCTGCTCGAGGTGCTGCCCAAGATCCTCCCGGGCTGCGACAAGGACGTGACCCAGGTCGTCGAGCGGTCGTTCAAGAAGCGGGGCATCGAGGTCCGCACCGGCGTCAAGGTCACCGGCCACGAGCCGGGCGACGGCGGCACCGTCGTCAACGTCGAGGGCGCCGATCCGATCAAGACCGAAGTCGTGGTCGTCTCGGTGGGCCGCAAGCCGGCTACCGAGGACCTCGGCCTCGACGGCACCGGGGTCCAGGTCGACGAGCGGGGCTTCGTCGTGGTCGACGAGCGCTGCCGCACTGGCGAGCAGGGCGTGTGGGCCGTGGGCGACTGCATCGCCACCCCGGCGCTGGCGCACGTCGGCTTCGCCGAGGGCATGGTCGCGATCGACGACATCCTCGGCGAGGAGCCCGTGCCGGTCGACTACGGCAAGGTGCCGTGGGGCATCTATTGCCGCCCCGAGGTCGCCTTCGCCGGCCACTCCGAGGAGTCCGCCAAGGAGGCCGGCTACGACGTGGTGGCGTCCAAGCACCGCTACAGCGCCAACAGCCGGGCCAAGATCATCGGCGATCAGGAGGGCCTGGTGAAGGTCATCGCCGAGAAGACGCCGGACGGCAAGGCGGGCACGATCCTCGGCGTCCACATGGTCGGGCCGTGGGTCACCGAGCAGCTGGGTCAGGGCTACCTGGCCGTCAACTGGGAGGCCACCGTCGACGAGGTCGCCGCCTTCATCCAGCCGCACCCCACCCTGTCCGAGCTGTTCGGCGACACGGTGCAGGACATGACCGGACGGAGGCTCCACTGATGGCCGACATCCAGATGCCCCAGCTCGGCGAGACCGTGACCGAGGGCACGATCACGAAGTGGTTCAAGAACGTCGGCGACCAGGTGGCCGAGGACGAGCCTCTGTTCGAGGTGTCGACCGACAAGGTCGACTCCGAGGTGCCGTCGCCGGTGAGCGGCGTGCTGTCGGAGATCCTGGTCCAGGAGGGCGACACGGTCGACGTCGGCGTCGTGCTCGCCCGGGTCGGCGACGCCCCGGCCGGCGGTGGCGACGCCGCCCCCGAAGAGGCCCCGGCGGAGCCGGAGCCCGCGTCCGAGGGCGGCGGCGAGCAGGCGCCGGCCGAGGCGGCCCCCGAGGCGACCGAGGCCCGGCCCCAGGGCGACGGGGACGAGCAGGCCGCCGAGCCGCAGGGCGACCAGTCCGCAGGCGGGCCGACGGTGGAGGCAGAGCCCCCCGCCGAGGCGCCGGCCCCACCCACCGCGCCCGGCCCGGAGGCCGAGCACCCCGCGCCCGCCCCGGCTCCGGCCGGCGACGGCGCCCAGGGGTCCAACGGCCTGCTGCTGTCGCCCGTGGTCCGGCGGCTGATCGCCGAGAACGACCTCGACCCCGCCGGCATCCAGGGCACCGGTCCCGGCGGCCGCATCACCCGCAGCGACGTGCTGTCGGTGATCGACCAGGGCCGGGCCCAGGCACCCGCGGCTCCCGCCCAGCCCGCGGCGCCGGCCCAGCCGGCCGCGCCCGCCCAACCGGCCGCGCCCGCCGCCCCCGCCCGGCCGACGGCGCCCGCCCCCGCACCCCAGCCCGTGGCCCGGGCGGGCGAGCGGGACACGGCGATCACGCACACCAACATCCGCCGGCGCACGGCCGAGCACATGGTGCGCTCGCTCGCGACCTCGGCCCACGTCTACGCCTCGATCGAGGTCGACTTCGAGGGCGTCGAGCGGGCCCGGTCGGCCGAGCGGGACGCGTTCAAGGCATCCGAGGGCTTCAGCCTCACCTACCTGCCGTTCATCGGCCGGGCGGTGGTCGACGCCATCCGCGAGTATCCCGAGGTCAACGCCAGCTTCGGCGAGAACGAGCTGATCGTCCACAACTACGTGAACCTCGGCATCGCCGTCGACCTGGACTTCAAGGGCCTGATGGTGCCGGTGATCCACGACGCCGACGGCAAGCGCCTGCGGGCGCTGGCCCGGGAGGTCAGCGACCTGGCCCGCCGCGCCCGGTCCAAGCAGCTCGGCCCCGACGACATCGCCGGCGGCACGTTCACGATCACGAACCCGGGGCCGTTCGGCACGACGATGACCCTGCCGATCATCAACCAGCCCCAGGTGGCGATCGTGTCGACCGACGGCGTCAAGCGGCGCCCGGTCGTGGTGGACCTGCCCGACGGCAGCGAGGGCATCGCCATCCACTCCGTCGGCAACATCACGCTCACGTGGGACCACCGGGCGTTCGACGGCGCCTACGCGGCGGCGTTCCTGCGCCGGGTCAAGGAGATCGTGGAGACCCGCGACTGGTCCGCAGAGCTGGCCTGACGTGACGCTGCGCGTGCGCTGGCTGGGCCGGGTGCCCTACCGGGAGGCCTGGGCCCTCCAGCGGGCGCTCCACGCGTCGGCCACCGACGACCACCTGCTGCTGCTGGAGCACCCCCACGTGTACACGCTGGGGGTCCGCACCGACATGCGCCACGTGCTGGTCCCGCCGGCCGAGGTCGGCGCGGACCTGGTCCGCACCGACCGGGGCGGTGACGTCACCTACCACGGGCCGGGCCAGCTGGTGGGCTACCCGATCGTGTCGCTGCCGGCCAAGCGGGGCAGCGGCCGCCACGGCATGGCCGACACGGTCGCCTACGTCCGCTCGGTCGAGCAGCTGGTGATCGACGCGCTCGCCGACATGGGCCTGCCCGGCGCCGGTCGCCTGCGGGGTCATCCCGGCGTGTGGATCGACCCGGAGAGCGACGACCCCCGCAAGATCGCGGCGATCGGCGTCAGGCTGACCCGGGGTCGGTCGATGCACGGCTTCGCCGTCAACGTCGACCCCGACATGCGCTACTGGGGCCACATCGTCCCCTGCGGGATACCCGACAAGCGGGTGACCTCGGTGGCAGAGGAGGGCGTCGACGCATCGCTCCGCGACCTCGCCGACGCCGTGGCCGCCCGGGCCGCGGCGCTGTGGGGCGGCGGCGTCGCCGACCGCCGGGACGTGGCGTGGCGCCACCGGCCCGAAGACCTGTCGGCGTTCAGCCGGGGCGAGGGACCGGGCGAGGAGCCGGCGCCCCCGCCGGCAACGCCGGCCGACGGCGTCCCGGTGCGGCTCAAAGGCCGGCTGGAAGCCGCCGGGGTGACCGAGGGCCTCCGGATCTCGGCCCGCAAGCCCCCGTGGCTGCGCTCACGTTTCCGCACCGCGCCCAGCTACCTGCGCCTCAAGCACACGATGCGCGACCTCGGGCTGGTCACGGTGTGTGAGGAGGCGGGCTGCCCCAACATCTTCGAGTGCTGGGCCGACGGCACCGCCACGTTCATGATCAACGGTGAGCGCTGTACCCGGGCGTGCGGGTTCTGCCTGGTGGACACCCGTCACCCCGCGGCCCTCGACCCGACCGAGCCCGAGCGGGTGGCGGAGGCGGTCGAGCGCATGGGCCTCGGCTTCGCCGTCGTGACCGCGGTGGCCCGCGACGACCTACCCGACGGCGGCGCCGCCGCCTTCGCGTCGACGATCGAGGCCGTGCGCCGCCGGACGCCCGGCGTGCAGGTCGAGGTCCTCATCCCCGACTGCAAGGGCGACGAGGACGCGCTCGCCACGATCTTCGCCGCCCGGCCAGACGTGCTGAACCACAACGTCGAGACCGTGCCCCGCCTGCAGCGGGCCGTCCGCCCCTCGGCCGGCTACGCCCGCAGCCTCGCGGTCCTGGCCCGGGCCGGGGAGGCCGGCCTGCTCACCAAGTCGGGCCTGATCGTGGGCATGGGCGAGACCGACGACGAGGTGCTGTCCACGCTGGCCGACCTGCGGGCGGTCGGGGTCGACATCGTCACGATCGGCCAGTACCTGCGGCCGACGACCCACCACCTGCCGGTGGCCCGGTGGGTCGAGCCCGCCACGTTCGACGCCTACCGCGAGGCCGGCGAGGCGCTCGGCCTCGGCCACGTCGAGGCCAGCCCGCTCACCCGGTCCAGCTACCACGCCCGCCAGGCGGCGGGCGGCACGCTCGAGGTGGCCGCGACCCGCTAGCTGATGATCCCAGGAGCGTCAGTCAGACGTGCACGGCCTGCCCGTCGAGGTCGTGCAGCGGCTGGCGGAGTCGGTCGAGCCGGTCGGGGAGGTCGACACCCTTACTCCCGGGAGGCGGCCCGCCGCGGCGTCGCCCCCGGGGAACGGTCCGCGGTGGCTCGTGGAGTGGTCGAGCCGGCTCCCGGGGTTCGACGAGCTGCCCTGCTACACGGTGTGGATCGAGGGCCAGGTCCTGGAGCCCACGTGCGGCGCCGGCCCGCCGGAGGGCGACCGCCTGGTCGTCGCGCTGGTGGACGGGGACCCTGGGCTGGGCCCGTCGACGTGGCGCTTCCTCGACGCCGCCGACCGGGACCTGGGCTCGGTCCCGCTCGACCTGGGCGAGGTGGGCGGCTGACGCTCCTACGATGGCCGGCATGCTCGCCGAGCGCGCCAGCCGGGCCCGGGCCCGCATGGAGGAGGCCGGGGTCGACGTGCTCCTGCTGTCCGTGGGCCCCGACCTGCCCTACCTGACCGGCTACGAGGCGATGCCCCTGGAGCGGCTGACCATGCTGGTCCTGCCCCGGGACGGCGACGCCACGCTGGTGGTGCCCGCCCTCGAGGCCCCCCGGGTCACCGAGCGGCCGGACGTGTTCGGTCTGCGGCGCTGGGGCGAGACCGAGGAGCCGGTGGCGATCGTGGCCGGGCTGGCCGGCGCGGCCGGACGGGTGGCGATCGGCGATCACACCTGGGCCCGGTTCGTGCTCGACCTCCAGGCCGCGCTGCCGGGCGCGTCGTTCTCCAAGGCGGGCATGGTGACCGGGCCGCTCCGGGCGGTGAAGGACCCGGCCGAGGTCGAGGCGCTGCGGGCGGCGGCCGCGGCCGTGGACCGCATCGCCGCCGACCTGCAGGCCGGGAGGATCCCGCTGGCGGGGCGGACCGAGGCCGAGGTGTCGGCCGACCTGGGCCGGCGCATCGTGGCCGAGGGCCACCAGCACGTGAACTTCGCCATCGTCGCGGCCGGCCCCAACGCGGCCAGCCCCCACCACGAGGCCGGGGCCCGGGTCATCGGCCCCGGCGACGTGGTGCTGTGCGACTTCGGCGGCACCATGCTCGACGCCGAGGGCGTCGGCTACTGCAGCGACATCACTCGCTGCGTCCACGTGGGCGAGCCGCCGGCGGAGGTGGCCGAGGCCTACGCCGTGCTGCACGAGGCCCAGCGGGCCGCGGTCGCCGCCGCGGTCGTCGGTACACCGTGCCAGGAGGTGGACGCCGTGGCCCGCCGGGTCATCGCCGGGGCCGGCTACGGCGACCTCTTCATCCACCGCACCGGCCACGGCATCGGCGTCGAGGAGCACGAGGACCCCTACATCGTGTCCGGCAACGCGACCCGGCTGGCCCCCGGCCACGCGTTCTCGGTCGAGCCGGGGATTTACGTGCCCGGCCGGTTCGGGCTGCGGCTGGAGGACATCGTGGTGGCCGCCGACGCCGGCCCCGACGAGCTCAACACCGCGGACCACGGGCTGGCGGTGGTCGACTAGCCGATTTGGCGGCGCATACGCCGACATCTAGGCGTATGCGCCGCCAAATGTCGTTGGGGGACCCCGCGGCCCTACCCTCGCACGCCGTGATCCGCCTCGACGCCGCCACCGTGCTCCTGCAGTGGGCCGTCGGCGGCCTGCTGTTCCTGTGGGTCACGACCCGGGGCCGCGAGGTCGGCATCGGCTACGGCTGGCTGGTCCGCGGCACCTACATCCTCATGGCGCTGGGGTCGTTCGCGGTGGGCGTCTGGCTGGACCCCGTGCCGGTCCGGGACGCGTCGGCGCTGGCCGTGGCGCTGGCAGCAGGGGCGGCGCTCGGGGTGTCGATCGTGCGCCGCAAGGCGGGCGTGGCGGGGGAGCGGGCCCGGGTCGAGCGCCGGTCGGCCCGGGTGGCGGCCATGACCGGCATCGACCGGCGGCCGGAGGGCCCCGACCCGACCGTGCCGGAGTTCCCGCCGGTCCTCGACCTGATCGCGCCGCTCGTGGGCATCCCCGGCCTGGTGGCGGCGGGCGTCGCCGCCGGCGATCCGGCCCTGCTGTCGGTGGCGCGGGTGCTGGTCGGCGCCGCCTTCCTGGGGGCCATCTCCGACGGCATGCTGCTCGGCCACTGGTATCTCGTGCAGCCCGGCCTGGCCCGCAAGCCCCTGTTGGAGATGGTGCGCTGGACCGGGATCATCTGGCCGTTCGAGATCGCCGTCATGCTGTGGCCGGTGGGGATGCTGTCGGTGCTGTCCGGGTCGGTCGACGACGGCTACGGCGGGATCCTCGGCTGGTTCTGGGTGGCCTGCGCCGTCACCACGATCGGCCTGGTGGCGGTGACCCGGGCCGCCCTGCGCGAGCGCTACTACTCGGCGGTGATGGCGGCGACCGGACTGCTCTACCTGGCCATCCTCACCGCGTTCGGCACCGACCTGGTGGCCCGGGCGGTCCTGGCGGGCTGACCGCCCGGGCCACGATTTGCCGGCTACCCGGCCCGGTCGCCTCCGAGGCGGACGAGGACCGCGATGCCGAAGGCGATGAGGCCGAGCGGCAGGAGGATCCGGGCCTGCTCGACCAGGTTCCCGCCGGCGAGGACGATCAGCCCGGACGCCACGGCCATGAGCCCCAGGACGAAGCTGACGGGGTCGAACGGGTGATCAACCACGGACCACCTCCAGGGTGCCGAAGCCGACGGACAGGTCGAGGTGCAGCCGGGGCCCGCCCGGCTCGCCGGCCAGCGTGATGGAGCGGTCGATGCTGGTGCCGTCCTCGGACGTGTCACCGGGCCCGGGCCAGTCGAGGTCGCCGGCCCGCACGGTGGCGTCGACCGTGACCCGGGCGTCCTCGGGGACCCGCACCTCCAGGTCGCCGACGCCCAGGTTGGCGTCGACCTCGGTCGTGCGGGTGCGGGACAGGGGGGCGGCGGTGAGGTCGACGACCATGTCGCCGGCCAGCAGGTCGTAGTCCTCCCGCAACTCGCCGACGGTGTCGATCGTGTACGTGCGGTCGCCGAGCCCGGCGTCGAGCGGCACGTCCACCGCCTCGTCCAGCACGAGCAGCCCGGCCAGCAGGAAGCCGATCGGGATCAGGCCCGCGGCCCGCCCCCGCCAGGTGGCGACGATCAGCACGACGCCGATCCCCAGCAGGCCGGCGGCCATCGCCGTGCGAGCGGACACGTCGATCAGGTCGACCGAGTCGAGCAGCCAGACGAGGCCCCCGCCCACGAGCAGCAGGGCGAGCCCGACCCGGCCCAGCACCGACCGGGGCTCGAAGGGCTCGAGCGGCGGCTGCTCCGGCGCCAGCGGCATCTGCTCCGTCGGCCACTCGGTGGCTCCGGGCGACCACCCCGAACCCGGGGGAGGGGGCTCGACTGATCGCCCGGTGCCAGACGGCGCGTCGGTGGGAGAGGGACCGCTCGCCACGGTCGTGCCGCTGTCCTCGCCTGCGTTCGGATGTCGGTCCGAGGGCGGGCGGTCGCGGGTGAGGAGCCAGATGCCGACGGCCACCAGGGCGACCGCCGCTGGGAACGGGTGCAGGAACCAGGTGTCGTCGAACAGCAGGACGGCGACGATGACGGCGCCCACGAGCAGGGCCGGGTGGGCATCGCCGAGGCCGGTGACCCGCTCGGCCCGGACCCGCGGCTCGTCGGGCCGGCGCTCGGGGATGGCGAAGCTGGCCACGAGGTAGGCCAGCAGGGTCCACGGCGTGATCAGCACGAGTATCGCGGCCAGCACCCGGACCAGGCGGACGTCGAGGCCGAGCCAGTCCGCCAGGCCGCTGCAGACCCCCGAGACCATGCTGTCGTCGGGCTCCCGCACGAGGCGGCCGTCGCCGGGGCGGGTCCGGTCGCCAGGCGGGGACGGGGGTGCGTCGTTCATGGGTCCCATCATCGGGACGATCCGTCATGACCACCATCAGGGATGCCCCTGACCCGTCCCCTGAGGCGGTCGGGGCGGGTCGGGGGCATCATGGCGGGAGCGATGGCCTCCACCCCCCGATCCCCGCTCGCCAGCCTGCCCCCGGGCCTGGCCCGCCGGCGCGACGAGCGCGTGGTGGCGGGCGTGTGCGCGGGCGTCGCCCGCTGGATCGGGGTGGACCCGCTGGTCGTGCGGGTCGCCACCGTGATCCTGTCGCTGGCCAACGGCGTGGGCGTGGTCGCCTATCTCGTGGCGTGGCTGGTGCTGCCGGTCGAGGACGAGGATGCCGCCCGGACGGTGGAGCCGCCGGCCGGGGCCGGCCGCGGCCGCGCCGCGGAGATGGCGCTCGGCGTCGGCTGCGTCACGCTCGGGACGCTGCTGCTCGTGCGGTGGGTGGCGCCGTTCTTCCCCGACGGGCTGGTGTGGCCGGCTGCCATCGGGGGGCTCGGCATCGGGGTGGCGCTGGCCCGGGCCGGCGACGGCGACCACCGCTGGCGCGAGCTGGCGGCCCGCCTCCCCGGCAATCCGGTCGAGGCGCTGCGGGGCGGGGCGGGGGCCTGGGTCCGCATCGCCGCCGGCGCGGTGCTGCTGGTGGTCGGCCTGGCGACGTTCCTGGCCACCAACGGCGCGTTCGCCTCGCTGGGCGCGATCGGGGTGTCGGTGGTGGCCACCGCGCTGGGCGGGGCGCTGATCCTCGGGCCGTGGATCGCCCGCCTCGTCCGCCAGTTGGGCGAGGAGCGGCGGGAGCGCATCCGCAACGAGGAGCGGGCCGACATGGCCGCCCACCTGCACGACTCGGTGCTGCAGACCCTGGCCCTGATCCAGCGCCACGCGGACTCGCCGCCGCAGGCCCGGAGCCTGGCCCGGCGCCAGGAGCGCGAGCTGCGGGCCTGGCTCTACGACGACCGGCGCCGGGCGGGCGACGGGGCGGCGGACACGCTGGCCGCCGCGCTCGACCGGCTGGCCGACGAGGTGGAGGCCGACCACGGCGGCACCCAGGTCGAGGTGGTGACCGTGGGCGACTGCCCGCTCGATCCCGGTGTCGAGGCCTTGGTCAAGGCGGCCCGGGAGGCGGTGGTCAACGCGCTGCGCCACAGCGGGGCGCCCGAGGTGTCGGTCTACGCCGAGGTCGCCGGCGGCCGGGTGGAGGCGTTCGTCCGGGACCGGGGCCGGGGGTTCGACCCGGCGACCGTCGACGGCGACCGCCACGGGATCGCCCGGTCGATCGTGGCCCGCATGGCCCGCCATGCCGGTCGGGCCGACGTCACCAGCGCGCCGGGCGAGGGGACCGAGGTCGCCCTGTCGGTGGCGTGCCAGCCGGAGCCGGCCCCGTGAGCGAGCGGAGCGAGCGAAGCGCCACCCGGGTGTTCCTGGTCGACGACCACCGGCTGTTCCTGTCCGGCGTGCGGGCCGAGCTGGCCGGGCGGGCCGACATCGTCGGCGAGGCCACGGACGTCGAGTCGGCGGTGGAAGGCATCCGGGCGACCGAGCCCGACGTCGTGCTGCTGGACGTCCACCTGCCGGGCGGGGGCGGCCGGGCCGTGATCGAGACCGTGCGGCCCTCGCACCCGGGCGTCGTGTTCCTGGCGCTGTCCGTGAGCGACGCGGCGGAGGACGTGATCGGCGTGATCCGGGCCGGGGCCCGGGGCTACGTGACGAAGACCATCGCCGCCGGCGACCTCGCCGCCGCCGTCGAGCGGGTACGGGAGGGCGACGCCGTGTTCTCGCCCCGGCTGGCGGGGTTCGTGCTGGACGCGTTCGCCGGCGACGTCCCGCCCGGGGCGGCGCTCGACCCCGAGCTGGACCAGATCACGCCCCGGGAGCGGGAGGTCCTGCGCCTGCTGGCCCGGGGCTACACCTACAAGGAGATCGCCCGGCGGCTGGAGGTCTCGATCAAGACGGTGGAGTCGCACGTGTCGTCGGTGCTGCGCAAGCTGCAGCTCTCCAGCCGCCACGAGCTGACCCGCTGGGCGACCGACCGCCGGCTCATCTAGCCGGGCTCGGGCGCCGTGCCCGGGCACGGGGGCGGAGCCGTCCCCGGGTCGGGGGCGGGTGGCGGCGGGCAGTCGGTGCGGGCGGCCACGGTGTCGGTCACGAAGTCGAGCATCGTCGGCGACCACCCGACCGAGGCGGGCGGGGTGTCGACGCCGTCGCCGTCGGGGTCGAGCACGGTCGGCGCGTCCTCGGCCGGCGGGGCCGGCTCGGGTGCGGGCGCCGGGGGCTCCTCGACCGTCGTCGGCGGGGCTGGGTCCGGCGTCGTGGTGGGCGGTGCGGGCGGCACCGTGGTGGTGGTCGTCGGCGCCGGGGCCGGGTCGGCCGGCGGCACGGTCGTGGGCGGGGGCGCCGGGGCGGGGTCCGGGGCCGGTGCCGGGGCGGGGCCCGGGTCGGGCTGCGGGGCCGGGGCCGGTGCCGGGGCGGGGCCCGGGTCGGGCTGGGGAGCGGGCGCCGGAGCGGGCGCCGGTGCCGGTGCGGGTGCGGGCCGGGGCGCCAGGCCGTTGTCGTCGAAATCGCCGCCGGGGGCGGGGTCGACGTCCTCGAAGTCCCGATACACGCGCGGGTCCATGCCGGTCTCACCCAGCGACCCGGGGTCGGCGCCGGGGGCCGCCTCGAAGTCGCCGTTCTCGTACGCCTCGGCCAGGCCCAGCACCACCCGGACGTACTCGTCGGTGTGGTTGTAGCGCCGCACGGCCCGGGCCAGCTCGCCGGGCTCGGTGAGGTCGACGTCGCCGGCGCACAGGTACACGCCGGCGCCCCAGGCCGCGTCGTAGATGTTGTTGGGATCGCGCCGGTCGTCGCCGTTGCCGTCGACGCCAACGTTGGACCACGTCAACGGGATGATCTGCATCGGCCCGACGGCCCGGTCGTAGATCGTGTCGCCGTCGAGGCTGCCCTGGTCGGTGTCCTCGATCAGCGCGATGCCCGGGCGGCCGTCGAGCGCGACGCCCCGGATCGGCTTGGTGCCGTAGCCGTCGGGCCGCAGCTGGGCTCCGCCGAAGCGGCCGTGGTCGGACTCGACGCGGCCGATGGCGGCCAGCACCGACCACGGGACGCCGCACTCGGGGTCCTCGATCGAGGTGAGGTCGGCGGCGTCCTCGTAGGCCTCGAGGGCGATCTCCGGGATGCCGGTGTCGCCGAGGCCGTCCTCGATCTCCTCGTCGGAGAAGAACTCGGGGTCGGGGGCGTAGCCTGCCTCGACCACGTCGTCGGGGAGGGGCTCGTCGATCGACAGCTCGTCGAAGTCGACGTCGGACGGGACGGCGGCGCCGGTCGCCCGGCCCAGGTCCCACCACGAGGTGTCGGACGACAGCATCCCGAGCCCGCCGGCGGCGCCGAGCGGCAGCGCGGCCGCCACCACCGCCGCCAGCAGCGCCCACCGGCGCACCCGGCGCCCGCGGCGCCCGCTCTTCTCGGGGCGGGGCTGCTCCTCGCGCTCCGCGTGCCTCTTCCGCCATCTGACGTGCATCGTCTCGCTCCCTCGGACAGACACGGGCAATTCGGGGCATCCGGCGCCGGCGGATGTCGCGAACGGGAGGGATCCGAGGGCCCGAGGAGGGGACCGCAGGCGTGACGAACGGTGCGACGCCTTCGTCACGCGATCGATTGTTGACAGGAATCCAGGTCCTCACCTAGGTTCCGCTGCTGTGACAGCCGTCACGGGGCGAGCCGGCTGTGGGACAGGGCGCGCCGAGATGGAGGGACCTTTCGTGGCTTCGACAGCGATGCGTGGACGTTGGATCAGGGGCGCCGCGGCAGCGGTGGCTCTGGCCTTGGTGGTGACCGCCTGTGGCGGCGGTGGCGACGACGGGGGCGACAGCGGCTCCGCCGACGCCGACGCCGGCGAGGTGACGCCGGGCGGCAAGGTGGTCTACGGCCTCGAGGCCGAGACCGCCGACGGCTGGTGCCTCCCCGAGGCCCAGCTCGCCATCTCGGGCATCCAGGTCGCCCGCACGATCTACGACACGCTCACCCGGCCCAACGCCGACGGCGAGTACGAGCCCTGGCTCGCCTCCGCGGTCGAGCCGAACGAGGACTTCACCCAGTGGACCATCACGGTCCGCGACGGCGTGACGTTCCACGACGGCACGCCGCTCGACGCCACCGTGGTCAAGAACAACCTCGACGCCTACCGGGGCGCCTACCCGGGCCGGAGCCCGCAGCTGTTCATCTTCACCTTCTCCAACATCGCCTCGGTCGACGTGGTCGATCCGATGACCGTGATGGTGACGACGAAGGTGCCGTGGACAGCGTTCGACGCCTACCTCTACGGCAGCGGCCGCGTCGGCATGATGGCCCAGGCCCAGCTCGACGACCCCGTCAACTGCGCCGACAACCTGATCGGCACCGGGCCGTTCGTGTTCGACGAGTGGGTGCCCAACCAGCGCTTCGTGGCCACCAAGAACCCCGACTACTGGGCCACCGACGCCGAGGGCCGGCAGCTGCCCTACCTCGACGAGATCGAGTACCGGCCGATCGTCGAGGTGGCCCAGCGGGTCAACGCGCTCGACTCGGGCGACATCAACGCCATGCACACCAGCGACCCGCTGACGATCTCCGACCTGCAGGCGCAGGACGAGTCCGGCGAGATCAGCCTGACCGAGTCGATCGACTTCGGCGAGGTCACCTACCTGATGCTGAACTCCTCGAAGCCGCCGTTCGACAACATCAAGGCCCGCCAGGCCCTGGCCTTCGCCTTCAACTTCGACGACTACAACGCCATCCGGGGCAAGGGCATCCTCACCCGGGCCACCGGCCCGTTCGCTCCCGGCAACGTCGGCAACCTCGACGAGACCGACCTGCCGGGCTTCGATCTCGAGGAGGCCCAGCGCCTGGTCGAGGAGTACGAGCAGGAGACCGGTCAGCCGCTCAGCTTCAGCTACACGACCACCCAGGCCGAGTCGACCGTGGCCGACGCGCAGTTCTGGCAGCAGGCGGCCGAGGACGCCGGCATGGAGGTGGAGATCATCACGGTCGACCAGTCGACCCAGATCGACGCCGCCCTCGCCGGCGACTTCGAGGCCATCGCCTGGCGGAACCACCCCGGCGGCGACCCCGACGAGCAGTACAACTGGTGGCAGACCGGCTCACCGGTGAACTTCGGCCGCTTCGACGACCCGGACATCAGCAGGCTGCTCGACGAGGGCCGCTCGAACCCCGACGACGACGCGCGTGTCGGCATCTACGAGGACCTCAACCGCCGGTTCGGCGAGGAGGTCTACAACATCTGGAACTACTACACGATCTGGTCCGTGGCGACAGCGCCCGACGTGCACGGCGTGCTCGGCGAGGGACCGACGAGCGCCGACCCGTTCCCCGGCCTGGCCGTGGGCATCCCGCCGGCGTACCTGTGGGTCGAGCAGTAGCGGAGGTCTGACGTGCCGGTTCTGCTCCGCCGCTTCATCCATCTGGTGGTGGTGCTGTTCTGCGTCACGCTGTTCGTGGCGCTGCTGACCAGCATGCTCCCGGGCGACCCGGTGAACTCCATCGCCGGGTTCGCCCCGGAGGAGCAGAAGGAGCAGATCCGCGAGCAGCTCGGCCTCGACGACCCGATCCCCGTGCAGTACGGCCGCTGGCTCAGCGACTTCGTGACCGGCGACCTGGGCAGCTACTGGACCGTGACCGGCGACCGGCCGGTCGTGGACCGGGTCAAGGACGCGCTGCCGGTGTCGATCCAGCTCATGGTGTACGCGCAGGTCCTGGCGCTGGTGGTCGCCATACCCCTCGGGGTGGCGACCGCCTACCGGGCGGGGTCCCGGTTCGACCGGGGCAGCAACTTCACCGCGTTCGGGCTCCTCGCCCTGCCGAACTTCGCACTGGCGCTGATCCTCGCCTACTACGTGGGCGTGCAGCTCGGCTGGTTACCTGTGACCGGCTACGTCGCGCCCAGCGAGGACTTCGTCGAGCATCTCCGGCGCATGGCCATGCCCGCCATCGCCCTGGCGGTCGGCCAGATCGCCGTCTACATGCGCCTGCTGCGCAGCGACATGATCGCCACGCTGCAGGAGGACTTCATCACCATGGCCAAGTCCAAGGGCGTGTCGCCCCGGCGGGTCCTGTGGCGCCACGCCCTGCGGCCCTCCAGCCTCACGTTGCTCACCGTGGCCGGGCTCAACGTCGGCACGCTGATCGGCTCGGCGGTGGTCATCGAGGTGATCTTCTCGCTGCCCGGGCTGGGCAGCCTGCTGTACGAGTCCATCACCTCGCGGCAGTACATCGCCTTCCAGAGCCTGGTCGCCATCATCGCCGTGGGGTACGTGATGCTGAACTTCCTGGTGGACGTGCTCTACGCCGTCCTCGACCCGAGGATCCGCCATGCCCGAGCGTGATCTCGACGTGGCGGAGATGCCGTCCCTGACGCCCGTCTCCACCATGGAGCCGGTCGACCTGGTCCGGGCCGACGGCGGCGTGCCCCTCACGGGGAAGAAGGCGCGCCAGGGCAAGCTCGGGGTGATCGGCTGGCTGTCGATCTCGTGGCTGGCACTCGTGACCCTGGCGGCGATCCTGGCGCCGATCCTGCCGATCGACGACCCCAACCAGGTCACGGCCTCCATCGCCCGCCAGCCACCGGGCACCGACGGCCACATCTTCGGCGGCGACGGCCTGGGCCGCGACCTGTTCAGCCGCATCATCTGGGGCGGGCGGTCCTCGCTCCTCATCGGCACCCTCTCGGTGCTGCTGGGCCTCGTGCTCGGCGGGCTGCTCGGCCTCGTCGCCGGCTACTTCCGCGGCCGGGCCGACGGCGTGCTCACCGGCGGGTTCGACGTGCTGCTGTCCTTCCCGCAGCTGATCCTGGCCCTCACGCTGGTCACCGTCTTCGCCTCGGGCGAGGGGGTCACCGCCACTCGCCGCACGGTGGTGCTGATCCTGGCGCTGGGGGTGGTGTCGATCCCGGTGCTCGGGCGCATCACCCGCGCCAACACCCTCACCTGGACCCAACGCGAGTTCGTGCTGGCCGCGCGCGCCCTCGGCGCCAAGCAACGCGAGATCATGTTCCGCGAAGTGCTGCCCAACGTGCTGCCCGCCATGTTCTCCATCGCCTTGCTCGGCGTGGCGGTGGTGATCGTGGCCGAGGGCGGCCTCAGCCTGCTGGGCGTGGGGACCCAGCTGCCCCGCCCGTCGTGGGGCAACATCATCGCCGAGGGGCGCAGCGAGCTGCGGGACTCGCCCCACATCGTCATCATCCCCACGATCATCATCTTCCTCACCGTGTTCGCCCTGAACTACCTGGGCGACGTGGTCCGTGCCCGGTTCGACGTGCGGGAGAGCGCCCTGTGATCCGCAGCCGACGGCGCCATGTCGTGCACACCGCCGCGGACTACCACCAGTCCGGCAGCCGCCTCCTGGAGGTTGACGACCTCAAGACCCACTTCGTCACGCCCCGGGGCCGCGTGCGCGCGGTGGACGGGGTGTCGATCACGCTCGACCGGGGCCGGACCCTGGGCCTGGTGGGCGAGTCGGGGTGCGGCAAGTCGGTGCTGTCCCGGTCGATCATGGGCCTCCTGCCCAGCACGGCCGACCGCACCGGCTCCATCACCTTCGCCGGCGAGCGGCTCGACGAGCTCGGTCCCGAGGCGCTGCGGTCCTACTGGGGCACGCAGATGTCCATGGTGTTCCAGGACCCGATGACCTCCCTGAACCCGGTCATGAAGATCGGGCGGCAAATCACCGAGTCGCTCGAGGTCCACACCGACCTGGACCGCGGCCAGGCCCGCGAGACCGCGCTCGCGCTGCTCCGCTCGGTGCACATCCCCGAGCCCGAGCGCCGACTCAAGCAGTACCCCCACGAGCTGTCGGGCGGCATGCGCCAGCGCGTCGTCATCGCGGTGGCGCTGGCCTGCGGGCCCCAGCTGCTGTTCGCCGACGAGCCGACGACGGCGCTCGACGTGACCGTCCAGGCCCAGATCCTCGACCTGCTGAACGAGCAGCAGCGCGAGCGCCACATGGCCGTGGTCCTGGTCAGCCACGACCTGGGCGTGGTAGCCGGCCGGACGCACGACATCGCGGTCATGTACGCCGGCCAGATCGTCGAGCAGGCGCCGACCCGCACGCTGTTCGCCGAGGTGCGCATGCCGTACACCGAGGCGCTGCTGCGGTCGGTGCCCCGCCTCGAGAACGCCAGCCACACCCGTCTCGCGGTCATCGGCGGCCGCCCGCCGGACCTCATCGACCCGCCGAAGGGCTGCCGCTTCGCCGCCCGCTGCCCGTACGTCCAGGACCGCTGCCGCGAGGAGCAGCCGCCGCTGATCGAGGCCGAGACGCCGGGCCACCTGTTCCGGTGCTGGTACCCGGTGGGCACAGACGCCGGCAAGGAGGCGCTGGAGCGCAACCTGGCGGCGGAGCTGCCGCAGGCGGCGGCCGCCGTCACCGGCGAGCTGGCGGTGGAGGCGTCGTAGTGCTTGCTCGCGGAGGTCCCGTGGATGTGTCGCCGAGCCAGGTTCGTCGCTGGCAAGGACGCAGGAGGAAGGCGCAGCGGGAGGCTGCGTCGACGACGAGGACGCCGTCCAGCGGCGAAGCTGGCCGGCGAGACGCCACGATGACCTCCGCGAGGGAGCACTAGATGGCGGGCATCGGGACGGCCCACCTGCGGCCGGCGGAGGATGTCCTCCTCCGGGTCGAGCACCTCGTCGTCAACTTCCCGGCGAGCGGCGGGCAGACGGTGTCGGCCGTCGCCGACGTGAGCTTCGACGTCGCCGACGGCGAGACGCTCGGCCTGGTGGGCGAGAGCGGCTGCGGTAAGTCGACCGCCGCCCGGGCGGTGTTGCAGCTGCCCAAGCCGACCGCGGGGACGGTCCGGTTCTCGGGCCAGGAGCTGAGCGCGTTCAAGGGCGAGCGCCTGCGGTCGCAGCGCCCGCAGATCCAGATCGTGTTCCAGGACCCGATCAGCTCGCTCAACCCCCGCCGCACCGTGGGCGACATCGTCGGCGCCCCGCTGCGCATCTGGAAGCGGGGGAGCGCGGCCGAGCGCCGCCGCAAGGTCGACGAGGCGCTCGATGCCGTGGGCCTCGACCCGGACATCACCCGGGACAAGCGACCGCACGAGTTCTCCGGCGGACAGTGCCAGCGGATCTGCATCGCCCGGGCCCTCGTGCTCGAGCCCAAGATGATCATCTGCGACGAGCCGGTGTCGGCCCTGGACGTGTCGGTCCAGGCCCAGATCCTCAACCTGCTGGAAGACCTGAAGCATCGCTACGGGCTGACGCTGGTGTTCATCACCCACGACCTGGCGGTGGTCAAGAACGTCAGCGACCGGGTGGCGGTCATGTACCTCGGCAAGATCTGCGAGCTGGCGGCGCCCGAGCGGCTGTACGTCGCGCCGGCCCACCCGTACACCGCGGCCCTGCTGTCCGCGATCCCGGTGCCCGACCCCACGGTCGAGGCCACCTCCAGCGGGCTGGTGGCCGGCGACCTGCCGTCGCCGGTGGCCCCGCCGAGCGGGTGCCGGTTCCGGACCCGCTGCCCGCGGGCCGAGCCGCGCTGCGCCATCGAGCAGCCGCAGATCCGTGAGGTGGCCGACGGCCAGTTCGTCGCGTGCCACTTCCCGCTGGTGGGCGGCGTGGCGCCCCCGGCGGACAGCGTCCCGGTCGCAGAACCGGTCGCCTCGGGGGGGAACGGGGCCGGAGCGGGAGCCTCGGGCGGCATCGACAGCGCGCCCGAGGCCCCGCCCGGCGCCACGGTGGACGCCTCCGGGGAGGCGCCCACCGACGACGGCTCCCGGGCGACGTAGGCCCATGGACGCCCCGCAGGTTGCGACGGGTGCCGGCGCCCTGCGGCGCTCCCGGCTCGACCCGGCGGAGCGGCGGGCGCAGATCGTGGCGGCGGCGGCCGACGTGTTCCGGGGCCGGGACCCGGCGCAGGTGCGCTTCGAGGAGGTGGCGCGGGCCGCGGGGGTGTCCCGCTCGCTGGTGTACGCCTACTTCGGCGACCGGGGCGAGCTGATCGCGGCCGTCTACCTGCACAGCCTGACGGGGGTCGACGAGGAGCTGTCGGACCTGCTGGCCGACCTGCCGATCGACGAGTGCCGGCTGGGGGCGCTGGTCCGCACGTACCTGGAGCTGGCGGCCGAGAACGCCGACATTTGGCGGCTGTTCGCGGCGGCCGGGGCCATCGACCACCCCGCGGTCCAGGAGGCGCGGCACGCACGCTGCCAGCGCATCGCCGACACCTGGGGCGGCGGTCCGGCGGAGCGGCTGTTGGCCCGGGGTCTCGTCGGGCTGCTCGAAGCCGCGGCCAGCGAGTGGCTGGAGCACGGCGGGTGCTCGCTCGACGACGCGGTCGCGCTTCTGACCAGGGCGCTGTGGAGCGGGGTCGGCCACCTGCCCCGCCGGGCCTGACCGTCCGCCTCCTGTTCAATCGGGGTTCCCGCAGGGAATACTTGCTCCATGCCCCGTGCCATGTGGAGCGGCGCCATCAGCTTCGGGCTGGTCAACATCCCGATCAAGCTGTTCAACGCCGTGTCGCGCAAGAGCGTGCACTTCAACCAGATCGACACCCGCACCGGTTCGCGGATCCAGTACCGGAAGGTGTCGGCCGCGGACGGAGACGAGGTGCCCAACGAGGCGATCGCCAAGGGCTACCAGCTGTCCTCCGGGGACTACGTGCTGGTGGGCGACGACGAGCTGGCGTCGCTCGACCCGGAGGCGACCCGCTCGATCGACATCGAGCAGTTCGTCGACCTCGACGAGATCGACCCGATCTTCTACGACTCGCCCTACTACGTGGCGCCCGACAAGGCGGCCCGCAAGCCCTACGCCCTGCTGAGCCGGGCGATGGAGGAGCAGAACAAGGTCGCCATCGCCCGCTTCGTGATGCGGTCCAAGCAGTACCTGGCGGCCCTGCGGCCGGTGGACGGCGTGCTGGTGATGTCGACGATGGTCTACGCCGACGAGGTCAACGACCCGGCTGAGCTCTTCGACGGCGACGAGCTGCGGGACGTCGACGTCAGCGAGCGCGAGCTCACCATGGCCAGCCAGCTCGTCGAGTCGCTGACGGAGCCGTCCGAGCCCCAGCGCTACGAGGACACCTACCGCAACCAGGTGCTCGACCTGATCGACCGCAAGGCGTCCGGCGAGGAGCTGGTGGCGGCGCCCGCTCCGGCGGCCGAGGAGAAGGTGGTCGACCTCATGGCCGCCCTCGAGGCCAGCGTCCGGGACGCCAAGGCCGCCCGCACCCGCCACCCGACGGCCAAGGCCGCGGGCGGCGACGGCGCGGATGCGGACGAGGACGAGCAGCCCAAGGCCGCCGCGGGGGGCGGGGGCCGGGGCCGGGCGTCCAAGTCCTCCAAGGCCACGAAGGCGTCCAAGGCGTCGAAGGCACCGCGGCGGAAGTCCGCGTAACGATGCGTGTCTTCGCTCTCGGCGCCTCCGGCGCCGGGCTGCTGGTCCACGGCTGCGCCTCCGGGCGCAGCCTCTAGACCCGCCGTGCCCACGGTCGAGGTCGAGGGCCGCAAGCTCAACCTGTCCAACCTCGACAAGGTCCTGTACCCCGAGACGGGCACGACGAAGGCCGAGGTCATCGAGTACTACGCCCGGGTGGCGCCGACGATGGTCCCGCACCTGGAGGACCGGGGCGTGACGCTGCGCCGGTTCCCCGACGGGGTGGAGGCCGGCTCGTTCTTCGAGAAGCGCTGCCCGGGCCACCGCCCGACGTTCGTACGCACGATCCTGGGCCCCGGCGACCGCCAGGGCGACATCGGCTATTGCTGCCTGGACTCGTCGCCCGCCCTGGTGTGGGCGGCCAACATGGCGGCCCTGGAGATCCACGCGCCGATGGCGCGCTCCGACATCGAGACGCCGACGATGGTCGTGTTCGACCTCGACCCGGGCGAGCCGGCCACGATCGTCGAGTGCGCGGACGTGGCGCTCGACATCCGCCACGTGCTCGAGGGCGTCGACCTGGCGGGCTTCCCCAAGACGTCGGGCTCCAAGGGCATGCAGGTCTACGTGCCGCTCAACACCCCGGGCGTCACCCACGAGCAGGCCAGCAACTTCGCCCGGTCGGTGGCCCAAGTCCTGGAGCGGGCGCGCCCCGCCGACATCGTGTCGAACATGAACAAGAAGCTGCGCACCGGCAAGGTCTTCGTCGACTGGAGCCAGAACAGCCGGCACAAGACCACCATCGCCCCCTACTCGCTGCGGGCCCGCCCCCGGCCGACCGTCTCCGCCCCCGTGACCTGGGATGAGGTGGAGGCGGCCGCCGACGGCGAGCCGCTCACGTTCGAGGCCCCCGACGTTCTCGACCGGATCGAGGACGGCGGCGACCTGTTCGCCGGCACCCTCACCGCCGAGCAGCGCCTTCCGGGCGGGAGCTGAGCTTTGGACTCGATGGAGCTGACCCTGCGCACCGGCGAGCAGCCGGCGGTCGTCGACATCACCGGTGAGGCGGCGATGTTCTGCCGCGACCGGGGCGACGGGCTGGTGTCGGTGTTCGTCCCCCACGCCACCGCCGGCGTGGCGATCATCGAGACCGGCGCCGGCAGCGACGACGACCTGCTGGCGGCGCTGGCCGAGCTGCTGCCCCGGGACGGCCGCTGGGCCCACCGCCACGGCTCGCCGGGCCACGGCGCCGACCACGTGCTGCCGGCGCTGGTGCCGCCGAGCCTGACCATCCCGGTGCTGCGGGGCCGGCTGGCGCTCGGCACGTGGCAGTCGATCGTGGTCGTCGACACCAACGTGGACAACCCGACGCGCACGGTGCGGCTCAGCTTCCTGGCGGGGTGACCGCCGGACCAGGGGCCCTCAGTGCGGGAACGGCGTGGTGGCGTCGGGGCTGGCCTCGGGGATCACGGCCGTGGGGTCCGACGCCTCGGGGATGACCGCGGTGGCGTCAGGGTCCGGCTCGCGGTCGGGCTCGGCCTCGGCCGACGCTCGCGCCGGGACCGGCTGGCGGGACGGCGTCTGGTCGACCCCCGCCGCCACCGGCCGCATGCCGCCCGGCGGGAACACGGTCGGCCCGGGGCGGGTCGTGGTCCGCCCGCGCTCGTCGACCGTCGACGTGGGTGCCCACCACGGCGCCGGCGGGTCGGTGATCCGGCCGGCGCGCGCCGGCACGGGGGCCGGCTCGTCGAACACCTCCGCCCGCGCCGGCCGGGTGGCGATCGCCACGGCCAGGCCCACCAGCCATCCGACCCACAGCCCGAAGGCGGCGCCGTCGTTGGCGGCGGCCACGATGCCGTCGCCGTCGAGGTCACCGAACGTGCCGCCCGGCAGGACCACGGTCACCGTGTAGACGTAGGCGACCGCGGCGGCCACCGCCCCGGCCATCACCAGGGCCCCCCAGCCGGCCACCAGCGCGGCGCCGCGGGCCCGGGCCTGCCCGGCCAGCGCGCACAGGCCGGCGGCCAGCACGATCAGCACCGCCAGCCGCAATACCACGCCGCCCACCACGTCGCCGCCGGCGCCGTCGGGCACGTCCCACGCCGGCACGCCCGCCACCGTCTGCAGGAGGACCGACGCGCCCTCCTCGCCGGCCGCGTCCTGGGCCGCGGGATTGCCCAGCGCGGCGACGATCGCCACTGTCACGGCGCCCCCAGCCAATGCGGAACGCGTTGACATGACGTGCTGTATACCCGATCTCACCCTCCGTTGCGAGCAGTCACTCAGTGAGATGTGTCGTGAACTGGTAACTACTACGTCGCGAAGGGCCGTTGACGCGATCCGTGTGGTCGAGCATGCTTCCCCGCGACAGACGAGAGGGGGCGGCCATGCAGCGGCATCGGTCGAGGGGTTGGTTCACGCGCGCACGGACGGGCGGCGGGCGAGGCCGGAGAGCCGTGCTCACGGCGGTCACCGTCGTCGCGCTGTTGGGCCTGGCGGCCGCCGGGCCGCCGGCGGGCGCGCAGGAGGACCCGCCCGAGCTGACCGAGGCGGGCACGCCGCTCGCCGTGTCCGACGTCGTGGAGGGCGCGAAGTCGGCCAGCGGCCGGGCCGCGCAGACCGACCCTCGCCTGCTCGAGCTCGGCTCGCCGGCCCCCGTGTCCGTGATGGTCAAGCTCGACTACGACGCCGTCGCCGCCTACACGGGTGACATCGAGGGCCTGCCTGCCACGAGCCCCTCCGTCACCGGCGAGCGCCTCGACCCCGACGCACCGGCGGCCCAGGCCTACGACGCCTTCGTCGAGGGCGTGGAGGACACCTTCGTCGCCGCGCTCGGCGACGAGATCCCGGCCGCCGAGGTGGGCGAGTCGCTGCGGGTCGTCTACGGCGGCGTCACCGCCATCGTGCCGGGCGACCAGATCGGCACGCTGCTGTCGCTGCCGGGCGTGGCCGCCGTCCAGCCCAACGACGTGCGGCAGCTGACCACCGACTCCAGCCCCGAGTTCATCGGGGCGCCGCCGGTGTACACCCAGCTCGGCGGGGCCCCCAGCGCCGGGGCCGGGACCGTCGTCGGCGTGCTCGACAGCGGCTCGTGGCCCGAGCATCCGTCCTACGTCGACCCCGGCAACCTGCCGGCGCCGCGGCCGACGCTCGACGGCGCCCCCCGGGCCTGCAACTTCGGCGACAACCCGCTGACGCCGGCAACCGACCCGTTCGTGTGCAACAGGAAGCTGATCGGCGGCCGACCGTTCATCGACACGTACAACGCGGTCTTCGGCGGCGAGGTCTTCCCCACCACCGCCCGCGACTCCAACGGGCACGGCACGCACACCTCGACCACCGCGGCCGGTGGGCCGGTGGCCGACGCCAACCCGCTCGGCATCAGCCGCGGCCCGATCCACGGCATCGCGCCCGCCGCCTCCGTCTCGGTCTACAAGGTGTGCGGGGCGCGGGGCTGCTTCCCGTCCGACAGCGTCGCCGCCGTCGAGCGGGCGATCCTCGACGACGTCGACGTCATCAACTTCTCGATCTCGGGCGGCACGGAGCCGTTCGCCGACTCGGTCGAGCTGGCGTTCCTCGACGCCTACGCCGCCGGCGTGTTCGTGGCGACGGCGGCCGGTAACGAGGGGCCCGGCGCGGGCACGGTCAACCACCTCGGCCCGTGGGTCAGCAGCGCCGCGGCGTCGACCCAGCAGCGGGCGTTCACCTCGACCGTGACGATCACGGGCACCGCCGGCGCCACCGCCGCGCTGACCGGCGCCACCATCACCGCCGGGATCGCATCCCCGCTCCCGGTCGTGCTGGGCTCGGCGCCCCCGTACAACAATGCCGGGTGCGACGCCCCGGCGCCCCCCGGCCTGTTCACGGGCAAGATCGTCGTCTGCGTGCGGGGACCGGGCCGGATCGCCCGCGGCTTCAACGTGTTCTCGGGCGGGGCGGCCGGCATGCTGCTGGCCAACCCGGTCCAGGCCGAGACGCTGACCGACAACCATTTCCTGCCCACGGTCCACCTTGAGAAGCCGGAGGCCGACAGCCTCCTCGCCTTCGTGGCCGCCAACCCCACGACGACCGCCAGCTTCACGACCGGTGCGGCGTCCGCGGGGCAGGGCGACGTCGTCGTCGGCTTCTCGTCCCGGGGCCCGGGCGGCGACTTCCTCAAGCCCGACATCGCCGCCCCCGGCGCCCAGATCCTGGCGGGTATGACGCCGGTCACCGAGGCCATCTCCGGCGGCCCGCCCGGCAACCTCTACCAGGCCATCGCGGGCACGTCGATGGCCTCGCCGCATGTGGCCGGAGCCGCCGCCCTGCTCGTGGACCTCCACCCGGACTGGACACCCGGGCAGGTGCGGTCCGCCCTCAACACGACGGCGACGACCGCTATGACCAAGACCGACCAGGTCACCCCGGCCGACCCGTTCGACAGGGGGTCCGGTCGGCTGCGGGTCGACCGGGCGGCCAACCCCGGGTTGACCTTCGACACGCCGGCGGCCGATTTCGTGGCCGTCGGGGCCGGGGCCCTGCCGGCGATCGACGCCAACGTCGCCTCGGTCAATTCGCCGGCCATGCCGGGCTCGGTCACGACGACCCGCACGGCCACCAACGTGACCTCGCGGATCGTCCGCTACCGGGCCACGCCCACCGCCCCCGCGGGGGCGTCGATCACGGTGTCGCCCCGCAACATCGTGCTCGACCCGGGCCAATCGGTCGACCTGACGATCACGATCTCGGCGCCCGGCCTGGCGCCGGGGCAGTACTTCGGCGCCGTCGCCCTCGACGAGCGCGACGGCGACCGGGATCTCCACCTGCCCGTGGCGTTCGCCCCCGGCCAGGGCGACCTGGCCCTGACCCAGGCCTGCGCACCGACCACGATCACCCGGCCCGACGGCCGGTCGACGTGCACGGTGACGATGCAGAACAACACCCGGACCGCCACCACGGTCCAGGCCACCACCCATCTCGACCAAGGCCTGCGGGTCGCGGGCGTCGGTGGCGGCGCCACCCAGACCAGCATCCGCGACGCGGCGTTCACCACCGACCTCGACGGCTTCGTCCCGGCGACGCCGATCGTCGCCCCGGACCCGAACGCCATCGGTTACATCCCACTGAACCTCTTCGGCGGCACCCTGGTGGCGCCCATCGGCGACGAGCAGGCGGTCAACCTGAACGTTCCGGGCTTCGTGTACGCCGAGGAGACCTACAACCGGATCGGCGTCACGTCGAACGGCTACCTCGTGGTGGGCGGCGCCGCGTCGCAGGACGTCGCCTCCACCCCGCAGGCGTTCCCCGATCCGGCGCGGCCCAACAACGTGCTGGCGCCGTTCTGGACCGACCTCGACGGCACGGGGGCGCCCGGGATCCTCGCCAACGTCCTGACCGACGGGGTCAACAGCTGGATCGTCGTCGAGTGGCGCGTGAACGTGTTCGGGAGCACCAGCCGGCGGGTCTTCCAGACCTGGCTCGGGATCAACGGCGCCGAGGACGTCACGTTCGCCTACGACCCCGCCAACCTGCCGGCCGACCCCAACGGACTCCCCTTCAACGTGGGGGCCGAGAACGTCGACGGCAGCGGCGGCAGCCAGATCGCCGGCCTGCCGGTCCAGGACCTGAGGGTGGCGAGCCAGCCGTCCGTCCCGGGCGAGTCGACGGCCTACACCGTGACCGTGCGGGGCCTCACACCGGGGGCCCAGAACGTGACGACGTCGGCCACCGCGCCGATCGTCAACGGCACCACCACGGAGGTCGACACAATCAACGTGCTGTGACGGTGGGCGATGATGGGGTGATGTTGGATCACCTCAGCATCCAGTGCGCCGATGTGGCCGCCAGCGCCGCGTTCTACGACGCGGTGCTTGCACCGCTCGGCGGCGAGCGCATCATGGACTTCGGGGTCGCCATCGGCTACGGGGTCCCCCCGAAGCCCGACTTCTGGCTCGGGCCGCAGACGACGGGCGCGGGATTCCGGGAATCCCACATCGCCTTCAGCGCCGCGGACCGGGCCACCGTGCAGGAGTTCTTCGACGCGGCGGTGGCCGCCGGCGCCGAGGTGCTGCACGAGCCGCGGCTGTGGCCCGAGTACCACGAGAACTACTACGGAGCGTTCGTGCGCGACCCCGACGGGAACAACGTGGAGGCCGTGTCCCACCTGCCCGAATAGCCCCCGCGCGCACCGATGAGTTTCGGGTTGCCGCCCGGTCGGATGTGCGCAACCCCGTGCGATGACGCGTGAAGGAGACCCCATGCCCGTTCCCGAGAGCATTCCCGCCGGCAACCCGATCTGGATCGACCTGTACACGTCCGACCCCGACGCGAGCCGGGCGTTCTACGGCGAGCTGTTCGGCTGGACGTCCGAGCAGGCCGGCGAGGAGTACGGCGGCTACATCAACTTCTCCAAGGACGGCCACCTGGTGGCCGGAGGCATGGCCAACGACGGCCAGTCCGGTGCCCCCGACATGTGGACGATCTACCTGGCCGTCGACGACGCCCAGGCGGTGGCCGACGCCACACGCGCCCAGGGCGGTCAGGTCGTCGTCGAGCCGATGCCGGTCGGCACCCTCGGCACCATGGTCGTGCTCACCGACCCGTCGGGCGCCGGTGTCGGCGCCTGGCAGCCGGGCGACATGACGGGCTTCCAGCTCCTGGCCGAGGACGGCGCGCCCGCGTGGTTCGAGCTCCACACGCGCGAGCACGGCGCGGCCGTCTCGTACTACGAGAAGGTGTTCGGCTGGGACACCCACGCAGCCGGTGACACCGACGAATTCCGCTACACGACGCTCGGCGAGGGCGAGGCCCAGGCCGCCGGCCTCATGGACGCCTCGGCGTTCCTGCCCGAGGGCGTCCCGGCCCACTGGTCGGTCTACTTCGGCGTGGCGGACACCGACGCCACGATCGCCAAGGCGGTCGAGCTGGGCGCCAGCGTCGTCCAGCCGGCCGAGGACACGCCCTACGGCCGCCTGGCCGTCCTCACCGACCCGACCGGCGCGGTCTTCAAGCTGGTCTCGGTCGACGAGTGACTCCGACGGTGCGCCCGGCGGGTCCCGACGACCTGCCGGGCGTGCTGCGCGTCCAGCACCGCGATCCCGACCTGGGGCCCGCCGACGTGACCGAGCGCGAGCGGGCGACGTGGGACCGCATGCTCGCCACCGACGGCCTGACCGTCTACGTGGCCCCCGACGGCGACGAGGTCGCCGGCATCGTCACGCTGCTGGTCATGCCCAACCTCGGCTACGACTGCCGCCCGAGCGCCTTCGTGGAGGCGATGGTCGTGGCCGAGTCGCACCGCCGCCGGGGCGTCGGCCGGGCGCTGATCGAACGGCTACTGGCCGACGCGGCCGCGGCCGGTTGCCACAAGGTGCAGCTGCTGACCCACAAGCGCCACGCCGCCGACGGCGCCCACGACTTCTACCGGGCGCTCGGCTTCACGGCCGAGGCGGAGGGGTTCCGTCTCTACCTCTAGCGGGCGACGAAGTACTTGGCCTGGGGATGGTGGCAGACCAGCGCCGAGGTCGTCTGCTCGGGCTGATACTGGAAGCCCGTCTCCTCATTGCACTCGAGGCCGATGCGCTCGCCACCCAGCAGGGCCAGGACGGTCATGTTGTCCTCGAGGTCCGGGCACGCCGGGTAGCCCCACGAGTAGCGGCCGCCGCGGTACTGCTGGCGGAACAGGCCGGCCAGCGTCGGGCCGTCCTCGTGGGCGAAGCCCCACTCCTCCCGCATGCGCCGGTGCCAGTACTCGGCCAGCGCCTCGGCCATCTCGACGCCCAGGCCGTGGAGCAGCAGGTACTCCTGATAGCGGTCGTCGGCGAACAGCTTGGCCGTGCGGTCGGACACCGCCGGGCCCATCGTCACGATCGAGAAGCCGGCGTAGTCCGCCTCGTCGGCCGCGGCCGGGCGGAAGAAGTCGGCGATGCAGTAGTACGGCGCCTTGGACTGGCGGGGGAACGAGAACCGCGCCCGCTCCTCGCTACGGCTCTCGTCGTTCCAGATGACCAGGTCGTTGCCGTCGCCGTTCGCGGGGAAGTAGCCGTACACCACCTGGGGCACGAGCAGGCCCTCGGACTTGGCCGTGGCGAGCTCGTCGCGCAGGGTCGGCCGGATGCGGGCCTTGAACTCGTCGTCGGAGCCCCCGTCGGGGCGGAACTGCCACTGGTTGCGGAACAGCGCGGTCTCGTTGAGGTAGCCGGCGATCGCGTCGATGGGCAGGCCCTTGACGACCCGGGTGCCGAGGAACGGCGGGACGAACACGTCGTTGTCCGTCACGACGTCGGGGGACCGGGCGGGGATGTCGGACGGCGGCCGGTCGCTCTTCTCGGCGAGGCCGAGCGACGCCCGGGACGGCACCCGGGACTCGGACGGCACCCGGCCCCAGTCGGGGTCGTCGTGCTCGTCGCCCCGCTTGATGGCGCCGAGCCGGTCCATGACGTGGAGACCCTCGAAGGCGTCCTTGCCGTAGAACAGCCGGCCCTCGTACAGGTCCCGCAGGTCGCGCTCGACGTAGCTGCGCGTGAGCGCGGCCCCGCCCAGCAGGACCGGGATGTCGGCCAACTCGCGGGAATTCAGCTCCTGCAGGTTGTCGCGCATGATCAGCGTCGACTTCACCAGCAGGCCGGACATGCCGATGGCGTCGGCCTTCACCTCGAGCGCCTTGTCGATCATATCGGCGATCGAGATCTTGATGCCGAGGTTGTGCACCTCGTAGCCGTTGTTGGTGAGGATGATGTCGACCAGGTTCTTGCCGATGTCGTGGACGTCGCCCTTGACGGTGGCCAGCACGATGCGGCCCTTGCCGCTGCCGCCCTCGGCCTTCTCCATGTGGGGCTCGAGGTGGGCGACCGCCGCCTTCATGGTCTCGGCCGACTGGAGCACGAAAGGCAGCTGCATCTGCCCCGACCCGAACAGCTCGCCGACGACCTTCATGCCCGCCAGCAGCGTGTCGTTGATGATCGCGAGGGGCGCTGCGCCCTCGGCCATGGCCTGGTCGAGGTCGTCGGTCAGCCCGTCGCGGTCGCCGTCGATGATGCGGGCCTTCAGCCGCTCGTCGACCGGCCAGCCGCTGCGGTCCTCCTTCTCGGACTTGGCCACCGTGACGTCGGCGAACACGTCGAGCAGGGCAGCGAGCGGGTCGTAGCCCGCCGCCGGGTCGCGCCGGTCGTGGACCAGGTCGAGGCACACCTTGAGCTGGTCGTCCGGGATCTTGTTGAGCGGCATGATGCGGGCCGCGTGGACGATGGCCGAGTCGAGCCCCGCCTCGACGCACTCGTGCAGGAACACCGAGTTGAGGACGTGGCGGGCCGCGGGGGACAGGCCGAAGCTGACGTTCGAGACGCCGAGCGTCGTGTACACGCCGGGCAGCTCGGCCTTGATGCGCCGGATCGCCTCGATCGTGTTCATGCCGTCGTGGCGCAGGTCCTCGTCGCCCGTCGACAGCGGGAAGGTGAGGGCGTCGAAGATGAGGTCGCCGGGTGCCAGCCCGTAGCGGGTCGTGGCGAGGTCGTGGATGCGGTGGGCGACCCGCAGCTTCCACTCGACGTCGCGGGCCTGGCCCTCCTCGTCGATGAGCAGGCACACGACCGCAGCCCCGTACTCGCGGGCCAGCGAGCAGACCCGGTCGAAGCGGCTGCCCTCGCCCTCGCCGTCCTCGAGGTTGGCGGAGTTGAGGATGGCCCGGCCGCCGAGCCGCTGGAGCCCGGCCTCGATCACCGGGGGCTCGGTCGAGTCGAGCACCAGGGGCACGGTCACCTGGGTGGCGAACCGGCTGGCGATCTCGTCCATGTCGACCGTGCCGTCGCGGCCCACGTAGTCGACGCACACGTCGAGCACATGGGCGCCCTCGCGCTCCTGGTCGCGGGCGATGCGGACGCAGGAGTCCCAGTCGCCGGCCAGCATCGTGTCCCGGAACTTCTTGGAGCCGTTGGCGTTGGTCCGCTCGCCGATGATGAGGAAGCTGGCGTCCTGGCGGAACGGCACCGCGTTGAACATCGACGCCGCGCCCTCGTCGGGGCGGGGGTCGCGGCGGGCCGGCGTCAGGTCCCTGGCCACCTCGGCCAGGCGGCGGAGGTGCTCCGGCGTGGACCCGCAGCAGCCGCCGACCACCTGCACGCCCAGCTCGGTGATGAACCGGGTCTGGTACTCGACGAACTCGTCGGGCGACAGGTCGTAGTGCATCTTGCCGTCGACCACCGACGGCAGGCCCATGTTGGGCAGGCACGAGATCGGCATCGTGGCGTTGGCCGACAGGTGCCGCAGGTGCTCGTGCATCTCGGACGGGCCGGTGGCGCAGTTGAGCCCGAAGATGTCGGGCTTGAGCGCGCCGAGGGCGGTGAGCGCGGCCCCGATCTCCGTTCCGAGCAGCATGGTGCCGGTCTGCTCCATCGTGACCTGGAGCTGGATCGGGACCCGCCGGCCGAGCGCGGCCATGGCTCGCCGGGCGCCGATGACCGCCGCCTTCGCCCCCAGCAGGTCGAAGTGGGTCTCGGTGATGAGGAGGTCGACGCCGCCCTCGATCAGGCCGCGGGCCATGACCTCGTAGGCGTCGCGCAGCTCGACGAAGCCGATCTGGCCGAGGGAGGGCGACTTGGTGCCCGGCCCCATCGACCCGGCCACGAAGCCGTCGTAGCCGCCGGCCACCTCGCGGGCGATGCGGGCGGAGGCGACGCAGATCTCGTGGGCCCGCTCGGGGATGGCGTACTCGCGCAGTGGCACGGCGAAGGCGCCGAACGTGTTGGTCTCGACGACGTCGGAGCCGACCCGGAAGAACGACTCGTGCAGGTCGGCGATGACGTCGGGGCGTGTCACCGACAGGACGTCGGTGCAGCCCTCGAGCTCGGGGCCGCCGAAATCGTCGGCCGTGAGCCCGAGCTCCTGGAGGTTGGTCCCGGTGGCGCCGTCGTAGACGACGACGCGCTCGTTCACGAGGTCGAGGAAGCGGCTCATAGACGTCAGAGGAGGCTACCGTCCGCACCGTCGGGAACGGGGACCCGTTTCATCCCGCGCGGGTGAGGTGCGCCCGCGACGGCCCTGGTGCCGTAGCGTGATGCGCATGACCAGGGGAGTCGGGACCCTCTGTGCCGTCACCTGCATCGCCCTTCTCGTCGCGGCCTGCGGCGAGGACGAGCCGCTGGCGGACGCGAGCAGTCAGGTCTGCGACCAGCTCGAGGGTCTGAGCGCCTCGGTGAACGAGGTGGCCGAGAGCGCCGGCGAGTCCGCGGAGGAGACCGTCGGCGAGCTGAAGCAGGACGTCCAGAACCTGGAGGACGAGGTCGAGCAGGCCGTCGACAGCGACCAGGACCTCTCGGAGGCGGCCCGCGACCGCCTCGACGACACGGTCCAGGACTTCGAGGACGCCATCGAGGACCTGGACGACAACGAGAGCCTGCAGGAGGCCGGCGACTCGCTGGCCGAGGCCCAGGACGACCTGGCCGCCGCGTGGGAGTCGACGCTGGAGGCGCTCGACTGCGACGGCGGCTCGTGACGGCGGGTTGACGGTGGCGGCCCAGGACGCCGCGGTCGCCGGGCCCGATCCGTCCGGCGAGGCCGGCGCCTCGTACTGGACCGTCGAGGCGAAGCTCACACCCCCCGCGAACCGGCCGGGCACGGTCCCGCGCGCCCCCTGGTCGACCGCCTGCTCGCGTCGGACCGGCCGGTCGTCGCGCTGGTGGCCCCGGCCGGCGACGGCAAGACCACGGTGCTCACCCGGTGGTGCGCGCGCAGCCCACGGCGGGTGGCATGGGTGTCGCTCGACCGCGAGGACGACGACCCCGCGGTGCTCCTGGCCGACCTCGGGCGCCGCGCTGGCCACGGCCGGCCCGGTCGACGGCGGGCTGGTGCGGGCCATCTCGTCGCCCGGGATGTCGGCGGCCGCCGGCGTGGCCCGCCGCGGCCCTGGCCTCGGTCGGCGGGTCGGTGCTGCTGGTCCTGGATCACAGTGAGGCGCTCCAGGCTCCCGACGCCCGGGACGCGGTGGCCGAGCTGGCTCTCCGGATGCCCCCGAACGCCCAGCTAGCTGTAGATCCCAGCAGCGTTAGTCAGGGTTGATGATGCTGGTGGGTGTCTTGTGGCCGAGGGCGCTGTGGGGTCGGTGGTTGTTGTAGTAGTCGAGCCAGGCGGGCAGGGCATCGGCGCGTTGGTCTGAGCTCGGGTAGGTGGCGGCGTAGGACCATTCGCGCAGCATGGTTTGGATGAAGCGCTCGGCTTTGCCGTTGGTGCGGGGCCGGTAGGGGCGGGTGCGGAGGTGACGGATGCCGTGCTGGGCGCACCAGCTGGCCCAGGCGCGGGAGCGGTAGGGGGCGCCGTTGTCGGTCATGACTCGTTCGATGGTGATGCCCCGGGCGGCGAACCAGGCGATGGCCCGGGCCAGGAACCCCACTGAGATGGTGGCGGTCTCGTTGGGGAGGACTTCGACATAGGCGAGCCGGGTGGTGTCATCGACACAGACATGGACGGCTTCCCAGCCGACCTTGTGGTTGTGGTGGCCCGGGCCTCGGCCGGTCACCCGGTGTCCGGGCTTGGTGAACCGGCCCAGCTTCTTGACGTCGATGTGCACCAGCTCGCCCGGGTGGCGGCGGCAGTAGCGGTTCGGGGGTTCGGGGGGCTCGAGCCGGGACAGCCGGTTCAGGCCCAGGCGGGCCAGGATGGCGCACACGGTGGAACTGGCCAGGCCCAGCTCGGCAGCGATGCGGGTGCTGGTGAACCGGAGCCGCCGCAGTCGTTCCACCGCGGCTTCGATCGCCGCTGCGGTGCGGCCAGGTACCCGGTGCGGTGCCGAGGACCGGTCAACCAGCGGCTCGCCGGCATCGAAGCGAGCCAGCCACCGATAACAGGTCCGCTCCGAACAGCCCGCCGCCCCCGCGGCCTGGGCGACACTCCAGCCCTCGACACGAACACGACGACACATCAGCACCCGGCCATGCGGGGTCAGGCGGGCGTTACCGTGCAGCTTCACGGGTCTCCTTGGGGTGAGGTGGCTTCAGCACCCCCAATCCTCAAGGAGACCCACCTGACGAACGTGGATGGGATCTACAGCTAGCTGACCAGCTCCTCGGGGCGGGCCGGCTCGATCAGCCGGGCGCCCTTGTTGCGCACGTTGTTGACCTCGGTCGACACGGGCGTGAGCTGGATCAGGTTCGCGGGCGCCGGGATCAGCAGCTTGCCCAGGG
>Ga0209382_10000460_pt1 | contig 67230 bp, 60 predicted proteins | sample SoiMetdeltSBSDD5_FD_187599 | JGI IMG/M metagenome (GOLD analysis project Ga0209382, IMG submission 187599) | Bulk soil microbial communities from a Populus tree surrounding site in Tennessee, USA - Soil MetaG P. deltoides SBSDD5 (SPAdes) (version 2) | ecosystem: Environmental > Terrestrial >...
CGAGTCGCTGATCACCAAGGCCAAGCGCGGTGACCTGTCCGCGCGCCGGCACGTGATGCGGACGATCCGGGACAAGACCGTCGTGCACGTGCTCTTCACCGAGATCGGCGAACGGTTCGCGGAGCGCCCGGGTGGCTACACCCGGATCACCAAGCTCGGCCCGCGCAAGGGCGACAACGCCCCGATGGTCGTGATCGAGCTGGTCGAGGCGATGGCGGACTCGAAGAAGAAGGCCAGGCCGGCCGTCAAGAAGGCGGACAAGGCGGCCGAGAAGCCCGCCAAGAAGGCTGAGGCCAGGGACGAGCCGAAGGCGGAGGAGACCGCGGAGGCGGAGACCGTCGCCGAGGGCGAGTTCGGCAAGGGCTCGGCCGCCCCGAACGAGGACGGCTCGGCGCCGGCCGGGTTCGACATCAAGGGCAACAAGGACTCGATGAAGTACCACACGCCCGACGGGCAGTGGTACGACCAGACCGAGGCCGAGGTCTGGTTCGACAGCGAGGAGTCCGCGCAGCAGGCGGGCTTCGAGAAGGCCGGCGGCTGACCCCCTCGCCTTCTAGAGTCGCAACCGCGACATCTGCCACAGACGCCCCCTCCGTCCGCGGAGGGGGCGCTTTGGCGTTCCGGAGCGCTCCGCCCGTACGGTGGGGCTGTGCGGTGGCGGATCGACGTGCGGTACGACGGGGGCGGTTTCCACGGCTGGGCGCGCCAGGACGGGCCGCGTACCGTCCAGGGGGTGCTGGAGGAGGCCCTCGGCACGGTCCTGCGGCTGCCGCTGCGACCGGCGGTGACCTGCGCCGGGCGGACCGACACCGGTGTGCATGCGCGCGGCCAGGTGGTGCACGTCGACCTGGACGTCGAGACGGCTGACACCGACCTGCTGCGGCGGCTGAACGGCGTACTGCCCGGCGATGTCGCGGTGACCGCGGTGGCCGCGGCGGCTCCCGGCTTCGACGCCCGCTTCTCCGCACTGTCCCGGCGGTACGTGTACCGGCTCTGCGACGACCCGCAAGCCTGGGACCCGCTGCGCCGCGGTGAGGTGCTCCGGGTCGGCCGCCGGCTCGACGTGGACCGGATGAACGAGGCCGCGGGCAAGTTGCTCGGCGAGCACGACTTCGCCGCCTTCTGCCGCAAGCGCGAGGGCGCCAGCACGGTCCGGGCACTGCTCGAGTTCGGCTGGAGCAGGACCGGCGACGGACTGGTCGAGGGCACCGTGGTCGCGGACGCGTTCTGCCACTCGATGGTGCGCGCCCTGGTCGGCTCGATGATCCCGGTCGGCGACGGCCGCCGCGAGGTGACCTGGCCGGCCGCCGTCCTGGCCGCCGGGGTCCGCGACTCCGCGGTCGCGGTGGTGCCGGCGCACGGGCTGACGCTGGAGGAGGTCCGGTACCCGCCGGACGACGAGCTGACCCGGCGGGCCGAGCAGTCCCGCCAGGTCCGGGGCGTGGTGCACGGTGGCTGAGCAGTACTTCTCCGCGCAACCGTCCTCGGACGAGGTACGACGGGTCGTACCGGCCCGGATCTGGAACCGCGACTACGAGTTCGTCACCGCGTCCGGGGTGTTCTCCCGCGACCGGCTGGACCTCGGTACGTCGGTGCTGCTGCGCGAGGTCGACCCGCCGCGGCTCGAAGAAGGGGCCGGGGGCACCTATCTCGACCTGGGTTGCGGCTACGGCCCGATCGGCTGCGCGCTCGCCGTCGAGTCGCCCGCAGCCGACGTGTGGGCGGTGGACGTGAACCAGCGGGCGCTGCAGCTGACCGCGGAGAACGCGTCCCGGCTGCAGGTCGCGGACCGGCTGCACCCAGCGCTGCCGGACGACGTACCCGGTGACGTCCGGTTCGACCAGATCTGGTCGAACCCCGCGATCCGGATCGGCAAGCCGGAGCTGCACCGGATGCTGCTGACCTGGTTGCCACGGCTCGCGCCCGGTGGGATCGCCTGGCTGGTGGTCGGCAAGAACCTCGGCGCCGACTCGTTGCAGCGCTGGCTGATCGAGCAGGGGTTCGGCTGCACCCGGCACGCCAGCGCGAAGGGCTTCCGGGTGCTGCGGGTCACGCCGGGCTGAGTCACCCGCGTCGGCGTCGCCAGCGCGTCTGCTGCTCGCCCGGTGGCGGGACCCGTTGCGGTTGCCCGGCAGGTTGCCGGCCTCCCTGCGGCAGGATCCAGCGGCGTTTCCGCTTCCGGCCCTCGCGGTACGGCGCCGGCTGGAACTCGCTGCGCTGCTGCTCGCGGCGGGCCTGCTGCTCGACGTCCGGCCGGGTCTGCTGCGCCTGCTGCCAGTGCCAGTCCCGGTAATGCTGCTCGATCCGGGTCACGGCCGCGTCCAGCGCACCGAGCGCACTGATCGTCGCCCGCCGGGAGCGGACGCGTTTCACGGCACCGACCAGGCTGCGGTCCTGCTGCATCGCCTGGACTGCCGCGAACGCCATCCGCATCGGCGCGACGAGCTGGTGCCGGACGGTCTGCCGGTGCTCCTCCGGCATCAGGCCGGCGAACCGGTTGTCGATGACGAGGTCCGCGGCGGCGTTCCAGCGCTGCGACCGGTCGGTCCGGACCAGCTGCCTGGCCACCTGGTCGCTGGACAGCTGGCCGCTGCGCCGGGCCAGGCCGTCCACCAGCTCGCGGGCCGCGCCGGAGTAGCCCGGGTACGCATCGGTCCCGCGATGGTTGAGTACGCCCGGGGCGGTCCGGTCCAGACCGACGTCGTAGATCACGCTGTCGACGTTCTCGTGTGCCCAGTTCTCGATCAGGCCTTCCTCGAGAGTGCGCCCGGCCACGTCGTGCGCCGGATGCGAGCCGCGCACAGCCTCGTCGCCGGGCCGCGAGCACAGGTGCGCCGCCTCGTGCACGACGGTGACCACCGCGTCCCGGGCGCGGAACTCCTCGTCCGGGCTGAGCGGGCGGCCGGCCGTGTAGGCGATCCGTACCGGGTCGAGGACCTTCGCGAGGTTGAGCGTCATGCTGCCGTCGGGGTGCGCGGCGCCGAGGAAGTTCTGGTTCTCCTCCTCGTACACCGTGCCGTTCCAGCGGGTCGGCGAGCCGGTACGGCGTTCGACGGACCGGATCACCCGCGCCACCCATTGGTACTCGGGCGAGCGCGGGTCGAGCGCCGCGCCCTTCCGGCTGGTCATCCGGTCAGGCCTCCGCGCGCTGCTCTTCGATCCGTAGCTCCTCGATCAACCGGGCCAGGGCGCTGTTCATCCGCAGGATCGTGCCGGACTCCGGCGCCGGCGCCTGGTCGGCCAGCCCGGCCACGGTGGCGGCGGTTCGTTCCGCCTGCTCGATCCGCTCGGCAGGCGAACCGGTCGCGCCCAGCGCCTCGGCGACCAGCGCGGACGCCTCGTCGTACTGCGGACTGGTGCCGGTCTGCGGGCCGGCGATCAGGTCGGGCAGCCGCCGTACCCGGGCGAGCGCGCGCTCCCGCCAGACCTCGTCGGCGATCTGCTCGGCGAGCTCGGTGAGCCGGGCTGTCTCCGTGGCGAGGGCGGGGTCGTCGGGGTCGCTGAGCTTGTGCGCCAGCTCGCGGACCTCGGCATCCACGGTGTCGTAGTCCATGGCCGACCAGGCTACGGTGCAACGAACCCGGCCGGACAGGCGTCCTCTGGGTGTGGAGGCAGTCGCGGCCATGCAGACGGCGGTGGAGAACGGGACTGAGACCGCGGACGTCGACTTCGAGACCTGGGTCGCCGCCCGCGGTGATGCCCTGCTCCGGTTCGCCTACGTGCTCACCGGTGACGCGGTGCTCGGCGAGGACGCCGTCCAGGACGCGCTGACGACGGCCTGCGCGAAGTGGTCGCGGATCCGCCGCGCCGACGACCCGGACGCGTACGTACGGCGGATGATCGTGAACGCGCACGTGTCCTGGTGGCGCCGGTTCCGGCGCCGCGAGGCGCCGGTCGCCGAACCGGACCTCGGCGCGCCGGTGTCACCGGACGGCGCCGGGGAACGGGCTGAGGCGGACGCGGTCTGGGCGCTGTGCGCGACGCTGCCGACCCAGCAGCGCGCGGCGGTGGTGCTGCGGTACTACGAAGGGCTCTCGTACGCCGAGATCGGCGAGGTGCTCGGCTGTGCGGAGGCCACCGCGCGGTCCAGGGTGTACCGCGCACTCGGGACGTTGAAGACCGCCCTGACGAACGGAGGTGACGACGATGACTGATGAGCATGACGAGCTGGGCGACCTGGTCGCGACCGCGCTGCGCCGGCACGCGGGCGACGCACCCCGCGCCGTGGATCTGGCGGGTACCGCCCGCCGGCGCGTGCATCGACGGCGGAAGCGGGTGATGGGCGCGGCCGCGGCGGCGGTCGCCGTCGTCGCCATCGGGTCGGCGATCGCCACCAACGGCCTGCCATCGATGGAGACGGCGGAGCCGAACACTGCTGCTGGTGCGGACGGCGCCGCGAAGGACAACGCCGTGCCGGACGCGCGAATGGAGTCTGGATCGGCCGGCGGCGGCTGGCGCTGGGAGTCGTTCGGCGGGATCGAGGTCTCGGTACCGGCGACCTGGTCGTACGGCGTGACGAACCGCCCGTGGTGCGTCGCCGTCCCGGCCGGGAAGCAGGGCCAGCCGGACGGCGAGGTCGGCCGTCCCGGCCCGATCGGGTACGTCAAGTGCCCGGCCCCCATCCCGGCGGCAGCTCTCGGTCAGCACGTCTGGCTCAGCCAGGCCGGCGACTATGCGGCGACGACCGCGCGTCAGACCCTCGGCGGTGGATGGACCAACGTGGTGCGCGTGCTCGGCGGCGTACGGATCGAGGTGCAGACGAGGGATGCGGTGCTGCGTGACCGCATCCTCGGCTCGATCCGGCAGGTGTCGACCGACGCGAACGGCTGCCCGGTCCGGCACCCGGCCAGCGCGGACCGGCCCGTCCGGCCCGCCCAGGGCCTGGCCTGGGACACCCGGGTGACCGGCCTCTCGGCCTGTCAGTACCGCATCGACCGCACGGGTGCGGGCCTGCCGGCGCTGGTCGGGTCCCAGCGGTACGCCGCGGCTGCCGCGACCGCGATCCTGGACCGGATCCGGCACGCGCCCGCGGACGCCGGCCAGGGCGACCCGCGGGCGGCCTCCGGCGGATCGCCGCTCGGTGACGAGGTGGTCGTGCTGCGCTGGACCACTGCGGACGGTGTCCGGGAGGTCTACCTGCGCTACAGCGGCTCGGAGCGCAACGGGTTCGACAACGGCACCGAGGTACGACGTGTCACCCGCGACGCGGTGACCTTCATGACCGGACCGCTGACGGTAAGGAGCGCTCAGACCCAGCTCGGCACGCTCTTCCCGCTGCCCCGCTGAACGCCGGGCATGCCCGGATAACGGGTCGCGCCTGTGGACAACCGGCGTACAGACTGGAGCTCATGGGTCACGTGGACGTCGCAGGCATCGGATTCCAGCTCCCGGACGGTCGGGTGCTGCTGGACGACGTCACGTTCCGGGTCGGCGACGGCGCCAAGGTGGCGCTGGTCGGCGCGAACGGGTCCGGCAAGACCACGCTGGTGCGGATCATCGCCGACGACCTGAAGGCGCACAGCGGCAGCATCAGCCGTTCCGGCGGGCTGGGCGTGATGCGCCAGTTCGTCGGCTCGGTCCGGGACGAGAGCACGGTGCGGGACCTGCTGCTAAGCGTCGCGCCACCCGCCGTACGCGAGGCCGCGGCGAAGCTGGAGGCGGCTGAGCTGGCGATGATGGACGCCGACGACGAGCCGACCCAGCTGAAGTACGCGCAGGCGGTGGCCGACTGGGGTGAGGCCGGCGGGTACGAGGCCGAGGTGCTGTGGGACGTGTGTACGACGGCCGCGCTCGGCATCTCCTCCGACCGCTGCCAGTGGCGGCAGGTCCGGACCCTGTCCGGGGGTGAGCAGAAGCGGCTGGTGCTGGAGGCGCTGCTGCGCGGGCCGGACCAGGTGCTGCTGCTGGACGAGCCGGACAACTACCTCGACGTGCCGGGCAAGCGCTGGCTGGAGGAACAGCTGAACGCGACCCAGAAGACCGTGCTCTACATCAGCCACGACCGCCAGCTGCTGGCGAACACCGCGACCCGGATCGTCACCGTCGAGCTGGGTGCCGCGGGCAACACCGTGTGGACGCACGGCGGCGGTTTCGCGCCATACCACGAGGCGCGCACGCACCGGTTCGAGCGGTTCGAGGAGCTGCGCAAGCGCTGGGACGAGGAACACGCCAAGCTGCGCGCGCAGATGCTGATGTACAAGCAGAAGGCGGCGTACAACTCCGACATGGCGTCGCGCTACCGGGCGGCGCAGACCCGGCTGCGCAAGTTCGAGGAGGCCGGTCCGCCGCAGGCGATCCCGCGCGAGCAGAACGTGAACATGCGGCTCACCGGCGGCCGCACCGGCAAGCGTGCGGTGATCTGCGAGAACCTCGAGCTGACCGGACTGATGAAGCCGTTCGACCTCGAGGTCTGGTACCGCGAGCGCGTCGCCGTGCTCGGCTCGAACGGCTCCGGCAAGTCGCACTTCCTGCGGCTGCTCGCGGTCGGCGGCAGCGACCCCGATGTCGAGCACCAGCCGGTCGGAGAGGTCGAGATCGCCGCGGTGAACCACACCGGCAAGGCCAGGCTCGGCGCCCGGGTCCGGCCCGGCTGGTTCGCGCAGACCCACGAGCACCCGGAGCTGAGCGGGCGCACGCTGCTGGAGATCCTTCACCGCGGCGACCAGCACCGCGACGGGATGGGTCGCGAGCAGGCGTCGCGGAAGCTGGACCGCTACGAGCTCGCGTACGCCGCGGAGCAGACCTTCGACAGCCTGTCCGGCGGCCAGCAGGCGCGGTTCCAGATCCTGCTGCTGGAGCTGTCCGGTGCGACCCTGCTGCTGCTCGACGAGCCGACCGACAACCTGGACGTCGAGTCGGCCGAGGCGCTGGAGGAGGGGCTGGACGCGTTCGACGGCACCGTGCTCGCGGTCACCCATGACCGCTGGTTCGCCCGCGGGTTCGACCGGTTCCTGGTGTTCGGCGCGGACGGCTCGGTCTATGAGTCCGACGAGCCGGTCTGGGACGAGGGCCGGGTGCAGCGCGCCCGCTGAGCCTGCTCCGCGGTGTCGCTGGGCAGGACACGGATCACGCGCTCACACGGCCGACAACTATCGGTGTCGTGTCGTGAGCCCGTCGAAGACGACCCCGAGAGCCTTGTCGCGGACCGCCGCCTCGCTGAGCGCGGAGCGCGTCGCACGAGAGATGCCGATCATCAGACCGAACACCTCCGGCGCCGCAACGTCTCGTCGTACCGCTCCGGCGGCCTGCGCACGCTCCAGCAGTACGCCGAACGCCTCGCGCAGCTCGCTGCCGGCCTCGGCGGCGCCGGTCGGGTCGGTGAGCGACTCGGCGATCGCCAGCTTGCTCGGCGCACCCGCGACCACCTCCCGGAAGAACGTGTCGAACGCCTCGCCGGGATCGGTCGCCGCGGCGAGCTCGCGGGCGCGGTCGCGCAGCTGCTCCAGCCGGGTGGTGAAGACGGCGTTGAGCAGGTCCTGCTTGGTCGGGAAGTGCCGGAACACCGTGCCGATCCCGACCCCGGCACGCCGCGCCACCTCCTCGGTGGAAGCCGCCGGTCCCTCGGTGCCGAACACCTCGGTGCCGGCGCGCAGGATCCGTGCGCGGTTGTCCCGCGCGTCGGCCCGCAACGGTCGCGTCGTCATCACCGGAATCCTCGCAGGTGTCAGCGATCGGTTGTAACCGGAGTCGATGCTCCGTATATTCGGAGTCGCTACTCCGGTTAAATCCGTGCAGTACTAAGTTGCAGTACTAAGGAGAGAGAGTATGGCTGCAGTACCTGGGCCGCGGGAGGTGTTCCTGCGTGTGGTGAACGGGGTCGCGGAGCGGCGGTACGCCGAGCTACACGAGCTGTACGCCGAGACGACCGACGTCCGGCACCCGATGTCGCCGTACGGCGACAACCCGCTGCTGTCTCGTGACGACGTGCGCAAGCACTTCGGTGCCGCCGGGGCCCGGGTAGCCACCGTACGGTTCCGGCCGGAGAACATCGTCGTGCACGAGACCGCCGACCCCGAGGTGATCGTCGCGGAGTTCGAGTACCGCGGCACCGGGGTCGAGTCAGGTGAACCGTTCGCCGCCGCGTGCGTGTTCGTGGTCCGGGTCCGCGACGGCGAGATCGTCGAGTCCCGCGACTACATCGACCACCTGGCGATGGCGAAGGCCCGTGGCGAGCTCGAGCCGCTGATCGAGGCGCTCCGGCCCGCCTGAGCTCGGCCGGCCTGGGGCGGAACCGCCGCACCTGCGGATGGCGTCGTACGCGCAGATCCAGTACCACCAGCAACGGCCCCGGTCCGCGGCAACTCTGCCGGACCGGGGCCGTTCCCAATCTGCGGTGACTAGCGGTCGCCCATCGGGACGTAGTCGGTGCCGCGGGAGCCGGTGTAGATCTGCTTCGGCCGGGCGATCTTCTGCTCGGAGTCGCCGAGCATCTCCAGCCACTGCGCCAGCCAGCCCGAGGTCCGCGGGATCGCGAACAGCACGGTGAACATCTCCGGCGGGAACTCCAGCGCCTCGTAGATCAGGCCGGAGTAGAAGTCCACGTTCGGGTAGAGCTTGCGGGAGACGAAGTACTCGTCCTCGAGCGCGATCTTCTCCAGCTCGACCGCGATCTTCAGCAGCGGGTTGACGCCGGTCACCTCGAAGACGTCCTCGGTGGCCTTCTTGATGATCGTGGCCCGCGGGTCGTAGTTCTTGTAGACCCGGTGGCCGAAGCCCATCAGCCGTTCCTCGCCGGCCTTCACGCCCTCGATGAACGAGGGGATGTTGTCCTGGGTGCCGATCCGGCGCAGCATCTTCAGGACCGCCTCGTTGGCGCCGCCGTGCAGCGGGCCGTAGAGGGCGCCGATGCCGCCGGCAACGGCCGTGTACGGGTCCACCTGGGACGACCCGATCGAGCGGACCGCGTTGGTCGAGCAGTTCTGCTCGTGGTCGGCGTGCAGGATGAACAGGATCTCCAGTGCGCGGACCAGCCGGTCGTCCGCGGCGTACTTCGGCTCGCTCATCTTGAACAGCATGGACAGGAAGTTCGCCGCGTAGCTGAGCTCGTTGTCCGGGTACACGTACGGCTTGCCCTGCGCGTGCCGGAACGCGAACGCGCCGAGCGTAGGCATCTTGGCGATCAGCCGGCAGATCTGCAGCCGCCGGGACTCCTCGTCGAAGATGTCGCGCGACTCCGGGTAGAAGGTGGACAGCGCGCCGACCGAGGCCAGCAGCATGCCCATCGGATGCGCGTCGTACCGGAAGCCCTGCATGAACGTCTTGAGGTTCTCGTGCACGAACGTGTGATACGTCACGTCATGCACCCACTGCTCGTACTCGGCCTTGTTCGGCAGCTGGCCGTGCACCAGCAGGTAGGCCACCTCGAGGTAGTTCGACTGCTCGGCGAGCTGCTCGATCGGGTATCCGCGGTACTCCAGGATCCCCTTGTCGCCGTCGATGAAGGTCACCGAGGAGCGGCAGGACGCAGTGTTCACGAAGCCGGGGTCGTACGACGCGATGCCGCCGTCACCGTCATCCGCACTGATCTGCTTGAGGTCCGCGGCACGGATGGTGCCGTCGGTGATGGCAAGGTCGTAATCCTTGCCGGTCCGGTTGTCCCGGACGGTGAGCGACTGTTCGGTCACCATGCTCATGTGGGCCCTCTTCGTAGCCGGCGTCAGCGGCCGGAGAGTGAGGGTTATCGTCGCCGGCGGGACGCGATGTGGACTGCGATCTTTCCCGCTACGCTAATCCGCAGCGCGTTCTAGTCCAAGCCGGGGCCCGCGCGCCGTTCGTGCTCACTTTGACCGGGGGCGTGCCGCGCCGGTATTCTGGGCGGTCGTTGTGCATTCCCGGTTGCGCACGCCTCTCAGGCACGCCGTCCCGGGCTCGCCAGCTTCCAGAATGTCAACCTCTTGAGAACGAAGGTCAACGACCGTGCGCACGTACAGCCCGAAGCCTGCTGACGTCACCCGTGAGTGGCACGTGATCGACGCAGAAGACGTCGTGCTCGGTAGGCTCGCCGTTCAGGCGGCCACGCTGCTGCGCGGCAAGCACAAGCCGACGTACGCGCCGCATGTCGACGGCGGTGACTTCGTGGTCATCGTGAACGCCTCCAAGCTCGCGCTGTCCGGCACCAAGCGAACCGACAAGCTCGTCTACCGGCACTCGGGTCACCCGGGCGGCCTGTCCGCCACCCCGGTCGGCGACATCCTGGACGCCGACCCGCGCAAGGTCGTCGAGAAGGCCGTCTGGGGGATGCTCCCGAAGAACCGTCTCGGCCGGAAGATGCTGAAGAAGCTCAAGGTGTACGCCGGTCCCGAGCACCCGCACACCGCCCAGCAGCCCAAGTCGTTCGAGATCACCCAGATCTCCCAGTAAGCCCGATAGAGGACATCAGACGCCGTGACCGAGAACATCACCGAGCAGGCCAGCGACGCCGTCGACACCGAGGTGCCGATCGACTCCGAGGGACCGGTTGCCTACAGCACCGAGAGCTCGCCGACCCCGGAGCAGAAGGAGGCCGCCCGGGTCGCGGTGATCAACCCCGCGGGCGCCACCGGCCGTCGCAAGGAGGCCGTCGCGCGTGTCCGGCTGGTCCCCGGCACCGGCAACTGGACCATCAACGGGAAGGCGCTGGACGTCTACTTCCCGAACAAGGTGCACCAGCAGATCGTGAACGAGCCGTTCGTGACCACCGGGCTCGAGGGCTCGTACGACGTGATCGCGCGGATCAACGGCGGCGGCATCACCGGCCAGGCCGGCGCGCTGCAGCTCGGCGTGGCCCGTGCGCTCAACGCCGCTGACGTCGACGTGAACCGTCCGACGCTGAAGAAGGCCGGTCTGCTCACCCGCGATGCGCGGATCAAGGAGCGGAAGAAGGCCGGTCTGAAGAAGGCCCGCAAGGCTCCGCAGTACTCCAAGCGCTGATCGGGCGCCGCGGATGCCGCGCTTGTTCGGCACGGACGGCGTTCGTGGTCTGGCGAACGGGGAGCTGACCGCGGAGCTGGCACTCGACCTGTCGGTCGCGGCAGCACATGTTCTCGGCGAGGCCGGTGCCTTCGAGGGGCACCGGCCGCGCGCTGTCGTGGGCCGGGACCCGCGGGCCAGTGGCGAGTTCCTGGAAGCGGCGGTGGTGGCCGGGCTGGCCAGCGCCGGCGTCGACGTCACCCGGCTCGGTGTGCTGCCGACCCCGGCGGTCGCTCATCTGACCGCCGCCACCGGCGCCGATCTGGGCGTGATGCTGTCCGCCAGCCACAACCCGATGCCCGACAACGGGATCAAGTTCTTCGCCCGCGGAGGCGTCAAGCTCGACGACGCGATCGAGGACGCGATCGAGTCCCGGATGGGCGAGGGCTGGCAGCGCCCCACCGGGCACGGCGTCGGCCGGATCACGGAGGACGGTCGGGGGGACATCACTGGCTTCGAGACCTACGTCAGCCACCTGGTCAGGTCCGCACCGAACCGGTTCGACGGGCTGACCGTCGTGGTCGACTGCGCGAACGGCGCCGCCTCGAATACCGCGCCAGAGGCGCTGCGCCGGCTCGGCGCCACCGTGATCACGCACGCGGCCGAACCGGACGGGCTGAACATCAATGACGAATGCGGCTCCACCCACATGGACGGCCTGCAGCGCGCGGTGATAGGGCATGGCGCGGATGTCGGCATCGCGCTGGACGGCGACGCGGACCGCTGCCTGGCGGTCGACGCCGGCGGTGAGCTGGTGGACGGCGACCAGATCCTGGCCATCCTGGCGCTGGCGATGCGAGACGCCGACCGGCTGGTCCGTGACACCGTGGTAGCGACCGTGATGAGCAACCTCGGCTTCGTCCAGGCGATGGTCCGGGAGCGGATCGCGGTCGAGCAGACCAAGGTCGGCGACCGGTACGTGCTGGAGGCGATGAAGGCCGGCGGCTACACGCTCGGTGGTGAGCAGTCCGGGCACGTGGTGCTCTCCGACCACGCCACCACCGGCGACGGCACACTGACCGCGCTGATGCTGCTGGCCCGGCTGGCCCAGACCGGCAAGGCGCTGGCCGACCTGGCCGGGGTGATGACGCGGCTGCCGCAGGTGCTGGTCAACGTGAAGAACGTGGACAAGTCCCGGGCCGACTCCGACCCTGCCGTGCAGGCGGCGGTGTCCGCCGCGACGAGCACGCTCGGCGACAGCGGCCGGGTACTGCTGCGGCCGTCCGGCACCGAGCCGCTCGTCCGAGTGATGGTCGAGGCCGAGTCCGGCGAGGCCGCGCAGGACATCGCCGATGAGCTCGCCGCCGTCGTCGCGGAGTCCCTCGCACTGTAATCCGGACGACTATCCGGACGACTATCCGGACGACTATCCGGACGATCCGGGCCGTCGCACGCTGCGACGCGCCGCATGCGTTGCGAGACATGGGTATAGGACGGACGATGCGGAGGACATGTTTGGCCTTGACCGCGCCCGAGATTCGTAGGTAACTTTCCCGAGCGGGGGCAAGTATCGTAATTCTCTTCCCGAAGGGACGGTCATGTCCGCCATCCGCCGCTTCGCACTCGCAGCGCTCGCGACGACGACCGCCCTGGCCGCGGCCACCGTCGTGCCGAGCGCAGCCACCAGCGCTCCGCCGCCCGACACCCCCGCCGCCGAAAGTCCGGGCAGCCGCGTCGCGACGGCCATGCAGGGCATGTCGCTGGAGGAGAAGGTCGGGCAGATGTTCGTCCTCTTCGCGTACGGCCCGAAGGCCGACGCGCCGGATGCGCGCAACACCGCGCTGTACGGCGTGGCCACGCCCGCCGAGGTGGTCCGGAAGTACAACCCGGGCGGCTGGATCTACTTCTCCGCCCGCGGCAACGTGACCGACCCGGTCCAGCTCGCGACGTACTCGAACGACCTGCAGCGGGCCGCGATCGGCACCGGGGTGCACGTGCCGCTGCTGATCGCCACCGATCAGGAGCAGGGTGTGGTGGTCCGGGTCGGGCCGCCGGCCACCCAGTTCGGCGGCAACATGGCCCAGGGCGCCTCTCGCAGCGTGGAGGACGCGCGCACCGTCGGGGCCGTCACCGGGCGTGAGCTGCGGGCGATGGGCATCCACCAGGACTACGCCCCGGTGGCGGACGTGAACGTGAACCCGCTGAACCCGGTGATCGGCGTCCGGTCGTTCTCCAGTGACCCGAAGCTGGCGTCCGACCTGACCGCGGCCATGACGCTCGGCATCGAGAAGGACGCCGACGCGATCGCCACCGCGAAGCACTTCCCGGGACACGGTGACACCAAGGACGACAGCCACTTCGCGATCCCGACCATCAACCACACCAAGGAGCAGTGGGACGCGATCGACGCGCCACCGTTCAAGGCCGCCATCGCGGCCGGCATCGACACGATCATGACCGCGCACATCGTGGTCCCGGCGCTCGACCCGTCGGAGGACCCGGCGACGCTGAGCAAGCCGATCCTGACCGGTGTGCTGCGCGAGCAGCTCGGGTTCAAGGGCGTTGTGGTCACCGACGCGCTCGAGATGGCCGGCGTCCGGGCGAAGTACGGCGACGCCGAGGCGGTCGTGCGGGCGATCGAGGCCGGCGCCGACCAGGTCCTGCTGCCGCCGGCGCCGGACCTTCAGTTCAACGCCGTGCTCGACGCGGTCCGGTCGGGCCGGATCAGCGAGCAGCGGATCAACGAGAGCGTGGCCCGGCTGCTGCTGCTCAAGGTCACCCGTGGCGTGATCACCAAGCCGTTCGTGGACACCAGCAAGGTGATGAGCATCGTCGGTACGCCGGCCAGTCTGGCCACCGCCCAGAGGATCACCGACAAGACCACCACGCTGGTCAAGAACGACGCCGACATACTGCCGCTGAGCAAGGACCCGCGCTCGGTCCTGGTGACCGGCTGGGGCGTCACCACCACCCAGACGCTCGCAGGACGGCTGGCCGCCCGCGGCGCGACGACCACGGTCCGGGAGACCGGTGCCGCACCGACCGACGCGGCGATCGCCGACGCGGTCGCGAAGTCGCAAGCCAACGACCTGACCGTGGTGCTGACCATGAAGGCCTGGGACACCACGGTGACCGACAAGCTGGCCAAGCAGCAGAAGCTGGTCAAGGACCTGCTCGCCACCGGCAAACCGGTTGTCGTGGTCGCGGTGCGGGACCCGTATGACATCGCCTACTTCGATGCCGCCCCCACGTACCTCGCGACGTACTCCTTCACCGGTGTCGCGATCGAGTCACTGGCGAAGGTGCTGTACGGCGAGACCAGCCCGCAGGGCAAGCTGCCCGTGGACATCCCGGTGGCGGGCGACCCGAGCACGGCGCTGTACCCGTTCGGGCATGGACTGACCTGGTGACTGGCATGGTGAGGAAGCTCGCGGCCGTCCTGGCAGCACTGCTGTTGCTCGCCGTCGCCGCACCGGTTGCCAAAGGCAACGAGTCGCCCGACGTCCGGTTGCGCGTCGCGACGTACAACATCCATGCGGGCGCCGGGCATGACAACGTGTTCGACCTGGATCGCACCACCCGCACCCTGCGGTCGTTCGACGCGGATGTGATCGGCCTGCAGGAGGTCGACGTGCACTGGAGCGCGCGCAGCGAGTGGCGGGACCTGGTCACCGAGCTGGCGCAGCGGCTCGGGATGCGGGCGGCGTTCGCGCCGATCTACGACTTCGACCCGCTCAACCCGGGTGAGCCGCGCCGGCAGTACGGCCTCGCGCTGCTGTCGCGGTACCCGATCCTGTCGGTGCAGAACCATGACCTGACCCGGCTGTCGACCCAGGACCCGAACCCGGTGCCGACACCGATGCCCGGCTTCCTCGAGGCCGTGGTCGAGGCAGAGGGTGCCTGGACGCACGTGTACGTCACCCACCTGGACTACCGGGCCGACCCGGAGCTGCGGCGGATCGAGGTGGACGAGACGCTCGACATCCTCGCCGCCGACCGTCCGGGCGCGAACCAGATCCTGATGGGCGACTTCAACGCGCCGCCGGACGCCCCCGAGCTGGCCCGGCTGTGGCCCGTGGTGACCGATGCCTGGGCCGCCGCGCCGGACACCTCCGGACAGCCGCTGACCTACCCGACCGTCAACCCGACCAAGCGGATCGACTACGTCACCGTCTCGCGTGGCGTCGAGGTGCTCCGCGCGCACGTCCCGGACGACCCGACCCTGCTCGCCGCCAGCGACCACCGGCCCGTGGTGGCCGACCTGTCGCTGAACCGTGGATGGAGGAACATCCCATGACCGTTCGCCGCAGAAACTTCCTCGCCGGAGCGGGCGCACTGTCCGCCGCCCCGCTGCTGGGGGCGACCACCCCGGCGCACGCCGATGTACGCCCGCCGCAGCGCCCGGTGAGCACCGGCGCACAGGTGCTGGCCGACAGCGGCTGGGCCGCGCTGGCCGGGCAGAAGGTCGGCGTCGTCTCGAACCCGACCGGCATCCTGGACGACCGGACCCACATCGTCGACACCATGCACGCCTCCGGCGCGGTCGACGTGGTCGCCGTGTTCGGGCCCGAGCACGGGTTCCGCGGCACCGCCCAGGCCGGCGACTCCGAGGGCAACCACATCGACCCGCGGACCGGGATCATGGTGTACGACGCGTTCGGCGCGGAGGCCCCGAAGCTGGAGGGGTTCTACCGCCAGTCCGGTGTGGAGACCGTGGTCTTCGACATCCAGGACGTGGGCGCGCGGTTCTACACCTACATCTGGACGATGTACCGCGCGATGCACGCCGCGGCGATGACCGGCGCCCGGTTCGTCGTACTGGACCGGCCGAACCCGATCGGCGGCTACGCCCGCGGGCCGATGATGCAGCCCGGCTTCACCTCCGGCGTCGGCAAGGAGGAGATCCTGCTGCAGCACGGCATGACGGTCGGCGAGCTGGCGCTGATGTTCAACGCGGAGTACCTGCCGGCCGACACCGGCGGTCCGCGGGTCACCGACCTGGAGATCGTCCGGACCGAGGGCTGGCGGCGCGATGTGACCGCACACGGGACGACCGTGCCCTGGGTGTTGCCGAGCCCGAACATGCCCACGCCGGACACCGCCGTGGTGTATCCCGGCATGGGGTTGTTCGAGGCCACCAACATGTCCGAGGGACGGGGTACGACCAGGCCGTTCGAGCTGATCGGCGCGCCGTACATCGACTACCACTGGGCCGAGGCGCTGGCCACCAAGGACATCCCGGGGCTCGAGTTCCGGGAGGCCTACTTCACGCCGACGTTCAGCAAGAACGCGAACAAGCTGTGTGGCGGCGTGCAGGTGCACGTCACCGACCCGTCGCGGGCGGAGGCGCTCGTCGCGTCGGCCCACATGCTGGTCGAGGCGCGGCGGCTGTACAGCAGCGACCCCGACCCCGCGATGCGTTTCGACTGGCGCGGTGACGGCGGCCGCTGGATCGACCTGCTGAGCGGCTCGGACCGGTACCAGTCGATGCTGGAGGCGGGTGCGAGCGCCGAGGAGATCGTCGGTGCCTGGGCCGGCGAGACGGCGGCCTGGAACGCACGCCGCGAGCCGTACCTGCTCTACGAGGGGCCGAGCCGATGAGGCGGGTGGGTGCGGTCGCCGCAGCCGCTACCCTGGCGATGACGATGTCCACGACCCAAGCCGTTGCCGATGGCAACAACGGTGGCCGGTACGACCAGCCGTACCACGGGTTCGCGCCCGGGTCGACCGAGCTGCGCTGGTCGACGCCGCAGCAGGCTGGGCTGGACCCGGCGCCGATCGACGCGGCGCTGACCGCGGTGGACGACTGGACCCGCCCGAACGGCACCGCGAAGCCGCTGTTCGCCGGCGCGGTCACGCTGCTCGCGCACAACGGCAAGATCGTCACCCGGACCGCCACCGGCAAGGCGCTCAAGTACGCCGACGGTGCCGGCACCGAGCTGCCCGCGGACCAGCAGGTCGCGATGCGTACCGACACGATCTTCGACATGGCCTCGGTGTCGAAGTTGTTCACCTCGATCGTGGTGATGCAGCAGGTCGAGGCCGGACGAGTCGATCTGGACGCGCCGGTCGCGACCTACGTGCCGGAGTTCGGGCAGAACGGCAAGGAGTCGATCACGGTCCGGCAGGCGCTCACGCACACCACCGGGCTGCCGGCCTGGCTGCCGCTGTGGAGCGCGCAGCCCGACCCACCGTCGCGGCTGCAGATGGCGCTCACCGCCGCGCTGCGCAACCCGCCGGGCAGCACCTACCTGTACAGCGACCTGAACCTGATCGCGCTCGGCGAGGTCGTGCACCGGGTCAGCGGCAAGCCGCTGGACGAGCTGGTCGCGGACGGCATCGCGGTCCCGCTTGCGATGCCGGACACGGGCTACAACCCGGACCCGGCCAAGCTGGACCGGATCGCCGCCACGGAGTACCAGGTCAGCCCGCCGCGCGGCATGGTGCGCGGCTCGGTGCACGACGAGAACGCCTGGTCACTGGACGGCGTCGCCGGCCACGCCGGGGTGTTCTCCACCGCCGACGACCTGGCCAAGCTGGCCCAGGCGCTGCTGAACGGCGGGACCTACGAGGGACAGCGGATCCTGTCCGAGGACTCGGTCGAGCTGATGATCACCAACTTCAACCAGGCATTCCCGGGCAACGACCACGGGCTCGGCTTCGAGCTGAACCAGCGCTGGTACATGTCGGGGCTGTCGGGGCCGCGGACCGCCGGGCACACCGGTTACACCGGGACGTCGATGGTGATCGACTTCGACTCGCGGTCGTTCGCGATCCTGCTCACCAACCGGGTGCACCCGAGCCGCAACTGGGGCAGCAACAACCCGGCCCGCCGGGCCGTCGCGCAGGGCCTGGCCGAGTCGCTGGCGGTCGACCCGCGGCACGGCAAGGACGCCTGGTTCACCGGCACCAAGGACGCCACCACCTCCACGCTGACCACGACGCTCGCGGTGCCCGCCGAGGGCGCCCGGGTCGGCTTCGACCTGTTCGTGGACAGCGAGCAGACAGACTGGCTGTACCTGGAGACGTCGGCCGACGGAGGCACCACCTGGACCAAGGTGCCGTTCGACGTCCGGGACCGCGACGAGGTCACCCAGACCGACGGCGCGTTCACGACGTCCGGCGACCGGCGCTGGCTGCAGGCCTCGGCGGCGCTTCCGGCCGGTCCGCAACAGCTGCGCTGGCGGTACACGACGGACTCGCTGTACGTCGGTCGCGGGGTGTTCGTGGACGGCGTGAAGGTGATCGCCGGTGACCAGCTGCTGCTCGACGGTGAGCGAAACCCGAGTGCTTTCGTTGCCAATGGGTGGAGGCTTGCGAATCGGTGAGCGTCGGTAGCACCAAACCCACGCAGCACGCCGTAACGTGGCGATATGACAGCATCATCTGCGCCGTCCGCCGGGCCGGCTAGGGTCTCAGGGCCGACGGGTCCGCTGCTGGTCAGGGTCCGTGCCGTGCTGCCCGCGTTGGCCCCTGCTGAGCAGCGGGTGGCCAACGCGGTGCTGGCGGATCCGGCCGGGGTGGCGGCGATGACGATCTCCGAGCTGGCGGTCCTGGCCTCCACCTCGGAGACCACGGTGATCCGGTTCTGCAAGCAGATCGGGGTGCCGGGCTACCCGCAGCTGCGGCTGCAGCTGGCGGCGCAGTCGGCGCAGACCGCCGATCAGCCCGAGGTCGGCGGTGACATCGAACCGGGCGACTCGCTCGCCGACGTGGTCGCGAAGGTGGCCTACGCCGACGAACGGGCGGTGAAGGAGACCGCTCAACAGCTCGACCCGGATGCACTCGCGGCGGTGGTGGCGGCGGTGGCCGCGGCCCCTCGGGTCGACCTGTACGGGTATGGCGCGAGCGCCTTCGTCGCGATGGACCTGCAGCAGAAGCTGCACCGGATCCGGCGGGTGTCGTTCGCCTGGAGCGACGCGCACATCTCGCTGACCAGTGCGGCGCTGCTGGGTGCGGGTGATGTCGCGATCGGCATCTCGCACACCGGTACCACCTCCGAGGTGGTCGAGACGCTGCAGGAGGCGGCCAAGCACGGCGCGACCACCGTCGCGATCACCAACTACCCACGCTCGCCGGTCGCACAGACCGCCCAGCTGCTGCTCACGACGGCGGCCCGCGAGACGACGTACCGGTCCGGCGCGATGGCCAGCCGGATCGCCCAGCTGATGGTCGTGGACTGCCTGTTCATCGGTGTCGCCCAACAGGTGCTGCCCGATGCCCGCAAGGCGCTCGAGACGACGTACACCGCGGTGCGCGGTCACCACCTCAAGCCGAGCAGCGGTGAATGATCACCAGTTTTGACAGTGCATTTGGTAGGAAAGTAACCTTACTGGTGTGATCGCCCCACCGACTGAAGATCGCAACCCCAACACCCTGGCGATCGACTCGCTCGGCACCATCCAGATCCTGGAACTGGTGAACGCCGAGGACGCGAGGGTCGCGGGTGCGGTGGAAGCGGCCATCCCCGAGCTGGCCAAGGCCGTCGACGCCGCGGTCGACGCCGTGCAGTCCGGCGGCCGCGTGCACTACTTCGGCGCCGGTACGTCGGGCCGGCTCGCGGTGCTGGACGCCGCCGAGCTGTTACCGACCTTCCACGCACCGCCCGACCTGGTCGTCGCGCACCACGCCGGCGGCACCGAGGCGCTGCTGCGCGCGGTCGAGAACGTCGAGGACTCCGAGGAGACCGGCGCCGCCGACGCCGCGGCGGTGACCGAGCGGGACGTGGTGCTGGGCCTGGCCGCGTCCGGCCGGACGCCGTACGTCGCCGGTGCCCTGCGCGCCGCCCGCGAGGCCGGTGCGACCACCGTGCTGGTGACCGCGAACCCGGACGCGCCGCTGCGCGAGCTCGCCGACATCGTCGTCGCCGCCGACACCGGTGCCGAGGTGATCGCGGGCTCCACCCGGCTCAAGGCCGGCACCGCGCAGAAGCTGATCCTGAACAGCTTCTCGACCACGCTGATGATCAAGCTCGGCCGGACCTGGTCGAACCTGATGGTCGACATGGTCGCCACCAACAACAAGTTGCGCGGCCGGATGCTGCGGATCCTGTCCGAGGCCACCGGCGCGGGTGACGACGCCTGCGCGGCGGCCCTGGCGGCCGCCGGCGGCGAGCTCAAGCCCGCCCTCGTGCACCTGCTCAGCGGCGCCCCCATCGACGAGGCCCGCGCCGCACTGGAGCAGGCCGACGGCCGGGTGGCCGCCGCCCTCTCCACCCTCACAGCTTCCTGAGCCGGACCCAGCGGACCGTGTGGTCGGCGCCCTTACGCAGCACCAAGGTGGCCCGGGACCTGGTCGGCAGGATGTTCTCGCGCAGGTTCGGGCCGTTGATGGTGTCCCAGAGCGACTCGGCCCGGGCGATCGCCTCGTCCCGGCTCAGGTCCCCGTACCGGCGGAAGTACGACTCGGGGTTGCGGAACGCGGTCTGCCACAGCTTCAGGAAGCGCGCAACGTACCACGAGCGGATGTCGTCCGCAGCCGCGTCGACGTACACGGAGAAGTCGAAGAAGTCGCTCACCGCGAGCCCGCTGCGGCCGTCGCCGTGCCGGGGTGCGGGCTGCAGCACGTTCAGGCCCTCGAGCAGCAGGATGTCCGGCTGCTCGACGGTGGTGCGTGCGTCCGGCAGCCGGTCGTAGTGCAGGTGCGAGTACACCGGCGCCTCGACGGCGTCCATGCCGGACTTCACCTCGACCACGAACCGCAGCAGCGCCTTGCGGTCGTACGACTCCGGGAAGCCCTTGCGCTGCAGCAGCCCGCGGCGTTCCAGCTCAGCGTTCGGCCACAGGAACCCGTCGGTGGTGACCAGCGCGACCCGCGGGTGCTCCGGCCAGCGGGCGAGCAGCTCGCGCATCAGCCGGGCGGTGGTGGACTTGCCGACGGCAACGGACCCGCCGATCCCGATCACGAACGGGGTCCGGGTGGCCGGCTCGCCGAGGAAGCCCTCGGTGTCGGCGTGCAGCGCGCGGGCGTGCCGGACGTACAGCGACAGGATCCGGGACAGCGGCAGGTACACCTCGCGGACCTCGGTCATGTCGATCTCGTCGCCGAGGCCGCGGAGCCGCTCGACCTCCTCGGCGGTCAGTGGCGACTCCGTGGTCTCCGCGAGCCGCGCCCATGCCGCGCGGTCCAGCTCGGTGTACGGCGTCACCTCGCGAGGCTGCTGCAGCATGGCCCCAATTGTGCCCATCCCGGATGCCGTTAGTCTGACGGCCATGTGCGGCATCGTGGGTTACGTCGGTGAGAAGTCGGCGCTGGATGTGGTTCTGGAGGGCCTCCGCAGGCTGGAGTACCGCGGGTACGACTCCGCCGGTGTGGCTCTCATCACAGATGGGAGATTGACCACCGCGAAGAAGGCGGGCAAGATCGCGAACCTGGACAAGGAGCTCGCGGACCGCCCGCTGCCGCCGTCCACCACCGGTATCGGTCACACCCGGTGGGCGACCCACGGGCCGCCGAACGACCGCAACGCCCACCCGCATCGGAACGGCGACCGGAAGGTCGCGGTCGTCCACAACGGCATCATCGAGAACTTCGCCTCGCTGCGCGCCGACCTGGAGTCGCGCGGCAACGAGATGGCCTCCGACACCGACACCGAGGTGGTCGCGCACCTCCTGGGCGAGGCGATGCAGACCACGGGTGGCGATCTCGCCGAGGCGATGCGCCAGACGTGCGCGCGCCTGGAAGGGGCCTTCACCCTGGTCGCCGTCCACAGTGACGCCCCGGACGTGGTGGTCGGCGCCCGCCGCAACTCGCCGCTGGTGGTCGGGGTCGGCGAGGGTGAGAACTTCCTCGCCTCCGACGTCTCGGCGTTCATCACGCACACCCGGGACGCGATAGAGCTCGGCCAGGACCAGGTGGTCGAGCTGCGCCGTTCCGGAGTGACCGTCACGAACTTCGACGGCTCGCCGGCGGACGTGACGCCATACCACGTGGACTGGGACATCTCGGCCGCCGAGAAGGGCGGCTACGACTACTTCATGCTGAAGGAGATCGCCGAGCAGCCGAAGGCGATCAGCGACACCCTGCTCGGCCGGTTCACCCCGGAGGGCCGGCTGCACCTGGACGAGATGCGGCTGAGCGACGACGAGCTGCGCGAGGTCGACAAGATCATCATCATCGCCTGCGGCACGTCGTTCCACGTCGGCCTGATCGCCAAGTACGCGATCGAGCACTGGACCCGGATCCCGTGCGAGGTGGAGCTGGCCAGCGAGTTCCGGTACCGGGACCCGATCGTCGACCCGACCACGATGGTGATCGCGATCAGCCAGTCCGGCGAGACGATGGACACGCTGATGGCGCTGCGGCACGCCCGCGAGCAGCGCGCCAAGGTGCTGGCGATCTGCAACACCAACGGCTCCACGATCCCGCGCGAGTCCGACGCGGTGGTCTACACCTACGCCGGCCCGGAGATCGCGGTCGCGTCGACGAAGGCGTTCCTGACCCAGATCGTCGCGACGTACGTGATCGCGCTGTACCTCGCCCAGGTCCGGGGCACCAAGTTCGGCGACGAGATCAAGTCCGTGATCGACGACCTGGAGGAGATCCCAGCCGCGGTCGCCAAGGTGCTGGAGGCGGTCGAGCCGGTCCGGCAGCTGGCCCGCGACCTCAAGGAGGCGCAGTCGGTGCTGTTCATCGGCCGGCACGTCGGGTACCCGGTGGCGCTCGAGGGCGCGCTGAAGCTCAAGGAGCTCGCCTACATGCACGCCGAGGGTTTCGCCGCCGGTGAGCTCAAGCACGGCCCGATCGCGCTGATCGAGGACGACCTGCCGGTGTTCGTCGTGATCCCGCCCAAAGGCCGGGACGTGCTGCACGACAAGATGGTCAGTAACGTCCAGGAGATCCGCGCCCGCGGCGCCCGCACGATCGTGGTCACCGAGGACGGCGACACCGCGGTCGAGCCGTACGCCGACCACCTGATCCGGCTGCCCAAGGTGCCGACGCTGCTGCAGCCGCTGGTGGCGACGGTGCCCCTGCAGGTGTTCGCCTGCGAGATGGCCACCGCCAAGGGGTACGACGTCGACCAGCCGCGCAACCTGGCGAAGTCGGTCACGGTCGAATAGTGAGCCGCGCATGATCATGGGGGTCGGGATCGACGTCGTCGACATCGCACGCTTCATGGAGACGCTGGAGCGGACCCCCGGTCTGCGTGCCCGGCTGTTCACCGCCACCGAGTCGGCGAAGCCGCCGTCGTCGCTGGCGGCCCGCTTCGCGGCCAAGGAGGCGCTGGCGAAGGCGCTCGGTGCGCCGGCCGGGATGCTCTGGCTCGACGCCGAGGTGACCACCGACGACGACGGCCGCCCCTGGCTGGAGATCAGCGGGACGGTCGCCGAACGCGCCTCCCAGCTCGGTGTCCAGAGCATGCACCTGTCGCTCAGCCACGACGCCGGGATCGCCTCCGCGGTCGTGGTGCTGGAAGGCTGAGATGCGGCGCGCCCATAGCGTCGAGCAGGTCCGGGCCGCCGAGCACGACCTGATGGCCCGGCTGCCCGAGGGCACGCTGATGCAGCGTGCCGCCCGCGGCCTCGCCGTCGCGGTGGCCGACTTCCTCGGCTTCTCGTACGGCGCGCGGGTGGTGCTGCTGGTCGGCTCCGGGGACAACGGCGGCGACACGCTGTACGCCGGCGCGCTGCTGGCCCGGCGCGGCGCCCGGGTCAGCGCCGTACTGCTGTCGGAGCACCCACATCCGGCCGGTCTCGCGGCGCTGCAGACGGCCGGTGGCCGGGTCGGGGCAGCGGACACCATCGCCGGGGCGGACGTCGTGGTCGACGGGATCGTCGGCATCGGCGGCCGGCCGGGCCTCAAACCGGCGGCAGCGCACACGATCGACCTCGCCGCCCAGCACGGTGTGCCCGTGGTCGCGGTCGACGTACCGTCCGGCGTCGACGTAGACACCGGTGCCACGCCCGCGAGACACGTCCGGGCCGCGCTCACCGTCACCTTCGGCACCCACAAGGTGTGTCACCTGATCGACCCGGCCGCGTCAGCGTGCGGACCGGTGCTCCTGGTCGACATCGGTCTCGACCTACCGTCGCCTGTCGTGGAGGCGCTGCAGCCCGCGGATGTGGCAGCGCTCTACCCGGTGCCGCGACGCGAGTCGGACAAGTACTCCCGCGGCGTGACCGGTCTGCTCGTCGGCTCCTCGCAGTACCCGGGCGCCGCCGTCCTCGCCACCGCGGGCGCGCTCGGCGGACCGCTCGGGATGGTCCGGTACGCCGGTCCCGACCCGGTCGCGGACGCCGTCCGGGCCGCGCACCCGGAGGTGGTCGCGGGCAGCGGCCGGGTGCAGTCCTGGGTGATCGGTTCCGGCCTCGGCGACCACGTGGACGCGCACCTGATCGGGGAGATCTACAGCGGCGACGAGCCGGTGCTGATCGACGCGGACGGCCTGCGGTACCTGCCGCTGCGGTTCACCCTGCCGGTACTGCTCACCCCGCACGCCGGCGAGCTGAGCCGGCTGCTCGACGTACCGCGGGACGAGATCGAGGCCAACCGGCTGCGGCACGCCCGGGCCGCGGCCGAGCGGTACCACGCCACCGTGCTGCTCAAGGGCTCGACCACCGTCGTCGCCGCGCCGGACGGCCGGGTCCGGGTCAACACGAACGCCACGCCCTGGCTCGCGACGGCCGGCGCCGGCGACGTCCTCGCGGGCCTGTGCGGCGCTCTTCTCGCGGGCGGGCTGGACCCGCTGGACGCCGGCAGCGTCGCCGCGCATCTGCATGCGGCCGCCGCCCGGCTGGCGTCGGCGGGCGGCCCGGTCAGCGCGAGCGCTGTCGCCGCGCACCTGCCTGTCGCGACCGCGGCGCTGCTGGCCGAGCACGGGTTCCGTGGGTTGCCGTGACTGGTCAGGCGCCGGTGAGGCCGAGGGCCTGGCCGCTCGGGTGCTTCAGGGTGAGCCGGGTGGAGTCGATCTCGAAGCCGACGGTGCCGTCGAGGACCGCGAGTACGGCGCGCTCGACGTCGGCGAGGCCGTCCGGGCAGCCCTTCCGGGTCCTGCCGATCGGACCGAAGGTGATCGTGCCGCCGTCGACGGCCGCGGTGCCGGACAGCTGGTTGCAGCCGGTCGAACCGGTGACCCTGCCGTCGGCGAAGACCAGGTAGGCCTTGTCGCTGCCGGCCGTGTTCGAGGCGACGTCGCCCTTGACGACCGTGTCCAGAGTCCAGCGGGTGCCGGTCAGCGCGAGATCGGGTTGAGCGGTCTGCTTGTCCAGCAGCGTCACCGTGGTGGTCCCGGACTCGAGCGTGAGGGTGTCCTGCGCAAGGCGCCAGGTCGGTTTCGCGGCGAGCAGCTTCGCCAGCCACTCGTCCTGCTTGTGCCGGGCCGCGTCACAGCCCATCTCGGTCATCGACAGATCCTCGACGCCGAGCCGGCCGTCGCCGGTGTCGACCGGCCCCTGCATCGTGTTGCAGCCCGCGTTCGCGACCAGCCGGCCGTCGTCGGCGAACCACAGCGAGACCCGGCTGTCGCCGGCCAGCGGCTTGGCCCGGCCGTCCTCTGTGACCGCGGTGGACAGGAAGGTCCGCCCGCGCAGTGAGTCCGAGCCACCGGCGCCCGGCTCGCTGCCACATCCGGCCGCGAGCATGAGCCCCGCCAGCAGAACGACCTGTGCTCTCCGCATGCCCTGTCGACGCTCAGTGGGTGGTGATGGTTGTCACGCGCGATCACCCTAGGCCCGGTTAGGGTGCAGCGGTGGAATGTCCGGACCTGGTGATCTTCGACAACGACGGCGTGCTGGTGGACTCCGAGCGGCTGGCGAACGGGATCCTCGCCGCGCTGCTGACCGAGGCCGGCCTGCCGTACACGCTGGAGCAGGCGGTGCACGAGTTCATGGGCGGGTCGCTGGCCCGGGTGCGGACCGCCGCCGAGGACCGTCTGGGTACGCCGCTGCCCACGGACTTCGAGGACCGTTACCACCAGCGCTTGTTCGAGGGGTTCGCCGAGCTCGTCGCGATAGACGGGGTCGCGCAGGTGCTTGATGAGCTGGACGCGGCCGGGACGGCGTACTGCGTGGCCTCGTCGGGTGATCACGAGCGGATCCGTACGGCGCTGACCGCGGTCAGGTTGTACGAGCGGTTCCAGGGGCACGTGTTCAGCGCCCAGGACGTGGCGCACGGCAAGCCGGCTCCAGATCTGTTCCTGCACGCGGCGGCCGCAATGGGGGTGGAGCCGGCCGGGTGCCTGGTCGTGGAGGACAGTCCGCTGGGCGTCGAGGCGGCCCGGGCGGCGGGCATGCGGGTGGTCGGTTACGCGGGGATGACCCCTGCGGAACGGCTGGCCGGCGCTGACGTCGTGATCGACAAGATGGGGGCTTTGACCGGTCTGTTCGGCCACTCCTGAGAGACTTTGAACGCTATGTCAACGAGTCAGGAGACGCGCCGGCCGAGGGCTGAGGCGGTCGTCGACCTCGCCGCGATCCGGCACAACGTCCGGGCGCTGCGTGCGCACGTCGGCCCGGCCGAGGTGATGGTCGTGGTCAAGGCCGATGGGTACGGGCACGGCATCCTGCCGTCAGCGCGGGCGGCCCGGGCTGCCGGCGCGAGCTGGCTCGGCGTGGCCGTGGTCGAGGAGGCGCTGGCGCTGCGGGCGGCCGGTGACACCGGGCCGATCCTGTGCTGGCTGGCGGTACCGGGCGAGCGGCTCGCCGACGCGGTCGCGGCGGACATCGACCTGTCCGCGTCCGCGGTCTGGATGGTGGACGAGCTGGTCACCGCGGCCGGGATCGCCGGGCGGCCGGTGCGGGTGCACCTCAAGGTCGACACCGGTTTGAACCGTTCCGGCGCCACCGCGGCGGACTGGACGGACCTGGTCACCGCCGCCGCGAAGGCCCGGGCCGCGGGGCACCTGGAGATCATCGGCGTCTGGTCGCACCTGGCCTGCTCGGACGAGCCGGGGCATCCGGCGAACGCGGCCCAGGTCGCGGCGTTCGCCGACGCGCTCGAGGTCGCGGCCCGGCACGGGGTGCAACCGCCGCTGCGGCACCTGGCGAACTCCGGCGGCACGCTCGCGCTCCCGGATACCTGGTACGACCTGGTCCGCCCGGGCATCGCGTCGTACGGGCTGTCCCCGTTCGGGCCGGCCCGGCCGTCCGCCGAGCTCGGGCTGCGGCCCGCGATGACGCTGCGGGCCGGGCTCGCGGTGGTGAAGCGGGTCGGCGCCGGCGAGGGTGTCTCGTACGGGCACACCTATGTCACCTCGCAGCCGACCACGCTCGGACTGGTCCCGCTCGGGTACGGCGACGGCATCCCGCGGCACGCGTCCGGTCGCGGCCCGGTACTTGCCGCTGGCAAGCGTCGTACCATCGCCGGCCGGGTCTGCATGGACCAGTTCGTGCTCGACCTGGACGGCGACGACGCCGCCGCCGGTGACGACGTGGTGCTGTTCGGTCCGGGCGACGGCGGGGAGCCGACGGCGGACGACTGGGCGGTGGCCGCGGAGACGATCAACTACGAGATCGTCACCCGGATCGGTCCTCGGGTGCCGCGCTGCTACACCGGCGGTGACCCTCGCCATGACCCCCGCCATGACCCCCGCCCTGACACCGGCGAGGTGACCGGCTGATGGCACGGGCCGGACGGACCGCTGGCCTGCTCGGCGTCGCGGTCGGCGTGATCGCGGCCGGCGCCGCCGCGGGGGTCGCCGTCGAGCGGCAGCTGATCGGGCGGCGAGCCAGCCAGCGCGCGCAGCTGGAGGCGGAGCCGTTCGGGTCGGTCCGCGGTGAGCCGCACGTGTTCACCTCCGACGACGGCGTCGAGCTGTACGTCGAGACCGATGAGGGGCCGCCGGGGCCGACCGTGATCTTCGCGCACGGGTACGGGCTGAACCTCGACTGCTGGCACTTCCAGCGCAAGGGTCTGCGCGGCGCCGGGAAGCTGGTGTTCTATGACCAGCGGTCGCACGGCCGGTCCGGTCGGTCGCCGAAGGACGGCGTCACCATCGACCAGATCGGCCGGGATCTGTACGGGATCCTGAACGAGTTCGCGCCGAAGGGCCCGGTGGTGCTGATCGGGCACTCGATGGGCGGTATGGCGATCATGGCGCTGGCCGACCTGTACCCGGAGCTGTTCGGGACGCGGATCACCGGCGTCGGGCTGGTCTCGACGGCCGCCGGTGGCCTGGACGAGGCGTCGATCGTGCTGCCCGGGCTGCCGGGCCGGCTGATCCGCCGGTACGCGACCCCGACGCTGGCCGCGCTCGCCCGGGTGCCGACGCTGGTCGAAGGCAGCCGGCGGGCCGGAAGCGACATCAGCTACGTGCTGACCCGGATGTACTCGTTCGGGTCCGAGGTGCCGCCGTCGTACACCGAGTTCGTGAACGAGATGATCGCCGGGACGCCGATCTCGGTGATCTCGGACTTCTACCCGATCTTCGCGCTGCACGACAGGTACCACGCGTTGGAGGTGCTGCAGAAGGTGGAGTGCGTGGTGATCTGTGGTGATGATGACCACCTGACCCCGTTCCGGCACTCCGAGGAGATCGTCCGGCACGTGCCGGGTGCCGAGCTGGTGCACGTCGAGCAGTGCGGGCACATCGGCTTCCTGGAGCACCACGAGGAGTTCACCTCGGCGCTGCGGGCGATGGTCGAGCGAGCCGGCAGGTGATGGCGGGATGACGGATCTGCACGTGATCGACGCGACCGCGGTGGACGCCGTCGCGGTCACCGGGGTGATCCACCACGCGTTCTCGTCCCGCCGGGTGCTGGACCCGCCGTCCACCGCGCTGTCGGAGACGCCGCACTCGGTCGCTGTCGCGCTGGCCGAGCACGGCGGCTTGCTGGCGACTATCGACGGCCGGCCCGCGGGCGCGATGCTGTTCGCGGTCGACGGCGATGCGCTCGGGTTGCGCCGGGTGTCGGTCGACCCACGGTTCCAGGGCCGCGGGGTGGCGTCGGCGATGGTCGGCTGCGCGGAGGAGGTCGCGGTACGACGCGGGCTCGCCAGGGTTCGGCTGACCGCCCGCAGCGAGCTGCCGGAGACGGTGGAGTTCTGGTGCCGCCGTGGGTACTCCACGGTGCGGGAACAGGCGCACGGGCTGGTGCTGGCGAAGGCGATGCCGGTCGAGCTCACCGTGCCGACCGCGGAGGAGATGCGCGCGCTCGGCGTCGCGGTGGCGGCGCAGGTCCGGGCCGGCGACGTGCTGGTGTTGTCCGGTGACCTCGGTGCCGGCAAGACCACGTTCACCCAAGGGCTCGGCGCCGGGCTCGGCGTCCGTGGCGGGGTCACCTCGCCGACGTTCGTGATCTCCCGGGTGCATCCCTCGCTCGATGGCGGACCGGCGCTGGTGCATGTGGACGCGTATCGGCTCGGCGGGTTCGCCGAGCTGGACGCCCTGGACCTGGACGCGAGCCTGGACGAGGCTGTGACCGTCGTCGAGTGGGGGCACGGGCTGGCCGAAGGGCTCGCGGGTGACCGGCTCGACGTAACCATGACCCGGGGCGACGACGAGGAGGACGAGGTCCGGCAGGTGCGGATCGTCCCGGTCGGCCCGCGCTGGGCAGATGCCGGACTGCGCCTCGCGGGCGCTGTGGGCTCTGTGGGCGCTGCCGGCTCTGAGCAGGGGAGCGCGGATGCTGCTGGCGTTTGACACCTCGAGTGCGGCCGTCACGGTGGCGGTCGCGGATCCGGACACCGGCGAGGTGCTCGCCTCGTCGTCCACGCAGGACGCGCTGCGGCACGGCGAGCTGCTCGCACCGGCGATCCGTACCGCGCTGGCCGAGGCCGGCGTGCGGCCGTCCGACCTGACCCGGATCGCCGTCGGTGCCGGCCCCGGCCCCTTCACCGGGCTGCGGGTGGGTCTGGTCACGGCGCGGACGATGGCCGACCTGCTCGCGATCGAGGTCGTCGCCGTCTGCAGCCTGGACATCCTCGCGCTGGAGTCCGCCGAGGCCGGACCGGTCGCGGTCGCGACGGACGCGCGGCGCAAGGAGATCTACTGGGCCGTGTACGACGCGCCGGCCGCGAACGGCTCCCGACACCGGATCGAGGGACCCGCGGTCGACCGGCCGGCCGTCGTCGCGCACGTGCTCAGGGGTCTGCCGGTGGTCGGTCGTGGTGCGGTCCTGTACGCCGATCAGCTCGACAACAAGATCGTTGCCTCCGGCCCCGAGTACCCGTCCGCGGCGGTGCTGGCGACCGGCGTGCTGGCCGGGGCGTTCGAGCTGCGCGCACCGGAACCGTTGTACCTGCGCCGTCCGGACGTCACGGTCTCGTCCGGGCCGAAGAGCGTCCTGAAGTGATGCGGTCCAGCCTCATCCGGCCCGCGACGAGTGCCGACGCGGAGGCCGTGTCCGTCCTGGACAGTGACTGCTTCGGCCCGTCGGCCTGGAGCCGTGCGTCCTGGGCGGACGAGTTCGCGCGGCACGACCGCCGGATCCTGGTCTGCGCCGATCCGGAGGTGGCCGGGTACGTCGTGCTGATAGTGCCCGAGGATCCGCGGGACCCGGTGGACCTGGCCCGGATCGCAGTGGCATCGGGCACGCGTCGTACCGGGCTCGGGGCGGCGTTGCTCAGCGCGGCGCTGGACGAGGTCCGCGGCCGCACCGTGCTGCTGGAGGTTGCCGAGGGCAACGAGGCCGCGATCGCGCTGTACCGGCGGGCGGGGTTCGGCGAGATCAGCCGGCGGACGAGGTACTACGGTGACGAGGACGCGCTGATCATGCGATGGGAGATCGATGGCTGACCCGTTGGTGCCGGGGCCGCTGGTGCTCGGGATCGAGACCTCGTGCGACGAGACCGGAGTCGGCATCGTCCGGGGCCAGACCCTGCTCGCGGACGCGGTCGCGTCCAGCGTCGACGAGCACGCCCGGTTCGGCGGGGTGGTGCCCGAGGTGGCCAGCCGGGCGCACCTGGAGGCGATGGTGCCGATGATCCGGCGCGCCTGCGAGACCGCCGGGGTGCGGCCGCAGGACGTCGACGCGGTGGCGGTGACCAGCGGGCCCGGGCTGGCCGGTGCATTGCTGGTAGGGGTGGCGGCGGCGAAGGCGCTGGCCGTGGCACTGGACAAGCCGCTGTACGGCGTGAACCACCTGGCCGCGCACGTCGCGGTCGACACGCTGGAACACGGCGACCTGCCGCGCGGATGTGTCGCGATGCTGGTCTCCGGCGGCCACTCGTCTCTGCTGGCGGTCGAGGACATCACGGCGGGCGTCGAGCCGATGGGGGCGACGATCGACGACGCGGCCGGCGAGGCGTTCGACAAGGTCGCGCGGGTGCTGGGTCTGCCGTTCCCGGGCGGGCCGTACATCGACAAGGCGGCGCGCGACGGCGACGCGTCGTACATCGAGTTTCCGCGCGGGCTGACCAGCAACCGGGACCTGGAAGGGCACCGATTCGACTTCTCGTTCAGCGGGCTCAAGACGGCGGTGGCGCGCTGGGTCGAGGCGCGCCGCCGCGACGGCGAGAGTGTGCCGGTGAACCACGTCGCGGCCGCGTTCCAGGAGGCGGTCTGCGACGTGCTGACCCGCAAGGCGGTCGACGCGTGTACGGCGCGCGGCTACGATCACCTGCTGATCGGCGGTGGGGTGGCGGCGAACTCGCGGCTGCGTGCGATGGCCACAGAGCGGGGCGAGGCGGCCGGGATCGCGGTCCGGGTTCCGCGGCCCGGCCTGTGTACCGACAACGGTGCGATGGTTGCCGCGCTCGGGTCGGAGCTGGTCCGGGCCGGGCTGCCACCGTCGCCGCTGGATCTGCCCGCTGACTCCTCGATGCTTGTCACGGAGGTGCTGAACCGATGACGGTGGTTGCCTCACGCAACGGTTACGTGGTGGACGACGACCCGGAACGGCTGGACCTCGACGTCGTGCACGGCTTCCTGCGGACCGCGTACTGGTCGGCCGGGATCCCGCGCGCGGTGATCGAGCGGGCGGTCGCGGGCAGCGTGAACGCGGGCCTGTACGACGCGGACGGCCGGCAGATCGGGTACGCGCGGGCGGTGACCGACCGGGCCACGTTCGCCTGGATCGCCGACGTCTTCGTGCTGGAGTCTGCGCGTGGCGCGGGACTGGGCCGGTTCGTGGTAGAGGCCCTGCTCGCGCACCCTGACCTGCAGGGCCTGCGGCGGCTGATGCTGGCGACCGCGGACGCGCACGAGCTGTACCGGTCGTACGGCTTCACCGACCTGGACGACCCCGATATCTACCTGGTCCGGCGGACCGCCCCGGAGGTCCTGTACGCCGCCGACCCGCAGGCTGTAGCCGCGGAGTGAGCCGGCCACGGGTCGATCTGCTCGCGGCGCCCGCGGGCGCGGACCGGATGGTGTTGCTGGCGCACGGCGGTCAGGAGCACTCGTTCGACGACCCGCACGACTGGCGCACCGCGCTGCTGCGGATGTGGTCGCTGGCCGCCGCGGCCCGCTCGGCCGCACCGGACGCGGCCGTCGGGCTGGTCAGGTACCGGTACCGCGGCTGGAACGGCGCGCAGGCGCATGCCGCCGCCGACCTGCGCACCCTGCTCGACGCGGTACCCGCGACGGTCACGCAGATCGCACTGGTCGGGCACTCGATGGGCGGCCGGGCCGTATTGCGGGTGGCGGACGGCGCCCGGGTTTGCGGGGTGCTCGCGCTGGCGCCGTGGCTCCCGGAGTCCGATCCGCTGGTCGAGCTGCCGGACCGGGTCGTCGTACTGGCTCACGGCGAGCTGGACCGCATCACCTCACCGGCCCTGACCGCACGCTATGCCGGGCTGCTCCGCGCCGCCGGCCACCAGATCGCGCACCTGGCGGCGGTCGGCGAGACACACGCGCTGTTGCGCCGGCACGGCGATTGGGACGAGCTCGTACGACAGTTCGTCGGGCGGTCGTTCGGCACCGGTGGGGACGACCTGATCGGCTCCGTCGGCGATGATCCCGGCCGTGCGGCGGATCCGTTGCCGCGCTGGAGCGCGTCCCGCGGGACCGCGCGAGCGGTGGCATCGATCGCGCGGGCCCGGCTCCGACTGCCCGTGAAGCAGCACGTCCTGGTCGGTGACCAGGCCTGACACGCCGCAGAACCACCTCTGGTGCGGTCGTGCGAGCTGCCGAGGTCAGGGGTCGCAGTCGTCGCGGTACTCGCGGCCGGTCGGGCTGATCCAGGTGATGGTGCCGTCGGCGTCGATGCGGATCCGCCAGGCGCCGCGGTGCTTGAGCCGGTGGTGATGACGGCACAACGCGTGCAGGTTGTCCGCGGTCGTCCTGCCGCCGTCCGGGTCATCGGGATCGAACCGACGCCGGTGATCGAGGTCGGCACGGGTCGCGGGACGTCCGCATCCGGGAAAACGGCAGATGCGGTCACGATCACGGATCCACCGATCGAGCCGCCGGGACGGCACGTACCGGCGCGGGGGGCTCGGTGGCGGCCGGTCCGCGACGTGCACGCGGACCGTCGTCGTCGACCGGGTCAATGCATCCACGAGGGCGGACAGAGGCAGGACGCCGTGACCGGCCACCTCACCGCCGGTGCCAGGCAGTTGGTCGACGAGCGCCATGAGCTCCGCGGCCGTCGCATGGATCACGACCTCTGTGTTCACCGCCTCTGTGTTCACCGGATCCGTCGGCACGGTTCCGGTCGATGACGCGGGTGCAGGGCTGGAGTCGGCGCGGCCGAGCATGCGACTGAGGGCGATGTCGGCGCGGAGCTGGTCGAGGCTGCGTGGGTCGCCGTGACGGCGTGCATGGATCGCGGCTCGGGTGATGCTGGTCATCGCCGCTGCTGCGGCGAGGGCGTCGTGGGTGGAGACCAGGTCGGCGGTACCGCATTCGTCGGAGACGAGCCGTAGCGCACGCTGCTCGATGGTCCGCCTGCGGATCCGGTCGGTCGCGGCCGCGTCGCGGGAGGCGACCTCGCGGCGGGCGCGTTGCTTGATCCGCTGCAGGGGGTGGGTGCGGGCCCAGTCGAGCAAGGCGGTCTCCGCCTCCGCTGCCTGCGCATCGTCGGACAGGGTGCCGAGCTCATCGATGATCGTAAACGCTGCGCGTTCGGTGAGGGTGCCGTCGGACAGTGCGGCCAGCGTGGCGGGGTAGTTCTTGACCAGCTCCCAGGACCGGTGGATCCGGGCGTTCGCCGCGCCGCGGTGCAGGTTGAGCGCCAGGCCGATCTCGTCCGCGACGGACCGGAGCAGGCCGCCGTGCCAGCGACGCTCGCCGGCGCGTGCCGGACGGTCGGCAGGCTCGGGGAGCTCATGGCCGAGGTCGGCGGACACCCCGCGGGTGACGTCGTCGAACGCCGCGATCGCTTCGGCTCTCAACGCCGCCAGCCTGGCGTTGACCCGCTCGATCGCCTCGACGCGATCCAGCCAGCCGCTGTCGGCGAGCCCACGGGTGTCCTGCTCCTCGAGCCGTGCCAGCAGATCCGACCCCTCGGCATCACCGACGCCGAGCATCCCGTGACACTCGACGGCCGCAGTCATCCGGCGTGCCCGGTTGCGTAAGCCGACCAGGTCGCCGGCCGATGGCGGACGCCAGCCGCGCGCCCACAGCGAGCCCTCACGGGGCCGCGGTCGATCGATCAGCTCGCGCATGAGTCGATCATATGTTCGAATAGAGTCGAACGCAAATCACCGAGCGGGATTGGGAACCTGGCTGCGGCAGCGGACATAGACAGCATGTGACCATGACCGGCAGGGGACAGCGGGTGACGACAGCGCACGGCACCGATCGGATGCTCTGGGAGGACGGCAGCCGTGCGAGGTCCGAGGTGTTCGGCCTGCTGTTCGAGCGACACGCGAAGGCGATCTACAACTACTGCTTCCGGCAGACCGGCTCCTGGGCCGCGGCGGAGGACCTCGTCTCGGTGGTCTTCCTGGAGGCCTGGCGCCGCCGCCGCGACGTGAACCTGCACCAGGACTCCGCTCTGCCCTGGCTGTACGGCGTGGCGACGAACGTCTGCCGCAACAGCCTGCGCTCGACCCGTCGCCACCGTGCCGCACTACGCCGCATCACCGACCAGCTGACGGAACCCGACCCGGCCGACGACGTTGCCAGCCGGGTCGACGACGAACGCCGGATGGGCGAGATCCTCGGCGCGATCAGGATGCTGCCACGCCGCGAGCAGGAGGTGCTCGGGCTCGTGGTCTGGTCCGGCCTCGACTACGCAGCCGCCGCGGCAGCGCTCGGCGTACCCGTCGGGACCGTCCGGTCACGGCTGTCCCGGGCCCGCGCCCGGCTGTCCGGTCACCTCAACCTGCCAGCTCTCGAGGAGGCACCATGACCGATCTGACGCCACCCCCGGAACGCGATCTCGGGCTGGAGCGCCGTAGCGCCATCCGAGCCGTGCTCAGCACCGAGGAGTCCCAGCACCGCCCCGTCGTACCCGTGCTCGCCGCCGCGGCGGTCGTCGCGGTGGTCGGCGGTGCCGCGGTCGCCGTACCGGCGCTGACCGACGACCGGCAGCCGCCCACTGGAGGCAGCGGCCCTGGGCTGACCACCACGACCACCACGACCACCACGACCACCGCGCGCCCGACGACGCTCCAGACGCCGCCGCCACGGCCCACAGTCGGTCAGTCGAACGGCACGGTCGACCCGAAGGACTGGCCGACGATCACGCCCAAGCCGTCGCGACCGCCGGAGCAGACCTGCCGTGCCATGCTTGCCGACTACCGGACCTCGCCGAGCGGGTCACCGGTGAGGACGTTTGCCGATGCACCCGTCAAGGCGTCGCTGACGGGACGCTGGGGCACCAGCATGATCTTCGCCGAGAACGGCCGCTGGGTCGGCTGTGACACCGCCGGCTACCGGTTCAACCACGGCAGCATCCGGGCGCCCGCCGCGGCCGCGCCGCCGGCGGTGACGGACAACGACGCGTTCGCCGTGTCGCAGTACGCGCAGTCCGAGACCTGGCAACCGAACAGCGACTGGTACCACTTCTACTGGGCGGCCGGCGTGCTGCCCGACGGCGTCGCGAAGATCAGCTACACGTTCCCGGACGGTGGGACCGAGCAGGCGAAGGTGACCGGCCGGTTCTGGCTGATGCAGCACGCCCCCGACGAGCCGTTGCAGGAAGGCGTGCCCGAGGGCGACCCGATCAAGGTGACGCTGAGCCGGTCCGACGGTTCGGTGATCCGGACCTTCAGCCTGCGGTGGGGCGAGCAGACCTGCGCGCACATCAACCACGGCTGCTGAGGATGCGCCGTACGGCGTAGACGACGGCGTCTCGTCCCACCCGGGTCACGATCAGGGTCGCGCTCCCGGAGCCCTTCGGGGCGAGGCGCCGCCGTAGCACCGACGGGTCCAGGTCGATACCGCGTTTCTTGATCTCCAGGGTGCCGACGGCATGCTCCCGGACCCAGCGCCGCAGCACCTTCTCGGTGTAGGGGAGTTGCTCCAGCACCTCGTACGCCGTCGCCAGCTCGGTCCGCACCAGCTGGTCCGCGGTGACGTAGGCGATCCGCGGGTCCAGCAGCCGACCGCCGACGGAGCCGCAGACCGCGGTGACCAGACCGGCCCGGATCACCGCGCCGTCGGGCTCGTACAGGTAGCGCCCGGCCGGGCCGGTCTCCGGCTCGACCGCGTTCGCGGCCGTAACGGTCGTACCGGACGGCAGCAGGGTGGCGCGCCGGCCCACACCCGACGAGAGCGCACCGGACCATAGCGCCGCTTCCTTCACCTCACCCGTGTCGCTGACCCACTCGGCCTCGACGCCGCTCGGGACCGCATCGTGCGGGATGCCCGGCGCCACCTTCACACAGGCGGTGCCGGCCAGCAGCCCGGTGATGAAGCTCCATGGCGGCGAGTACGCGTGCCGGTCGAAGACCCGGCGGCCGTCCGCTCGCCGGGCCGGGTCTGCGAACACCACGTCGTACGACGCGGTGCCGGCGCTCTCCGCAGCACCCACCACGACCTGGCCGGACAGACCCAGTGCGGAAAGGTTGGCCCGGGCAACGACCGCGGCGAGCGGTTCGCGTTCGACCCCGGTGACGCGTAGACCGGCGCGTGCCATCGCGACCAGGTCGCCGCCGATGCCGCAGCCGAGATCGATGACGGTTGCCTCCGGCAACACAGACGCGATGCGCCGGGCGCGATGGGTGGCGACCGTTACGCGGGTTGCCTGTTCCAGGCCGTCCGCGGTGAAGTACATCCGCTCCGCGTCCGTGCCGAACTTCGCGACCGCGCGCTGCCGCAGGGACGCCTGGGTGACCGCTGCGCTGACCAGGTCCGCGTCGTACCGGCGCCGAAGATTCGCGACCAGCGGCAGCTCGTCACCGGCCCGGTACGCCGCGCACGCCTCGGTGAGGACAGCGAGGCCGGGTGGCGACAGCAGCCGGGCGAACGCGTCAGGGTCCACCCGGCAGAGTCTGTCGCGACCCGGCCTACCCGGTCACACCGGGCTGTAGCAGAGCTCGCTCCACCTGTTCAGCGTCTTGTTGTAGAGCCGCCAGTACATCCCGGACCGGGTGCGCGGTCCGTAGATCCCGGTCTGCGACACTCCGTGCTTGGCCTGGATGATCCGGACCGTGTTGCGGGTCTGGGTGCCGTAGTAGCCGTCGACAACGATCTCCGGATCGTCGTAGCAGTACTGGATGGTGCGCTGCAGCCAGGTGACGCCGGAGTTCCGGTCGCCGAGCTCGAGGTAGCAGTTGAAGTGCGACCCCGAGGTCGCGTTGTACGCCGGCGCGTTCAGGTACCACCCGTTGCCGACGTACGCGCTCTTCACGGTGGTGCAGTTCGGTGTCGCCGCAGCCTGTGCCGGTGCCGCGGCAGCGACCAGCGAGGTCGCCGTCGCGGCGGTGGCGATGACAGTGATGGCCAGCTTTCGTCCGATTCGCATGATGTCGAACCCTCCCCAAGTAAACGAATGTGCCGTACGACGTCCCGACTGTCTCGCGGCCGGATACAGCCGCCGTACATCAGGACAGGACGTCGTACGGCACGGGTCGGTTGGGAACTGCCAGCTCAGATCGGGCTGTAGCAGCGCTCGCTCCAGCGGTCCAGCTGGTAGCTGTACAACCGCCAGAACATCGCGGACCGGGTCTGCGGGCCGTATACACCGTCGACCTTGATCTTGTGCAGCCGCTGGACCCGCATCACCGCGGCCCGGGTCTGGCCGCCGTAGATCCCGTCGACGGCCAGGTGAGTGCGGTAGCAGTAGTTCAGCGTCCGCTGCAGCGTGAGCACCGAGTTGTAGATCTCCCAGTCGCCGTACCGGTCGCCGTACCGCAGGATGCAGCGGAAGTTGTGCGTGTCGAAGATGTTCGGGCTGATCAGCGACCAGTTCTTCGCGACCGGCACGCTGCCCGAGGCGTTGCAGGTCGGCAGTGCTGCGCCGGCGGTCGGCGCGGTGGCGGTGAGTCCGGCGACCGCAAGGGTGGCCGTCGCCGCGAGTGAGGCGAGTCGTCTCATGATGTCCCTCTCTGGTGGTCAGAACGGGCTGTAGCAGCGTTCGCTGAAGGTGAAGGGGTTGTACCGGTTGAGCCGCCAGTACATGGCCTTCATCGTGGCCGGGCCGTAGACGCCGTCGACCGTGACGCCGTGCAGCTTCTGCACCCGTTGCACCGTGGCCTTGGTCTGCACCCCGTAGTAGCCGTCGATCGCCAGGCCGGCCTTGTAGCAGTCGCGTAGCTGCATCTGCAGCCGGTAGACGCCCTCGCCCCGGTCGCCCTGCTTCAGGTAGCACGCGAAACTTGGCTGGCTGGTTCTCGTCCGGAGTCCCGGCAGGATCGCCCACCAGCCGTTGCTCGCGTACCGGGCCTCCGGGTGCGAGCAGTACGGGCTGTATGACCCGGGCGACGGTGCGGTCCCGACCGACCTGTTCACGAACGGGCGGTGGCACAGCTGGGACTCCTGGTACCGCGCGTCGTACAGCCGCCAGCGCATCGCCTTGAAGGTCTGCGGCCCGTAGACGCCGTCCGCAGTGATCCCGTGCGACCGCTGCACCTGCCGGACCGCGGCCCTGGTCTGCTCGCCGAAGAAGCCGGTGCCCTGCAGGTCGAACCCGTAGCAGTCGCGCAGACGCTCCTGCAGCAGGCGGACCCACACGGAGCGGTCGCCGAACGCCAGGTAGCAGCTCTGGTACCGGGCGCCGGTCCGGGTGAGCACGGCCGGCACGTCAGCCCGCCAGCCGTTGCCGGCCGGCACCGAGCTGTCGGCGTTGCATGCCGGCTCCCGTGCTGCCGCGGTCACGGCGGGAGCCGTGGAGACGGTGGGTGCCGCGGTCGCGCCGGCCGCGGGCAGGACGGTTGCCGCGAGCGTCGCGGCCGCCGCCGTGATCAGAAATGGCAGCTTCCCCCTCATTGCCGATCCTCTCCGTCGGGTCCTCGGATCGAGGACGCTGAGCCGCCCGGGATCCGGGCGTTCGCCGATATGGACAGCCGGCCTGCTGAGGTAGTTGTCGTGGCAAGGTAACGATTGAGTGACCCGCGGTGGTGAGGCACTTTCGCGGAGGCCTGAGTTGGCACTCGAGTTGACCGAGTGCTAATCGCGGCCTAGATTCGGTGTTGGCACTCTCCACCCGAGGGTGCCAACGGCCCGGCGCCGCTGATCCCCGCGACGGCAGCAGCACCGCGGGCCGGACTACGCAGTCCAATAGCCACACAAGAACTCGACCGTGGAGGTCAGCAAGTGTCGGTCACGATCAAGCCGCTCGAGGACCGCATCCTGGTCCAGCCGCTCGAGGCGGAGCAGACCACGAAGTCCGGACTGGTCATCCCGGACACAGCCAAGGAGAAGCCGCAGGAGGGCAAGGTCCTGGCAGTCGGCCCGGGCCGCTTCAACGAGGACGGCGACGAGCGCATCCCGCTGGACATCAGCGTCGACGACGTCGTCATCTACTCGAAGTACGGCGGCACCGAGGTCCGGTACGACGGTGAGGACTACCTCATCCTGTCGGCGCGCGACGTCCTCGCCATCGTCAGCAAGTGACGACTCCCGCTACATGACTGACACCGCTCCGGTGACCGGGCCAGCATCAGGCCGGACGCCGGAGCGGAGTCAGTTCCGCCGTACGCACTGATACCGCAGAGAGGGACTGAGTTTTCCCATGCCCAAGATCCTCGAGTTCGACGAGAATGCCCGGCGCGCGCTGGAGCGCGGCGTCGACGCGCTCGCGAACACGGTCAAGGTGACGCTGGGGCCGAAGGGCCGCTACGTCGTCCTGGACAAGAAGTGGGGCGCCCCGACCATCACCAACGACGGTGTCACCGTCGCCCGTGAGATCGAGCTGGACGACCCGTTCGAGAACCTCGGTGCGCAGCTGACCAAGGAAGTTGCCACCAAGACCAATGACATCGCCGGTGACGGTACGACGACCGCCACTGTGCTGGCCCAGGCACTGGTGCACCAGGGCCTGCGGGCCGTCGCCGCCGGCGTGAACCCGATGGGCCTGAAGAAGGGCATCGACGCCGCCGTGGCCGCGGTCAGCGAGAAGCTGATCGAGACCGCGCGGGCCGTCGACTCCAAGGAGGACATGGCGCACGTCGCCACCATCTCCGCCCGCGACGCCGAGATCGGCACCTTGATCGCCGACGCCTTCGACAAGGTCGGCAAGGACGGTGTGATCACGGTCGAGGAGTCGAACACCTTCGGCACCGAGCTCGAGTTCACCGAGGGCATGCAGTTCGACAAGGGCTACATCTCGCCGTACTTCATCACCGACGCCGAGGCCGGCGAGGCGGTGCTGGAGGACCCGGCGATCCTGATCCACCAGGGCAAGATCTCCGCCGTCGCGGACCTGCTGCCGCTGCTGGAGAAGGTCGTGCAGGCCGGCAAGACGCTGTTCATCGTCGCCGAGGACGTCGAGGGCGAGGCTCTGTCCACGCTGGTCGTCAACAAGATCCGCGGCAACTTCGTCTCGGTCGCGGTAAAGGCGCCGGGCTTCGGTGACCGCCGCAAGGCGATGCTGGAGGACCTGGCCGCGCTCACCGGCGCGCAGGTCGTGGCGCCCGAGGTCGGCCTGAAGCTCGACCAGGTCGGGCTGGACGTGCTCGGTACCGCGCGGCGGATCGTGGTCACCAAGGACAACACCACGGTGGTCGAGGGCGGCGGCAAGTCTGACGCGATCGACGGCCGGGTGGCCCAGATCAAGGGGGAGATCGAGAACACCGACTCCGACTGGGACCGCGAGAAACTGCAGGAGCGGCTGGCCAAGCTGGCCGGCGGCGTCTGCGTGATCAAGGTCGGCGCGGCCACCGAGGTCGAGCTGAAGGAGAAGAAGCACCGCATCGAGGACGCCGTGTCGGCGACCCGCGCGGCGATCGAGGAGGGCATCGTCGCCGGCGGCGGCTCGGCCCTGGTGCACGCCGGGAAGGTGCTGGACGACAACCTCGGCCTCACCGGTGACGAGGCGGCCGGTGTCGCGATCGTCCGCAAGTCGGTCGTCGAGCCGCTGCGCTGGATCGCCGAGAACGGCGGCTACGAGGGCTACGTCGTCGTGGCCAAGGTGGCCGAGCTCGAGCTTGGCAGCGGCTTCAACGCCGACACCGGCTCGTACGGCGACCTGCTCGCCGACGGTGTGCTGGACCCGGTCAAGGTGACCCGGTCCGCGCTCGCGAACGCCGGCTCGATCGCGGCGATGCTGCTCACCACCGAGACTCTCGTCGTGGACAAGCCCGAGGACGAGGAGGCTGCCGCGGCGGGCGGCCACGGTCATGGACATGGCCACGGTTACTGAGAGTAGTCGTCACTGCATGTAGCGAATTTGTGGCGGCCGATCACCGATTGACTCTGTTCAGGGTGGTCGGCCGCCACTACCATGAGCCGGGCTGGCCGGGGACAGATCGAGCGGGGAGGCGATGTGGCAGAAGCGGGTACGACGCACGCCGCACGCGATCGGATGGAGCTGCGAGACCTCGCGGCTCTTGCAGCAACTGGGGACAGGACCGCCGTGAACGACCTGCTGACGCGGGTCCGGGCGGTCGCTCTGCGTTACGTGAGGTCACGGCTGTGGACCTACCCCGGCGGCGCCGACATGGTCGACGACGTCGCGCAGGAGGTCTGCGTCGCCGTGTTCGGTGCGTTGACCCGTTACCGCGACGAGGGGCGGCCGTTCGAGGCCTTCGTCTACGGGATCGCCGCGCGCAAGGTGGCCGATGCCCAGCGGCAGTTCGCCAGCGCGGACCTCACGACAGCGGAGGTACCGGACGGAGCCGATGAGGCGCCCACGCCGGAGGAGCACGCGGTCCGCTACTCCGAGGTGCAGCAAGCGATGGATCTGATGGACCGGCTGCCGGACAAGCTGCGTGAGATCCTGGTACTCAGGGTGGTCGCGGGCCTGTCCGCCGAGGAGACCGGCAGAGCGTTGAGCATGACACCGGGGGCGGTGCGGGTGGCCCAGCACAGGGCATTGAACACATTGCGGGGACTGGTCGGACAGGCAAGTACCGGCACAGGAGCGAAGGAGGTGCGTCATGGCTGAACGGTTCGACCTGGATGCGATCGCAGCGGACGACGCGCTACTGGACCTCCTCTCCGCGGGCGGCGACTCGTTGTTCGAGGCGTGCGAGGCCTATTCCGACGACGCGGCCGTCCAGATGCTCGGCGGACTGCGACTCGCGGTCGATGACCTCGACGAGCGGTCCGAGCCCGTCGTACTCGCGGACACGGACCGGTTCCTCACCCGGGTCGCGGCGCGGAACGCCGTCACCGACCCGTTCGCCCGCAAGATGGCGGCCCGTGGCCTGGCGCTGAGCGTCGCCGCGGTGGCGGCGCTGTCGGTGTCCGGTGTCGCGGCCGCCGTGACCGGCGACCCGCTGGCGCCGTACGAGAAGGTCATCGAGCGGGTCGTGGATGTGGTACGCCCGCAGACCACGCTGCCGCTGGACAGGCTGGACGGGATGGTGATCGGTTCCAAGGCCGAGATGGTCAGGGCCGAGAAGGAGCTCGCCGAGCGGCAGTACAGGGATGATGCGACCCTCGACGTCGAGACGGATGACGCGAGCGTCGCCAAGAACCCACTCGATCTGCTGTCCACCGAGGTGGAGCAGCGGGCGATGGCGCGGCCGCCGATCGTGACCACCCCGCCGAAGCCGACGCCGACCGTGGCCGAGAAGCCGGAGCCGGCAACGGAGACGCCGGTCGAGAACGAGACGCCGGACTCGCCGACGGAGCCGGAGACGATGTCGGCGGTTCCGGAGCAGACGCAGGAGCCCACGGCCCCGGCGCAGCCGGAGACCCCGCCGTCGGAGCCGACCCAGCCGGCCGAGGCCATCACACCGACCGAGCAGACCGCCACGGGTGGTTCGGCGGAGACCGGTGGCAGCGACTCGGCGGAGCCCCAGCCGGGCGACCAGCTCGGTGACCAGGGCAGCGACAGGGCCGCGGGCACCCCCGGCGATCAGGCCGATGACCATGCCGCCCAGCAGTCGCAGGACAAGGGTGACAACGGCGCTGCCGAGCAGTCCCAGGGCGCCGGCGACAGGGCCGACCGGGCTGACGAGGCCGAGGCGAGCCAGGAGCAGTCGGGCGACGAGTCCGTTCCGGACATCAGCGACCCGGCGCTGCTGGCGGCCGTGACCAGCGACGTGCTGTCCGCGGGCACGGGAGGCTGAGTCACGAGCAAGTACGACGACGGGCCGGACGCGCGACGTCCGGCCCGTCGTCGTTGTGCGGGGGTAGCGGACCGTCGTACCGGATCGTAGGCGGGCGGGCACTACGATGGTGCTTCGAGTCCTCGCCTCGGAAAAGGGTGCACCCCAGTCTCATGGACATCACACCAGCCGGAGTTCCCGACAAGTTCGCCGTACTCGGACTGACCTTCGACGACGTCTTGCTGCAGCCGGTCGAGTCGGACGTGATCCCGTCCGAAGTCAGCACCCGGACCCGGGTCAGCCGCAATATCGAGGTGAACATCCCGCTGGTCTCCAGCGCGATGGACACCGTCACCGAGGCCCGGATGGCGATCGCGATGGCGCGCCAGGGCGGGCTCGGCGTCCTGCACCGCAACCTGTCGATCGAGGACCAGGCGCAGCAGGTCGACCTGGTGAAGCGGTCCGAGGCGGGCATGGTCGCGCAGCCGATCACGATCGGCCCGGACGCCACCATCGCCGAGGCGGACGCGATGTGCGGGCACTACCGGATCTCCGGTGTCCCGGTGGTGGACGACACCGGCGTGCTGGTCGGCATCGTGACGAACCGGGACATGCGGTTCGAGACCGACCGGTCCCGGCTGGTCCGGGACGTGATGACGCCGCAGCCGCTGGTCACCGGACCGCAGGGCATCTCCGCCGACGACGCGATGGCGCTGCTGCGCCAGCACAAGGTGGAGAAGCTGCCGCTGGTGGACGATGCCGGCCGGCTGACCGGGCTGATCACGCTGAAGGACTTCGTCAAGCGCGACCAGTTCCCGCTCGCCACCAAGGACGCCCGCGGCCGGCTCGTCGTCGGTGCCGCCATCGGCTTCTTCGGCGAGGCATGGAAGCGGGCGATGACGCTGATCGAGGCCGGTGCCGACGTCCTCGTGGTGGACACCGCGCACGGCCACTCGCGGGCCCAGCTCGAGATGATCCGCAGACTCAAGGCGGACCCGGCGGCCCGGGACGTGGACGTGGTCGGCGGCAACGTCGCCACCCGCGCCGGTGCGGCCGCGCTGGTCGAGGCCGGCGTCGACGGCGTCAAGGTCGGTGTCGGACCGGGCAGCATCTGTACGACGCGCGTGGTCGCCGGGGTCGGCGTACCGCAGGTGACCGCGATATACGACGCCGCGCTGGCGTGCAAGCCGGCCGGCGTACCGGTGATCGGCGACGGCGGGCTGCAGTACTCGGGTGACATCGCGAAGGCGATCGTCGCCGGCGCGGACACCGTGATGCTCGGGTCGCTGCTGGCCGGGTGCGAGGAGTCGCCGGGCGAGCTGGTGTTCATCAACGGCAAGCAGTTCAAGACGTACCGCGGGATGGGCTCGCTGGGCGCGATGCAGTCCGGCGGCCTGCGCAAGTCGTACTCGAAGGACCGGTACTTCCAGTCCGACGTCGGCGCCGACGAGAAGCTCATCGCCGAGGGCGTCGAGGGCCAGGTCCCGTACCGCGGCCCGCTCGCCGCGGTCGCGCACCAGCTGATCGGCGGGCTGCGCCAGTCGATGTTCTACTGCGGTTCGCGGACCATCGGTGAGCTGCAGGACAAGGGCAGCTTCGTCCGGATCACCTCGGCCGGTCTGCAGGAGTCGCACCCGCACGACATCCAGATGACCGTCGAGGCGCCGAACTACTCCGGGCACTGACATCACCGCGAGGTGCCGATCCCGGCCTCGCCCTGGCCGCGCCGAGCGGCGCGGCGCGTCACGGCACCGATAACCTGAGCGGATGAACGAGATCGAGATCGGCCGGGCCAAGCGTGGCCGCCGGGCGTACGCCTTCGACGACATCGCGATCGTGCCGTCGCGGCGGACCCGGGACCCCGAGGAGGTCTCGGTCGCCTGGCAGATCGACGCGTACCGGTTCGAGCTGCCGATCATGGCCGCGCCGATGGACTCGGTGATGTCGCCTGCGACCGCGATCGCGCTGGGCAAGGCCGGCGGGCTCGGCGTGCTCAACCTCGAGGGCCTGTGGACCCGGTACGACGACCCGTCGCCGCTGCTGCACGAGATCGTCTCGCTGGGCAAGCAGGCGGCCACCGCCCGGCTGCAGGAGATCTACTCCGCGCCGATCAAGCCAGAGCTGATCTCGCAGCGGGTGCAGGAGATCCGCGACTCCGGCGTCACCGTCGCGGGCGCACTGTCGCCGCAGCGCACCAAGCAGTTCGCCAAGCACGTGGTGGACGCTGGCGTGGACCTGTTCGTGATCCGGGGTACGACGGTCTCGGCCGAGCATGTGTCCGGCCAGGCCGAGCCGCTCAACCTGAAGCAGTTCATCTACGACCTCGACGTCCCGGTGATCGTCGGCGGCTGCGCCACCCACCAGGCCGCGCTGCACCTGATGCGCACCGGCGCCGCCGGCGTACTGGTCGGGTTCGGCGGCGGCGCCGCCCACACCACCCGGACCGTGCTGGGCGTCGCGGTGCCGATGGCGTCCGCGGTGGCGGACGTGGCCGCGGCCCGGCGGGACTACATGGACGAGTCCGGCGGGCGGTACGTGCACGTGATCGCGGACGGCTCGGTCGGCCGCTCCGGCGACCTGACCAAGGCGATCGCCTGCGGCGCGGACGCGGTGATGGTCGGTTCGCCGCTGGCCCGGGCGTCGGACGCGCCGGGCGGCGGGTTCCACTGGGGCGCCGAGGCGTGGCACGCGGACCTGCCCCGCGGCGAGCGGGTCGAGGTCGGTGTCACCGGGACGATGGAGGAGATCCTGTTCGGGCCGTCCCGGGTACCCGACGGCACGATGAACCTGGTCGGCGCGCTGCGCCGGGCGATGGCCACGACCGGGTACACCGAGCTCAAGGAGTTCCAGCGCGTCGAGGTCGTCATCGGCTGACCGCTGCCAGTCAGGGCGCGAACCCGCCGGGTGATCGGGCGAAACATTTCCGCCCATCCCTCTTGCTGCGCGCCTCTCCAGCACTACAGACTCGACTCGGGGTGGGTCACGCGACAGGCGTGAATTGACGGGGTGGGGGATGGTGCAATGACGCGTCGCAACGGTGCGGGCATGGTGATGGTGCGTGGAGCAACGATCTTGCTCGCGGTCGCGGCGATCGCGGCGAGCCTGGTGTCAGTGGCCGGTCCGGCCGAGGCGGCGACTCCAGCGCACGTCCAGAGCCGCGCCAAGGAGATCACCACCGGGACACTGAACAGCCTGAAGTTCACCAACGGCAATGCGGCCGGCAACCTGATCGTCATCTATGTTGCCTGGAGCAACACATCGGCCGCCACCATCACCGACACCAAGAACAACACGTACGCCGCAGCCGCGCCGGCGACGAGATGGAACAACAACACCTGGAGCTCCCAGGTCTTCTACGCCAAGAACGTTGCTGCGGGCACCAATACCGTCCGGGTGACGTTCGGCAGCGCCATCACCTCGTTCGGTGACCTGTACATCCACGAGTACTCCGGCATGGACAAGGCGGCTCCGCTCGACGTCGCGGCCGCTGCCGTGGGAACGGGCGGCGCCATGAACAGCGGTACGGCGACCACGACCAACGCCAGCGACCTGATCTTCGGCGCCGGGGCCTCGACCAGCACCGTGACGGCAGCCGGGACCGGTTTCACCACCCGCCGCAGCAACTTCGGCAACCGGACCGAGGACAAGCTGGTCGGCAGCACCGGTGCGTACAACGCGACTGCCACCCAGAACGGGACGGCCTGGGTCATGCACATGGTGGCGTTCAAGGCCGATTCCACACCGGTCGACAGCACGCCGCCGGCGGTTGCAATCACTGCGCCGGTCAATAATGCCGACGTCAACGACATCGTCGCCGTGGCGGCGGACGCCGGCGACAACGTCGGCGTGGCGGGCGTGCAGTTCCTGGTCGACGGCGCCGCGAGCGGTCCCGAGGACACGGTCGCGCCCTATGCGTTGAGCTGGGACAGCCGCACTGTCACGAATGGCGCCCACGTGCTGTCGGCCCGGGCGCGTGACGCCGCCGGGAATACGACCACGTCGGCACTCGTCAACGTCAACGTCACCAACAACAACTACTTCCAGAACGAGATCCTGGCGACCGGATTCGACCTGCCGACCACCTTCGAGTTCCTGCCCGACGGCCGCATGCTCGTCGGCGAGCTCCAGGGGAGGATCAAGGTGCTGCCTCCGCCGTACACCCAGGCGATTCCCGGCCTGTTCCTGCAGATCACCAACATCGGCTCGGCCGGTGTGCAGCAGGGCATCTACGACATCGTCCTCGATCCAGGCTTCAGCACCAATCACTTCTATTACGTGTTCTACACACTCGGATCGCCCAACCACGATCGCGTTTCGCGTTTCACGGCGAATGCCGCGCTCAGCGGCACCGTGGCCGGGAGCGAGCTCGTGCTCTACGAGGATCCGCAGGACGCCCACGCGGAACATCACGGCGGCGCGCTCAACTTCGCCAACGACGGAAAGCTGCTGTTCACCACCGGTGAGCACTTCGTTCCCGCGGCTGCGCAGTCGCTCACGAACCCGCGCGGCAAGGTGCACCGCATCAACCCGGACGGGACCGTGCCGACCGACAACCCGTTCTACGACGGCGCCGGGCCGAACGTCGACACCATCTGGGCGCGTGGCCTGCGCAACCCCTTCCGGGCCTACTACGACGCGCCCACTGGCCGGCTCTTCATCGGTGACGTCGGCGGCAACGATCCGGCGACCTCGAAGGAGGAGGTCAACGTCGGCGCACGCGGAGCGGACTTCGGCTGGCCCAACAGTGAGGGGCCGTGCACGGCGCCGTGCACCAGCCCGCTGCTCTACTACCCGCACGCCGGCCGTGACGCGTCCGTCACCGGTGGCTTCGTCTACCGCGGGTCGGCCTTCCCGGCGGCGTACCAGGGTGCGTACTTCTACGCCGACTACACGCAGAACTGGATCCGGGGAGTCACCCTGGACGCGGGCGGCGCCGTCAGCGGCACCTTCAACTTCGAGCCCGCAGATGGGTCGGTCGACGGCCCGTACGGCGACATCGTCTACCTGGCCCAGGGGCCCGACGGCGCCTTGTACTACGCGGATCTCGGCTACTCCGACGAGAGCGGCACCTTCGGCGTCAGCAAGATCCGCCGCATCAAGTACGTGCAGAACAACCAGGCGCCGGTGGTGCGAGCCACGGCATCACCCACGTCCGGTCCGACGCCTCTGAACGTCACGTTCTCGAGTGCCGGCTCGTCCGACCCTGAGGGCCAGCCGCTGACCTACGCCTGGGCGTTCGGCGACGGTACGACGTCCACACAGGCCGAGCCGACACACACCTACACAACGGCCGGCGCCTACCAGGCGCGGCTGACGGTCTCGGACGGCGTGAACAGCTCCATCTCCACGCCGATCGCCATCAGCGCGGGCAGCGTCCCCACGGCAACCATTCTGGCGCCCACCGACGGTGCCAAGTTCCAGGCCGGCGACGTCATCACATACAGCGGCGATGGCACCGATCCGGACGACGGCGCGTTGCCGGCGAGCGCCTACACCTGGAACATCGACTTCCTGCACGACGGCCATGTCCATCCCGGTACGCCGATCAGCGGGGTCACGGGTGGCAGCTTCACGATTCCGACCTCGGGCCACGACTTCAGCGGCAACACCCGCTACCGCATCACGCTGACCGTTCACGACTCGACCGGCTTGAGCTCGACCCGGTCGGTGACCGTCCATCCGCAGAAGGTGAACCTGTCCTTCGACACCGTGCCCAGCGGGCGCACGTTGTACTTCGACGGCATCGCCAAGGCGACTCCCTTCGTCGCCGACACACTGGTGGGCTTCAACCACACGATCGAGGCGCGCAACCAGGTTGCCGGCAGCACGTCGTACACCTTCGCGTCGTGGTCGGATGGTGGCGGGCAGCAACACACCATCACGGTCCCGCCGACCCCGCAGAGCTACGCGGCGACCTTCACCGCTACGCAGCTGCCGACCGGACTGGCGGGCGCCTGGGGCTTCAACGAGGGCGCCGGGACGAGCGTCGGTGACTCGTCGGGGAACGGGAACAACGGCACCCTGGCCGGCGCCGGCGCGACGTGGAACGCTGCCGGCAAGTACGGCGGGGCGCTGTCGTTCAACGGCTCGTCCGGCAACGTGAACGTGCCGCACTCGACCTCGCTCAGCCTGAGCTCCAGCTACACGTTCGAGGCGTGGGTCAGACCGACGGCGCTCGGCGGCTACCAGACGGTCCTCATCAAAGAGGTCACCGGCGGATGCGGCTACTGGCTGCAGACGACGGGCAACACGATCGCGAGTGGCTTCAACAACGGCGGCTGCCGCGAATATGTCAGCAGCACGCCGACCATTCCGCTGAACCAGTGGTCACACCTGGCTGCCGTCTTCAACGACTCGGCCAACACGTACACGCTCTACCTCAACGGCGTGGCGATCCTGACGGCCAACGAGACCACGGCGCCGGGGCCCAACACCCAGGCGCTCGTCTTCGGTCAGTCGGCCTGCAGCAGCTGTGGCAATGAACGCTGGCGCGGCCTGATCGACGACATCCGGATCTACAGCCGGGCGCTCACCACCGGCGAGATCCAGACCGACATGAACACCGGTATCAGCTGACTTGACAGCTAACTCAGCACCTCTCCGCAGAGCTGGTAAGTGGCAAATATTCCACGGTTCGTGAGTGGTGATCGTAACAACTGTTCATGATCCCGCTCGGGCCACCGGCGTGCCACGCTGGGTGCATGACCGAGCCGACCACGATCGTCCTGTACGGCGCGACCGGTGACCTGTCCCGTCGCAAGTTGCTGCCCGGCCTGTTGCACCTGCACCTGGCCGGCCTGCTCGGCGACGCCCGGGTGGTCGGGACCTCGGTGGACGAGCTGGACCGCGAGGGTTTCGTCGAGCTCGCCGAGAAGGCGATCCGAGAGTTCTCCCGTGGTGAGGTCTCCGCCGCCGATTGGGCCCAGTTCGCCGAACGCCTGGACTGGGCACCCCACTCGAGTGGCCCGGAGGCGCTGCGGGAAGCGGTGCTGCGGGCCGAGAAGACTCTCGGTGGCGAGTCGCTGCGGTTGCACTACCTGAGCGTTCCGCCAGCGGCGGCGCTCTCCGTCGTACACCGGATCGCCGAGGCCGGGCTGGTCGAGCGCAGCCGGATCATCATGGAGAAGCCGTTCGGCACCGACCTGAGGTCCGCGAAGGAGCTGAACGCCCGGCTGCACGAGGTGTTCGACGAGCAGCAGATCTTCCGGATCGACCACTTCCTCGGCAAGGAGGCGGCGCAGAACATCCTGGCGTTCCGGTTCGCCAACGGGTTGTTCGAGCCGATCTGGCACCGCAACCACATCGACCACATCCAGATCGACGTCCCGGAGACGCTCGGGATCGAGCAGCGCGCCGACTTCTACGAGGCGACCGGGGCGTACCGGGACATGGTGGTCACACACCTGTTCCAGATCCTGGCGTTCACCGCGATGGAACCGCCGGCCGCCCTGGAGCCGGCCTCGATCAGCGAGGAGAAGGACAAGGTCTTCCGCTCGATGAAGCCGATCGACCCGGCGGACGTGGTCCGCGGCCAGTACATCGGCTATCGCGACGATCCCGGTGTCCACCCGGAGTCGGAGACCGAGACGTTCGTCGCGCTGGCGGCGTACGTCGACAACTGGCGCTGGGCCGAGGTGCCGTTCTACCTGCGCACCGGCAAGCGGATGGCCGAGAGCGCCCGGATCATCTCGATCGCGTTCAAGGAGCCGCCACGGTCGATGTTCCCGCCCCGCTCCGGCGTCGGCGACCACGGGCCGGACCACCTGACCTTCGACCTGTCCGACACCCCGCGGATGTCGCTGTCGTTCTACGGCAAGCGGCCCGGGCCGGGGATGCGGCTGGACAAGCTGTCGATGCAGTTCTCGATCCAGGAGACCGACTGGGCCGGTGCGGTGCTGGAGGCGTACGAGCGGCTGATCTACGACGCGATCCGTGGTGACCGGACGCTGTTCACCACCGCGCTGGGCATCGAGCGGCTGTGGGAGGTGTCCGTGCCGGTCCTGGAGAACCCGCCGGTGGTCCGCCCGTACCAGCCAGGCTCCTGGGGCCCGAACCAGATCCACCAGCTGATCGCACCGCGCACCTGGCGGCTGCCGTTCGAGCGCGGCTGGCGCGAGGCCAAGCACACGTGAGTCTCAGCCTTTGACGTAGGACAGCTTCTCGGCGATCTTGCCGCCGCGGAGCCGGATCACGTCCACGCCACGGACATGTCCGGGCTGGCCCTCGGGCCCGCGCCAGGTGAACCGCCACCGCACCACCGCGCGGTCGCCCCGGACCACCGACTCCTCGGTATGGAACTCGGCCTCCGCGGTCTGGTCGAACAGCTTCCGCCACTGCTCCCGGACTGCGTACGCGCCCTCGAACCGTTCCCCGTCCGGCGCGGGGCCGGTCGACTCGAACACGCAGTCGTCGGTCATCAGGGCCATGATCGCGTCCACGTCGCGGCGTCCGAAGGCCTCCCCGAACTCGGCCACCACCGTGTGCTCCGGCGTCCACCGCGGGTCCCGGCCGAAGGCCGCGAGCAACTCGTCCTGCGGGTCGCCGAACGCCTCGGCCGGTCGTGGACCGACGGCGCCGGAGGACCGGTACAGCTCCTCCCGGTCGGCGAACCAGTCGGCCACCGCGGCGACCACCTGCGGGTCGAGCCGGCGGTCCGAGCCGATCGCCACCGCCAGGTCCCAGCCGTGGATCAGGTGGTCCGCGACCAGCTGGTTGATGTACTCGGCCGCGTCCTCCTCGCCGTACGACAGCTGCACGGTGGACCGCAGCAGCACCGGCTCCACGACGGCGATCTGTGCCGCCCGGGCGGCGTGGGCGGCCGCGGAGGCCGGCTCGTCACCGAGCAGGTCGCCGTCCAGCATCGTGCCGACGTCGGCGATCGTGCGGCCCGCGAGCAGTGGTACCGCCCAGCGCTCCTCGCCGACGACATGGTTCACCAGCGTTCGCACGTCCCAGCCGACACACGGTGTGGGCGCATGCCACTGGTCGTCCTTCACCGCGGCCACCAAGGCCACGAAGTCCTCGGTCGCACGACGGTGCAGCTCGACGACGTCCATAGGTCCCCCCTCGGACTATCTCCCGCGAGACCAGACTCCTCCCCGGTGGTTGCCGCCGTCAACGGTCAGCTGCGGACGTCGCGCGCCGCAGTGAACGCGTCACGCGCGCGGTCCGACTCGCCCGCCGCGGCGAGCAGCGCACCGTGCCGCTCGATACAGTCCGCGACCAGCGACCGCAAGCCCTGGTCGCTCACGGTGAACGCGAGCAAGCTGTTCGCCAGCCCGCCGCCCCACGCTGCCATGTCCATCGCCAGCCCGGACTCGCCGGCCGCCTCGAACGCCCGGGACAGGTCGATCAGCAGGTCCGCCCAGACCGGGCCGAACTCGCCCAGCCGGAACCGCATCGCCTGAGCGCCGTTCCGCGAGCTGAGCGCGAACAGGTAGTGCGCCTCGAGCCCGAGCCGCAACCCGGCCTCGGGGTCGGTGCCGAGCATCGGTCGGGCCAGCCCGGCCAGCTCCCTGGCCCGCACCGGCGCGGCCTCCAGGTCGCACCGGCCGGACGTGGTCGCCAGCGTGGCGTGCGGCGCCGGGATGGTGAGCGAGATCAGGTCGTCGTACGACGGCGGCCGGCCGAGCCGTTCCGTGGCGGACGCGAGTGCCTGAGCCAGGGTCGGCGGCGGGTCCGCCGCCAGCTGCTCGGACACCGCCTGGGCGGCGTCGTAGTCGGCGTCCAGCGCGGACCGGAACAGCGGCCGGGCCTCGTCCATCCGGCCCGCGTCTCGTAGCCGGAGCGCCTTGCGGGTCATTGCCTCGACCAGCAGCCGCTCGTCGTCCGGCCGGTCGGAGTCGGCCAGCCGGTCCGCGGTCCGGACCGCGATGTCGTCGGCCTGCAGAGCGATCTCGAGGCGGCCGGACACCGCGTGCACGTCACCGGAGACTCGGGCGGCCAGGCAGAGGTGGTGGCTGTTCGTGGCCTCGGGCGGACCGTCGTCGAGCCGGTCGGTGTGCTGCAGGAACAGCCGGATCGCGGCGTCCGCCGAGCCTGCCGCCAGCTCCGGGTCGCCGAACAGCTGCAGCACCGACGCGTTCAGCGCGAGCGCCTTGGCTAATGCCAGCTGCGCGTCCCGGTCGCCGTTGGCGGCCAGGTCGCCGTGGCTGCTCACGCCGGCGTCCAGGTCGAGTACCGCCGATCCGCCGTACCCGCGCCGGTACTGGGCCATCCCGCGCAGCACCCACAGGTCCGCGAGGAAGGCGGCGTCACCGGTGCCGTGGCTGCTCGCGACGTACTCCTGCTCGGCCTGCAGCAGGGCCGCGATCGACTCGTCGAACCGGCCGTCAGTGGCCAGTGTGCGGGCCCGGTCGAGCATCTCGTCGAGCCGCCTGCGCTGCGTCGCGTCTGCCACCACGTCAGGCGCCACTGCACCCCATCCCTCGTCCCGGGCCCCGTACGGAATCGTCACGCTACTGCACGACGGGGTTGTATCCGAGAGGGTGAGCAAGGTCACCTGCGTGACGACGTGCTGACACAGCGGTTACCCGCAGGTAGCCTGGCGGAGTGAGCGAGCAGACCTCGATTCCCGCGGATCCCGAGCTCGACCCGACCGCCTCGTACGCGACCGACTCGGCGGTGATCCGCCGGCTGTCCGGGCTGCTGTGCGCGAGTGGCGAGCCGACGACGACCTATGCTCCCTCGACCGGCCAGCCGGTCGCACCGTTGCCGACCTCGACCACCGACGATGTGGCGCACGCGACGCGTGTCGCCCGCCGCGCCCAGCGGGCCTGGCAGCGCACCACCCCGGTCGAGCGGGCCGAGATCATGTACCGCTACCACGACCTCGTGCTGGACCACCGCCACGAGCTGTGCGACCTGGTCCAGCTGGAGTCCGGCAAGGCCCGCAAGCAGGCGTTCGAGGAGGTCGTGCACGTCGCGCTGACCGCCCGCTACTACGCCCGCAAGGCGGCCGAGCTGCTCGCCCCGCAGGCTCGGCTCGGACTGTTCCCGTTGCTCACCAAGGCCGAGCAGCGGTACGTGCCGAAGGGCGTCGTCGGCGTCATCTCGCCGTGGAACTACCCGCTCAGCATGGCGGTCGCTGACGGGCTGCCGGCGATCGTGGCGGGCAATGCGGTGGTGCACAAGCCGGACGGGCAGACCCCGATGACCGCGCTGCGCGCGATCGAGCTGATGCACGAGGCGGGCCTGCCTGCGGACCTCTGGCAGCTGGTCAACGGACCCGGCCCGGTGGTCGGGACGGCGATCATCCAGGCGGTCGACTACGTCTGCTTCACCGGCTCGACCAGGACCGGCCGGCTGGTCGCGCGGCAGGCGGGCGAGCGGCTGATCGGCTGCTCGCTCGAGCTCGGCGGCAAGAACCCGATGCTGGTACTGCGGGACGCGGACGTGGCGCGCGCCGCCGAGGGCGCGGTCCGGGCCTGCTTCAACAGCGCCGGCCAGCTGTGCGTCTCGATGGAACGGATGTACGTCGCCGACCAGGTGTACGACGCGTTCGTCGCCGCGTTCGTGGACCGGGTGAACAGGATGCGGCTGTCCGCCGGCACCGGCTGGGACGTCGACATGGGGCCGCTGATCTCGGCCACGCAGCTGGAGACCGTGACCCGGCACGTGGAGGACGCGAAGGCGCACGGAGCCGTGGTACTCACCGGCGGGCGGGCCAGGCCCGACCTCGGTCCGCTGTTCTACGAGCCGACCGTGCTCGAGGGCGTCACGCCGCAGATGGAGTGCTTCGACAACGAGACCTTCGGCCCGGTGGTCGCGCTGTACCGGTTCTCCGACGAGAACGAGGCGATCCAGCGCGCCAACGAGGGCGAGTACGGGCTGAACGCCAGCGTGTGGACCCGCGACACCCGGCGTGGCCGTGCGATCGCCGCGCAGCTGGTCGCCGGCACCGTGAACGTCAACGAGGCGTACGGCGCCACCTTCGGCTCGATCGACACCCCGATGGGCGGGATGCGGGCCTCCGGGCTCGGTCGCCGGCAGGGCGTCGAGGGTATCCGCCGTTACCAGAACAGCCAAGCGGTGGCGACCCAGCGGCTGCTGCCACTCGCCGCCAGCCACGGGATCAGCGATCAGTCCTATGCCGAGCTGATGACCTCGGCCCTACGGTTGCTGAAGAAGCTGGGCCGCGCGTGACCTCCTTCGACTACGACGTCGTCGTGATCGGGTCGGGGTTCGGCGGCAGTGTCAGCGCGCTGCGGCTGACCGAGAAGGGGTACCGGGTCGCGGTGCTCGAGGCCGGTGCGCGGTTCGACGACGCGTCGTACGCGAAGACCTCCTGGGACAAGTCCCGCTTTCTGTTCGCGCCCCGGCTCGGCTGGTACGGGATCCAGCGGATCAGCGCGGTCCGGGACGTGATCATCCTGGCCGGCGCGGGCGTCGGCGGCGGCAGCCTCGTGTACGCGAACACGCTGTACGAGCCGCTGCCGGCGTTCTACACCGACCGGCAGTGGGCGCACATCACCGACTGGCGCGACGAGCTGGCGCCGTACTACGACCAGGCGAAGCGGATGCTCGGCGTCACGACGTACCCGCACACCACGCCCGCCGACCGGGTGATGCAGCAGGTTGCGGACGAGATGGGCGTCGGCGAGACCTTCCACCCGACCCCGGTCGGGGTGTTCTTCGGCGAGCCGGGGGTCGAGGTCGCGGACCCGTACTTCGGCGGGGCCGGGCCACGCCGGAAGGGCTGCATCAACTGCGGCGAGTGCATGACGGGCTGCCGGCACAACGCGAAGAACACGCTGACCAAGAACTACCTGTATCTGGCCGAGTCCGCGGGCGCCGACGTGTTCCCGATGACCACGGTGACGTCGCTGGAGCCGCTGCCCGGCGGCGGGTACGCGGTCGACACCCGCCGCACGAACAGCAAGCGCATCACGCGCCGGTTCACCGCCGAGCAGGTGGTGGTGGCAGCCGCGGCACTCGGCACCCAGAAGCTGCTGCACCGGATGAAGGAGGACGGCAAGCTGCCCGGCCTCTCGGACCGGCTAGGCGTGCTGACCCGGACCAACTCGGAGTCGCTGCTCGGGGCGATCGCGCGCGACGGCGCCGTCGACTACACCCGCGGGGTGGCGATCACGTCGTCGTTCCACCCCGACGAGATCACCCACATCGAGCCGGTCCGGTACGGCCGCGGCAGCAACGCGATGTCGCTGCTGCAAACGGTGCTGGTGGACGGCGACGAGCCCGGCCCGGGCTGGCGGAAGTGGCTGCGCGAGGTCGTAGCCCAGCGCAAGAACCTCCGCAAGCTGTACGACCTGAGGCACTGGTCGGAGCGGACCGTGATCGCGTTGGTGATGCAGACCGCGGACAACTCGATCACGACGTTCGGGAAGCGGGACCGGTTCGGCCGCTGGAAGCTGACGTCGAAGCAAGGTCACGGTGCGCCGAACCCGTCCTGGATCCCGGTCGCGCACGAGGCAGTGCGCCGGATGGCGAAGGTGATGAACGGTACCGCCGGCGGCACGATCGGGGAGCCGTTCAACGTGCCGATGACCGCACACTTCATCGGCGGCTGTGCGATCGGTGACTCGGCAGCGACCGGCGTGGTGGACCCGTACCACCGGGTCTTCGGTCAGCCGGGCCTGCACATCATCGACGGCTCGACGATCTCGGCGAACCTCGGCGTGAACCCGTCCCTGACCATCACGGCCCAGGCCGAGCGGGCTGCCGCGTTCTGGCCGAACAAGGGTGAGGCCGACAAGCGGCCCGAACTGGGCTCGGCGTACCTGCGGATCGATCCGGTGCAGCCGGCCAACCCGGTGGTCCCGGCCGCCGCGCCCGGAGCGCTGCGGCTCCCGCTGGCATAAAGGAACCCCCCGGCGACGCTTCCGCCCAAACCATCGCCGGGGGGCTCACTCAGCCGGGGTGAGGCTCCCGGCGTCCGTGGAGGTAGTTCTTGGCTACCTAGGGTGCTCCCAGAATATCGGATCCAGTGGCCAAATCCACGAGGGTGGGAGCCGTCACCAGCCGCAGGCCGCCGGCGCGTACGGGACCGCGGGCTGGCGCATTTCCGGCGCAGGCGGTTCGCCCTGGCCGGTCGGCACCGAGGCACCGACCCTGGGGTCCGGACGGCCGGTCCGGGTTGGTGGTGGCGTCGGCGATGCGTCCGAGCCGGACGCCGAGACACCAGCCGTGGCGTTTGCGAAAGCGAAACCGCATCACGAAGTCCTTTCGGGGGACGGCGGCCGGGACAGCGGCGGGCAATTCTACGTCTGCCGGGTGAACGAGTGGACGAGACGAAGGTCACGATGTGAGTCTCGCCCGCGGCGCCATGGGGGCCATCGCTTACAGTCCAGGGTCATGGGCGACATCCTGGCGGTGGCACGCGAGCAGGTGCTGGAGCGCGGTGAGGGGCTGACCGAGGACCAGCTGGTCGAGGTTCTCCGGCTGCCGGACGCGGTGCTGCACCAGCTGCTGGCGCTCGCCCACGAGGTCCGGGTGAAGTGGTGCGGCGAGGAGGTCGAGGTCGAGGGCATCATCTCGCTGAAGACCGGCGGTTGCCCCGAGGACTGCCACTTCTGCTCGCAGTCCGGCCAGTTCACCTCGCCGGTGCGGTCGGTCTGGCTCAACATCCCGGAGCTGGTCGCGGCCGCGCAACAGACCGAGAAGACCGGCGCGACCGAGTTCTGCATCGTCGCCGCCGTCCGCGGCCCGGACGAGCGGCTGATGGCGCAGGTGCGGGCCGGGATCGAGGCGATCAACGCAGCGGTGGACATCAACATCGCCTGCTCGCTCGGCATGCTGACCCAGGACCAGGTCGACGACCTCAGGGCGATGGGCGTGCACCGGTACAACCACAACCTGGAGTCCGCCCGGTCGTACTTCGGCGACGTGGTCACCACGCACTCGTTCGAGGAGCGCTGGGACACCTGCCTGATGGTCAAGGAGTCCGGCATGGAGCTGTGCTGCGGCGGCCTGGTCGGGATGGGCGAGACGCTGGAGCAGCGCGCCGAGCTGGCCGTGCAGCTGGCCGAGCTGGACCCGCACGAGGTGCCGCTGAACTTCCTCAACCCGCGGCCGGGCACACCGTTCGGCGACCTGCCGTTGATGGACGGCCGGGACGCGCTGCGTACCATCGCGGCGTTCCGGCTGGCGATGCCGCGCACGATCCTGCGGTACGCCGGCGGACGCGAGCTGACGCTGGGCGACCTCGGCACCCGCGACGGGCTGCTGGGCGGGATCAACGCGGTGATCGTCGGCAACTACCTGACCACTCTCGGCCGCAGGCCCGAGGAGGACCTGGACCTGCTGCACGAGCTCAAGATGCCGGTGAAGGAACTGCAGAAGACACTCTGATGGACGTCGAGTACTGCGGCCGCTGCGGCGAGCCGGTTGCTGTGGGCAGTCACCAGGGTTGCGAGCAGGCGCTAAGGCTGGAGCCGCCGCGGTACTGCGCGCGCTGCCGGCGCCGGATGGTCGTCCAGGTGACACCGACCGGGTGGAGCGCTCAGTGCTCGCGGCACGGTGAGGTGCGCGGTGTCCCGGGCTGAGGACCTGCTCCGGCAGGACGCGGAGCTGCTCTGGCACCCGTACTCATCGCTCGCCGACCCGTCGCCGGCCCGGCTGGTCTCCGGTGCCGAGGGAGTCCGGCTGCGGTTCGCGGACGGCAGCACGGCGATCGACGCGATGGCGTCGTGGTGGTGCATGATCCACGGCTACCGGCACCCGGTGCTGGACGCCGCGCTGCACGAGCAGGTGGACCGCTTCAGCCACGTGATGTTCGGCGGCCTGACGCACGAACCCGCGATCCGGCTCGCCGAGCGGCTGGTGCAGATCACGCCGGACGCGCTGCGGCACGTGTTCTTCTGCGACTCCGGCTCGGTCTCGGTCGAGGTCGCGATCAAGCTCGCGCTGCAGTACCAGGTCGCGCGCGGGCGGACCGGCCGGACCCGGCTGCTGACCACCCGGGGCGGATACCACGGCGACACGTTCGCGCCGATGAGCATCTGCGACCCGGTGAACGGGATGCACTCGCTGTTCACCGGCGCGTTGAAGGAGCAGGTGTTCGGGCCGCGGCCACCGGCCGGGTACGACCGGGGTCCGGACGACCCCGAGGTCGTGGGGTGGGCGGCCCGGATGGCCGAGGTCGCGGCAGTCCACCGGGATGAGATCGCGGCGATCGTGGTGGAGCCGGTGCTGCAGGGCGCGGGCGGCATGTACCCGTACAGCCCGGAGTGCCTGCGGGTGCTCCGGGCGCTGGCCGACGAGCACGGCTTCCTGCTGGTACTGGACGAGATCGCGACCGGGTTCGGCCGGACCGGCCCGCTGTTCGCCACCGAGCACGCGGCGGTCGAGCCGGACATCGTCTGCCTCGGCAAGGCGCTCACCGGCGGCTACCTGTCGCTGGCGGCCACCCTGTGTACGACGGAGGTGGCGCACACCGTGTCCTCCGGCCCGGGCGGTGCGTTGATGCACGGGCCCACCTTCATGGCCAACCCGCTGGCGTGTGCGGTCGCACTGGCCAGTATCGACCTGCTGCTGGCAGCCGACTGGTCCGCGAACGTGGCACGGATCTCGGCCGGGCTGGCCGCCGGGCTGGCGCCGGCCGCGGAGCTGCCTGGAGTGAAGGACGTACGCGTGCTCGGCGCCGTCGGCGTCGTACAGCTGGCTGGACCGGTCGACGTACCGCGGGCGACCGCCGCGGCGCTCGAGCACGGGGTGTGGGTGCGGCCGTTCCGAGATCTCGTCTACACGATGCCGCCGTACATCTGCACCGACGACGAGATCGCCGCGATCGGGCGAGCGGTCGTCGCCGCGGCGGACCCGCCGTGAGCCTCGACGACTGGCTCGCCGGGCAGGCCGCGGACCGGGAGGCGCAGGGTCTGACCCGCCGGCTGCGGCCGCGCGAGGCGGCCCGCCCGGGGACCGACGCGCCGATCGACCTGGCCGGCAACGACTACCTCGGCCTTGCCACCGACCCGCGGATCGCCGACGCCGCGGCCACCGCGGTACGTACCTGGGGTGCCGGGGCGACCGGGTCGCGGCTGGTCAGCGGTACCACCCGGCTGCATGCGGAGCTGGAGGGGGCGCTCGCCGACTTCTGCCGGCAGCCGGCCGCACTGGTGTTCTCGTCCGGCTACCTGGCCAACCTCGGCGTGGTCACCGCACTCGCCGGACCCGGCACCCTGCTGGTGTCCGACGCGCACGTGCACGCCTCGCTCGTCGACGCCTGCAGGCTGGCCCGATCCCGGGTCGAGATCGTGCCGCACAACGACGTCGACGCGGTCGAGCGGGCCCTGGCCGGGCGCGAGGAGCCCCGCGCGCTGGTGCTTGCCGAGTCGGTGTACAGCGTGCTCGGCGACGCCGCCCCGCTGGACCGGCTGGCGCAGGTCTGCGCCGAGCGGGACGCCGTACTGCTCGTGGACGAGGCGCACGGGGTGGGAGTCACCGGCGCGGGCCGTGGCTCGGTGGCGGCGGCCGGCCTGGCCGGTGCGGAGCACGTCGTGGTGACCATGACGCTGTCCAAGGCGCTCGGCGCTCAGGGTGGCGCGGTGCTCGGGTCGGCACGGCTCCAGCAGCACCTGGTCAACCGGGCGCGGACGTTCATCTTCGACACCGGTCTGGCGCCCGCGGCGACGGCGGCCGCGCTGGCGGCGGTCGACGTGGTCCGGGCCGAGCCCGACCGGGTGGTCGCCGTGCACACGGTCGCGGACCGGCTGGCCCGGGCGGCCGGCGTGCTGCCCGTTCCGGGCGCGGTGCTGTCGGTGCCGGTGCCGGGACCGCGGGAGGCGGTGGCCGCGGCGGAGACCTGCGCGGCGCACGGCGTACGGGTCGGGGCGTTCCGGCCGCCGTCGGTGCCGGACGGTGTCAGCAGGCTGCGGATCACTGCTCGCGCAACGCTCGCCGGGGACGCACTGGATCGGGCCTGTGAGGTCCTCGAGCATGCGGTGGAGAGTGTCCGATGACCCTGCCGGGCGTGGTGCTGGTGACCGGTACGGACACCGGCGTCGGCAAGACCGTCGTCACCGCCGCCCTCGCGGTCGCACTGTCCGCGCACGGCTCGGTGGCCGTGCTGAAACCGGTGCAGGCCGGTCTACCCGCGGACATCGACGAGGTACGACGCCTGGCCGGGCTTGATCAGGTGTACGAGGGCGCGCGGCTGGACGATCCGTTGAACCCGACCACCGCGGCCCGGATCCGGGGGGTCACGCTGCCGTCGTACGCGGACCACGCGGCGACCGTTCACAAGCTGGCGGCGCAGTACGACACGGTGGTCGTAGAGGGCGCCGGCGGTGTCCTGGTCGGCCTGGACAACGACGGCGGCACGCTGCTCGACCTGGCCGACGAGCTGGACGAACCGTGCGCGGCGGTGGTCGTCACCCGGGCCGCGCTCGGCACGCTGAACCACACCCGGCTGACCTGTGCCGCACTGCGGGCCGCGCGTGTCCCGGTCGCCGGTCTGGTGATCGGCTCCTGGCCAGATCAGCCGGGCCTGGCCGAGCGGTGCAACCTGGAGGACCTGCCGGCCGTGACCGGGTTGCCGCTACTCGGCCGGGTGCCGGCCGGTGCCGGTGGGCTGGCGACAGATGAGTTCCGGGCGGCGGCGCCCTCGTGGTTGAGTCTGTCGGTGTGAAGGAACTGATCCAGCCTGTTCGCGGTGGGTGGAATCACGTCGATACGCTGTGCCGGTGAGCGCCGTCGAGCATGAGCTGGTCCTTGTCGTCGACTTCGGAGCCCAGTACGCGCAGCTGATCGCGCGCCGCGTCCGCGAGGCGAAGGTGTACTCCGAGATCGTGCCGCACTCGATGCCGGTCGAGCAGATGCTGGCCCGGAAGCCGAAGGCGCTCGTGCTGTCCGGCGGTCCGCAGTCGGTGTACGCCGAGGGCGCGCCGCGGGTCGACTCGGCGCTGTTCGAGTCCGGCGTCCCGGTGTTCGGGATCTGCTACGGGTTCCAGGCGATGGCTCAGTCGCTCGGCGGCGAGGTCCGTCGTACCGGGCTGCGCGAGTTCGGCCGCACCGCGGTCACCGTGACGTCCGCCGGCATCCTGCTGGCCGGTGTCCCCGAGGACCTCAACGTGTGGATGTCCCACGGCGACGCCGTACATGCCCCGCCGAGCGGGTTCGCCGTGCTCGCCGGTTCCGAGGGCGCCCCGGTCGCGGCCTTCGAGAACCTGGACAGCCGGCTCGCCGGTGTGCAGTGGCACCCGGAGGTGCTCCACTCGCAGGCCGGTCAACAGGTGCTGGAGCACTTCCTGTACGAGATCGCCGGCTGTTCGGCGGACTGGACCACCAGCAACGTGGTCGACGAACAGGTCGCACAGATCCGCGAGCAGGTCGGCGACAAGCAGGTGCTGTGCGCGCTGTCCGGCGGTGTCGACTCCGCCGTCGCCGCGGCCCTGGTGCACAAGGCGATCGGCGACCAGCTCACCTGCGTGTACGTCGACCACGGTCTGCAGCGCGCCGGCGAGTCCGAGCAGGTGGAGAAGGACTACGTCGCCGCGACCGGGATCCGGCTGAAGGTCGTCGACGCGGCGGACCGCTTCCTCGGCGCGCTGTCCGGCATCACCGACCCGGAGCAGAAGCGCAAGATCATCGGCCGCGAGTTCATCCGCACCTTCGAGGCCGCCGCCCGCGAGCTGGACGCCGAACGGCACATCGAGTTCCTGGTCCAGGGCACGCTCTACCCGGACGTGGTCGAGTCCGGCGGGGGGACCGGCACCGCGAACATCAAGTCGCACCACAATGTCGGAGGCCTCCCGGACGACCTGCAGTTCGACCTGATCGAGCCGCTGCGCACGCTGTTCAAGGACGAGGTCCGCGAGCTCGGCCTGGCCCTCGGGCTGCCCGAGGCGATGGTCTACCGGCACCCGTTCCCCGGCCCGGGTCTGGGCATCCGGATCGTCGGCGAGGTCACCCGCGAACGCCTCGACGTGCTGCGTGCCGCCGACCTGATCGCCCGTACGGAGCTCACCGCCGCCGGCCTGGACCGCGACATCTGGCAGTTCCCGGTCGTGCTGCTGGCCGACGTACGCTCCGTCGGCGTGCAGGGCGACGGCCGCACCTACGGCCACCCGATCGTGCTCCGCCCGGTCACCAGTGAGGACGCGATGACCGCGGATTGGGCCCGGCTGCCGTACGACGTGCTGGAGAAGATCTCCACCCGGATCACCAACGAGGTCGCCGAGGTGAACCGGGTCGTGGTCGACATCACGAGCAAGCCGCCCGGCACCATCGAGTGGGAGTAGCTGGTCACAGTCGAACGCGACGTGCGGCCGCACGCCGCCGCCGCGTTTCGTCGTCACAGCGCGGTTCCGGTCGGCGATCGCGGCCGCGACCTCGTCCAGCCGTTCGGGATCGCCCTCGACACTGACGTAGATGAGCTCGACCCGCTCGCCGGTGCCGAGCAGGTGCGCCGCGGTCGCCTGCTCGAACCGGTACCCGCGGTCGCCGACGATCAGCAGCACCAGGTCAACGTCCTCGCTGATCGATCGTGGCAGCAGGCTGATCGGTTCGAGTGGTTCGGTGCGGATCACCGGCCGGCGGTCCATCGCCGCCAGGACCTTCACGAACACCCCCCAGCTCGGTGTCAGCCGGCCGCGCTCGTACGCCGACAGCTTAGGTTGCGTGATCCCGCTCGCCGCGGCGACGGTCCGCTGCAACCGCAGCTGCCGGAACCGCTCGTCCGCCAGTACCTGGCCCAGGCCCGGCTCGTCGTACTCGTGGCTCTCCCACCGTGCTGTCGCCTCGTTGAACGCCATGGACCAGGCATAGCCGATCTGCCACCCGGCGCGTGCCGGAGAGGGCGCAGCCTGTGGACATCGCGGCGGAGCCACACGGAGAGCGGGTCGAGACGCATACCGATTTCGGTAAGACATACCGCTATCGATATGCGCCACGGGGGTTGCTCCCTGGCGCCCGACCGCTGTATCGCCGAGTGGTGTGCTCGATGGGTGGGCGGCGTACCGTTGAGCATGACGTGGCCTGGGGTGGGCCGCGTCTCCCGGAGGGGCTCGGAGGGGGAGGGCAACATGCTCACGGTGGGGACGTTCAACCTGAACAACCTGTTCGACCGGTGGAACTTCGCGGGCGCGCTCGATGCGCTCGCGGGCGGCGGCGAGACGGTGCCGGCGACGTTCGTGTTCGAGAGCGAGCACCGGCGCAAGCTGCAGCTGGACTCGCGCGGCAAGCTGCTGGTCGCGAAGCCGCCGGAGGACACGGCGCGGATCGCGGAGCGGTTGCTCGCGGCGGACGCGGACGTGTGGATCGTGCAGGAGATCGAGAACGTGGACGCGCTGCGCGAGTTCAATCGCGACCAGCTCGGCGGGGCGTACCAGCACGTAATGGTGATCGACGGCAACGACTCGACCCGTTTCATCGACGTCGGGGTGCTGTCGAAGCGGCCGCTGGGCGGGGTGACAAGCTGGCAGCGGACGTTCCATCCGGACGACCCGAGCCGGCCGGTGTTCTCCCGGGACCTGGTCGAGGTCGACGTGCTGGACAGCAAGCGCCGCAAGGTGCTGACGATCTTCGGTACGCACCTGAAGTCCAAGTTCGTCGACTTCCGCGAGCCCGACCCGGTCCAGGCCGCTGCCGACGCCGACCTGCTCCGCGGCCGGCAGGCAGAGATGATCGCGCAGATCATCGCGGCGCGGACGTCCACCCGCCAGCGGTACATGCTCTGCGGCGACATGAACGACACCCCGGGCTCGGTCCCGCTCAAGTCGATCGCGGGCTCCGGAATGGTCGACGCGCTGACCGCTCCTACCGAGGTCGGCACAGTGAAGACCTCGGTCCAGCTGCCCGCCAGCGCGGCCTGGACGTCGACCCACAAGGCGTCCGGGCAACCGCGGACATTCGACCTGATCGACCAGATCTGGCTCAGCCCGGCGCTCGCGACCAGGCTGACCGGTTCGTTCATCGGGCGCCGCCGGAAGTTGTCTCGCGACGGTACCGACCACGACCCCGCCTGGGTGACCTTCGACCTCTGACTTGATTCCAGATCGAACATATGTTCGACTGACTTCATGCGGTGGGAAGGGCAGTCGACGGAGATGGACGACGCGGCGGCGCTGCCGGGTCTGGGCCGGATCGCCAACCTGGTGCGCAGTGTCACGACGCCCGAGTTCCGCGACGTCACCTTCCACGAGGTGGTGGCCAAGTCGGCGCTGAACCGCGTCCCGGGCAACGCGCTGCCGTTCAACTGGACCGTGAACCCGTACCGCGGCTGCAGTCATGCCTGCCGCTTCTGCTTCGCCCGTCCGACGCACAGCTACCTGGATCTGGACATGGGGGAGGACTTCGATCGTCAGATCGTGGTGAAGACCAATGTGGTGGAGGTCTTGCGACGCGAGCTGGGCCGGCCGTCCTGGACCCACGAGACCGTTGCCCTCGGCACCAACACCGACCCGTACCAGCGTGCGGAGGGGCGGTATCGCCTGATGCCGGGGATCATCGACGCGCTGACCGCATCGGGTACACCGTTCTCGATCCTCACCAAGGGCACCTTGCTGCGTCGTGATCTCGGCTTGCTGGAGTCGGCTGCTCAGCGGGTCCGGGTCGGCGTCGCGGTCTCGATCGACATGACCGACGCGCAGCTGCAGGAATCGCTGGAGCCTGGAGCGCCCGGTACCAGGGCGCGGATCGAGCTGGTGCGGGCGATCCGGTCCGCCGGGCTGGAGTGCGGGGTGATGGTGGCGCCGGTGCTGCCCTGGCTGACCGACTCCGACGAACAGCTCGACGACCTGCTCGGACGGCTCGCCGACGCGGGTGCGTCCGGCGCGACCTTGCTCACGCTCCATCTGCGACCAGGGACGAAGGAGTGGTTCATGAGCTGGCTGGAGCGCGAGCATCCCGGCCTGGTGAAGCGGTACGAGCAGCTGTACGGGCGCGGTGCGTATGTGCCGGCAAGCTACCAGCGAGCCTTCACCGAACGGGTCCGACCGTTGCTGGCCAAGCACGGGTTCGACCGCGGTTCGCGGCATCGCCGGCCGGACCGGGCCGAGCCGCGTCGTACCGGTGTCCCGGTGTTCGAGCAGCAGTCGCTGTTCTAGGAGGGTCTCAGAGGACGGTCAGGATGACCGGGCCGTCGGCGGTGATCGCGACGGTGTGCTCGGCATGTGCGCCGCGGCTGCCGTCGCTGGAGCGCAGCGTCCAGCCGTCGTCCCCGATCACGTACCGCGTGGTGGGGCCGCGCCAGAACCACGGCTCGATCGCGATCACCAGACCCGGCTGCAGCGGCAGGCCCCGGCCGGGGCGGCCGCCGTTCGGGACGTGCGGCTCCTCGTGCATGGTGCGGCCAATGCCGTGACCGCCGAAGTCCAGGTTGGTGCCCAGGCCGTCACGGTTGCCGATCATCGCGATCGCCCGGCCGATGTCGCCGAGCCGGTTGCCGGGCTGGGCCGCCCCGATCCCGGCGGCCAGTGCCTCCTCGGTGCTGGCGATCAGCTCCCGGTCGCCGTCGCGCGGCTCACCGACCACGAACGTGGTCGCGGCATCGGCCGCCCAGCCGTCGACGGTCACGCCGCAGTCGACGCTGAGCAGGTCGCCGTCGGCGAGCTTGGTCTTGTCCGGCAGGCCGTGCAGCACCGCGTCGTTGACCGACGTGCAGATGACGCCGGCGAACGGCATCGGCGCGAACCGCGGGTGGTACCCATCGAAGGTCGACACCGCGCCCGCCTCGTCGATCACGTCACGGGCGATCCGGTCCAGCTCGAACAGCGTGCTGCCGACCCCGGCCTGCTCGCGGACGGTGGCCAGCACACGCGCGACGACACGGCCGGCCTCGCGCATCGTCGCGATCTCCTGCGCCGTCTTCAGCTCGACCATGTCCGCCCCTCCGTCGTTGTACCGCCGCGAGAATACCCGCTGCGACGATCCAGAATTCTCGAGAGATATCTCTCGACAACTATGTTTCGAGAGATTACTCTCGACGCATGGCACCGAAGCGACCCGACGAACCGGCGCAGA
>Ga0209382_10000461_pt1 | contig 67185 bp, 59 predicted proteins | sample SoiMetdeltSBSDD5_FD_187599 | JGI IMG/M metagenome (GOLD analysis project Ga0209382, IMG submission 187599) | Bulk soil microbial communities from a Populus tree surrounding site in Tennessee, USA - Soil MetaG P. deltoides SBSDD5 (SPAdes) (version 2) | ecosystem: Environmental > Terrestrial >...
ACGCCCCAGAACCCGTGACGCGAAAAGTGATCCTCGGCGGCGTCGAGGATGCGCTCGCGCATGTCGGGCGTGGCGTCGTTCTTCAACGGGCGGCCACGGCGCGCCCGGCGCACGGTCCGCGGACGTTTGACGGTCATGTGGGTGTCCTTGTCGCGCTGCAGTCAATTTTCACTGAACGATGAATATTTGACAGCGAGCCCGCCCCGGAGCAAGCTGATATTAATCATCAACTGATGAATAAGTGTGTCGGTGCCCCACTCTGACAAAGGTGCCGGCCACGATCCAGGGGGTCTCGTCATGTCCACTCATGCTTCCCGCGCCGCAATCCGCCTCGCGTTGGCCGCAGCCGCGGCGTGCAGCCTACCAGTGTCCGGGCCGGTCGTGGCTGCCGAAACAGGCGCCGAGGCCGGTGGGATCGAGCAGGTCGTAGTCACGGCACGGCGGCGCGAAGAAAGCCTGCAGGACGTGCCGGTTGCGATCACGGCGCTCACCTCCGAGCAGCTGCTGGAACAGAACGTCCGCACGCTCGAGGACATGACCGCGTACGTGCCGAACATCAAGGTCAACGCCGGCCGCGCGACCACCAGCACGATCAACGCCTATATCCGCGGCGTCGGACAGAACGACCCGCTGTGGGGCTTCGAGCCGGGCGTCGGCATCTACATGGACGACGTGTACATCGCGCGGCCGCAAGGTGCCTTGCTCGATGTGTACGACGTCGAGCGCATCGAAGTGCTGCGCGGCCCGCAGGGCACGCTGTACGGCAAGAACACTCTCGCCGGCGCCATCAAGTACGTGACGCGCGACATCGCGACCGAGGACCCGGAGTTTCACGCCACCGCGACCGGCGGCAGCTACAACCAGCGCGACCTCAAGGTCGGCGGCTCGATGCCAGTCGTTGCCGATCACGTTTATCTCGGCGCCGCGGTCGCTTACCTGCAGCGCGACGGCTACGGCGAGCTGGTCAATGACGGCGCCCCACGCGCATTCAACAGCGTTGGGCAGGATGTCTCCGACAAGGACGTGCTCGCAGCGCGCGTCAATGCCACGTTCGTCTGGGGCGAGAGCTCGAAGCTGCGCATCCTGGCGGATACGATCCAGGACAACTCGAACGCAGCGGGCGGGCAGCGTCTGAACAGTCTGGTGCAGCCGCCGCTGGACGACCGCTTCGATCAGCGCACCGACATGCCGGTCGACAAGGATCGCTTCATCACCAAGGGTGCCGCCGCGACCTATACGCAGAGCCTCAGCGACGCACTCGATTTCAAGCTCGTCGGCGCTTATCGCGAAGGCGACGGCCGTCAGTTCATCGACTTCGAAGAGCTGAACGCGAACCTGTTCCAGGTGCCGGCCGAGTACAGCGACGATCAGGCGAGCGGCGAAGCGCAGCTCACGTACACCGGCGACTCGCTCAAAGCCGTCACCGGCGTGTACTACTTCGACGGCACCGCGCGCGGCGCATTCGACGCCTCGCTCGGCGCCAACAATCTCACCGGCCTGACGAAGGGCAGCGTCAGTACCGAGAGTATCGCTGTCTATGCGGACGGAACCTGGAAGCTGACCGATCGGCTGAACCTGAACGCCGGCGCGCGCTGGAATCAGGACAAGAAGGAAGCAACCGTATTCGTCCAGCAGTACCTCGGTCGCCTCCCGGCCGATCAGACGTTGTTCGACCAGAACAACGTGTCGCCAGGCTTCACGGCGCTGGGCCCGCCCCAGAGCAACTACACGAACGACCGCACTTTCTCCGACGTGCTGCCGCGCTTCGGCTTCGACTACCGCCTGAGCGATGAAGTGCTCGCGTACGTGATCTACAACAAGGGCTTCAAGAGCGGCGGCTTCGACATGCGCGGCAACGCGACGGCGAACCCCGCCACGCGCGACGGCTACGATTCCGAGACCGCCGACAACTACGAAGTCGGCCTGAAGTCGCTGCTCTTCGACGATACCTTGCAACTCAATCTCACGGCGTTCTACACGCCGTACGAGGACGTGCAGATCACGACGCAGCAGTTCCAGATCGTCAACGGCAATCCGACCAACGTCACCGCGGTGCTCAACGCCGGCAAGCAGCTCAACAAAGGCGTCGAGCTGGAATCGCTGTGGCGTCCGGTGCCGGCGCTGACGCTGGCGCTGAACATCGGCTACCTCGATGCCGAGTTCGAAGAGTTCCTGGTCGGCTGTACGCCGCCCGCGGCCGGTTGCACTCGGGACGTGAGCTCGCTGAACGAGCCGATCAACTCACCAGAGTGGACGTCCTTCCTCGGTGCGACGTATCGCTGGGAGCTCGGCGGCGGCGACCTGGCAGCCCACCTCGGCTACCAGTACCGCAGCAAGACCAAGGTCGCGAACACGACCGTCAGCATCACGGACCAGGACGCTTACGACCTGCTCGACCTCGGCGTCGCGTACACGACTGCGAACCAGGCGTGGCGCTTCGCGCTCGAAGGCAAGAACGTACTGGATGAGGAATACCGCGTCGCCGGCTACGACTTCGGCAACACGAACGTCAGCCAGATCGGCTTCTACGGCCCGCCGCTCACGGTCTCGCTGAGCGCGACCTACCGCTATTGATCCCCCTCTGCCCTCCTCCGCGCGCGCGGGGGAGGGCGCTCTTTTGATTTCATGTCTCACAGCATTCTCATCACCGGCGCCGCGAGCGGGATCGGGCTGGGACTGACGCGGCACTTCGCCGCGCAGGGCCATCGCGTGATCGCCTGCGACCTGCAGCATCCGGACATCGATGCGCCGATGCGCAAACTCGCGTTCGACGTCGCGGACGCTGCACAGATCGAGCGTGCGCTGGCGAAAGTGGCCGACGATCCGCCCGACGTGCTGATCAACAACGCGGGTCTGCAATACGTCGCGCCGCTCGAGGAATATCCGCCGGAACGCTGGCAACAGCTGATCGCTGTGATGCTCACCGGTGCGGCACTGATGACACGTGCGACGTTGCCGACGATGCGCCGCAAAGGTTTCGGGCGCATCGTGAACATCGGGTCGATTCACTCGCTGGTTGCGTCGCCTTACAAGACTGCGTACGTGGCTGCGAAGCACGGTCTCGTCGGCTTCAGCAAGAGCGTGGCGCTGGAAACGCGCGACTGCGACATCACGATCAACACCGTGTGCCCGAGCTACGTCAAGACGCCCCTGGTCGACACGCAGATCGACGCGCTGGCCACCCGCCACGGCCTGACGCGAGAGCAGGTGATCGAGGAGATCATGCTCAAGCCCATGCCAAAGCGGCAGTTCATCGGCCTGGACGAGCTGGCCGGGACGGTCGAATTTCTGCTGAGCGCAACGGCACGCAACATCACCGGTCAGTGCATTACCCTGGACGGCGGCTGGACGGCACAGTAGGTTGTCAGCCAAAGCCTGACCCACAGGCTGGGGGACGCCATGCAGACTCGAAGAGATTTCGTTGCGGCCGGCACGCTGGCCGTAGGCGCGGCACTGCTCGCTCGCCAAGCACTCGCTGCAACACCGGCGAAGAATCGCCGCATCGTGCTGGCGAAGCGTCCGCAGGGCGAGCCGACACCTGCCGATTTCCGCCTCGAAGAAGTGCCGATCGCGGCGCTGAAAGAAGGCGAGATCCTGATGCAGACGGTCTTCCTATCGCTCGATCCGTACATGCGCGGCCGCATGAACGAAGGGCCGTCGTATGCCGCAGCGACCGGGATCGATGAAGTGATGGTCGGTGGCACCGTGTCGCGCGTGGTCGCAAGCCGCAATCCGAAATTCAGCGAAGGCGACCTGGTGTCCTCGTACAGCGGGTGGCAGGAGTATCAGGTGTCGAGCGGTGCGGGCATTACGAAACTCGATCCGCGCATCCCGAGGCCTTCGTATGCGCTCGGCGTGCTGGGGATGCCGGGCATCACCGCCTACGTCGGGACGCTCGACATCGGCGAGCCGAAAGCGGGTGAGACATTGGTCGTCGCCGCCGCGACGGGCGCGGTCGGCTCGGTCGTCGGTCAGATCGCGAAGATCAAGGGACTGCGCGCAGTCGGCATCGCCGGCGGCAAAGAGAAGTGCGACTACGCGGTGAAGGAGCTCGGCTTCGACGCGTGCATCGATCACCGCGATCCGAACATGGCGAAGCTGCTGAAAGACGCGTGCCCGAAGGGTATCGACGTCTACTTCGAAAACGTCGGCGGTGCCGTGTGGGATGCAGTCGTGCCGCTGCTCAACACGCACGCTCGCATCCCGCTGTGTGGCCTGATCGCGCAGTACAACGCCACCAGCTTGCCGGCCGGGCCGGATCGCAGCTCGCAGCTCATGGGCATGTTCCTGGTGAAGCAGATCAAGGTTCAGGGATTCATCATCTCGAACTATTTCCATCGTATGCCCGCGTTCATTGCCGACATGAGCCAGTGGATGCAAGCGGGGCGCATCAAGTATCGCGAGGACATCACGCGCGGGCTGGAGAACGCGCCGCAGGCATTCATGGGACTGTTCAAGGGCAGCAACTTCGGCAAGCTGCTGGTGCAAGTCGCCGACTAGCAGCCGACCGGCGATGTCTCGCGCGCAGAAGATCTCGCTGCTCGTAGCGCTGTACTTCGCGCAGGGACTGCCGTTCGGGTTCTTCACGATCGCGCTGCCCGCGATGCTGCGGCAAAGCGGGCAGTCGCTGAAGACCATCAGCCTGGTGAGCGTGCTGCTGACGCTGCCATGGCTGCTCAAGTTTCTCTGGGCGCCGTTCATCGATCATCGTGGCACGCGTCGCGGCTGGTTGCTGACTCTGCAACTGTCGGCGCTGGCAGTTACGATCCTGATTACCCAGCTGCATCTCGCTGGCAACTACGTCCTGCTCTTCGCCGCCGCGTTCATCTTCAACCTGATCGCCGCTACGCAGGACATCGCGACGGATGGCCTCGCCGTGCGCATGCTCGATGCGCGTGAGCTCGGTCTCGCCAACGGCATTCAGGTCGGTGCCTATCGCGTCGGCATGATGTTCGGCGGCGGGCTCGTGATCAAAATCCTCGAGCTCTCGGGTTGGCCGCTCGCATTCGGATGCATGGCGGCGCTGCTCGCAGCCACGATCATTCCGGTTCTCATGATGCGCGAGCCGGCGCACGCCGCGGATGATGTGCGGCCGAGCGCAGTACAGCTTTCTTTCGGCTGGCTGCGGCGCTTGCTGACGCGCGGAGTTCTGCTGCTCGCTGTGTTGATTTTCTGCTATCGCTTCGGCGATCAACTGCTGACGACGCTGCTCGTGCCCTTCCTGACCGACCGAGGTCTCGGGTTGTCAGGGATCTCGCTGCTCAAGGGGTGGGTGGGCAACGCGATGAGCATCGTAGGCGCGCTGCTCGGCGGCTGGCTGGCGTTCAGCACGAGCCGACGCCGGGCATTACTCATCAGCGGCGTGGGTCAGGTTGCGTCGTTCGCGTTGTACGTGGTTGCGGCGCTCGGCGCTGGCGGAATCGCACTGCTGTGGGTTGCAACGATCGCCGAAGGCATTCTGGGCACGATGGCGACCGTCGCGCTGTTCGCGTTGATGATGGACGGCTCGGACCCGGAGCATGCCGGCACGGACTACACGCTGCTCGCCTGCGTCGTGCTCGTCGTCGGAATGATCGCGAATTACTGCGGGGCTGCCATCGCCGACGCATTCGGTTACGCGACCGCCTTCACCACCGGCGCCATCCTCGCGCTGGCTGGTTGCCTGGCGATGATCTGGGTCCTGGATCGCCATGAGGTCTCGTCGCGAGTCGCGTTCGCGTGGCGCACGGGGAACGCGCAGCGCGCCGCTACACCATCGCGGACTTCGGCAGCTGAATATTGAACGTCGCGCCCTCGCCGGGCCGGCTCTGCGCCCACACCCTGCCGCCGATGCGCTCCACTGCCTTGCGAACGAGCGCCAGGCCGATGCCCGTGCCCGGGTACTGATCGTCACGATGCAGGCGCTGAAAGATCTTGAAGATGTGATCGTGATATTCCATCTCGAAGCCGATGCCGTTGTCGGCGATGCTGAGCTCCACGCCCAGATCGTTGCGTCGCGCCTGCACCTTGATGTGCGGGTGCTGGCGCTCGCGCGTGTACTTCAACGCGTTCTCGAACAAGTTGCGCAGCGCGAGCAGCAATCCTTCCGCATCGACGCGCAGCCGCAGCTGCTCGACCTGCACCGATAAGTCGACGTGGCGACGCTGCACCTCGTCGGCGTACTGCAGCAGTACCGAGTCGATCAGCTCCGGCAATGAGACGACGCTCGACTGTAATCCGCGCCGGTCGATGTGTGAGTACGCCAACAGATCGTCGATAAGCGTCGCCATCCGCAGCGAGCCGTTGCGGATGCGTGCGAGATGCTCGCGCGCCTGCGCACTGAGCTGCCCATCCATCTCCGCTTCGAACAAATGCGCAAAGCCGTTGATCGCACGCAGCGGTGCCTTGAGATCGTGCGCAACGGCGTACGAAAACCCTTCGAGCTCGTCGTAGGCGCGTTTCAGCTCATTGGTGCGCTCGCTGACGCGCTGTTCGAGCGCGGTGGCAAGCTCACGATAGCGGGCTTCGCTCAAGCGCAATTCGATGTTTGCCGATTGCAGCTGTTCGTTGGTCGCAACCAGTTTGCGCGTCAGCAGCTGCGATTCGTTCTGGATCCACGCTTCGCGCACGCCGAGGATGATCGCGAACAGGATGAACACGACCGCGGCCGAGAGAATGACACGCGTGCTGAGCGTGTTGGAGCTGCCGACGGCGACCACGACCATGATGATGATGAGCAGCGCCGGAATGACCGCTTCCAACCAACGCTCGTGCGCCAGGATTCCCTGCGGCGGCTCGCGGCGATCGTGCTGGCTCAGCCACGCCTGCTCGTATGCTGCCACGGAGATCAAGCCGAACATCACGACCCAGCTCGCGTTGATCAGATCGTTGGCGAGGTAGCTGCTCGTCAGCAACGACTGCGCGTAGACGAGGTTCGCGACTGCGTAGACGGCGCTGGCGATCACCAGCAGCAGCATCGGCATCCAGCTCGCGGTAAAGCGATAGGTCCACAACGCGTACAGCGCAGTGAGAAACGTCGCGGCCACGAGCAACGTATGCACGACGGCAATCACCAGGTAGAACCCCGGTACGCGAACCTGCAGCGCAGGCTCCAGCCCGCCGAGCACGATGGTCATGAGCAGGCAGCACGTGACGAGCCCGATGTTGCCGAGATGCTTGAATGTGAATTGCGCGCGCTCGCGCGCCTCGGGCAGCTGCAACACGCCTGCGATCCAGAACAACGCGAACGCGCTGAAGAAGACCTGGCCGATGCTCGGAAACGGGATACCGACGCCGAGAATCAGCTGGCTGTAATCCCAGTGGAGCTGACCGATCAGCCAGCTGACGCAGCCGAGGCCGAACAGCAGCCAGGCGCGGCGCCGTGGCCGCTCGACTTTGCGCGACGTGCTCAGGCAGGCCCACGCAGCGCAGGCCGACGTAAGCGTCCAGGCGACGTCGTTGATCCAGATCGCGGCCCTGTCTTTAGTCAGGACGATGGCGACGAGATACGCGACGAGGCCCGCGAGCCACGCGTACGAGGGCAGCCAGCGCCCGCGCGCCTCGGTGATGCCCTCTGCTCTTGCCAACACCGTTTGCATGTCCCGAAGTATATTGCACGGACAACAGGAGTCGGGGGGAGGATCGATGGCGTCCTTGTGCTTCGAGAGCGCACTGCATATCGCAGCGCAACTGCGCCGCCGCGAGCTGGGCGCGGTGGAGTGCCTCGAATATTTTCGCGCGCGCGTCGAGCGGCTGAATCCTGCGCTCAACGCGATCGTCGTGTTCGATTGGGAGCGGGCCTGCGAAAGCGCGCGCCGCGCCGATCAGGAGCTGGCCGAGGGGCGCCCTGTCGGACAGCTGCACGGCGTGCCGATGACGATCAAGGAATCGTTCGATGTGGCGGGATTGCCGACGACTTGGGGCGACCGGATGCTGAGCCACGTCGCCGCACGCGATGACCTCGTGGTGGAGCGACTCAAGGCGGCAGGCGCGGTGATCTTCGGCAAGACCAACGTGCCGTATCGGCTGCTCGATTTTCAGTCGTATAACGAGATCTACGGCGTCACCAACAATCCCTGGGATCGCACGCGCACGCCGGGCGGGTCCTCGGGCGGCGCTGCGGCCGCGCTCGCGGCCGGACTGACCTCGCTGGAAGTCGGCAGCGACATCGGCGGTTCGATCCGCAACCCCGCGCACTACAGCGGCGTGTTCGGCCACAAGCCGACCTTCGACATCGTCGCGAGCCGCGGTCTCGCGCCGCCGCCATCGGTAGCGGGTATCGATCTCGCCGTCGCAGGACCGCTCGCGCGCAGTGCCGAAGATCTCGATGCGACGCTGCGCTTGCTCATCGGACCGGGGAAACTCGATCACGCCGTGCGCGTCACGCTGCCGGACACGCGACGTCAGCTGCGCGAGTATCGCGTAGCGTTGTGGCCAACCGATGCAGTGTCGCCGGTGCAGCGTGAGATCGCAGACCGATGTCAGTCGATCGGCGATCGACTCGCTGCGCTCGGAGCGAAAGTATCCGACCGTGCACGGCCTGCGTTCCCGAGCGAACACGCCGCGTCTGTGTATCGCAAGCTGCTGAGCGCTGCGACGAACACACAGAGCGAGCTCACGCATCGCGACTGGTTGCAGCTCGACGAAGAGCGCGCACGTCTGCGGCTCGCCTGGCGCGAATTCTTTCGCGAGTGGGACGTCGTGCTGTGCCCGATCGCGGCATGCGTCGCCTTCGAGCATCTGCACAGCGCGTACCGCGGTCGCAAGCTCCGCGTCGACGACGTCGAGCTGCCGTATTTTCAACAGCTGTTCTGGGCCGGGCTCGCAACCTGCAGCTATCTGCCCGCGACCGTGTTCCCGACCGGCCCGGGCAGGCAAATGTTGCCAATCGGACTGCAGGCAATCGGCGACAGCTATGCCGATCTGCAGACGATCGAGTTCGCGCGGTTGGTCACTGCCGAATTCGGCGGCTTTCGGCCGCCTCCGGGGCTCGACTGAATACCACCTGAATTCGTGCTGCGAGGTCCGACGTAGCGTCGGACAGTGCGCGCGTAGTACAACTGTCGGACGGAAAAGCCGACAGGAGTGGACGATGGGTATCGCAGTGCGAAGCAGCCTTGCAGCCGTTGCGCTGTGTGTGCTGGCGGCGTGTGGCGGCAGCGGCGGTGGCGGTGGTGACGGCTCGACGCTGAATCCCGTAAATCCTGGCGCCGGCGGCACTTTCACGCCCGGCGTTTTCCCACCGCGCGCAGACTTCGCTGCCCAGTGCATCTCGCCGCGCGCAGGCACGAACGATCGCGCCGGGTCGGCGTTCACGGAGAAGATGTTCCTGCGCTCCTGGACCAACGAGCTGTACCTCTGGTACAGCGAAGTGCCGGAACTGAATCCGAACACCGTGCCGGGCGTGGTCGATTACTTCGATCTGCTGACGACTCGCCAAGTCACGCCGTCCAATCAGCCCAAGGACCGCTTCCACTTCACTTTCGACACCGACGACTTCATCGCGCTGTCGCAGAGCGGGCAGCAGATCGGCTACGGCGCAGAGCTCATGATCGTCGGTGACGGCCGGCCGCCGCGCCGCGCAGTCGTCGCATTCGTGGATCCCGGCACGCCGGCCGGCAATGGCGGCGTGACGCGCGGCATGGAGGTCGTCTCGATCAACGGCGTCGACTTCGTCAACGACAACACGCAATCGGGCATCGACACGCTCAACGCCGCGTTTTTCCCGACAACGACGGGCCGGACGTTCAACTGGGTGTTCAAGCGTCCCGACACCACGACCCTCAGCGTGTCGCTGACCAGTGCCAACATCACGCACAAGCCCGTGCTCTTCGATACGACCCTTACGCAAGGCGCGGACACGATCGGCTACATCGTCTTCAACGATCACATCGGCCCTGCCGAGGACCAGTTGTTCGACGCGATCACGCGTCTGCAGGGCGTCGACGACCTGATCCTGGACCTCCGCTACAACGGCGGCGGCTTCCTCGACCTCGCGAGCGAGCTCGCGTTCATGATCGCGGGTCCCGGTCCGACGACCGGGCAGATCTTCGAGCGCCTGGTGTTCAACGACAAGAACCTGACACGCGATCCGGTCACCGGCGAAGCGCTTTTGCCCGGCAATCCGTTTTTCACGACGGCGCAAGGCTTGCCAGGCTCCACCAAGACACCCGGGACACCGCTGCCGACGCTGGGCCTGCCGCGCGTCTACGTGCTGACGGGGCCGAACACGTGCTCCGCGAGCGAGTCCATCATCAACAGCCTGCGCGGCGTGAACGTGCAAGTGTTCCTGATCGGCTCGACCACTTGCGGCAAACCATTCGGCTTCTATCCGCAGGACAATTGCGGCACGACGTATTTCTCGATCCAGTTCCAGGGACTGAACGCGATGGGCGACGGCGACTATCCCGACGGCTTCGCGGCGGATAATCAGAGTGGCCCGAGCAGCATCCAGTTGCCGGGCTGCTCCGTCGCCGACGACCTGACGAAACAGTTCGGCGACCCGACCGAAGGTCGGCTGAAGGCTGCACTCGACTTCCGTGCGAGCGGCAACATGACCTGTCCCACAGCGACGGGCTTCGCACCCGGCGCACAACTAAAGGCCGGCCAGATGTCCCTGTCGACTACGGACGGCAAGATGTTCAAGTCGCCGATGCGCGAGAATCGGATCCTGCGCAACCACTGAGCTCGCTGCGATCCGGTTGCGGCAGCCGCTGCTTCCGGTATCGCTATCCGCGACTCCGTCGCGATTGGTTGCGCAATCCACACGTGGCCCGCAGGCTCTGGACTATCTCGAGCCAGGGCGATCCTCGCGATGCGAATGAACGAACGGCAGCTCGTTTGCAACGACATCCACTCGCAGCTCAATTCGACGACTGTTCGTGGCCGCCTCGCTCCGACTGCGCTGGAGGAAGCGGCCAGCTTGGTGCACCGAGTGCACTCGCGTGGCGAGTTCATGAGCGTGTGCGGCTCGTGTCATGCAATGGGCGGACAGCAGTTCGCGGCGAACGGCTGGCTGCTCGACATGCGCAGCATGAATCGCGTCCTCGACTTCGACCGGGAACACGGCGTGATTCATGCGCAGGCCGGCATCACGTGGCCGGATCTCATCCGCCACTACATCGTCGCGCAGCGCGACAGCGATCACGCTTGGGGCATCAGGCAGAAGCAGACCGGTGCCGATCGCCTCACGATCGGCGGTGCGGTGAGCGCGAACATCCACGGCCGCGGCCTCGGCTACGCGCCGTTCGTCTCGGATATCGAAGCGCTCGAAGTGATCCTCGCCGACGGCTCGGTCGTGCACTGTGATCGGCAGGTGAATGCCGATCTGTTTCGGCACGTCGTCGGCGGCTACGGGTTATTCGGCGTCGTCGCGGCGGCGAAAATCCGTCTGGTGCCGCGGCAGAAAGTCGAGCGCGTCGTCGAGCTGTGCAATGTCGACGAGATCGGCGAGGCCTTCGAAGAGCGCATCCGCACGGGCTACCTGTATGGCGACTTCCAGTTCACGACCGCGCCGGAAGACCTCGGCTTCCTGTCGAGCGGCATATTTTCCTGCTATCGGCCCGTAGATCCGCAGACTGTCATTCCCAGCGGACAGCTTCGCCTGTCACCGGCAGACTGGCGCCGCCTGATCTACCTCGCGCATCACAACAAGCGCCGCGCGTTCCACGAGTTCACCGATTTCTATCTACGCTCGAGCGGGCAGATCTATTGGAGCGACACGCATCAGCTGAGCGTGTATCTCGACGACTACCACGGCGCACTGGATCGAGCGTGCGAAGCTCGCGTGCCGGGATCGGAGATGATCACCGAACTCTATGTCCCGCGCGCGCGGCTCGCTGGGTTCATGAGCGACGTGCGCCGTGACTTCCAGCGGCACGAGGTCGACCTGGTCTACGGCACCGTACGGCTGATCAAACGCGACAACGAAACGGCGCTGCCGTGGGCGCGCGAGGATTACGCCTGCGTAATATTCAACCTGCACGTCGACCACGAGCAGGGCAGCATCAGTCGCTCGTCGCACACATTTCGCCGCCTGATCGACATCGCCATCCATCACCGCGGCAGCTTCTTCCTGACGTATCACCGCTACGCGATCGCAGCGCAAATGCTCGCCTGCTACCCACAACTTCCGGAATTCCTGCAAGCGAAGCAGCGCTTCGACCCCGACGAGGTTTTTCGCAGCGATTGGTACCGGTACTACGGGAGCATCGGACGGGATGTCGCCTACGCCTAGTGCGTCATCGCATAAACGACGACGTTGACGCCGACCATGTAGGACTTGGTGGAGAACGTCTCGAAGTACCACTCGCCGTACGCCTCGCGTTCCCAGCCGTCGCCGACGTCGGTGTTGTGGGTTGCGAGCACCATGATGCGGCCGTCGTCGTCCAGCCAGGCGCGCATCTCCGGGGTGTCGAGCGAGCCCGCGGGAAACTTGTGGGCACCGGGCGATTCGGCGGTGCTGCCGCCGGGGCTGGCGAACGGCAGCGCCGGAATCTGCGGCATGCCGTCGTTCAGATCGAACACCGTGTGGAAGATCGGATGCTCCGCGCCGAGCACGCGCCACTCGCGGCCGGGCAGCACTTGCCGCATTACGTCTGCGAACTGCTGCCACTCGGCGTCGCCCCAGAAATCGTCGACCCACACGAAGCCGCCGTTCGCGAGATAGCGCGCGAAGGCGGCCTTCTCTTCGGTCGATACGACCATGTAGCCCGGATCGGACATGTACAGCAGCGGGAAGTCGCCGAGGTCGGGCGCGGTAAGCATGCGGCTGGACGCGATCTTGGCGACTTGAATGCGCGTCAGCTGCGCAAGGCGATGACTGAAGTTGTCGTCGCCTTCCGGAAAGTCGGTTTCCCAGCGCGCCCACACGCGGCCGTCGTAAGCGTAGTACGCCTCGCCCATGCCGCCTTCGCTGTCGTAGATGATGCGGGCCATGTTGAGCTTCGACATGTCTGCGGGCTTACCCGAGCGGCCACCATCTCCGGTGATCAGGTTGGAAGACGCCGTGGCGCCGAGCGAGACGGAGACGATCGCCGCAGCAAGTGTGAACCGGAGGCTCATTGGCGCGGCATTCTTACTGATTACCCAGGCGCCGATAATATTCGGCTACCGCCTCGCGATAACGCGGCGAGTCCGGATCCGGAATCGTCGCGCGCGCCGCCGACGCTTCGCGCGACTTGGCGTTCGCGGCGAGTGCCTGTAGCTCGATCTGATTGATGAGTCTGAGCATCACGTCCGGCTGCGCAGCCAGCGGGTCGCCACTGAGGCGACGCAACTGCGTGGCTGCGCGGCGCAGCGCTTCCAGCTCCGCCTGGCTCAGGTCGCCGCGATTCATGCGGTTCGCGAGATCGCGAATGCGCTCGCTGAGCTGAGCAGTCTGCCGCGCGAGCGAGCCGCGGCCTTCTTCGAAACCGCCGATCGCGATGGTCGGCACGTTGGGGTTCCACGCGGAGAGCCCGCCGCGCGGCTGCTGACCGGGGCGCGAGCCATCGGACGGGCGTTCGCCGCGCCCCTGGCCTTCGCGTCCTTCCTGACCTTGACGTCCTTGCTGACCTTCGCGAGCGAATTGCTCGCCGTCCTGCCCTTGCTGACCTTCTTGGCCCTGCTGACCTTCCTGGCCCTGCTGACCTTCCCGGCCCTGCCGGCCTTCCTGTCCCGGCTGACCGTCCTGTCCTCGCTGACCTTGCTGGCCTTGCTCGCCCTTCTGACTGCTCTCGCCACTGGCTCGCTGTTGCGCGTCCTGCAATGCCCGGCGCAACTCCGCGACCTCTGCGAGCAGAGCTTCTGCCGTTGCGCTTTCCGGTTTTTCCTTGCCTTCTGCTGCCGCCTGCGCAACCGCGTCGTGCAAGTCCTGATTCAACGTGTCGAGCGCGTCGGTGATCAACCCTTCGCGCGGCGCTGCTTCGCGTGCGCGACCGTAGTAGATCTCGGCGGCGCTGCGATTCAGCCGATACATGATGTCCGAGCCTTCGACGTCGCGAATGATCTCGCTCAGCTTGCGCGTCGTTTCAGGATTGTCCTTGCGATTCTCGTGCACCGCGTTGCGCATGTCGCGCTCGAGGTTCGTCAGGTCGGAGGCCATCTGCTGCTTCGAGCGAACCAGCTGCTGCGCACGTTTCTGATCGATAGTGCCGCGGCCGTTCGTCGGCTGCGGCTGCGACAGCGCCTCGTAGAGATCGCTTTCGATGCGGCGCTGCTGCTCGAGCATCTCCTCGCTGCGATCCGCGAACTTCTCCAGCGTTTCGTCGAAGCGCGACGGCTCGGGTTGATCGATCTGCTGCAGGGCGCGTCGCAGATTCCGGCTCGCTTCCTGCGCCGCCCGCGCTTGCTGCGCCTTGTCGGACTGGCCGGATTGTCCCGCTTGCCCACCCTGCTGCTGCTGTTGTTGATCGCTTCCGTCCTTGCCGTTGGCCGCCTGCATCTCCTGCAGCGCCTTGTTGACCGACTCGAGCGCCTGCGAGAGTTGCTGCCGCGTGCGCTCTTCACGCTCGCGTGCCTGTCCGCTAGCAGTACCGCCGCGCGATGACGGGGAGTCACCCGCGGACTGCTGTCGGTTCAGCTCGGCGAGCCGCCGGCGCAGATCCTCGGCTTCACGGCGCAGCTGCTCCTGCTTCCAGCGCTGCTCGGGCGTGCGCAGATCCTGTTGACGCTCCTGTGCGAGCTTCTCCTGGCGCTCCGCGAGCTCCTTGAGCTTGCGCACCATCTCGTCGAGATCCTTCTGCGTGTTGCGCGACGAAAGTTGCGACTCGCTTTCGTACTGGCTCTTCTCCAGGTCCATCTCGAGCTCGAACATCTCGGTGAAGTTGCGCGCTGTCTGCGAGCCGTCACCCCCGGCATTGCTCTGCTGCATCGAGACCTGAACTTCGCGGAATGCCGACTCCGCACGCAGCAACTGCTGCAGAGCCTGCTGCTCGAACGGCACGGCTTCGGGAAGCTTGAAGGTATTGAGATGCGCGACCGCCGGATCCATCACAGTGGCGGCCTTCTCCAGGCTTTCCACGAAAGTGCGGATGCGCTCGTCCTCATCCAACGACGCGCGAGCACGCGTGCGCGCGGCCAACGTCCGCGCCTGCTGTGCAAGTGTCGCCTGCAATTCGGCGAGCATCTTCGCGCTGTCTTCCAACTGCTGTTTCGAGCGCGAGCCGCGCTCGTCACCGCGCTGCAAATTCCAGGTCGCCAGCAGAATCTCGCGCTGCCGCTCGGAGATCGCGCCCTGCTCGTCGCCCATGCCGCCGCCGTCCTGGTTGCCACCCTGCGCCTGCAGGAAGCGCCGCTCGAACGGTTGCACCTGAACCATGAACAGGTCGGTCTGCACCATGGCCTTGCGGTCTTTGGCGACCGCGTAGTACGAAACGAGATCGCCGGGCACGAGCCGCTTCGTCTGGTCCTTCGTCTCTTCTTTTGCCAGCGTGGCGCCCAGCTCTTCCAGGTCGAGCAGCGACTCGCCTTCACTCGTCTTGCCGCCACCTCCGACTTGCATGCCCTGCCACTCGCCGCCATTGACCGAGTAGCGCAGCGTGACGTCGCGCAAGCGGAAGTCGTCCTCGGCGTGGATGCGCACGGGCACTTCTTCGATGCTGGTGGCGCGCCAGTCGCGGCCGGGCTTGCGGATCTCGATGGTCGGCTTCTCGTCGGGAACGATGTCGATCGTGTATTCGTCGCTCAGCGCGACGAATTCGTTCGCGACGCGCGCGCCAATCTGATAGCGGCCTGGCTTCGTGACGACGATGGCGCCAGTGCTCGTGCGACCCTGCTGCTCGAGCTCGCCGGTGTTGCCGTCGACAATGAGCGCGGGCGCGTCGAGCGGTGCGTCGGCGACGACTTCCACTTTGACGTTGGTTCCTTCGACCGCGCGGATGTCGCGCGAGACGTCGTCCATCTTCGGATCGAGCCCGGTCCATTGCGGATATTCGTAAGTCAGTTTGACGCGCTCGATGCGTGGCAGATCGACGACGGTGACGCTGTGCTCGCCACTGCGCGTGCCTTCGGCATCGACGTAGTACTGCAGCGGGCCGCGCACTGCGTAGAGGCGGAACTCGAAGCGCGAATCGCTATCCGTCGAGGCCTGCATCGGCGCGCGTTCCCAGTCCTGACGATCGGCGAAGCGCACGAATACAGACACGTCGCGCGGATGAAAACCTTCGATGGATGCACGGATCGCGAGATCGCTGTTGCGGCGTACGGTCGCGTTGCCCGGTGTGACGGTCACACTTCGCACCGGCACAGCATTGCGCGGCAACTCCATGCCGAGTAGCAAGTGACGGCTGCCGAAGCCCCAATATGCGGGACCGGCGACGAGCAGTCCGACCAGCACGGCGAGCGCGGCGATGGCAATCAACATCCCGGCCGCGATGCGTCGCGAAGACACGATTTCATCGGGCGGCGAGCGCTCCGCAATCGTCGCTGCATCGGCCGCCAGCAAGCTCAACAACGGTGTGGCAAGTCCATGCGATTCACGACGCTTGCCGTCGAGGTAGGTCTGGATGCGACCGTTCTCGTCCGGCAACTGCTGCTCGAAGACGTGTGCACCTTCGTCGCGACGCAAGCGACGCAGCGGACGCCACAGCAGCACGGCGATGACACACACGAGCAGCACGGCGATCGCAAAGCGCCCGGCCATTGCGATCGCGGGCGCGAACTCTTCGCGTTGCAGTGTCCAGACGGTGAGCGCTGTGATCGCCAGCACACCGGCCACGGCGACGGCCGCAGCGCGCGCATAGATATGTGTGCGCAAGCGGGTGCGCAGGGAGTCCAGGTAACTTTCGAGTCGCTCTCGAGCGCTCATTTCGGCGTCTCCCGGCGAATCGCGAGGTAGCGATTCGCCAGCAACAGCTCGGCCAGCAACAACAGCGCGGCGAGCCAAAGTACTGCGGGTCCGAGCGAACGCGGCTTCGCATCCGGCGCCGTGACCGCCGCATTCGCTCCGACGTTCGTGGCCACGGCCTGCCGCACCTGCATCGCGCGCCAGCGCTGCACGAAGGACGCGGGCAGCGGCGTCAGGTCCGATTCGCGTGCATCGACATTCACGGCGACCCAGCGCATGCCGTCGTTGCCGCGAATCTCGTAGAACCCGGTCTGGTCGGGAATGAGGCGATCCGCGGCCGCGGTCTGCGCCAGGCCGAGCACGCGCTCGCCCTGCGGATCGAATATCTGCCCGCCGCCGGCTGAGGTCAATCCTGTCAGAACGACCGAGCCGACCGTGGTGCTGGCCGCGGACGCGTCCCCGCGCACCAGGTAGCGCGCAGCTTCGGCGATGAAGCGCACGAACAGCGGATGGATCGCGAGGTCGTTCCATTCGCGTTCTACCGGTGCCGTCAGCACCAGCATGTGCCCCGCACCGATCGTGCGCTCGATCAGCAACGGCCCGCCGTCCTCGTATGCGATGAGCACTTTGTCGTCATCGCCAACCTGGACTGCGCGATGTCGGAAGAAGCGCACAGAATGCCAATCGCCTGCTTCGCGGAGAACCGGATGCGTCGTGGCGATCTCGCCGACTGCAGCAGCACGCTGTTGCGGTTCGCTGATGCGCCAACCTTCGAGCAGCGCACCGGGCTCGATCGAAGTACGCGTGCCAAGAGTCGCGAGTACAGAGCCGCCAGCCGCGACATATTCCTTGATGCGCTTCGCCTGAACGTCGGAGAGCCCACCGGTGTCTGAGATGACCATCAGCGAGAAGCCCGTCAGCGCACTGGTGCCTATCGTGTCGGGTGCGCGCTCTTCGAGTTGCAGCGCCGGCGCAGCGAGCGAACCAATCGCCGCAGCGAAGTAGGCGACATCGTCAGTCCGTGGCTGCGGCGTGACCAGCAACGCTTTCGGATCTGCATGCTCCAGCACTGCGTAGAAGCGATCGTCCTGTGGCAAGGCATCGGCCGGGTCGAGCGAGACTTCGAGCCGGTGCGATCCTGCAGAAAGCTTCAGATCGGAGAACAGCACCTTCGCCGACGGACTCGCTACGGCTTGCGGCCCGAACTCCGGCGTGAGATCGGCACCTTCGACTTCGACGTCCGGATCCGCAGCCGTCATGCCACCTGCCGGCAACTCGACAGTGCGGCGTCCGTACTCCTTGCCATCGATCGCGAGGAGAACCTGGCGCTGCTGCGGCTTCGCAGCCGTGCCGCGCACCGTGACTTCGAGCGAGCGCGTGTCGACGGTCGTGAGCTGCGCACTCTGAATGAAGACATTCTCTGCTGCGGCATTGCCGACGTCATGCAGGACCAGCTGCGTCTGTGCGGGCGGTTCGAGATCTGCGAAGCGCAATGGCGCCGCGCTCTGCTGCAAGTCCGAAATGAGGTGCAGCACCACCGGCGGGCGCGGCGAGCCTAGCCAGTTGTCAGCCGTGCTCATCGCGAGGCCGTAGTCGAGGCGCTCGATCCCGGGCTTCAGCGCCCGCAATACTCCTCGCACGGTGCCAGCCGCAGATGCCGGCGTAGAGCTCTGCACGACCGAGACGCGACGCCCTTGCGCCGTCGCGAGCAACACACGATCGGACGACCGCAGATCCTTCAGAACTGCATCAGCCTCTGCGAGCGCGCGCTGCCAACGATCACCCTGCTGCATTGACAGTGACGAGTCGAGCACGATCGCATGCAGTCGCGCATTCGCGTTCGCGCCCGACATGACCCGCTCAGTGAGCAGCGGCCCGGCAAACGCGAGGATGAGTGCGATGAGGAACAGAATGCGCAGCGACAACAGCAACCAGTAGCGCAGCGTGCGTTTGGCAGTTCGCTGCGTCTCGCTCGCCTCGACGAACATCAGCGAAGCGAACGGATGCTGCGTCGGATTCGCGCGCGCGACGCGGTGCAGCCAGATCGGGACACCGATCGCCAGCAGGCCGAGCAGGAACAGGGGCGCGAGGAACATGATCGTTAGCTCCTGCCCTCGCGAAACAAGAGGTAGCGACGCAGCGCGCGATCCAGCGGCTCGTCCGTGGGAATCAGCAGCTGATGCGCACCAACATCGGCGGCCGCCTTGCGCAGCGATGCTATGTGTGCCTCGAGCTTCTCGCGATATTCGCCGGCTAGATACTCAGGTGCGACGTTGAGCGTCTTGTGAGTCTCGACATCCTCGAGTAACACGGACTCGCGCCAATCGGGCTGCAGCTCATGGGGATCGAGCAGCTGGAACAACATGATGTCGTGGCCGTGATAGGCGAGCGGCTGTACGGCCTTGCTCAGCTTCGCCGGATCGCAATAGAGATCGGAGATCACCGCGACGAGGCCGCGACGTTTCAAATGCTCACCGAAGCTGCGGAAGCACTCTTCCAGGTTCGTGCCGCGACCGGCGGTCACGGCATCGATCGTGTGGATCATGCTCTGCAGACTGCCCGCGCGGCTGGTGGCCGGACGGTATTGACGAATCTGCTCGTCGAACACGATCAAGCCGACGGGATCGTGCTGGCGGGCTGCGAGATACGCGAGAGCGGCCGCGAGGAACTTGCCGTACTGCAGTTTGCTCACGCCGCCCGAGCTGTAATCCATCGACGCACTGGCGTCGAGCAGGATCATCAACCGAGTGTTGGTCTCACCTTCGTAGCGACGGATGTAAGTACGCTCGGTGCGTGCGTAGACATTCCAATCGACGAAGCGCGGGTCGTCGCCTTCGACGTACGCGCGGTATTCCTTGAATTCCTGGCTGAAGCCGTAGTGCGGCGAACGATGCAGACCGGTGAGAAAGCCCTCGACCGCCAAGCGTGCCACCAGCTCGAGGTTCGCGAGACCCGCGAGCGTCGTAGGGGGCAGCAGGCGATTGACGGGAGTCGCGCTCATCTATTGACGACCTCTCTCAGCACTTCGTCGACGCTCTTGCCGTCCGACTCCGCCTGATAGTTCGTCAACACACGGTGACGCAGCACCGGCAGCGCGAGCGCGCGCAGATCCTCGCCGGTCACGTGATAACGCCCCGCCATCAGTGCGCGCGCCTTCGCGGCGACGCAAAGGAATTGCGTCGCGCGCACGCTGGCGCCGTAGCGCACGTAGCGGCGCACGCCCTCGGGCGCGATGGATTCATTGGGCCGAGTGGCGCGAATCAGCATCACCGCGTCCTCGCGCACTTGCGCGGACAGCGGCACCTGGCGCACCAGCCATTGGAACTGCATGATCTCCTCTGCAGTCGTGCACGCGGTGATCTCCGGCGGCTCCATCCGCGAGGCGTAGCGGTCGACGACTTCCATCTCGTCCGGCGGCGTCAGGTAATCGAGCAGCACGTTGAAAAGGAAGCGGTCGAGCTGTGCTTCCGGCAGAGGGTAAGTACCCTCCAGCTCGATCGGGTTCTGGGTTGCAAGGACGAAGAACGGCGGCGTCAGCGTGTGCGTTGTGCCACGCACAGTCACCGAGTGCTCCTGCATCGCTTCGAGCAGCGCGGCCTGCGTCTTGGGCGGCGTGCGGTTCACTTCGTCCGCGAGCAGCACGTTCGTGAAAATCGGCCCTGGCACGAACGTCCAGCGGCGATGACCGGTCGTGATGTCCTCTTCGATGATGTCGGTGCCCGTGACGTCGGTCGGCATCAGGTCCGGCGTGAACTGGATGCGCTTGAACTTCAGGCCGAGGGCTGAGGCAAGCGTGCGCACCAGCAGCGTCTTGGCCGTGCCCGGCATGCCGGTGATCAGGCAATGTCCGCCGACCAGCAGCGTGAGCAGCAGATGATCGACCACGTCGTCCTGACCGACGATGATCTTGCGCACTTCCGTGCGGATCGCGCCGAGGCGCGCATGGAACGACTCCACGTGGCGCTCGACTTCGGCGTCGGTGAGCTTGTTGGCGACGTCATTCATTTTTGCTTCGCTCCTCGACGATCTTCAGCAGGAATTCCTGCGCGGGTTTGTAATGCGGGGCGGCGGCGAGCGCATCGAGCACGTGACGACGGCTCGCCGCGCGATCGCCCAATGCGTACAGCGCGCGTGCGGCGCCGAACAGCGCCGGCGCCTGGTCGTGATCGCGCAGTGCCAGCAGCACGCGGAATTCACGCAACGAATCCTCGGCGCGGTTGTCGGCCAGCAGCCGTTCGCCGAGCTGCACGTGCTGCTCGGGATTGAGCGGCTCGGAGTAGTTGAGAGATTGCAGGACCGTCGTCGCGTCCTGCTTGCGCCCGACTTCGTCGAGCCAGCGCGCCAACTCGCGCAGTGCAGCCGGATCCCAACCACCGGCGTTGCGATACGCTTCGACCGCCGCGATCGCTTCAGCACGGCGCCCGAGTTTGTCAAACGCGCGCGCTAGCAAGAGATTCGGACTGCCGGGGCCAACGTGTTCCGGATACAGCTCTGCAGCCCGCTTCGCCGGTGCAACCGCATCGTTCCATTGCTCGCTCTGCGTCGCCTTGCGTGCGGCCTGATACTGCGACTGGTATTCGTTCATGCCTGCAAGCAGCGCGCCGTAGCGTGAGTGCAGGAACGCATCGAACTCCTTGTCGAAATCCGCGGGCGCCATCTTGAATGCCGCCTGTACTGCCGCCGCTGTCGTGACATTGGCGCGATCGAACTGATGCAGCAGGGCCGCGAGCCGCTCGAATCCCCAGCGCTGCTCGACGAACAGGCAGATCAGGCCCGCCTGCACATACGAAACCTGGATCTGATTCGGATACGCAGGCCGGATGAAGCCGCCGTCGAGATCGGCGACCGGCAGGAATTTGTCGTCGTTCAACGCGGTGATCACATCGGGCGGCACGACGACGCCGGGCGTGGGACCCGTGCGCCATTCCTCGAATACCGAGATGCCTTCGCTCAGCCAGCGCGGCACGCGATGATCGGTCGCTTCCAGCGTGAACACGTGCGCCAACTCGTGCCACAGCGTGCTGCCCCAATGGAAGTCGCCGCTCGCGCGCCCAGATGGACTGTCCATCGCGACGACGTAGCCGAATGTCACACCGAGCAGCCCGATGCCGGGCAACGCTGCGACGCGCACCGCGAAGTCGTCGTGATCGGGATACAGCTCCACGGTCACCGGCTCCTGCAGCTTGAAGCCGTACCGTCGCGAGAACGTCGCGATGCCCTGCTGGATGAGATCGATCGCGTACGGCTCCAGAACCGACGACTCACTGCGATGCAACCGCAGACGCACTACATAGGTGTCGCCCGCGACGGCGACTGGCGTGGAAGACACGTCGAACTGATCGATGCGATCGAGCAGACGCAGGGAATTGACGGTCGTCGGGCTGTACGGATCGCCGGAATACGCAGCCGTGAGTTGCTGCCGAGCTTCCTCGACCTGTCCGAGCCGCAGCAGATTCGAGCCCAGCTCGGCATGCGCGGACCACAGATCCGGCTGCACTTCGATCGCACGCCGCAGCAGCGCCGTCGCCTCGCGATAACGTCGACGCATGATCTCGAAATGCGCGAGCTGCTCGTACGCGGCGCCGTAGCGCGGATTGTAGTCGAGCGCACGTTTGATCCACGGCTGCGGATCGCGATCGCGCGAGCTTTCGATCGCGGCGCGCATCGTAAAGATTTCGAGCGGCGGCAGCTTCTGCTTCGCGGCGAGATCGCCCGCGCGCTCCAGCTGCTTCTGGGCAGCTTCGACCTGGCCTGCCTCGAGCGCGAGCTGCGCGCTCACCAGATACGCTTCGACGAGGTCGTCATGCTCGCGCAGCACTTCTTCGATCAGCGGTCCGGCGTCGCCTTCGAAGCGCTCCGCGAGCACGCGCGCCAGTCCGATCTTGGCGTGGGGATCGTTCGGGAAGATTCGCAGCGCCTCGCGGAAAGTTTCCGCCGCATCGTTGTACTGATGCGTTTGCAGGAACAAGCGGGCCCAGCGGATGCGCGGCTGCACTGCACGTGGGTTGGCTTTCGCGAAATCGCGGAAGCACTCGTTCGCGCGCTGCAGATCGCCCATCGCCCAGAATGCTTCGGCCTGGATGACCGCATTCGATGAGTTGACGAGCGGCGAGTAGCAGGCGCGCGCCTGCTCGACGCGGCCATGATACTGATGCTCGTCACACGCACGCAGCTCCGGCGCGCGGCGCGGATCGTAATCGATCGCTTGTGCGAGCGCGGAACCTGCCATGAACGTGGCGACTAAAAGAGGGAGTAGTCTGCTGAGCGGGTGCATCATTGCACCGCCCGTTTCGCATCGATCTGCTGCTGCAAGTGCGCGAGCCGCACCAGCACACCTTCGAGCTCGTCGTAGTACTGGTCTTCGCTCAACGTCGTCTTGCGGCCCTTGACGCCTTCGAGATCCTGCTCGATCTGCCCACGCTGCGTCAGCAGCGCTGCGACTTCCGGACTCGTGCCGGACACGGCGCTCGCCCCGATGTGGGCGACCGCAAACGCCGCAGTGTCCTCGCCCGCGATGCGCGCGTGCTCAGTCGCGAGTGCGACGTCAGACTTGAAAGAGGCAGCGACCTGACGGTTCGCGTAGTCGAACGCTTCGGCGGCGGTCACGGTCTCGTCCTTGTTCACGTCGGCTGCGTCGCCACTGACGGCCTGCCCCCAGTACTGCGCGAAGCGCGTCGCGGTGCGCTCGCCGCCGCTCTTGGTCGCGGTGATGACGACGCGGTCCGGGCGCTGCCAGAGCTCGATGGTCGCGCCGCTGGAACTGGTGGCGTTCACGATGAGCTGACGCTTCGCCGACAGCCGATCGAACAGCTGTCCGAGCTCGGAGCCCGTGATGTCGGCGCCCGGAACGTTGAAGCGATAGTCCTCGCCGTCGTACGTGCCGTGCCCGATCAGCACCACCGTCGCGCTGTCGGTCGGTTTGACCTTCGCAGCGAACTCCTGGAACTCCCGCCGCAAGGAATCGCGCCGCGCCTGCTCGCCCATCAACATGACGACGTGACTCTTGTCGCCGCCCGCGGCCTCGACGGCAGCGGCGCCGATCACTGCCGCCTCCTCGCGGAAGCGCTCTTCGTACTCGGGTTCGCCGCCGAGCCCGGCAACGATGAAGGTGAAGGAAGCGGCTCCGGCAAGAGTGGGTACAGCAAGCAACGCTGCGGCGAGGAAAAAGGTCTTCACAGCCTTCCCCAGCGCAGCCGCAACAGCCATTCCGACAACTTCAGCAGGAGCAGCAGCAGAAATACTGCGGGCAGATTCCACAAATCGAGCGTCTGGCGCTCGACCACACCGGCCTTCGAATACGGAATCGCTTTGGCGAGGCCGTCCAGGTCGTCGAGCGGCCAGTAGCGGCCGCCGGTCATCGCGGCGAGCCGTTCCAGAACCGCCCGATGTTGATTCGTGGCGAAATGCTCGGCGACGCCGTCGTTGCGCAGCACATGTGTGATGGCACTGCCGACTTCGCGGCCGCCGGCGAGGGCGGTCATTTCTATGCGGTACAGCCCGGCAGTGGCGGCATCGATGCCCGCCACATATCGACCGTCACCCTGACCAGAAGGCTGCATGGGTTGCACGAACGCCGGCTCGGCCTGCGGGGCTATCCGAAGTTCGACGCTGGCATCGTTGATCGGTTCAAACCGTTCGTTGCGCAGCTCCGCGACCAGCCGAACGTTGCGCTCGTCGTCGTAGGCGAGCCGTTCGGACTGGATCGATGCGCGCGGCGGCGCAGTCGCGGAGATCGCGTGCAGCAACTGTCGCCAAAAGACTTCATGACTCTCGTCCTCGGGCGGCAGCTGCATCTGCCAGCGCAGAGTGCTCGCCGTCGCGAGCAGGTAAGTCGCGCCCCGGCCATAGTGCTGCCAGAGCAGGAGCGGCATACGCGAGCGATCCGCAGCGCCTTCCAGCAGCACGATCGCGCCCGGCTTGAGTCTGCCCAGCGCCTGGTAGTCGGCCAGCACGGGCATGTTCTTCCACCGATCTGCGTTGCGCTTCGGATCGGGATCGAAGCGCAGGATCGACGACTGCGCGCCGTAGAGAGTCGGCTGAGCACGCACAGGCCGCTGCACGAGTCCCATGACCTGTCGCCCGGCGAGCGCCGCGGGCAGCGTCTGCGCGAGCGCCGCGTTCTGCCAACCACCGGACGCGAGCCCATGACGACCCGCAAGCATCAGCACCGATCCGCCGCGCTGGTCGACGAACTCCTTCAGCAACCGATGCTGCTCGGGACGCAGGCTCGCGGCTTCGTAGCTACCGATCACGACGGCGTCGTAGGCGAACAGCTCCGCAGCATTGACCGGAAAGCCCTCGGCGAGCTCGCCGGCCGCGTCGATGCCCTGGCGGTAATATTTGTTCGGTGTGGTCCGCACGACACTCGCGACGCGCAGCGCGCGATCGCGTTCCGCAGCTCGTCGCAGGAATTTGTATTCCCACCGCGGCTCGCCTTCGACGTACAGGATATTGCGCCGGGTCGCCGGCACATCGACGACGCGCGTGCGCGTGTTGTTGATGATGTTGCGCTCGCCTTCGAGCGCATCGAGCGTGAAGCGCAGTTCGTGCGTGCCGGGCTCGCCCGCCGGCAGATCGATCGCCAAGCTCGTCGCCGTCGTGTCGCCGGGAAGCTGGATGTCGCGCGCGGCGACCAGGGTCTCGCGATCGTAGACACGCAGTCGCGTCGCGGCGGGACCTTCATGGCGAATACCGACTTGCACGGTCACGGTCGAGCCGACCGGCGCGCTCGTCGGCACGTCGAGCCGTTCGAGCTCCAGATCGCCGGCGACCCGCTCGGGCCCGACGCCAACAGTGTGAATCGGCACGCCGTACGAGGCGATCTCGGTCAGGCGTTCCTCGCTGAGCGAGCCGCCGTTCTCGGCACCGTCGCTGAACAACACGACGCCGGCCAACGGGATGCTGCCGGCACTCTGCAACACCTGGATGAGCGAGTCGCCGATGCGCGTCTGCGGACCGGGTGCAGGAATCGACTCCAGCGAATCCAGCGGCGTCGTGGCCTGTGCGAAGCTGAACAGGCGCACCTCGAACGTGTCCTCCAGCTTCGCGAGCGTCCCATTCTGTAAAGCGGCTGCGACCTGCTGAACCCGCGAACGCTCTGCGTCGCCGTAGGCCATGCTGGCCGAGGCGTCGATCGCGACCGCGAGCACGTTCTCGCGATCCCGCACGCGCTCGACATTCAGGACCGGGTGCCAGAGCAGGCACAGGACCGCCGCCGCCAGCAGGCCTTGCAGGATCCCGACGGGCAGCAGCAGCGGCCAACCGAGCTGCCGACCCCGCCCCACATGGATCAGGGTCGCGGCGATCACGACGACGAGGACCACGATCGATACGGCGAGCAGCCACAAGGGCCAGGCGCTCGCAAAGGCGAACACGCCGGTTCGATAGGCCCAAAGGGGATGGGTAAACAGGAGCTCAAACATAGAGGTGGACTGCACCCCAGTAATAGAGAACGGCAGGCTCGAGCGCAAGCGCAGAAAGTGCAAAGAAAGGCGCCGCTCGCGGGACGGAACCCCGCTCGCGCCCAAGCGTAATGACATGCGTACTGAAGTGACGGATAGGCACTGTAAGAGGTTGAATCTCAATGGCCGGCAGCAGCGGTTCCCTGCACGAGAACGAGGCAGTCCTCAAGCCCGAGACCATCGATCGCCATCGCGCGGTGGTTTCGATCATGGAAGAGCTCGAGGCCGTGGATTGGTACGACCAGCGCATCGACGCCGCGAGCGACCGCGAGCTCAAAGAGCTGCTCGCGCACAACCGCGATGAGGAGAAAGAGCACGCGTCCATGATGCTGGAGTGGCTGCGCCGGCGTGACCCGAAACTGGATGCACACCTTCGGACGTATCTGTTCACGAACAAGTCGCTGCTGGAGATCGAAGAGGAGGCCGAGGGCAAGGACGCTGGTGGTTCGAACGACGACGGGAGCCTGCGCATCGGGAGCCTGCGGTCATGAACGACCTGTTGCGCGAGCATGCGCCGATTTCCACGCAGGGCTGGAAGGAAATCGACGCAGAGGCGACCCGCACGCTCAAGACGCTGCTGGCGGCGCGGCGTCTCGTCGACTTCGAGGGCCCGCTCGGCTGGGCCGCGTCGAGCGTGCCCACGGGCCGCGTCGAGAAATTGTCGCCGCCGCTCCAGGAAGGGGCTGTCACACGATTGCGCGGCTCGCTGCCGCTGACCGAGCTGCGTGTCCCCTTTGAGATTGCGCGCGACGAGTTGGAGGCGATCGGACGCGGGGCGCGCGATGCCGACCTCGATCCGGTGCGGAACGCGGCGCGCGCGGCGGGAGTCGCCGAGGACCGTGCGGTCTTCCAAGGGTATCCGCCGGCCGGCATTGTCGGCATCTTCGAGGCCTCGGCGTCGCAAGGCCTGTCGATTCCCGCGGATTACGAGGCTTACCCGGACGTCGTCGCCGAAGCGACGCATCGCTTGCGCAGCGAGGGCGTGAACGGACCGTACGGCATCGCGCTCGGTCCGCGCTGTTACACCGGCCTGACGAGGAGCACTACGCGCGGCTATCCCGTCATCAATCACATTCGAGAGCTGCTCGATGGTCCGATCGTGTGGGCGCCGGCGGCCGATGGTGCTGTGGTGATGAGCCTGCGCGGCGGGGACTTCGAACTGACGGTCGGCCAGGATTTTTCCGTCGGCTATCTGGACCACACCAGCACGTCGGTGCTGCTGTACTTGCAGGAGACGTTCACGTTCCGCGTGCTCACACCGCAGGCGTCGGTACCGCTTACATATCCGGCGGTGACGAAGGGGAAAAAGAAGTCGGACTAAAGTCCGACTCTTCTCTACGGTCCATTAAGGTAAGTTCGCAACTTTCCTGCCGATGCAACGTTCAAACTTTGGAGTGTCGACAGGAGGAACGTTTTGAGCGCCACGGAGATCGATCGTCGCAGCGGCACCGACCGTCGGAGTACTACTTTCGCTGCTTATTGGCACGGAGCGCGCAATCCGCGCCGGCGTGGCGGGCGTCGCGCGAGCGACCTGCTCTACCCGATCGTCGACTGGTACTCGCCGCGGTTACTGATCCCGGTCTTCACCATTCTCGGCCTGTGCGTGCTCGACGGCCTGCTCACCGTGATGCTCATGACGCACGGCGCTGACGAGTTGAATCCTGTGATGGCGTTGTTCCTGCCGCACAACTTGCTGTGGTTCGCCTTCGTCAAGCTGGCGTTGACGGGCGCGGGGCTGTGCGTGCTGGTGGCCTGCAGCCGCATGAAGCTATTTCGCAGGATTCCCGGCGAAGCGTTCGTGTATGGAGTGCTCGGGCTCTACTTGTGGCTGATCGTGTACGAGCTGCGCATGCTGGAGCTCGTCTCGACGCTGACCTAGCGCTGTCGCGCGAGGTTCGCCGTTCCGTAGCCACCGGCGTAAAGCCGTAGCGCGAAGTAGGTCCACGCCGCGAGCGTGCCGCTGACCACCGCCGTCACGAAGTTCGTGTGATCCAACAGGCCGGCCGCGAGCGCGACGCAGCCGAGCATCGATAGCGTCGCCTGGCCCAGGCGCAATTCCCAACGATCGACGTACTGCACCAGCGGCGAGGCATAGCGCGCGATGCGTGTGCGATGCGGATCGAAGCCGAACAGCCCCGACAGCGCGATGTACGACGCGACGCCGATGATGCTCCAGAAGGCAACCCGCCACAGCTCGACCGCCTGCCCGGAGAGTTTGCTGTAGACACTTGCGGCGAGCAGAAACAGGGCGCAAGCGATCAATGCGTGCCATTTACGAGTGTTCATCGTCGTCGGATTCGAGTTGATTTGGAAACAGTCAGGCCAGGGGGCATCAAAGCGCAGCGACTCTGCCAGTTCTGTGACGCGTCTCCAAGAATCAGTCCCTCGACGACGCTAGTCGGCGACAGCTCGTGCTCTCCACGACTTTCACCTACAAGGAAGCGGCACTGCCCGCGCTGCGTAGTGGCGGGCGCCGCATCAAAAGTGAGAGGATCGCCGACCTCATGAGGTTCTTCCGGCGTTCGCTGGTCGCGTTGGGCGTCGCAGCCATGCTGCCGACGGTCGTGTTCGCGGCCGTGAGCGTGTTCTATCTGCTGCGCCTCGAGCGCGAGCGGATCACCAGCGCCACGGTCGAGCAGAGCCAGTTCGTGATGGCGCTGGTCGACACCCAGGTGCAGCGGCATCTCGCCGCACTGGACGTCCTCTCCAGCTCCATTTACTTCGAGACCAAGGACTGGGGCGAATTCTACTGGCGCGTGCAGCGGTTGCTCACCGCCAATCCGCCGTGGGAATCGATCGTGCTGATCGACACAGAGCGGCACGAGGAAGTCTTCGATCTGCGCCGGCCATTCGGCGAGCGTGCGCCCGTCGCTAGCGTGCACGAGCGCGGCCTGCGCCACGTGCTCGCTGCCGGTACATCGCTGGTGGGTGATATCGAGAGTCACGAGCATCCGGTCGTGTGGCTGTACGTGCCGGCGCGCGTCGACGGCAAGATCACTCATGTCATCGCGGCCTGTCTCAAGTCGAACGTTTTTCAGAACACACTGTCGGCCTACACCGCGCCCGGCGCGACTGCGGGAATCGTCGATGCCGACGGCGACTTCGTGGCAAGGACCGTCGACTACGCCGAACGCGTCGGCACGCCGGCGACGCAATATGTGCTCGATGCGATTCAACACGGCAAAGGCGGCTTGTATAGCGGCACTACGTACGAAGGCCTGAAGAATTACACGGCGTACTACGTCTCGCCATCGTCCGGATGGTCGACACATCTCGCCGTCGCGTCCGGGAGTATCGATACGCCGACGCGTTGGTCGTTCGTCGCTGCCGGCATTGCTGCGCTCGGCGGATTGGTGCTCGGCGGCTTTCTCATCGTGCTCGTCCTGCGTGACATTGCCGAGCGGCGCCGCGCGGAAGAGATGCTGCGCCAGTCGCAGAAGATGGAAGCGATCGGCCAGCTCACAGGCGGCATCGCGCACGACTTCAACAACCTGCTTACGGCGGTCATTGGCAACCTCGACATGATCCGCACCCGCGCGGCGGGAAATGATCGGCTGCAACGCATGGCTGACAACGCGCTCGAAGCGGCGCGTAAGGGAGCGAAGCTGTCATCGCAGCTGCTCGCGTTCTCGCGCAGTCAGCGCATGAATGTGGGTCCAGTCGACTTGGCGCAGTTGCTCGGTGGAATGAGCGGGCTGCTGACGCAGTCAGTCGGCCCGTCGGTGCGAGTCGATGTGCGCATCGATGAAGATGGGCGGTTCATCGTGAGCGATGCGAATCAGCTCGAGCTTGCGCTGCTCAACCTTGCGGTAAATGCGCGCGACGCGATGCCAGAGGGCGGGACGCTCTCGATCAAGGCGACGCATGTTCACGATGCCGAGCGTCGGCTGCCACACGTCGAGCTCGCGGTCACAGATACCGGGTCGGGCATGACGGAGGAAGTGCGCGCGCGGGCGATCGAGCCGTTCTATACGACCAAGCCGACCGGCCAAGGCACCGGTCTTGGTCTTTCGCAGGTGTATGCGGTCGCGCGGGAATCCGGCGGCACGCTCTCGATCGACAGCGAGCTCGGGCGCGGAACAACCGTGCGCATGATGTTCCCGGCGGGAGCGCCCCCGGTCGTGCGGACCGACGAAGGTGCGCAGCTACCGACGACGGTGCCCGGCGCGCAGCCGCGCGCGCAGACGAAAGTCCTCGTCGTCGATGACGACAGGTTGGTGCGGCGATTCATGTGCGAAAGCCTGCGGAGCCTGCAGTACCACGTGACGGAAGCGGAGAGCGGCGCGCAGGCACTCGCGACGATGGAGCGCGAGCGCTTCGACCTGCTGCTGGTCGATTTTGCGATGCCCGGGATGAATGGTGCCGAGGCGGCGCGCCTGGCGCAGGAACGTCAGCCTGGCATCAAGGTGCTCATGGTTTCCGGGTATGCAGACAGCGCCGCGGTCGAAGCGGCGCTCGGCACTGCGCGTCAGCTTCGCAAACCTTTCGACCTTGCCGAGCTCGGGGCAGCGGTCGCGGAAACGCTGGCGATGTAAGATGACGCATGCCCTACACGACCCACGAATCCGAAGAGAGCGTCGTTCTCGAGCCGGCTGCAACGGCTGACGCGGCGGTGATCTGGTTGCATGGCCTGGGCGCAGACGGCTACGACTTCGTGCCGATCGTCGAGGAGTTGCGGTTGCCGCAATCGATGGCGGTGCGGTTCGTCTTCCCGCACGCGCGGCCTCGGCCCGTCACGATCAACAATGGGTTCGTGATGCGCGCGTGGTACGACATCACCAGCCTCGGGCCCGACAGGAAGGAAGATGGCGACGGCATTCGCGAATCAGCGGGTGTGGTCAATGGCTACATCGAGCAGCAGAACGCCCGCGGAGTTGCGACTGAGCGGATCGTGATCGCGGGTTTCTCGCAAGGCGGCGCGATTGCGTTGCAGGCCTCGCTGCGATATCCGAAGCGGCTTGGCGGCGTGATGGCGCTGTCGACTTACTTACCCTTGAACCACACCGTCGCCGCAGAAGCCGCTGCGGCGAATAAGGATGTGCCGATTCTGATGTGCCACGGCCTGCGAGATCCGATGGTGCCGGCGACTCTCGGCAAGGCATCGCGCGATCTGTTGACGAGCCTGGGTTACAACGTCGAGTGGCAGAGCTATCCGATGGAGCACCAGGTGTGCTTGGAAGAAGTGCTCGACATCTCGAAGTGGCTGCAAGCGCGTCTTTCTCGCTAGGGAGCAAGTCATGAGCCTGAGCATCGCGCCGATCATCGCGCTGGTCGCCGGCATTCTGATTCTGATCGTGCCGCGGCTGCTGAATTACATCGTGGCGATTTATCTGATCATCATCGGGCTGCTCGGTCTGCTCGGGCCGTTGCGGTTTTGAGTCCGGCCCGCTACGCCGCTGCCTATCAACGTCTGCCCCGCAACGCGCGCGGCGCGTTGTGGATGCTTGCGTCCGCCATCACGTTCACCGTGATGACGATGCTGATCAAGTTTCTCGGTGAGGACTATTCGCCGGCGCTGCAGACTTTCTATCGACAGCTCGCGGGACTGATCGTGCTGTTGCCGGTGATCCTGCCGAATCCTCGCGGAGTGTTCAGGACGACGCGGCCAGGAATACTCCTGTTTCGATCCGGTGCGGGCACGCTCGGAATGATTCTGGCGTTCTACGCTTATCAGAAGTTACCGCTCGCGGACGCGAACGCGCTGTCGTTCACACGCACGCTGTGGCTCGTACCGCTCGCAGCATTCGTGCTCAAGGAAACTGTCGGCCCTCGCCGTGTTGCGGCGACTGTCGCTGGATTTCTGGGTGCGCTCTTGATGTTGCAGCCGCAGGCTCAAGGCGATGCAGGATGGCCGGCCGCCGCCGCGCTGGCGTCGTCTCTGCTCTTCGCGTTTACGGTCACTGGCATGAAGTTCATGACGCGCGACCACTCGACGCTGACGTTGATGGCGTGGTCCGCGGTGCTCGGCTTCGTGCTCGCAGTCCCGCCCGCGCTGTTCTCGTGGCGATGGCCGAGCCTGGGCGATCTCGCCTTGCTATGCGCGATGGGCGTGCTCGGTACGATCACACAAGCGTGCTACATCAATGGCATGTCCGAAGGCGACGCTGCCGCGATGGCGCCGATCGACTACACGCGACTGGTGTTCGCCGTGATCCTCGGCTACGCCTTGTTCAGCGACATTCCCAACACCATGACGATGCTCGGCGCTGGCATCGTCATGGCGTCCACCATCTACATCACGCTACGCGAGTCGCGCCTCGGCACGCCGAAACCGCCCCCAGAGCGAGTGGAGTGACCCTGCAGGTAGGGCTTTAGCCCGACTCAGGTTTCCTTCCTCGCGACGCGAATCCGCGGCTCCGCCGCATGCAACTGCGTCAACTTCGGCTCGTTCACTCGCTCCACCGCGCGATTCAGCGCTCCCTGGATGCAATCTTCCTGCAAGGTCTTCATGCGCAGATTCTTGCTGTCATCCGTGCGATAGCAAACCTTCTCCGACGCATACTTCAGCCGCCCGTACAGCCGCGCAACGTCCGACGATTGTGAGAGATCGAGATCTCCATAACGAACCACAGTGCTGACCCGGCCGTCGTCTCCCTTCGCGGAAGCTACAGCTGCGATCATCGAAGCCGCAGCGATGACGAGCGCCGTTCCGATCACGCGCACCGATGCGGAACGCGATTGATGCATCAACATGTCGTGTCTCCTCGAACTTGAACTGCGAAAGCTCCTGCGAGCCTGGTTGTGATCCCGCTGCGTCGAGCATGGTTGCAGCGGACAGCAGTGTTTGAGCGAGACACGCGCGCAGCGCTCCGTCGCTTCGTCGCGCGTAGGTATCGACTCGACGTTCCCGCAAGCGATGCGCCTGCGGACGGATGTCGCAGGGAAAGCCCACGGAGCACATAACGCAAACCCTGCGACGAAGCGTGCCGGTTGCGCGACGAATTGTTGTACCTTGCCGCCACCCTTGCTTAGAGTGCGGGCATGACCTTCATGCAACTCAACAAAAACAGAAACCTGACGTTCTGGTCCCTGCACCTGATGGGCTGGATCGCCTACGCGATGGTGCAGTACGCGGGCGCATTGCTGTACGGCAAGGCCATCGCGTACGGCAAAGTCATCTTCATCGCTACAGTGACCGGCTTCGTGCTCAGCGCCTGGTTACGCTATCTATGCCGTTGGTTGTGGAACAAGCCACCGGCCGTGATGATCGGCCTTGGGCTGATCGGTGCCTACGCCACCGCGCTGCTCTGGCGCATTCCTGTGAACCTTGCCTACGTGACGCTCTTCAAGGAAGAGCGCATGCACTTCACGGGGTGGGTCGACTACTTCAGCGGCACCGTCAGCTCTACATATCTAATGGTGTGCTGGATGGGACTCTACTTCGGGTTCCATTACTACGAATCGATGCAGGCGCAACGCGAAGCGACGCTGCGTCACGCGGCGCTGGCGCAGGAGGCGCAACTGAAGATGCTGCGCTACCAGCTCAACCCGCACTTTCTATTTAATACGTTGAACGCGATCTCGACGCTGATCCTCGACAATCGCAACACCGTTGCGAACTCCGCGGTGACCGGGCTGTCAGAGTTCCTGCGCTACACGCTCGACCAGGACCCGATGAAGAAGGTGACGGTGGCGCAGGAGGTCGACGCGCTGAATCTGTACCTCGAAATCGAGAAGCTGCGGTTCGGCTCGCGCCTGACGATCGAGTTTGCGATCGACGCGAACGCGAGCACGACGCTGATGCCGAGCCTGCTGCTGCAACCGCTGATCGAGAACGCGATCAAGTACGCGGTGTCGCCGCGGGAGCAAGGAGGAAAGATCCGGATCGGCGGGCATGTGACGGGCGGGATGTTGCAGCTCGAGGTGTCGGATGACGGGCCGGGTATGGTCAATTCAGCGCGGCTGACCAATGGCCGGGGTGTTGGCATCCGCAACACGTGCGAGCGGCTGCAGGTGTTGTATGGCGAGCGCGGGACGGTGCAGGTTCACAATACCGAGCCGGGCTTGCGCGTGGCGCTGTCGTTTCCGGCGGAGCGCGCTGCGCAGCTCGCCGCCTGACGAAGTCGAAGTCGAACGGGGATAGCATGAGTGACAGGCCGATCCGAGCGATCATCGTCGATGACGAGGAGCTCGCACGTCGCGGCATAGAAATCCGGCTCGCCGCGCATCCAGATGTTCAGATCGTGGCGATGTGCGAGAACGGCCGCGAGGCGATCGAAGCCGTCGCGCGCGAGAAGCCGGATCTGATGTTCTTGGATATTCAGATGCCGGGCATGTCGGGGTTCGATGTGCTCGCGCGGCTGCCGCACGATTCGCTGCCGATGATCGTGTTTGTGACTGCGTTCGATCGGTTTGCATTGGATGCGTTCGAAGCGCAGGCGTTGGATTACTTGTTGAAGCCGATCAATGACACGCGGTTCACGCAGGCATTGGAGCGAGTGCGGAGTTTTTGGCGACAGCAGTCAGCGATTGTGCAGCGAGACAAGCTGATGGAGTTGATCGCACAGACGAAGGGAAGCGGGGCGTTGGATGCGGACGAGATTCAGAAGCAGATCGACGCAGCGGTAGGACCGGAGTATCCGGGGGTACTGCCGATTCGGGATGATCACGGAACGGTGAGATTGGATGTGTCGCGGATCGATTGGATCGATGCGGCCGGCGATTATATGTGCGTGCATGCGGATGGCAGGACGTATGTGCTGAGGGAGACGATGAAGTCGCTGGAAGCGATATTGGATCCGAAGATTTTCCAGCGCGTGCATCGGTCGACGATCGTGAATATTCAGAGGGTAAGGAGGCTGAGGCCGCATACGAATGGGGAGTATTTCCTGACGTTGGATGATGGGCAGGAGATCAAGCTGAGCAGGTCGTACAGGGATCGGGTGGATCAGCTGTTGCAGCGGAGGTGACCTTGCAGCTTCAGTAAGAACGTTCAACGACTGCTCTAGGGGCAAGTTGACGCCGCGAAGCGTTGACCAAGAGTAAGGGGACGGATTTTGTATCTATTGAGCGCATTGCTCAGTCGATACTGTTCGTGCGCGCACAGCGTGTATTGCTCGACTCCGAACTAGCCGCGCTGTACGGCGTCACGACGGCGCGCCTCAACCAGCAGGTGCGCCGCAATCTGGAGCGCTTTCCAGGGGACTTCATGTTTCAACTCACCGCCGACGAGCACAATTCTTTGATGTTGCAAATTGCAACATCAAAGCCAGGTCGAGGCGGACGACGCAAGCCGCCTCTCGCCTTTACCGAACATGGCGCAATCATGGCCGCGACCCTGCTCAACAGCCCGCGGGCGGTCGAAGTGAGCATTTACGTCGTGCGAGCGTTCATTCAATTCCGTACTGGGCTAGCTCTGGACACGGAACTTTCGCGGCAGCTCAACAAGTTGGAACGTCACCTTGGCTCGCACGACACGTTCATCGTCGGAATATTGAAGACGATTCGTGAGTTAAGGAATGCGCCAGACACGCCGTCGACGGACTTCAGAGACTCGGAGGAGTAAAGATCGTAGCGACCACGGGCAGACATCTCTAAGGTCACAATTTGTGACCTTAGACCTGGGATGACTCTCGTCCCTCTAACCCTCGGGCCTCACCTAATCGCACAACCCGAGCGCATTCTCCGCCGAACACTCCCTGCACGCCCGCGCGACATCATCCTGATTCTCAATCACACACTGCAGAAACTCGTGTGCCGTCTCCTGATCGACACGGAAGTACGGATCCTTCGATCCCTGACACCACAGCGCCCACCCGGACAACACACCCGACACGATCTGCTCCACCTCGCCATTCCGCTCGAGAAACAACGGCGAGCCTGAATCTCCGTAGCACACCGAGTCATCGGCCTTTTGCGGGCTCTGCCGCGGCCACAGTGCATTCTTGTGCACCGACTGGATTGGCCCGACGCGCGCGATTCGCTTGACGCCGCTGTCGCCACCGAAAGTGAGCGGACCGAGCGTCCGTGTCGGTTGCTGCCCCGTGATCTTCGTCCAGTTGAGCCCATAGCCAACGCTGACCGCCGGCGTTCCGACGATGCCGTCGATCGTGTCGAGTTCGCCGGGCGCGCGCAGAGGCAGCGGTGTGATATCGGTGACCGGATCGCTGAGGATCAGCGTGCCCATGTCAGGCGCGTTCTGCAGATTCGGATCCTCCGCCTTCGCAGTGCCATCGTTCTTCAGCACCGCGCGAACGTAGTCGGGATGCGTCAGACCGTGCGCAGTGGGCACACCATTGTTGCGCCCTGTGATCGCGGCCGCGCGGAACATCGGAAATGGATTCGTCTTCGCCGCATCGTTGCATGCGAGCTCTCCGGTCAGGAATTCCGAATGTGGAACATTCTGGTCGCGCAGGAAGCAGCGAAAATCGTTGGCGGTCGCGACCACATCGAACGTCACCCAAGCCTGGTCGTAATAGCCCGCGATACCGATATCGTCGATATAGTTGAACGCCGTGCAATGTGCGGCAGTGAGGATGACCTTCTCAGAGACCAACGTCCCGGTGCACGACTCCTCCGCGAACGTCACCTCGGGTGGTCCGTCCGAAGGCAGCAGCACGAAGTATTCGTAGTAGGCGCCGACCGCGGGATACTCGCCGTTCACATCCGCGGGTCCGTCGCTCGCAACCACAATCGGCGAAGACGCGAACCAGGAGAGCACGAGAAATGCCGACAGCAGATTGGACCGTGTCATGAGCTTCTCCACTTGTGCGTTCGAGGGTTCGAAACTTAGGCACGATTCAATGGGCGCGACAAGCGGGGTTTGCCGATGAAGCAACCCATTACCGGATTCCATCTGGACGCCGAGCACGACTGGGTAGCGGAGCTGGTGTGCGGCCACTTTCAGCACGTGCGACACAAGCCGCCGTGGATTCAACGACCGTGGCTCGTCACGGAGCAAGGTCGTGCGGGCATGCTGGGCGAGCTGCTCGACTGCAAGAAGTGCGACTACGGCGCTCCGCCGGATACACTTTGATCGGCAGCGATGTGCCGCACCGGTGCGGACACCGGCGCTTCAGGCTCACGGATACTCCGCCCCCAACGCATTCACCTCCGCCACGTCGAGCTGCGCCTCGACCTGGTGAAACGCGTCGTCCCCGATCTCATCCTTCGACCGCATCTCCAACAACGCCTGACGTTGCGCGGCGACGATGCGCGCACGCAGTGAGCTGTACTGATCCATCTCGTTGACGTCCTTGCTTTCGTCATCGAGTTCCGTCAACTGCGACTCCAGTTCCCGGCGAACGACTTGCGCCTCTTGCGATTCATCGCCATCGAGCACCTGCAGACCGGCGCGCACGACGCGGTCGCAGGCCATGCGTACCTCACGATTGACCGGATCGTCGTCGTGCAGATTCAGGAGAATAATCAGCGGTCGCAGGGTCAGGCCTTGCAACACCAGCGTGCCAACAACGACAGCGAACGAAACCAGCACGATGAGATCGCGATGGGGAAAGTCGCTCGGCAGCGCATACGCTGCAGCGAGCGTGACGATACCTCGCATGCCGCACCAGCTCACCACGAGCGAACCGCGCGCCGTCGGCTTCGCCGTGCCCGGCCATCTGCCGGCGCCGGCCCAACGAACCTTCAGCCGCGCAACCGCTGCATAACTGAATACCCACACGAATCGTGCAGCGATACAAATTCCCAGCACGATGGCAGCGACTTGGAAATACTCGACTCGTTCCGCAGGATCGAGCGGACCGAGGATCGGACCCAGCTGCAAACCGATCATCACGAACGCCAGCACGTTCAGCACGAACACCGCCAGATCCCAAACTGCATAGGACGGCAGGCGATTGCGTGCAGGGATCAGACGCGGTGCGTCGCGCGCCACGGTGATTCCGTAGACGACGACCGTCACGATCGCGGACAGGTGCAGATGCTCGGCGAGTATCCACACGCCGAAGGTGGTCGCGAACTGCATCACGATCGAGCTCGGAATATCCGTAATGCCAAGAAAGAACCGGATGGACAAGCGCGCAAGCAGATAGCCGGCGAACACGCTGCCGACGATCGCCAGCAACGACAACGGCAGGACCGTACCGAAATCCAATCCGCCCGATACAACCGCAAGCACCGCGATGCGATAGGTCATCAGTGCGCTTGCATCGTTCAGCAGACTCTCGTCTTGCAGGATCACGAGCAAGCGATGCGGCAGCCGCAGTTGTTTCAGGATTGCGCTCGCCGCGGCAGCGTCCGGCGGCGCGACGATAGCACCGAGTGCGATAGCAGCTGCCCACGGCATGCTCGGCACCAGCGCATGAGCTGTCCATGCAACCGCGACGGTCGTGATGCCGACTGCGGCGATAGCGAGGCAGGTGATCGGAATCCAGTTCGCGCGAAGGCCGCGCACGGATGTGTCGTAAGCGGCGTCGAGCAGCACCGGCGCGACGAACAACGCAAGCATGAGCTCAGGATCGACGTCCAACTTGGGCGCTTCGGGTACGAGCAAGGCGAGCGCGACGCCACCCAACGCCAGTAGCGACGGGTAAGGAACGTTGATTCGGCGCGCGATAGCGGTCAAACCAACGGCGCCGACCAGCAGTACCAGAAACCCCTGAAATATTTCCATCGTCCCCGCCCCAACGGATGCGAAGAGCGCATGGTATCCGTTGGGACCTTAGGAGGAGACGTTCGCCTTCGCTCGTCGCGCTTCAAACAAGAAGACGACGCAGGCGGCGGAGAACAGGAGCCAGAAACGCACGCGAGTCATAAGTCACCGTTGATCTCAAAACGAGGAGACGAGAGTCGGGGAACTCTCGCCTCCCCGGCCCCTCCCAGCGCTACTTGCGCGTCGGAGGTAGACCTGCACTGATTCCGGAAACCTCATCCACGCCCGCCTTCTTGCAGATCGGATGCGAGAAGTCGGCTTGCGGGCTCGGCACGGAGACGATGCCTTGATAGTTGATGTTGTCGTCGCCTCTCACGCTGACACCCCCCGGCACGAAGTCGTAGCCGAGGCGCGCACGCGTGCGCCAGGCGATGTTGTGATCGGCGCACGAGCTGTCACCGCTCACGCCGATCGCGCCGACGAGTCGCTTTTGCGCGTTGTACAGCGGCAGCCCGCCGCCGAACACGTTCACGCCGCCGATGCGCTGGCCGACCATCGGATCGTCCGGCTGACCGAACGCACTCGCCGGTCCCTCGTACGCGGCGCTCGTGTTGACCGGGTTGCTGTGCTGCAGGCCATACAGTGAGCCTCCGGGCTGCACCGCAGCCCAGAGATTCGCAGTCGAGAGCGCCAGGATCGGCAGGCTGAAGGCGTTCGCGGTGTTCGCCTTCTGCGCTGCAATCACGCGGCTGCCAGGCCACTGACGGCCGCGGTCGGTGCCGGTGAACGCAACCGCGCAGACGATGCCGTCGCGATTGACGATCGCGCCCCACATGTCGAGGTCGTAGCCGCCGTTCTGCTGGCCACGCGCATTTACGAGCGCGCTGCGCAGAGCGGCGTGACCGGGCAGGCCTGCGCAGCCGGCGATCGAACCAGTGTCGGCAACGTCGCTCGAGCGATCGCCCGCGATCGCGCCGGCAATGCCGAGCGTCGCAACGACGGCCAAGAACACAATGGAAGGAACCAGACTCTTGCTCACAGTGGACTCTCCTGGTGGTGGTGATGGATGTCTCGTCAACATGAAGATGCGGATCAAGCCGTCGGTCATGGGCTGGGTCCTCGATCCCGTACAACACCGATTTAGAACGGAGACGGGCTCGCATCCCTGACAGGTTCTGTTGCTTGCAACCCCGCAGCGAGAACCAGCGTCGAACCTGTCACCTCCGGGCAGCCCTTTCCGTTCGACTAGATGAGACTCACGGGGACACCATGGCATCGGCATCGAACCAGTCGCGGGACGCGATCACGGCCCGCGCTTCCTTCTTTCACCCTGCAGGAGCAAACTTCGCACCGACGCTGTCGAGTCTGCGGGTGGCTCAGGTGAGCAGCGATCTCTTCACTGACCTCTACGGGCAGCTCCGCCAGATCGCGCAAAGCGCGCTCCGCCGCAGCGGCCCGTACCTCACCGTCAGCCCCACTACCCTGCTGCACGAGGCGTACCTCAAGATCTCCGGCCGCGATGGCCTGGGCTTTCCCGATCGCGCGCACTTCATGGCTTATGCATCGCGCGCGATGCGCAGGCTCGTCATCGACTTCGTTCGCGAGCGGCGCGCCTTGAAAAGAGGCGCCGGGTTCGAGATCACGTCGACGCCCGTCGACGTCGCCGAGCGCGTCGACGAGTCGCTCGACCTGCAGCGCATCAGCGATGCAGTCGATGAGCTCGCAACGGTGAATGCCACGCTCGCGGAGCTGGTCGACCTGCATTTCTTCTGCGGCTTTTCGTTCGCCGAGATCGCAGCGCTGCTGGATCTCTCGGAGCGCACGGTGATGCGCGACTGGAACAAGGCTCGATTGCTGCTGCACGATGTATTGCGCGAGCCGTGAAGAGTCGCTTCGACAAGGCCCGCTGGGACGCTCTCAGCCCCCTGCTCGATGAGCTGCTCGCGCTCGATGTGCCAGCGCGTGCCGAGCGCATCGCGGCGCTTCGTCGCGCCGGTGTCGCCGACGCAGACGAGCTCACCGACCTGCTGGTGCAATACGCCGAGATGGAGCAGGAAGGATTTCTCGAAGATCCTTTGGTCAGGCCCGTGCACGAGCCCGGCCTCGCAGGCCAGATCATTGGCAGCTACACACTCGACAGCCTGCTCGGACAAGGCGGCATGGGCAGCGTATGGCTCGCTCATCGCAGCGACGGTCGCTACGAAGCGCATGTCGCAGTAAAGCTCCTCAACCCGGCGTTGCTCGGACCCGGCGGGATCGAACGCTTTCGTCGCGAGGGCCGCGCACTCGGCCGCCTCACTCATCCCAACATCGCGCGCCTGATCGATGCCGGCGTCACGCAGTCGGGCCAGCCGTACCTCGTGATCGACTACGTCGACGGCGCGACGATCACCAAGTGGTGCGACGAGCGCGAGCTCGACGTGACGGCACGCGTGCGGCTGTTCCTCGATGTCCTCGGCGCCGTCGCTCATGCGCACGCGAAGTTCATCCTCCATCGCGACATCAAGCCGTCGAACATCCTGGTGACGACCGAAGGTCACGTGAAGCTCCTCGACTTCGGCATCGCCAAGCTCCTCGACGACGGCACCGACGCCACGCCCATGGCGGACCTCACGCACGTCGGCGGATATGTGTTCACGCCCGAGTACGCGGCCCCGGAGCAGGTGCATGGCGGCGAAGTGACGGGCGCCACCGACGTGTACGCGCTCGGCGCGTTGCTCTACATCCTGCTGACCGGCCGGCACCCGACCGTAGCTTCGGGGAACACGCCGCTCGAGCGCTTGCGCGCGGTCGTCGATTCGGACCCCGCTCGCCCGAGCGAGGTCGCTCTGATCCGCCCGCAACAGATGCGCGCATTGCGGGGAGATCTCGACAACATCGTGCTCAAGGCGCTGAAGAAATCCCCCGACGAGCGCTATCCCACCGTCGAAGCTTTCGCCGACGACTTGCGCCGCCATCTGAATCACGAACCTGTGGGCGCACGCGCCGATTCGCTGACGTATCGCATGGGAAAGTTCGTGATGCGCAACCGGCTGGCCGTCGGCGCATCGGCCATTGTCTTGTTGACCATCGTGGCCGCCGCAGCGGTCTCGATCCAACAAGCGATCGAGGCAACGCGCCAGCGTGACCACGCGCTTTCACTTGCGGCACGCAACGAGGCCGTCATCGATTTCGTCAACGGCATGCTCACGGAAGTTGCGCCGGCAGAGCAGCCCGTTCGCGTCGCCGACCTCATCGAGCGCAGCCGCTCGATCCTGATCAGAGAGGACAGCATCCCGGAGCACCGGGCGGCCATTCTCCACATGCTCTCGGCCTACTACCTCAGCTCCGGCAAGCCGGCGCAGGCGGAGGACATGCTCAAGCGCTCGCTGGAGTTGACGCAGACGACGACGGACGGCGACTTGCGAGCAATGCTTCTGTGCGAGAGCGCATACGCCGCTTCGCTCCTCGGCCGGCCGGACGACGCGCGAACGCTGATCGACGAGGGACTCGCATCGACCGGCCCCGAGTCAGAAGTCCAGTGTCTGCGCAATCGCGGTTACATCGCGCAGAACACGAACGATCCGCAGGCAGCGCTCGCTTACGCCTTGCGAGCGCAAGCTCGCCTTCAAGAACTGCCGATCCCCAAACCGGATGTCGAAGCGTTCGTGCTCGCCGATATCGCCGCCGCACACTATCTCGCCGGCCGAAATGGCGAAGCCGAACGTTTCTACGCGCAGGCGCTCGCCAAGATGACTGAGATCGGCCGCGGCGAGAGCCCGAGTGTTTTCTTCCTTCGCAACAACTGGGGCGCTGCCAGCAACTCTGCTGGCGACACGCGCCGCGCGCTCGAACAATACGATGAAGCGCTGCGAATCGCCGTGCAGCGCTCGATCGGCGGCGAGCCTCCGCCTTATCTGCTCCTCAATCGAGCAAGCGCGCTTTCAGCCCTCGCACGCTATCCGGAAGCGCTCGATGGCTATCGCGCAGCGATCGAATCGGCGACGCGCGCCGGTCACACGGGCGTGCGCGTCGGCGCGCTCGCATATCGCGCTGGCACTTATGTACTGATGGGCGATGTTGGCCGCGCTGAAGCGGAGTTGGCTGATATCGCACCGCTCGTCGGCAAGAGCGTTCCGGCGGACAGCGTGCCCGCCATGATGATCATGCAAGTGCAGGCACGCATCGACGCTGCGCACGGCCGTTTCGCCGAAGCCATCGCAGGGCTGACAAAGATCGTCGAGTTTTACGACGGCCGCAGCATGGCCGTAGCACCGCTCACTCGGGCCCTGAACTTTCGGGCCGATGCGTATCTCCTCAAGGGCGACGCAGAGGCGGCAATCGCGGATGCAAGACGTTCACTCGAAATTTCACGCCGCCTGCAAGGCGACAAGCCCTGGTCGAGTCTCACGGGACTTTCGCTACTGACGATCGCCCGCATTCACGAAAGTCGTAGCGAGCACGACGCGGCGCGCCTTGCCGCCAAAGAGGCGCTACCGCATTTCAGAGAGACGCTAGGCTCGGAACATCCCGACGCGCGCCGCGCGGCGCAACTCACTGCGGACTAAAGGGCCTCTGTCTCCTGGACAATTCCCGAGCGTTTTTCGGATCAGTAATTTCAATGGCACTCCATGCGAACCGACCGGCCGGGACGCGCGTTCGGATGATCGACAGGTGCCATCATGAGATCGCAACTCTGCATTTTGTTCCTGCTCGCGGCCTTCGCCGCCACGCAAGCCACCGCCGCCGACCAGCCACCGAAGCCGGGCAGTTGTCCGCACGCCCTCAAACCGCTGCCGCGAAATGTAGCGAGGGTGGTGGATACGATCGTCAAGCGCATCGAGCCGGAATTTCGCGACAAGTTGCTCGAGACGAAGCGCGAGAACCTGGTGCAATTCCAGGACTGGGGAACAGGGATTCGCGATTCGTTGTGTCTGGAAGCCGGCAACAACGATCAGCTCATTCGCTCAGCCTGCAATGGCGCGCTCTGCCATCCTGAAACGGCGTCGCAGGTCATCATGGAAGCGGTTTGGGATCGGCTCGATACGGTGCAGCGAGTGCTGCGGCCCGAGCAACGGCTCAGTGCGAACCGACGGGAGTAGGCGGAGGACTCTGGCCGAGCTGCCGCATCATCCCGTAGTCATCGCGAGTCGCCCACTGCTGAACGATCTTGCCGCCGCGCAGCGTGTACCAGCGGATGTGAGTGATCGCGTTTCGATGGCCGACTTCGCGATGGGTGCCGGTCAAGTTGCAGCGAACCACCACTGCATCGCCCGCGGCGACCATCTCGACGATGTCCATGTGATAGTCGGGAACCGTCTCGAGGATGTCTTCGAGCGTGCTTTGCACGCCGGAACGGCCCACTAACCGCCCGAAACTCTGCGCGTCCTCCGCCCAGTCCGCAGCCGCGCCACTGGCGTCGCCGCGATTGATCTTTTCGAGGTTCGCGCGAATCACTGCCTCATTATGTGCAGTGACGTCGGCAGGCTCGCTGTGAGCGAACGCCGGCAGGATCGTGCGTGCGATGAGTGTGACGTGGATGACTTTGCTCATTGGGGTTGCCCCGGACCCAATGTCTTGTCCAGTCCACGTTCTCCGCTCTTGCTGCCCCTAGGTCAATAGACCCGAAGTGCAGCGCGGGCGGGCGCGCAACCCGGAGGATTGGCAGAAAGAACCGGCGGTGGCACTGTATTCATGTATGAGACAGCCGCTCTGCATCTTGCTCCTGGCCGCAGCAATGGCCCCTGCGCCGTCCGGCGCCGCTGACCCCCCACCCAAGCCGGGCAGCTGCCCTTATGCGGTCAAGCCCCTGCCCCGAAGTGTCACGCGGGCCGTGGATCGGATCGTCGCGGACATGTACCCGGAGTTGCGAGAGAAATTGCTGACGACGAAACGCGAGGACCTGGTTCAGTTCCAGCAAGACTGGGGCAAGGGTATCCGGACCCAGTTGTGTCTGGTGGCCGGCGGTAACGATCAGCTGATGCGCTCGGCCTGCAACGGCGAGCTCTGCCATCCTGATGAGGCGTCGCAGGTCATCATGGAAGCCGTTTGGGATCGGCTGCAGACGGTCAAGAAGGTGCTGCGGCCGGGACAGCCGATTCCGAAACTCGCGCCGACGAGTTGACTCGACCCCACGATTTCAGAACGCGACGGCGCCCTTCGGGCAGCTGAGCGCAAGCCGCATCGATGTAGCCTTGGCATCTGCGGCGTCGACGCGCACATCCAGCGTGCGGCGCAGTTGCTCGAGATTCTTCTGATTGGGACTGGCAATACGCCACTGCTGCAACTTGCACCCGCCCGGCGAAGTCGTCGACGGATGCGCGGTCTGCGCGGACCACACGATGAAGAACGGCGCTTCCGCGAAATTGTCTTTGAGGCCGAAGGTCTGCCACGACAACGCCTTGCCCGCCGGCGTGATGCGCGAGCCGGGGGTCGATTCAGTCACGGCCATGCCGGCAGCTTCCAGTCGGCTGCGAAGCTGAGCGCTGTCTTGGGCCGAGACTGCCCATCCAACGGGTGTGAGTGTGTGCAGCTGCGCGAGTCCCGCGAAATCGTCCGGCGGCGTTACGCCCTTCTGAACGGCGATGATCTCGAGGTACGTTCCATCGCCCAGCGATACCAATGCATTGTGAGTGCCGCCCGGATGCTTGCCGCCATAGACAGGCTTGACGCCGGTCGACTCCTCGAAAGCCTTCACGCCGCGATCGAGATCGTCGATACCGAGCAGGATGTGATCGATCTGCGCAGCTGGCGCCGCTGCTACTGCCTGAAGAGAGACAGAGCTGAGCAGCACGAGAGTGGTCGTCAGTTTCGTTGCGAGCCTTCGAGTCATCACGATCTCCCGCCACCGCCTTGCGGCAGTATTCTAGCGGAGGTAGGGTCTCTCCAAGGACTCTGACCGGCAACGGAGAACCTGCCATGTCCAAAGCGAACCTCGTCCTCGCTGCGGCAGCGGTTGTCTTTGCAGTGGCATGCTTGCTGCTCTTCAGGGATCTGCGCAACGCGCACAATCGTGTGCAGACGCTCGAGGTGCAAGTCGCGCGGCTCCAGCAGGATGTGAAACGCCCGGAACCCGCCGCGCCTGGGCCGCCTGCGCCGACTGCTCCCGTCCAACCTGCCGCGCCGCCTTCGAACTCGACGGCCAGCACACCTGCAGCCAAGAAAACTGCCACGGCAACGGCCAGCAGTGGACGTGCTCTGATGCGCCGCGTGTACGCAGATCCCGCGTATCGAACGGCGGCCTGGCGGAACATCGGTTGCGGCTACAGCCGGAGTATCCGCAGCTCGCCGCCGAGCTGCGAATGTCGAAGGAAGAGGCGGAGCGCTTCTTCGATCTGCTCGCAGAACAGAAACTGCGTGAAAACGAGTCGGCGATGGATATGCGACAACCGAGTCAATACGAGGAGTGGCGCAAGAAGCTCAACGAGCAGCAAGAGCAGGAACGACGCGAGTTTCTTGGCGAACAGCGGTTCCAGCTGTGGACCGAGTACGTGAAGAGCGCCGGGGCGCGCGCGCTGGTCAATGAACTGCGCACGCAGCTTGCGACGACGAGCTCGCCGCTGCGCGAGGATCAGGTCAAGCCGCTCGTCAAAGCACTCGCGGACGAGCAGCAACGACACTCGGCCGAGCGAGAGCAGAACTACGGCAACGCGGGTCAATGGACTGACGATACGCCCGCCGCGGACCGCATCGCGTACATGGAACGACGCGCGAAATTGATCCAGGAGTCCAATGAGCGCTCGAGAGAAGCGGGAGAGATGTATCTCGATTCCATCCAACAGGAAACTCTCGACGCGATGCTCGAAAAACAGAGCGAGCGTACCCGCGCAGAGCTCGTCTCATGGCGCGCCTTCCTGGAGGCGGAGGAAAGACAAAAACGCGCACCCGGATCGCGGTGACTGTGCGTTCCATCACACTCGCTTTCCGACTCGCGGACCGGAAAACGACCTAGGACCGGCCCAAGACCGGCGTAAGTCGGCCGCCGAATTTACCTGCGGCGAATCCCCCGCCACTGTGCGCGTCGCACAAGAACGATCGTCGCGGGAGGATTTATGGGCAAGCGAATTCTGATCGCGCTCGCACTGATGGCGGGCCAGCTGGTGGTGAGCAGCGCTGTACGCGCGCAGGAACTGTTTCCCTGCCAAAACTTCGACGATACCTCCGGCTTGCAGTGCGGCTTCGGCACTCGTACCGCCAGCGCCAACAACTGGGTCGTTCTCGGTGGCTACGGCCTGGCCGTCGCCGCGACCAACAGCGTTGCCGTGGGCAGCAACGCCTGGGCGCTCGGCAACAACGCCACTGTGCTCGGTACGAACACGAGTGCCAACGCGCTGGAGTCGACCGCGATCGGATTTGGGGCCGATGCACTCGCAATCGGCTCGCTCGCGCTCGGCGCCAATTCGCAGGTGACGAGTTTCGCCGGCAATGCAGTTGCACTCGGAGCCGGATCCGTCGCAAATCAAGCGAACACCATCAGCGTCGGCGTGTTCGGCGGCGAACGGCGCATCGTCAACGTCGCCGCACCGATCGATGCAACTGACGCGGCGAATCGCCAGTACGTCGACGACCAGCTGTTCACGGCACAGGACTTCGCTGCATTCGCGGCCGATCAAGCGCGAATTCAGGCGCAGCAGTTTGCTACGGGAGAGGCCAACAACGCGCGTACTCAGGCGCAGAACTTCGCCTCGAATCTGGTCACGAGCGGCGCCAGCAACGCGAACTTCGCTTCGGTGAACGTGAATGGCATCGGCGGCATCAACGTGAACGGCGGCGGCATCAACAATGCCGGTCGAGTCCGCGGTGTCACCAACGGCATCGCTCCCGACGACGCCGCAAACATTTCCCAGCTGAACGCCGTTGCAGCCAACGCGCAGAGCTTCGCGACGACCGCTGCGAACAACGCGCAAACGGCGGCGCAGGACTTCGCCACGAATCTCGTCACGAGCGGCACCACGGCGGCGAGTGTCGCCTCGGTGGACGTCAACGGCGGCGGCATCACGAATGCAGGCACGATCAGTGGAGTGACGGCTGCGACGACGGCCGATCAGGCCGTCAACTTCGGTCAGCTGCAGGCGGTCTTCACTCAGCTCGTGCAGAGCGGGCTGTGCCGCATCCAAGGCAGCAGCGTGAGCTGCGGCGTGACGAATGCGACGAACGCCGTTTCGGTCGGCGGCTCATCCGTCGGCGACGGTGCGGACAACGCGATCGCTGTCGGTAATGGCGCGAACGCGCAGAGTGCCGGCGGAATCGCGATGGGCTTCAATGCGACGGCCATGCAGAGCAACTCAGTCGCAATTGGCGCCGGCGCGCGTGCGAACTCGTCTGTCGCGCTGGGTACGGGCGCACAAGCTGTTGGCACCAACACGACTGCGGTCGGTGACAACGCGAACGCGGCCGGTCAATTCGCAGTCGCGCTGGGTAATAACGCAACGGCAACCCACGACAATTCAGTCGCAATCGGAAACGGCTCGCAGACGAGCGCAGCCAACACCGTATCGGTCGGCGCCGCGGGCGCGGAGCGTCGCATCACGAGCGTCGCAGCCGGCACCTCCGGAACCGATGCTGTCAACCTCGCACAACTAAGCAGCGCCATCGCTGGCCTGAGCCCGCAGATCACCAGCGCTCGCGACTACACGGATCAGCAGGTCGCGCTGACGAACGCGCGCACCGACGATCTGGTCCGGTCCGCACGTGAATACGCAGCGCGCGGTATTGCCGCGAGCTCAGCTCTGCCGACTTCCATGCCCTCGCAAGTCGGCAAGACGGCTTTCAATCTGGGTGCCGGTCACTACGACGGCGAAACCGCAGTCGGCCTCTCGATCGCCCACGCGTTCAGCGGCAATCTGCTGCTGAGCGGCAGCATTGCACAAGTCAGCGGTGGCGATGCGGTCAGCCGCGTTGGCATCGGCTTCGAGTTCTAGGTAAGTTAGGCGCCCCGATTCTCGAGGGGCGCGTCATGGATACGTCGGCCTTTACCATTGAGAAGATCGGCAGCTCCTACCAGCTGCCGAAGTATCGTCTGACCAGCCGCGGACTCGAACCCACCGGCGAGCAGGCTCGGATCGAGTTCGTTCGCGGAGCGGCCAAGACCGAAGGCATTCTGATCGAGACGCTGCTGCACGTCCTGATCAGCGATCTGCAACACAAGCAATCGGAAGTGCCCGCTGAGGAAGGGCAGCGCACGTTGGATCACCTGCGCTGCGCGCTCGATGCGCTGCAAGCGCGCACGTACCGTCGCAGCATGCGCGGCGTACTCGGCACGCAACGCGCTTAGAGCGTCAGCTGCGATTCGTTTGGCGGTGAGCTCGGCGCGCGGCGCGCTTCCCACCGAGCGCAGAACTGCTGCGCGAATTCGTGGTAGCTGCCTTGACTGATCGCAGTTCTGATCCGCGCGGTCAATTCAGCAAGGTACTGCGCGTTGTGACGAGCGAGCGAGTGCACGCGGTCTTCGCCGACATCGCTCGCCCAATCTCGCACTCTCACGAGCCCATCGTCGGTGACTACTACGCCGGCCCGCGCCTGGATCGAGGGATAGGCTGCATCGAAGCAATCGACGCCGAGTCCCACCATGCGAACGATCTGGCCTGGATCGCTCACACCCATGACATAGCGCGGCCTCTCCGGCCGCAGCGCGCAGACCGATGCCCGCACGGCCGTCAAGCGCTCATGCGCCGTCGGCAGGATCGCGACGCCACCGATCGCGGCACCGTCGAAGCCCATCGAGTCGATGATTGCAGCACTCTGCTCGCGCAGCGCGGGATCGACGCCGCCCTGGCTGATCCCGAACAACAATTGCCCGGAGTCCGTCCGACGACGCAATGCGCGTTCGGCCCATGCGTGCGTGCGGTCGATGGCCGCCAGCAGCGTTGCATGGTCGCAGCCATAGGGAGCAACATCGTCGAGCACCATCGCGACGTCGCTGCGCAGCTCGTATTGCAGCTCGATTGCGCGCTCCGGCGTCAGAAGCAACGATGCATCGGACCAGCGTGCAGTGAATCGATAGCCGTCATGCGTCCGCTGCACGACAAAGGACGAGCCTTGCGAGGTCTGATAGCCTCCGCTATCCGTGAACAGAACGGACTTCGTGTCGAGCCAGCAAGCGAGCCCGCCGGCGGCGGCAATCGTAGCGGCGCCCGGCGTGAAGCCGGCGATCAGCGAGTTGGCGATCGCGACACCGCCTGCCGCGGCATCGTGATCCGCAGCGCTCATGCCGAGCCGGTGATAATCGGGCGGACCGATGACTCTCGCAGCTGTGCCCTGCGTGATCACCGGCATGAAGAAGGGAGTTGCGACGGTTCCGCTGCGAGTCGTCAGCTCGCCGGCCCTGGCCGCTCCATCGCTGGCTACTATGCGGAACATGCTCGAGGGGCTCTAGCGTGAACAACCAGGTCCGGCGCAGTCGGGTGCTCAAAACCATCGACGGCGACCGCTCGTACATCCAGACCTATCACCACGACGACACGCAGGATTTCGTGCTGTTTATTCATGGGATCTTAGGTCATCACCGGGAAACCTGGAAGGACACGCCGGCGCAGCTCCTGACGGAGCAAGTGCTCGCCGAAGCCGATTTCGGCTCGTTCGGTTATCACACCGGATGGTTCGATCGGAAGCCCACGCGGCTCCACGCTTTGCAGCTCATCACCTGGATGCACGCGCATCTGAGTACCTATCGCCGGATCTACGTGATCGCTCACAGCATGGGCGGCCTGGTGACGCGTGAGGCGTGCGCACTGCTGGCGCGTGGCAACCAGGATGATCGAGCTCTGCTCGCACGCATCAAGCACGGCTTCTTCGTCGCTGTTCCCATCGCGGGCTCGCCCGTGGCGCGCGTACTGTCGAAGATTCCGTTCCTCGGACTCATCAATACCAAGGTCGACCTCCTCGCCAATCCGCAGGTCGCCGGCGTCGAGCTCAAGCAGTTCTACGAGGAATCGATCCGTCAGGCGGGTCCGGGGTTGGTGCGGCCGAAGTTCTCACTCTTCACGGGGACCGCGGACCGGCTCGTTCCTGAGCCGCCCGAATGGTCGCTGACGCAGGACGACAGCTACGCGGGCGTAGTCGAAGGGTCGCACGGCTCCATCAAGATGGACCAATCGGCGAACTCGACGCTGATGCGCTTGATCGTGCGCCAGATCGAGAAGTACCAGTCCGACCCGGCGATCCAGACTGCATCGTTCTCCGCGATCACGCCGCTCGGAGCCGCGCGCGACGTGCTGATCATGGCGTGCAGTGCCACCAAGTCGAGCAGCAACGAGACGCAGCATCCGAACAGCGGCGGTGTGTTGTCGTCCGTGCTCGACGAAGAACTGCGGCATGCCGTGTTCAAGCAGCGCGCCTTCATCAAGGACTTGATCGAGTCCGGGCGCATCCGCGGCGATGAGTACGATGAGGGGAACCGGCGATCGCGCTTGCAGAACAAAGCGCTGCTGCTCGGTCCCGATTTCGGCGGCCTCGACAACGCTCCGCGCTACTTGCCGGCGCATCGGCGCTACATGGGGCGTGCGTTCCAGGTGCAGGCACACGAGTGGGAAAAGTTTTTCGCCGTGCCCGCTGCACAGCGGCCGCACATCCTGATCGTCTCCGGACTGTACGGCCTGTGTGAAGCGGAAGAATTCATTCAGAACTACGACTGTCACCTGACGGACGTGGAAACAGTCAGCGGTCGCCCGCTGCAGAGCTACTGGCAAGAGCTGCTGACGCCGCTGCTGGTCGCACACTTGAGCTATCTCGAGCGCAGCGGGGTAAAAGTCCGCACTGTGATCAGCCTGCTCGCGGAAGACTTCTACAGCAACGCGATCGACTGGAACGCAGTGAGCACGCGCTGGCCAGTTCTGCACCAGCGCTTCGAGAAGACGAGCGGGCGCAAAGCACTGGACAACGTGGGCGTGTGGTTGCAGAAAGTCGTCACGCAGCCCGCAGTGCTGCGCACGCTGCAACCGGATACGTTCTATGAGGATCCGCGGTTTGCCGAGCATGACCGTGTGAAGTTCGAGCCGCATCGAGCGGGGTAGCCTGTGCAAGTCATCCTGAGACTAGTGGTATTGGTTGGGTCGGCGCTGGCGTGCCTGTCAGCATCGGCGCAAGGCGCAACGGATGAAGCGACGATCCGGGAACTCGCCACGCGATGGGAGCAGGCTTGGAATCGACATGATATGAAGCAGCTCGCGAGCCTGCTGACCGACGACGCTGACTTCGTCAATGTCGGTGCCCGACACTGGAAAGGACGGCAGCAGATCGAGGCAGAGCACGCCGCACGCCTCGGCCAGTTCAATGAGAGCGTGTGGTCGACGAAAGCCGTAGCGGTCCAGTTCCTCAAGCCGGACTTCGCGCTGGTTCACGTCGATTGGGCGCTCAGGGGCGACAAGGATGCCGACGGCACACCGAGACCACCGCGCGGCGGTGTTTTCACGTGGGTTGTCGTGAAGCAAGGGAGCGGATGGCTGATCCGTGCGGCCCAGAACACGAACTTGGGCCCCGGCCAGCAAGCGACGCAGCCCAAATGACACGCATCCTGCTCATCGCGACGTTCGCGATTCTCGCCGCCTGCATGCATCCGCGCGCGATTCAGGCGCCGGCAGAAGTGCGGCTGACGCCGCTGCAGACGATCTCGACGTTGAAGGCTCGCGTGCTGCTGACGTTCGCGGGAGTCGACGGGATTCCTGTCGAGAACGCTGTCGACTGCTATCGAATGCAATACTCGATTGGTTCTGGCAGCGAAGCGATTCAACTGAGTGGGCTGCTCGCGCTGCCTCGGGACGTCGTGCCGCGACGATTGGTGAGCTTCCAGCATGGAACGAGCACCACGCGCACGGCGGTGCCTTCGCAACTCGATGGGACCGGTCTCGCTGCCGCGATCGCGTTCGCTGGCAATGGCTATGCGCTCATCGCGCCGGACTATCCAGGTCTTGGCGATTCACCCGGTCGACATCCCTACTACGTCGCGGACGCGATCGGACCTGCGGTGGTCGGCATGATCGAGGCGAGTCAGCGCGTGCAAGGCGTGCCGAACGGGCCCGTGTTCCTCTCGGGGTTTTCGGAAGGCGGATGGGCCAGCCTCGCCGCGCTTCGTGTGCTCGAAAGCAAGGGCAAGCCTGTCCTGGGCTCGGCGCAAGTTGCAGGCGCTTATGACCTTCGCCGTGTGTCGCTGCCTGCGGCACTGAAGGGCGGCGCGGCTTCGCACTCACTCTATCTTGCGTACGCGGCGTGGGGACAAGCGGACTACTACCGCCATCCGCTCGACAGCGTGCTCACACCCGAGTACGCGACTGTCGTCGAGCGAGTGTTCGCGGGCGCGAAGCCGAAGGAGATCGTCAGCTCGCTCCCTGCGGATCCGCGTAGGATGTTCAACCAGGGGTTCCTCGATGCTTTCGATCGCAACGAAGGTCACTGGTATCTCGACTCATTCGCTGCGAACAGCCTCGTCGACGTGACTCCGCGCGCACCGATTCGCCTCTACTACGGATCGAAGGATCTGGACGTCGTGCCTGAAGAAGCGTTGGCAGCCGCGCGTGCGATGCGCGCGCGAAACGCAGACGTCACAGCGATCGACGTCGGCCCGGTGGCGCACGACCCGTCGATGTTGGCCGCCGCGCCTCTGATTCTTGCGTGGCTGCGGGAGCTGGATGTGAAGCAACGGACGCCATGAAAGGAGGACTCGTGAACCATCGATCGAACGTTGTGGATTTGAAAGCGTTCGTCCCGGCCAAGGACTTCGCCGTTTCGCGGCGCTTCTATGCCGATCTCGGCTTCACGGAAAACTGGGCGAGTGAGCAGGTGGCGGAACTGCAGATCGGGTCGTTCCGGTTCCTGCTGCAGGACTACTACGTGCAGCAGTTCGCGGAGAACTTCATGATGCACCTCATGGTGGACGACGCCGACGTGTGGTGGCAGCACGTCGAGGGTACCAAGCTCGCCGAGAAGTATCCGGGCATCATGGCGAAGCCGCCGGCCGTGCAGCCGTGGGGCTTGCGAGTGCTGTACTTGAGCGATCCGACCGGCGTTCTTTGGCACATCGCGGATCTGCGTACGTGAACTTCGATTATCCTGTGCCCCTCCAGGGGGTACTCATGAACAAGATCCGATCGATTGCCGCCGCAGGCCTGGCAATTTCTTTGACGACTGGCTCTTTCGCGCAGGCCGAAGGACTGCGGCCGGATCAAGCAGCATTCCGTGAAATCTATCGAGAGCTGGTGGAGACGAACACCACGCTGTCGGCGGGAAACTGCACCGAAGCTGCGGAGAAAATGGCCGCGCGGCTGCGCGCCGCGGGTTATCCCGATAGCGACTTGCACCTGTTCGCGACGCCCGATCATCCAAAGGAAGGCGGACTGGTCGCGATCCTGCCCGGCACCGACGCGAAGGCGCGGCCGATCTTGCTGCTTGCCCACATCGACGTCGTCGAAGCGAAGCGCGAGGACTGGGAGCGCGACCCGTTCAAGCTGATCGAGGAAGGCGGCTACTTCTACGCGCGCGGTTCGCTGGACGACAAGTCCATGGCCGCGACTTGGGTGGATACGCTGATCCGCCTGCGCGCCGAGCGCACGAAGCCGCGTCGCACGGTGAAAGTGGCGTTGACCTGCGGCGAGGAAACGAGCGGCGCTTTCAATGGCGCGGAGTACCTGGTCAAAGAGAAGCGCGACCTCATCGACGCCGCGTTCGCGCTCAACGAGGGCGCGTGGGGCATGCTCGACGCGTCGGGCAAGCGGGTGATGATGGGCGTGCAGGCGGGTGAGAAGACTTCGCAGAACTTCCGTCTCGAAGTTCAGAACCCCGGCGGTCACAGCTCGCGGCCGGTGAAGAACAACGCGATCTATCACTTGGCCAGCGCACTCACGCGCATCGAGCATCATGAGTTTCCGATCAAGCTCAACGACACGACGCGCATCTATTTCTCACGCATGGCCGGCATGGTCGGTGGCGAGACGGGCGCTGCGATGACGAAGCTGGTCGCGGATCCGACCGATGCTGCAGCCGCAGCCAAGGTGACTGAAGATCCGACGTGGAACGGCATGCTGCATACGACATGCGTGGCGACGATGCTGGATGCCGGACACGCGACCAACGCCTTGCCGCAACGCGCGCGCGCGAACGTCAATTGCCGCATCTATCCGGGTGAGTCTCCCGAGAGCGTTCGACAGGTGTTGGAGAAGGTCGCGGCCGATTCGGAAGTCAAAGTCTCGACGCTGGAGACGCGTGGCCCGCCGTCGGTCGTGCCGCCGCTGACGCGCGAGATCATGGCGCCGATCGAGAAAGTGTCGGCGCGCTTCTATCCCGGCGTGCCTGTGCTGCCGATCCTGCAACCGGGCGCAACGGATGGACAATTCCTCAGTCCCGCGGGGATTCCCACCTACGGCGTCAACGGCTTGTTCCTGGATCCGGATCTCGGCGGCATCCACGGCCTCAACGAGCGCGTGCGCGTGCAGTCGCTGTACGACGGTCGCGATTTTCTCTACGAGCTGGTGAAAATTTACGCGGCACAGCGCTGAGGGTTCGACGAGGGAACAACCGCTCGCCACTGCCGGTTACGCGGTAATGCTCGACCACACCGGCTTCGTCGTTTCGGACCTGGCGAAGGCGCGTCGCTTCTACGACGCCATCGCCAAGGCGCTTGGACTGTGCACAGTCGACAACGGCCCGCAAGCATTCCTGCTGGGCCGAAGCGTGCAGGACCTGCCTTATTTGTGGATCGGAACGCTGCGACCTTCCTATTGGGCAGAAGGCTCGCGGCCCGGCCTCAACCAGAATCACATCGCGTTCACGGCGCCGAGCAAAGCTGTCGTCGACGAGTTCTATCGCGCTGGTCTGGCGGCCGGAGGCCGAGACAACGGCAAACCGGGTCCGCGGGAAGGCGCGAGCGCGTACTACGGCGCCTTTCTGCTCGATCCCGACGGCAACAACATCGAAGCCTGCGCGCGCGATTCCTAGAACCAATAGTCAGCGACGCAGCGTCCATCGCGCGGCAAGTCTTCGAAGGTATCCAAGCCGTCGAAGTGATCGATCGGGATCTTCGCGACCAACTCCGGCTCGGCGAGCCGCAGGTTGACTGCGATGCGACGTCGGCCGTCTTTGTCGACGTCCTGCCCGCGCCAGAATGCGACGCACCCGCAGGTCGGGCAGAAATTGAAACTCAGGGCTTTGCCGCGGATGAATGGCTGCGCGGGCCCTGAGACCTTGATTCCTTCGCCCTCGAAGTCGTACGCCCACAGCACGCCATAGCGACGACATGCCGTGCAATTGCACGCCGTCGCACCGTCGGGAACGCCTTCGAACGTCCATCGAACTGCGCCACACAGGCAGGAACCGTGGATCATCTGAGCTCTCCGACCGAGGCGAGCATGGTAACGAAAGCCGGGCAGACCCGCGGCCCGCCCTGTATAGTGACGCCGGCTCGTAACCTTTCTCTTTATCTCCTTCTGGCCCGCCCTGCACCCAGCACGGTCGCGCCAATTCAGCTAAACCGAATCGTTCTCGAACCTAGGAAGCCGCGCGAGCGCGCGGTCGTGTTTCAAAGACGTGTTCGGGCTGGAACCTCAGCTCATCTGCGTCCGCAAAAAAAGAGAGACTCATCGATGAGCAAGATTTACGTCGGCAACCTGCCTTTCAGCGCGACCGAAGAGGCCGTGCGCACCCTGTTCGCACAGCACGGAACGGTCGAGTCGGTGTCCCTGATCAACGACCGCGAGACCGGGCGTCCGCGTGGCTTCGGCTTCGTGGAAATGTCCCGCGCCGATGCCGCCAAGGCCATCCAAAGCCTCAACGGCTTCGACATGGGCGGCCGGCCGCTCAAGGTCAACGAGGCGCAGGACAAACCGCGCGGCGGCGGTGGCGGCGGGCAGCGTCGCTGGTAAGAACGGGATGAGTTCGCGAGTCCCTTATGAGCTAGTGTCCGCGCCGCCGGGAAGCGCCGCGGACCATCGCGATAAAGTGCAGCGTGCGGCGCAGGAGCGCGCGGCCGAGCGCGATCGCGAGCTCGAATCCCAGGCGTCGTCCATCAAAGATCCGCGCGAGCGCATCCAGATCTGGGAGCGGCTGCACGCGCTGCAGCTGCCCCGGGCACCCGGCCACGTGCTCGTCAAGGTGATCGCCAGACAGACGCGATTGACGATCGGCCAGGTACACGAGGAACAGCAGCGCCGTGCTGGAGCGCTCGGCTCGACCGGAACCTGAGCATGGCCCCGATGCCAAGCTTTCGCAGTTCTTCCGGCCACGCAGCTGAAACGCCGTTCTGCCTCGAATCGGTCGACGAAGTAGCGGCGCCAGAAGGTCAGGACGGCGTCTGGCAGCGTTACGTGATCACGCAAGGCGCCAACACGATTGTGGGTATGCGCGCCGGGATACACAGCGAAGTCAGCGCGCTGCTCGCCCAGTACGTCGAACGCCTCAACTTGCGATTTTCCAAGCAGCAGAGCAAAGCGAAGCGCTGAGCTTGGATCGATCGCGCATCCATTCGCGAGTGACGACCGCCTTCGGCGCGCTCGTGCTCGCGCAGGCTGCACACTCGACCGAAGAATCCATCTGGCGGCTGTGGGAATCCTTCCCGCCCGCTCGCTTCGTTGCCGGGCTCGTCTCGAGCGACCTCGAACGCGGATTCGTGTTCCTGAACGTGTGCATCGTCGCGTTCGGCGTCTGGTGTTACTTCTGGCCGGTCCGTCGGCAGTGGTCGGCAGCGGCGCCCCTTCTGTGGCTCTGGATCGTGGTCGAAACGATCAACGGAATCGTGCACCCGGTCTGGTCCGTGATCCAGGGCGGCTATACACCGGGTGTCGTCACGGCCCTCATGCTCGCACCTCTGGCGCTGTATCTTGCGAAGCAGGTGCTTGCATCATCCGCGCATGCAGAATCACCACGCCCAGGATGATCGCAACGCCGACGTAGAACGGCCACGCCAGCTCGCGTTGCTCATCCAGTAACAAGATCGCGAGCACGATCGCATACACCGGCTCGAGGTTCAGCGCGAGCGCTGTCGTGAACGCACTCAAGTGTCTCATCGCGACGAGGCCGAGCGTGAACGGCAACAGCGTGCAGCCCATCGAAAGCGCGAGCAGGAGCAAGCCATCGCGAAGCGATGGCATTTCGAACAATGCCTCACCGCCCGGCAGCAGCGGCCCGACGCATGTGAGAAACAACGCGCCGGCGCCCATCTCCACGCCCGTAACTGTCAGCGCCTCGGCGCGCTCGATATAGCGCTTGTTGAGTGCGCCGAAGACACAGAGGATCAATACTGAAAGCACGCCGACTGCGATGCCGAGTCGCATGGCGGCAGGCGTTCCGCCGATCACCAACAAGACACCCGGAATGACTGCAAGACCGAACAGCAGCTCGCGCGGATCGAATTTCCGCCGGACGATGAGCGGCTCGACGAACGCCATCAACACCGACATCAGCGCCATGCAGGTTGCGCCAACGGATGCGTTGGAAAGCTTGATCGAGCCGTAGAACGTCAGCCAGTGCAGCGCGACCAGCACGCCGATGCCGGCGTAGATCGCGAACTGTCGTGCCGACAAGCTGCGCACACCGCGCCAGAACTTCGCAACCGCGATCAAGGCGATGCCGACCAACGTCATGCGCCACCACACCAGCGGCAGCGCAGGCAGTGAAATGAGTCGGCCGAAGATCGCTGTGAAGCCCCACAGCACGACGCAGAAATGCAGTTGCAGCCAGGCGCGCGTCCGCGCCGCCCGCGCCGCGGGGTCGATCAATAGGCTTTCGCCCACACGACGCGCTGCGGGCTGGGCTGACCGGTGAACGGACAAGTGCCCGGCTCGCTCTTGTCCAGCGGGATGCAGCGCACCGTGACGCCGAGCTCGTTCTTGATGCGCTGTTCCAGCTTCACGTCGCCACTGAAGTGCGTCAGCGCGAAGCCGCCGTGGATCGGCGTCGGTGCGTTCTCCGGAACCTTCGGTGCCGTGAACCAGGCGTAGAACTCGTCCTTGGAATCGATGCGACGCGTGTACTTCTCGCGATAATCCCTGGCGCGCGCGTAGAGGTTGTCGTGGATCGATTGCAGCGTCGCGGCGACGGAGGCCACGAACTCGGCACGCGGAATACTCTGCTTGTCCTTCGGCGCGCGATCGCGGCGGCCGACGAACAACGCATCCTTCTCCATGTCGCGCGGTCCGATCTCCAGGCGCAGCGGCACGCCCTTCTTGATCCAGTTCCAGACCTTGTCGCCGCCGCGCTCATCGCGCTCGTCGACCATTACGCTGATCGGCTTATCCACGAACCGTTGTGCGCGCAGCTCTTGCGCGACCTTGCGGCAATACTCGAGCACGCGCGGCTTGTCCTCATCGGAACGCCAGATCGGAATGATCGCGACGTGCAGCGGTGCGACCTTCGGCGGCGCGACGAAGCCGTCGTCGTCCGAGTGCGTCATGAGCATGGCGCCGATGAGACGAGTCGAGCTGCCCCAGCTCGTGGTCCACGCATACTGCTGTGCGCCGTTCTGATCGAGGTACTTGATCTCGCTCGCCTTCGCGAAGTTCTGACCGAGGAAGTGGCTCGTGCCAGACTGCAGCGCTTTGCGATCCTGCATCATCGCTTCGATGCTGAACGTCTGCACCGCACCGGGGAAGCGCTCGCCCGCGGTCTTCTCGCCTTTGATCACCGGCACAGCGAGCCAGTTTTCGACGAAGTCGGCATAGACGCCGAGCATGCGCATCGTCTCTTCCACCGCCTCTTCGGCGGTGGCATGCGCGGTATGGCCTTCCTGCCACAGGAACTCGGTGGTACGCAGGAACATGCGCGTACGCATCTCCCAACGCACGATGTTGCACCACTGATTGATGAGCAGCGGCAGGTCCCGATAACTCTGGATCCAGCGCGCGAATGCGTCGCCGATGATCGTCTCGGACGTCGGCCGCACGATCAGCGGCTCTTCGAGCTCACCCGCCGGGCGCAGCTTCCCGTCCGGGCCGGCCTCCAGCCGATGGTGCGTGACGACCGCGCATTCCTTCGCGAAACCTTCGACGTGCGCCGCCTCCTTCTGCATGAAGGACAGCGGGATGAACAACGGGAAGTAGGCGTTCTGATGGCCCGTCGCCTTGAACATGTCGTCGAGCGCCCGCTGCATGTTTTCCCACAGCGTGAAGCCCCACGGCTTGATGACCATGCAGCCGCGCACCGGCGAGTTCTCCGCCATGTCGGCGCCGCGTATGACCTGCTGATACCACTCGGCGTAGTTCTCCTCGCGGGTCGGGGAAATGGCGGTTTTGGGCTTGGCAGGCGTGTTCATCAATCGCGTCCGTCGTGCGGCGGACGGCGATTAGAGCACGAAAACCCGGGCTAAATCAGCTTCGTCTGCAGCCAGGCCTTGGCAAACCGCAGGTCCCGGATGACTGTTGCGGCCGGCAGGCGCAGCGCGGCGGCGGTCTGCTTGGTGGTGAGGCCCGCGAAGTAATGCAGGTCGATCATGGCGGCGCACATCGGGTCGAAGCGATCCAGCCAGCCGAGCCACTCGACCAGGTCCTGGACCTTGACGTCGCTCTCGCCGACGCGGTCGCCGCGGTCCGCCAACCCGATGGCGATCTTGCGCGCGATCGGCGCCGCGAAGATCAGGAAGCGTGTCTCGTCGCGCGCGCTGCACTCGGCACCGAACAGATGCCGGCACACACGCTTGAGCGATGCGCCGGTCGGCAACGAACCGGCATTGGCGAGTTGCAGCAACTCGCGCGCGATGCGCGGCCGCAGCTGCATCCAGGCGGAATAATCCACTGGCGGCTCGATCGGCAGTTGCTCGGCGACCTCTGGCGAATCCGTGTCGGCGTCCCTGACCATGACTGCGTATGCTAGCAACCTCAGACAGCAACAGCGTATCCTAAATTGGGATATTGGCAAAGCGGGATTACAGATACGGGCCCGGACACGGAGCCCGCCACCTTGAAGTCCTTGCGCTCGGCCGAACATGTGCGCCTGACCCAGTACCTGGTCAATGCCCGCGACAGAGCGGGTTTCACCCAGCAACAGCTGGCTGACAAACTGGGCAAACACCAAAGTTTCGTCGCGAAATACGAGGGCGGCGAACGCCGCATCGACGTCATCGAGTTCCTGCACATCGCCCGCGCGCTGGGATTCGACGCGTCGCGGGCGATCAGGACGATAGAGAAGAAGTAACGCGAGTTACCGGACGGCGCTGGCAATTTTGAGCGCCAGCCGGTAGGGCTCGGGGTCGTTGCGGTTGGTCAGGACCACCACCGTCAGGTGGCGCTTGGGATAGCGCACGATCACGTTGCGGAAACCGACGGTCTCGCCGGAGTGCCACAGCGTCTCACCGGTGATGCGCCAGCCGAAGCCGTATTCCACCTCGGGGGCGTCAGTGCGGGTTGCGGGGGTGAACGCCGCCTGCAGCGAGCTCGGACGCAGCAGTCGGCCGTCATACAAGGCGGCATCCCATTTCGCCAAGTCGTCGATCGACGAATAGATGCCACCGTCCCCCAGCACCGCACTCGTCTGGCTCTGATCCGTGCGGCTCCAACGGCCCTGCTCCTGCGTGTAGCCGAAGGCACGGGTGCTTACGGTCGAGATGCCGTCCTCATGAGCCACCGTATTGGTCATACCGAGCGGCTGAAAGATGCGCTCTCGCAGGAAGGTCGCGAAGGTCCGACCCGACGCGCGCTCGACAATGAGTGCCAGCAGTGCATAGCCGCTGTTGCTGTAGCGGTAGCTGCTGCCGGGGCGGAAGTAGGTTCGATCTTGCGATTCGAGCAACCGCAGCACGTCGGCGTCATGCAGCTGCGGCTTGAAGGTCTCCGGGATGACGTCCTCATAGTCGATGAGGCCCGATGTGTGCGTCAGCAGGTGGCGGATCGTGACGGCCTCTACCGCCTTGGGTAGTGACGGCAGCCACTTGCGCGCGCGGTCATCCAACGTCAAGCGTCCGTCTTCGGCCAGCAGCAGGATGGACGCAGCGGTGAACTGCTTCGTCACTGACGCGAGGCGGTAGTTCGTCGTAGCCGTCGCTGGCGTGCGTGCTTCCACGTCCGCCAGGCCGTAGCCCGCGCGCACGACAGGCTCGCCGTCGCGCAGTACGAGCACGGAGGCTCCCGGCACGTCGCCGGTGTAGTCCCGCATCAACGCATCGACTTGTGGCTTCATCGAGCAATCGCCCACGCGCGTGAACAGCAGGTCTTCGTAGTCATAGCTGAAATCTGCTTCCGGATCGACTTTACTGAGCCGCAAGGTGCCAGGCGCTGAGAAATCGAGCCACGCCTCGGCGTCGATGCTGTCATCGCGCCAATCGACGAGCAACCGCTCGCTCGCCTGCAGCACCTCGCCATTGAGTCGCGGCGACTTCGCCGCGCGGAAGTCGATCGCGCCTTCGCGCTCGCAGATCGAGACTTCGCCGAACCATGGGTCGCGATAGATGCCGAGCTGTTTAGCGAGCGCCCCTGCTGCGGGGCGCGTACGCGCGAGCGCCGGCGGCTTCGACTCCTGCGGTTCCTGCTGGCTCTCTCGCCCCAGCTCCGCCGCATAGTCAGCCACACGCCGGCGCTCGCCCGGGGCCGTGAACAGTTTGACCAGCACCTCGTTGAGAACGATGCGGGCCTCGGAACCTTCGCCGTTGATCATGAGCACGTAGCCGCTCTTCTTCTCTGGCAACAGCGTCACCGCCGAGTACCAGCCGGACAGCGTGCCCGTGTGTGCGACGCGCAGTACGCCGTCCACATCCGAGATTCGCCAACCGTAGCCGTATGCGTTGAAGCGGCTGCCGTCCCAACGCCGCTGGCGCGCCGACAGCGGTATTGGCATGTGCGGCGTCCACACGGCCTGGCGTTGCGCGGGCGTGAGCCAACGCGAATCAGGATCCAGCCACATGCTCACCCACTTCAGCATGTCGTCGAGACCGCAACGGATGCCGCCTGCAGCCGCGTACATGCTCTCCACTCGGCAACCGCTCATTTGCAGCGGCTCGAACAGCTCGCGTCCCACCAGCTCTTCGTAAGTCGTGCCCGCAGCCGCAGCGGCGACCTCGCCCGCGACGACGTACATCGTGTTGTCGTAATCGTAGTGCGAGCGAAAGCTGTGCTCCGGTTTGTAATGCACGAGGCCAGCGATGACATCCGCGCGCGTGAACAGATTCGGCTCGGGCCAGAACATCAGATCGCCCGCACCTTCGCGCAGCCCGCTGTTGTGCAGGAGCAGATCGCGCACCTGCATCTGCTGCGTGACCCACGGGTCGTACATGCGGAACTGCGGCAGGTAGCGCGTGACCGGATCTTCCCAGCGCAACTTGCCGGCGTCGACGAGACGCGCGAGCACACCGGTCGTCATCGCCTTGCTGTTGGATGCGATCTTGAAAAGCGTCTGGCTACCGGCCGTGCGCGTGTAGATGACTTTGCCGTCGCGCACGACGCCGAGGGCGAGCCCGGGCAATCGATAGCGTGTAACGACATCGTCGAACGCAGCGTCGATGGATCGCTCCATCGACGACTGCGCCGGAAGCGACTCCCGCTCAGGATTGGGAGTCGTGCACGCGCCGATCCCGACGGCGATGAGTGCAATCAGGATCGGACGTGCCTTCATCCATCAAAAGTCCAGCTTCAGGGTCAGCGTAGCGTAACGCGGCGTCTGGTAAGCCGCGCCCAATCCCCAGCTGTCGAGACCCGCCCCGGTGATGGCGCTCTGGAAGATCTCGTTCACCTCGACCTCGCGCTCCTGATTGAGGACGTTGTACACCGAGAGCTTCAGTTGCAGGTCTGCGACCGAGAAGGAGTACTCATAGCTGACATTCAGACCCAGATCGAAGATCCAGGGTGTCCGACCTTCCGTGCCGCGGGGATGGAGCTCGTAAACGCGCTGTCCCACAGGCGCGGTGCAGTTGGCTGTGCAGATCATGAAGCTGTGGAACGACTGACCGTCGACGTCGTTGCCGACGCCGATCTTGCTGATCGGGCGCCCCGACGCAGCGCTCAGCGCGGCGCCGAAGCGCCAATGCTCGCCGAGCCCGTAGGAGCCACGCACCTTGATCTGATGGCGTCGATCGTTCGCCAGGTACCCATCGCCGCCGAAGTTCACCCAAGGATCATCGAATGCCTCGGTGCGGCCGGCGTCAGCGAAGTTGAAGTCCGAGTTGACCGGTCCCTCGGCATTGCCTTTGCTGAACGACAGCGTGTACGAGGCGTTCATGGCCCACTGGTCATCCCACGCGCGATCGAGCACGAATTCCAGCGCTTTGTACGTGCGTTTCGGTTCCGGGAACCCGCTGACGAAACCCAGATAAGTGCCGCCGCCGTTGTTGCCGGTGAAGTGCGCCCAGCCGTCGCGAGACAGATCGACGGTAACGAGCGCGTCGTTGTCGCCTTGCGCTCCGCCCGCGCCGTTGCAGTTGGTGTCGCTGAGGACGGTGAGCGGGTCGCCCGGATTACCCATGACGAAGCCCTGGCGGTTTGGCCGCCCGGCGCAGGTGATGCCGGTGGAGAGGATGCGCATGTCGTCGATCGCGTTGTTCAGCTTGCGATAGATGCCACGCACGCCCCATGACCACTTGTCGTCGAACATCGACTGGAAGCCGAGGATCAGCTCGTCCTGGTACACCGGATCCATGTCCTGGTCGACGGTGCCGCGCAGATCCCTGACCGTGCCGTCGCCTTGCGAATTGTCCACCGGGCCGAATTGCGCGCCGAGGACCGGGCGCTGATACGTCTGCCCGTTGAAGGTGAAGCTTTCGAGTCCCGTCAGGAAGTAGTGCGTGCGCTCATCGATGAAGCCGCCGGCCTGCTTGATGTTGATGACGTTCGCGACCGGCAGGAAGTAACGGCCCGCGTTGGCGAACAGCTTGGTGCGGTTGTCGCCCTTGAGGTCCCACGAGAAGCCGACGCGGGGCGCGACCATGTCGTCGATCTTGATGAAGGAGTCGCCGTCCGAGTTCTTGTTGTCGAAGGCTTCCAGGCGTACGCCTGCGTTCAACACGAGATTCGGCGTGACGGCCCAGTTGTCCTCGAGGTAGTACGCAGAGTTGATCGTCTCGAACTCGCCCGCCACGCCGTCGTTGCGCGTGCGCACGTACTCCGTACCGGCCGCCAGAGTCGTGTCGTTGACGATTTCGCCGCCGGTCGGTGCGCGGAAGATCTCATAGAGCAGGTGGTCCGGGCCGGTATTGAAGTCGCTGTGCTCCGACGTGTTGGTCTCGTGATCCAGGCCGAAGCGCAACTGATGGTCGCCGAGCACCCATTCGAAATCGAGGCGTGCGGCCTCGCGGGTATCGGTTCGCGACAGGACCGAGCTGCTGCGGCTGCAGCTCAGATCGATGGGCGAATTGCGATTCGCGCGCCGGTCCTGCACGCGACTGCATTCGAGGTCGGTATCCGCCGCGATGGCTGCGTCGCGCTCATTCTCGCCATACAGCGCCTTGAGCGTGAAGTTGTCGGTGAGATAGCCGGTATAGGTCGCGGCCCAGTTCATGCCGCCCGATTCGCTGATGCTCTCGCCCTGAAACGCGCCGCGCTGGTTGGTCGCGAGCGTGTACGCAAAGGTGTCGGTCACCCGCTCGTTTTCGTCGGAGAAGGCCAGCAGCTCCAGCTGGTGCTTGTCGGAAATCTGCCAGTCGACCTTCGCGCCCCAGAACGCATCGTCGGCGACGCCGTCCTGGAAGCTGGTCCCCGAGTCGTTGGTATTGAGCTTGTTGTAGTCGCGTGCCTCGTAGAGCGCGAAGAAGAACAGCCGGTCTTTGAGGATGGGCCCGGAGGCATACATCGTGGCGTTGGTTCGGTCGTACTCATCGTGGCTGCTGATGATGCGCGGCGAGCCGTCGCGGTTGAATCGGTCGGTCTTGGACGACTGCAGCGAGCTCGGCTCCCACACGACTTCGGTGCCGAAGTCGAACTCGTTCGTGCCCGAGCGGGTCACGGCATTGATCACGCCGCCGGTCGTGCGGCCGAATTCCACCGAGTAGCCGCCGGTCTTGACCTGGAACTCCTTGTAGAACGCGTACGGCACCGATGAGGAGCCGACCCGGTTGTAGAAGTCGGTGACGTTCAGGCCGTTGATGTAGACGGTGTTCTCGGCGATCGAAGAGCCGCCGAAAGAAACACCGCAATTGCCGGCGACGCACATGCTCGAGTCGCCCTTGGTCAGTCCGGGCGCAAGCATCGCCACTGACAACAGATCGCGCTCGACCGGCAGGCGCTCCAGCTCCTCGCGCGTCACGTTCATCGCCGACTCGGTGGACTTCACATCCACCGCCGTGACGATGCGCGTGCCCAGAACCTGAATTTCCTCGAGCGTCGTCATCGCTACCGTGACGTTCGCGGTCGTGGCGGCGCCGAGGCCGACGGTGACTTCGGCAAGCTTGCCGAGCGTGTTGCCGCCCTTGGTCGCTTCGACGATGTACTTGCCTACCGGCAGATAGGGGAAGCGGTAGTTGCCGTCCGCGTCGGCCTTCACCGTGCGCGTGAATCCCGTGTCGGGACTACGCACGGTCACTTCCGCGTCGGTGAGCGGCTTCTTGTCGGCGTCCGTGAGGCGACCGACCAGCGAGCCGTCGCTGGCGGCGTGCGCGACCGTTGCAGGCAGCGCAGCAGCGAGCGACATCCCCATCGCGATATACATCGCGCTCTTCAGAATTCTGTTGTTCATGCGACCTCCCAACGGCCAGTTATCCCAGTTTTCATCGATGACTAGTGCGGATGTTTGGTGGTGTGCTGACTTGTGCCTGGAACGTGTAGTCCCATTTGTCGAAGTACAAATTGCCGCCGCGCCATTCGACCTCCCCGCGCTGCAGATCGACGGTCTCGGAGCGGAAATGCTGCTTCGGCGGCGCGAACGGCTGGCTGTAGTCGTCGTTGAAGGCGATGCGATACGCATCGAGGCCGCCGAGATAGAACATGTCGAGCTGCGGGTCGCCGGCGTCGAGCTTGCCGAACGTCACGTCCATCGGCACCCAGCCGTAGGGCGCGATATACAGCCAGCCCCAGTCGTGCAGGTTGTCGTAGGCGCCGTCGGAGAAAACCATTCCGGATTGCCAGCGCGCCGGAATGCCGTTGAGTCGCAGCAGCGCCATCAGCAGCAGCGTCTGTTGTCCGCAGTCGGCGTGGCCCGCGTGCAGCGCGTAATCGCTGATGTTTCGCAGCGTCGAGTACTCGAGCGCGCCCGCCCACGGAATGCGATCGACTGCGAGGAACAGCTTCTGCGCGATGCGATAGGGATTGCGCTCATCACCGATCGCTGCACGCGAGAACTTGCGCAAGTCGTCGGTGAACACGATGTGCGGCGGCCGCTCGCCGAGGTACGGCGCGAGCTCGCGCGTCGGCTCGAGCCGCGTCACCTGGTTGGGATCGATCGGGTGGTACTGGCCGAAGATCGTCAGCTCGTAGGTGACGGAGAAGGCCGTCGGCTGACCCGCGCTGGCTGGACGCTCGAAATAGACCGTCCGCTGCAGTGTCGATTCGGGCGCGAGCGTGTGCTGCGCCGGCTCGCTCGCAAGATAACTGATGTCTTCCTGCTGACCCGGCAACGCG
>Ga0209382_10000464_pt1 | contig 66905 bp, 58 predicted proteins | sample SoiMetdeltSBSDD5_FD_187599 | JGI IMG/M metagenome (GOLD analysis project Ga0209382, IMG submission 187599) | Bulk soil microbial communities from a Populus tree surrounding site in Tennessee, USA - Soil MetaG P. deltoides SBSDD5 (SPAdes) (version 2) | ecosystem: Environmental > Terrestrial >...
GCACCTGGAAGACCGTGCTGACACGCTCGCGCAGCCGCGCCGAAGTCTTCACGGGAAAAGTGCTCGTCGCGCTCGCGTTCTCGTCGCTGGCCGTGATCGTCCTCGCGGCCAGCAGTGTCGCCGCCGGGGTGCTCATCGTCGGGTCGCAACCGCTCATCGATCTGTCGGGCTCGATACTCGCGCCGTCACGCGCGGCGATGCGTGTCGCCCTGGCGTGGGCCTCCGTGCTGCCGGCGACGCTCGCGGTCACGGCGTTTGCCATCGTGGTGTCGATCGCCACGCGGAGCAGCGCTGCCGGTATCGGCCTTCCGGTCGTCATCGCGTTGATCATGCAGCTCTCTGCGTTCGTCGACGGTCCCGAGATCCCCAGGCGGCTGCTGATTACGTCTTCATTCATCGCCTGGCACGGGCTGCTGGCTGAACCGGCGTACTACGGACCGCTCGTGCACGGCAGCCTTGTGAGCGTCATCTACTTCGTCGTTTGCTTGACGATCGCGTACCGCCTGCTGCACCGGCGCGACGTCGGAGGATAGAAGGCGTGGGAGGCTCGACGACCGGGAGACAGATCAGGTCCGGCCTGGCGATGGCCGGATGTTTGTCGCTGTGCGCCTGCGGATCCAGTCCAATCACCTCGGCTCGCGTCGAGACCGCGATCGCGTCCACGTTCGCCAACCTGGTCCACGTGCAGGTGTCCTGGCTGGGGCTGCCGCCGGTGCCGCCTTCGGAACTGGCGGTCAAGGCGAGCTGCCGCAAACCGGGGATGGACAGCACCGCGGGAAGCCATTCGGGATCCGGCGAGTGGCTGTGCACGCTGCGTTGGAAGGGTCCCGAGCGGCAGAGTCTGCGCGACAACTACGACCTGTTCGTGACTCCCGACGGGTGCTATAGCGCGACCGCCGAAGGTGAAGGACTTGCCGGTCCGATGCTGAAGGCGCTCGACGGCCGCGACGTCAGGAACCTGCTCTACGCCTTCGAAGGGTGCTTCGACACGATGTGAGGCCGGAGCCCGTTCGTCCGGCTATCATGCGACGTGCCGCTCGGCCACGTCACCGCGTTCTTCCTGTTCGATGTCAGCAACGCCATCGATCTGCAGCGCCTGCGCTCCGAGATCGACGCTTCGGTCTCGACACGGCTGGCCACGAAACCTGCGACGCCGACCTACCTCCAGTATCAGCAACCGCCGCTCACGCTCGATGGTGCGGTCATCGGCGCCGGCGAGGTGGACGGGTGCCGCGTCCGGTTCAAGGCGTTCGACTACGGCGTCATCTCGGTCGCGCTGACGCATGCGCTCCCGGACACCTGGGATCAGCTCCTGACGGTGGGGGCGGAGTGGCAGGACAATCCGCGGCTCTCGGAACAAGCCGAGCGATTGTGCCGGGATCTCGTGACCCGCATCGGCGCAGCCGTCTCCGCGCGTCACGAACCGGCCCTCAGTGAAGACTACGTGGTGTTCACGATCCTGGCCGACAAGGAAGGCTCCGCCGACCAGCTGCTCGCGGCGCGCGGCATGGAGATCGCCCGACTGCTTCGCGGAGAGCGGGAGACGCTCAGTCTTCAGGAGCGCGATGAAGTGCTCCGGCACCGAATCTCGTACTACCCCACTGATGCCGTGATTCCCACGTGGAGCAGCGCGCTCGTCTACGACACCGAATCCGGTTTCCCCGGCGTGCTCGAGATCCTGGAATTCGTGAACTCGCAGCTGCTCGAATTCCGGTATTACGACCAGTTGCTCGATGTGGAGCTCGCCCGGACCTATGCGGCGCTCCAGGTGGACACCTGGCGGCCGACCTGGCTGAGCCGGCGCTACAGCCGCGCCGCCCGTCACATCCACTCGCTCTTCATCGACGTCAACGAGTTGACCGACCGGGCGGAAAACGCGCTGAAAATCGCCGGCGACGTGTATGCGGCGCGCGTGTTCGGGCTCGCCGCGGCCCGCATCGGGCTGGATCAGTGGAAGGCCAACGTCCGGGACAAGCTGAAGACGGTCGACGACATTTACCGCTTCGCCGTCGAGCAGGCAGCCATTGCCCGGGGCGAGTTCCTCGAGCTCACCGTCGTGGTCCTGATCCTGCTCGAGATCGTGCTGCTGATGCACTGATTCCGGGATCCGGGGTCCGGGGTCCGGGTCCGGTCCGCTCGTCCGGACTACCGGACCCCGGACTACTGGATCCCGGTTTCCGTCCCCCCGCGAGATCCGAGGCCAATCCCAACCCCTTCCGAAGGACTTCCCCGCCCGGCTCCTCCATATTGAACCCGCTGCGCGAGACTGCCTGCCACGTGTCACCCGCGCGGCGGGAGCCATCTCACTGGAGGACCCATGCTCGGAGAACTGCTCACATCCGCGGCCGAGGCACAGCCGGACAAGCCCCGTGATCGTTTCCAGCCGCAGCGTGTCGTATCGCAAGCTCGACTCCCAGGCGCACGCCCTGGCGCTGGCGCTGCAGCGGCGCCGCCTGCTGCGCGAGCGGATGAGTGCGGCTGCAGCCGCATTGACCCGGTGACCCGCCGCCACGCGCCCTCGCGGGCTGAATCGTCTACAATCGGCGGCGTGCCCGGCCGGAAGGAGGTTCCGTCTTCCGCGTTGCCCGACTTCCATGTCGGCGGCTGGCTCGCTCAACCTCCCCTCAACCTCATCCGCGACGGCGCCACCGTGCGGCGCCTCGAACCGCAGGTAATGGATCTCCTGGTCTATCTCGCGGCCACGGCGGGACGCGTGGTCTCGAAGGACGAAATCATCGATGCGGTCTGGGAAGGCCGATTCATCGCGGAAGCCACGCTCACGCGATCGGTCGCCGATCTCCGTCGCGCGCTCGGCGACGATCAGCGTTCTCCGCAGTACATCGAAACGATTCCCAAGCGGGGCTACAGGCTCGTCGCCGCGGTGTCCCCGGGCACCCGTCGGCCGTCCACGACGACGGCCTCAGTAACCCCAGAGGGACGGGACCCTGCCGACGGCGGACCCGTGGTGTTGCCGTTTGCGAGGCCCCCACGCGACGCGCCCGCCGATCATGCCGTCGCGTCCACGATCGGAGGGCGCATCGCCGACCGCCTGGCATCGGCGCGCCGGCGGCGCTTCGTCGGCCGTGACGCGGAGATCGAGGAGTTCCGCTCGGCCTTGCTGGCAGACGAACCGGCATTCGTCGCGATGCACATCCACGGCGCCGGAGGTGTGGGCAAGACCACGCTGCTCGACGAATTCGCCCGCGTGGCGACGGAGGCCGGGCGTGCGGTGGTACGAGTCGACGGCCGCAACATCGAGGCGTCGCCGACAGGGTTACTCGTGGCCCTCGGTCATGCGATCGGCGCTGGAAGCGTCGAGGTGCCAGCCGTCCTCGAACGGTGGCCTGCCGGCGGCGTGTTGCTCGTCGATACGTTCGAGTTGCTGGCGCCCCTCGATGCCTGGCTTCGCAGCACCCTGCTGCCGCAGTTCCACGGCCACAGCCTGATCGTGATTGCCGGGCGGGACGAACCTGCGACCGCGTGGCGAGCCGACGTCGAGTGGGCCGCGCTCACGCGGATCGTTCGACTGGGCAACCTCGCCACCGACGACAGCCGGACATACCTGATGCGATGCGGCGTCCCGGCAGAGCGCCAGGATGAAGCGCTGGCCTTCACGCGCGGGCATCCGCTCGCGTTGTCGCTGATCGCGGACGTGCTGACGCGTGGCAATCGCGTCGGCTCGTGCCGCCTGGACAACGAACCCGAGGTCGTCCGGCTGCTGCTCGAGAAGTTCGTGCAGGACGTGCCCAGCCGGGATCACCGGCTCGCCCTCCACGTGTGCGTCACTGTCTGGGCCACGACCGAGCCGCTCCTCGCCGCGGCTCTCGGCCGTTCCGACGCGCACGACCTGTTCGCGTGGCTCGAGCATCTGCCCTTCGTCGAACACGGTCCCTACGGCCTCTTCCCTCACGATCTCGCCCGCGACGTGGTCTATGCCGATTTCCGCTGGCGGGATCCGGATGCGGCGTACAGCCTGCTGGAGCGGACGATCAGCCATCTCTATGGACGGCTCGGACGCACCGCGGGGCTCGATCGTCAGCGGCTCTGGTTCGACTTGCTCTACATCCAGCGCTACAACCGCGCGCTGCGGCCGCACTTTCAATGGGCCAGTTTCGGCACCGCTTACGCCGACTCCGCGCTCGCGAGCGATCACGCGGCCATTCTCGAGATGGTCGAGCGTCATGAAGGGGCCGCGTCCGCGTCAATCGCCCGTTACTGGCTGACGCGACAGCCCGGCGCATTTGCGGTGATGCGCAGCGTGACGGGCGACCTGATCGGTTTCGTCGCCAACCTCCGGCTGGATGTGGTCACCGACGAGGACCTGGCCGCCGATCCAGCCATCGCTCCCGTCATGGCGTATGTCGAACAGCATGGACCGATGACGGCAGGGGAACATCTCCATTTCGGGCGCTTCTGGATGGATCGCGAGCGTCACCAGGCCCTCTCACAGGCGTTTACGCTGGTGGCTGCCACCTGTTCTCAAAGCTGGACCACGCCGAAGCTGGCGTGGTGTTTCGTGGCGATGGCCCACCCGGACGCTCTGGAGCCGATGTTCACCGAGATCCACATCTGGCGGACGCCGGAGCTGGACTTCGAGGTCGGTGGCCACCGCTATGGCGTGTTCGCGCACGACTGGCGGGTCGAGGACGCGCAACAGTGGCTCCGGCTCAAGGCCGAGCGGGCCTGGCGCGCCGACGCTCCCGTCGCGCCGTCTACGACGACCTGATCGCAGGTTGCTGACTGAAGAGTGTTACAGGGGACCCTTGTCCCTTCACTCCAAGGACTTTTTCAGCCTACTACGCCACGTTGCCGGCGCGGGTGCCCGGCGCGGCTGGATTCAGCAGCACCCGCGCACGAACCAGCGCTGCTTCGAGCGACGGCAGCATGTTCTCGTCGCCGATGTGCTCGTGGAACTCCGCCCGCTCCATCATGCGTGCGGGCTGATCCCGCATGCCGCACAGCAACAGCGTCCGGCCGCTGGTGCGCAAGACCTCGGCGAAACGTTCGACGGCATGAAGGCCGGTGCCATCGATGGCGGTCATGTTGCGCAGCCGGAGCACGACGACCGTCGGCAGGTCCGGCACCTCCGCCTCCATGTCGCGGAGCTTGTCCGTGCTGCCGAACAGGAACGGACCGTGGATGCGATAGATGGCGACACCATCCGGGATCGCGTGTGACTGAAGGCTGTGCGCGCGGCCTCGCGTGATGTAGTCGGCGGTGACCCGCGCCACGGTCGTCGTGGTCGTCACCCGGCGGATGTAGAGCAGCGCCGCGAGAATCATCCCCGCTTCGACGGCGACCGTGAGATCCGCGAGCACCGTCAACGTCGCGGTGATGCCCCAGACCGCGGCCTCGGCCGGTCCCAGCCTGATCACCCCCGGAATTTCCCGCCACTCCCCCATGTCGTAGGCAACGACCATCAGGACGCCTGCGAGGATCGCGAGCGGGATGTGGCGGGTCAGCGTTGCAGCAAACAGCAGCACCAGCAGCAACGTCACCGCGTGCGTCATGCCCGCGACCGGCGTTCGCGCGCCCGAGCGCACATTGGTCGCGGTGCGGGCAATGGCACCCGTCGCCGGCAGGCCGCCAAACAGGGGAGACAGGATGTTCGCGATGCCCTGCGCGGTGAGTTCCACGTTCGGATCGTGCCGATCGCCGGACATGCGGTCGGCGACGACCGCAGACAGCAACGACTCGATGGCGCCGAGCATCGCCACGGTCAGGGCGGGAGCCAGCAGCGTCAGCACCAGCTCCGGCCTGAACGAAGGCACATGCAGGGCCGGGAACCCTGCCGGGACCGTTCCGAAGCGGCTGCCGATAGTGTCGACCGGCAGCCTGGCGGTCACCGCAACCGCGGAGCCCGCGAGCAGCGCGATGATGCTTCCCGGTATGCGCCGCGATACCACCCGGCAGCCCAGCACGAGCGCGACGGTCACGACCGCCAGCAGCGTGGCCGGACCGGACGCGGTTCCCGCATGCGACGCGAGCATCCGCACCCGTCCGAGGAAATCCCCGGGCAGCGCCGGCGTCTGCAGGCCAAACAGATCGCGAATCTGCGTGCTGGCAATGAGGACGGCAATGCCGTTCGTGAACCCGATGACGACGGGCCGCGGAATGTACTTCACCGCCGTCCCGAGCCCGGTGATGCCGAGCAGCACCAGGATCACGCCCGCCATGAGGGTGCACATGAACAGCCCCTCGATGCCGTAGGCGGCGACGATCCCCGAGACCACGACCACGAACGCACCGGTCGGGCCGCCGATCTGGACGCGGGAACCGCCGAGGGCGGAGATCGTGAACCCGGCGATCACCGCGCAGTACAGGCCGTTCTGAGGTGGCAGGCCGGACGCGATCGCAAACGCCATGGCCAGCGGCAGCGCGACCAGGCCGACCGTCACGCCGGCCAGCAGGTCCGCGGCGAGCAGCCGGGCCGGGTATCCTTCGCCGAGGCTGACTGCCAGCTTTGGCCGCGGCAGCGCGGCAAGCCGGGTGCGGAAGATGCTCACAAATCTAAATATAGATATATTCGAATATTATTATACTTATAACCCGGATGGCAGCGTGAGGATGGCGAGCATGAAACAGCGCAGGGACGGGACCGCGCAGGACCTGCAGGACCTGCAGGCGTTCAAGGCGGGATTCTTCAAGGCGCTGGCCCACCCGATCCGGATTCGGATCCTGGAGCGGCTGGTGCGGCAGGATCGGACCGTCCAGGAGCTCCAGGAGGCCCTGCAGCTGGAGCAGCCGGTGGTGTCTCAGCAATTGGCGGTCCTGCGCGCCAACAACATCGTTTCGGGAACCAAGACCGGCGCGAGCGTCCGGTACGCGGTGCGCGATCCGCTCATCGCCGATCTCCTCGATGTCGCCCGGCGGATCTTCAACAACCACCTGGCTGGCACCCAGGATCTGCTCAAGACCCTCAAACGAGAACAGCGCGCGCGGTAGACCCCCACCCGGACCGCCAGAGCTCGAGCGGCAGCCACCATGGGCGCGATCGCCTGGACGTTCCCCGAAAGCGGCCGAGTGCGCTAGCATTCTGGCCGGTATCGATCCTGGCGCTGAATGACAGAGACCCTGACACCGGCAACGGTGGAACGGACGGCCGGGCCACGCGCGCTCCTCACATACGGGACGGCGTTCATCGCGCTGGCCGCGGCGATCCTGCTTCGATACGCCCTCGATTCATGGATGGGCGACCGGCTGCCGCTCGTGACGCTGTTCGGCGCCGTGGCCGCGGCGGTATGGATCGGCGGCGTCCGGCCCGCGATCCTCGTCGCGCTTCTCGGCTATTTCGCGTGCAACTACCTGTTCATCGAGCCGCGAGCCTTGTTCGCGCTCGCCGGCTCCGGCGATGTCATCGGACTCGTGGCGTACTTGTTCACCTGTTCGGTCATCATCGCGTTCGGCGAGGCGACCCGCAGAGCCCATCGCCATGCCGTCCATGGCCGCGAGGTGCTGCACGTAACCCTGCGGAGCATCGGCGACGCGGTGATCACGACCGACGTCGCCGGCCGCGTCACCTCGATGAATCCGGTCGCCGAATCGCTGACCGGCTGGACCCAGGGGGACGCCGCCGGCCAGTCTCTCGACGCGATCTTCCGCATCGTCAACGAGACGACCCGCGAGCCGGTCGACAATCCCGCCTTCAGGGCGCTCCGGTCCGGCGTTGTCGTTGGGCTCGCCAACCACACCGTGCTGATTCGGAAGGACGGCGGCGAATGCGCGATCGACGACAGCGCCGCACCGATTGTCGACGGCCAGGGCGATGTCTCCGGATGCGTCCTGATCTTTCGCGACGTGACGGTCCAGCGCCAGATCGAACGCGACAAGGCCAGGCAGTTCCTGGCCGCCCGGCTCCTCGGATCGATTGTCGAGTCGTCAGAGGACGCGATCATCAGCAAGTCGCTCGATGGCGTCATTCAAACCTGGAATGCGGCGGCCGAACGGCTCTTCGGCCATCCCGCGGAACGGGCGGTCGGCCGGCACATTTCCCTGGTGATTCCTCCCGAACGGATTGGCGAAGAGGACCAGATCATCGCGAGCCTGAAGGCCGGGCAACGAATCGAGCACTTCGAGACCGAGCGGCTGCGGAACGACGGCCGCCGCCTGCTGGTGTCGCTCACGATTTCCCCGATCAAAGACGACGAGGGGCAGGTGATCGGCGCGTCCAAAATCGTGCGGGACGTGACCCGCCAGCGCCAGGCCGAGCAGCGGGAACGCCAGCTCCTGGCGGACGCCGCGGCGGCCAACGCCAAGTTTCATGCATTCTTCGATCAGGGTGCGCTGTTTGCCGCGATCACCGACGTGCACGGCATCGTCCTCGAGACGAACCGGCTCTCGTGCGAGGACTGCGGCTACACCAGGGAACAGATCATCGGCAAACCGTTCTGGCAAGGCCCCTGGTGGGCGTTTTCTCCCCCGCTGTCGCAGCAGGTCGCTGCGGCGGCCACCCAGGCCGCAACCGGGCAGGTGGTTCGTGCCGAAGTCCCGTATCGCCTGGCCGACGGCAGGGAGCGGATCGCGGACTTTACCATTCAGCCGATTTCGGACGACACCGGCCGCGTGCTGTTCCTGGCTCCAACGGGTATCGATATCACCGACCGGAAGCGGGCCGAAGCCGACCGCGAGAAGTTCGTCACCCTGATCGAGAACAGCACCGACTTCGTTGGCATCTCCGACCTCGACGGCGTGCCCCTTTTCGTGAATCGCGCCGGACTGGAGATGGTGGGGCTCGACAACATCGAGCAGGCCCGTCAGACGCCGGTGGCGTCGTTCTTCTTCCCCGAAGATCAGTCGAGGGTCATGGACGAATTCTTTCCACTCGTGTCCCGGCAGGGACACGGAGAGATTGAAATACGGTTTCGGCACTTCAAGACCGGCGAGGCCCGGTGGATGGCGTACAAGGTGCTGACGCTCCCCGACGCCGGCGGACGGACGATCGCGTACGCGACCGTCAGCCAGGATGTCACCGAGCGCAAGCAGCTGGAAGACAGCCTGCGGCGGCTGGCGCGGGATCTCTCCGAGGCGGACCGCCGCAAGAACGAGTTCCTCGCCATGCTCGCCCACGAACTGCGGAACCCGCTGGCGCCAATCAGCAACGCCGCCCGAGCGCTGCGGATGGACGGCGGCGATGCCGCGCTGCAATCGGCGTCCGAAATGCTGGAACGCCAGGTTGGCCAGATGGCGCGGCTGGTCGATGACCTCCTGGATATGAGCCGGATCACCCGGGGCCGGATCGAGCTCCGGAAGGAACGAGTCGAGCTGGCGCCCATCGTGCACCAGGCGGTCGAGACCGTCCGCGCTCAGTACAAGAGCATGAACCGCGACCTGGCCGTCACGCTGCCGCCGCAACCGCTCCAGCTCGACGCCGATCCCGCTCGACTGGCGCAGGTCGTCGCCAACCTGCTGAACAACGCGTGCAAGTTCACGGACCCTGGCGGCAAGGTCTCGCTGCAGGTCGAGGAGGAGAACGGCCTGGCCATCATTCGCGTTCGCGACGATGGCATCGGGATCGCCGCAGAAAATCTTCCCCGGCTGTTCGACATGTTCACCCAGGTCGACTCGTCGCTCGAACGATCGCGCGATGGACTGGGCATCGGTCTCACTCTCGTCAAGACGCTCGTTGAAATGCACGGCGGCGACGTGGCCGTCCGGAGCGAGGGAGTCGGGAGCGGGAGCGAGTTCACCGTGCGCCTGCCGCTCGCCACCATGCCGTCCGTGGCGGCACCCGCATCGATGGCCGGGAAACCCGGCTCAATCATTCCTCGCCGAATCCTGATCGTTGACGACAGCGAGGACGGCGCGGAGTCGCTCGCCATGCTGCTGGAGCTTGCGGGCCATCAGACGTATCAGGCACACGACGGCGTTTCCGCCCTCGAGGCTGCCGGCCGCATCCGGCCCGACGTCGTGTTGCTCGACATCGGTCTCCCGAAGATGAGCGGCTATGAAGTCTGCCGGCGCATCCGGAAGGAACCATGGGGACAGGACGTGGTGCTGGTCGCGCTCACGGGGTGGGGACAGGAAGAAGACCGCCAGCAGTCGCGCGACGCGGGATTCGACGCGCACATGGTCAAACCCGTGGACCATGACGTGCTCGAGCGGTTTCTGGCGTCGCTGCCGGCTGCCGGAAACGCGAGTACAAGACGATGAAGACGTATGTCGTGACGACCGGGATTCTCTTTGGACTCCTGACCCTCGCGCACGTCCTGCGTATCGTGTACGAATCGCGGGCCCTGGCGAGCGATCCGTGGTACATGCTCATCACCACGGCAACCGCGGCGCTCTCGGTGTGGGCGTGCCTGCTGATGGTTCGGCGCGCCTCATAGTGCCGCAAAGGACCTTTGGCTGACGGCGGAAGCCACCCCAAGAGTTCTGAGCCATCCCCAGTCATCCCGGGAGTACGACCTGTCCCCGCCAGACACCGATCCGGGCTCGCTCCTCCCCGACGGACGATGCAAAACATCGTCATTTCACGCAGTTGCGCGCGGCACGAAGCTTGCCGCCTTACGGACCAGGTCAATCGTGACCGTCCCAAGGAAGGTTCAAGTGAACCGAATCAACCGCGTCACCGCTGCTGTGCTCCTGACATCGTTCGTGGCTTTCCCATCACTCCCCGCGCAGGCCAAGGATCAGGATCGACGGGATCGATACGAGGACCGCTGGGACCGGCGGGAGGACCGACGTGATCGGCGCGAAGACCGATGGGATCGTCGCGAGGATCGCCGGGATCGACGCGAGGACCGCTGGGACCGCCGTGACGACCGATACGACGAGCGCGTCGCCTACTGGGATGCGGCGCGATATTACAGGCCCGACGATCGCCGGTACGGCGCGCGACGGCTGGGCAGGAACGATCGCGTCTATCGCGGATCGGACAACCGCTATTACTGCAAGCGTGACGATGGCACCACCGGGCTGATCATCGGCGGCATCAGCGGTGGCGTGCTCGGCCACATCATCGCGCCGGGCGGATCCAAGACGCTTGGCACGATCATCGGGGCTGGTGCCGGCGCGCTGATCGGCCGTGCGATCGACGACGGCGACGTCGTCTGCCGCTGACGGCCAGAGCGTCATCCGCGATCGAACATCCAGACGTTGTCCTGGTCGTGATCTGTTCCGCGGAGCTGCTCCACCGCCCGAAGCCGACGCCCCGCATCGATGAGCTCGTAACGGAAGGAGACGGTCATCTCACCGTGGGAGTGTTGCGTCTGAAACGTGACGACAAGGACAACTCCATCCCACTGCAAACGGGAGACGGTCCGGCCGCCTTCGTGAACGCTCTCGACATCACGTCCGTCTGACCGCAGCTCGTATTGGTACTCGCGCGAGCCGCCCTCGGCCACCAACGCCGCTTCGTGGCGGAAGATCGGCTCGCGATGCTGGATTCGCCAGACACCGCTCTGAAAGGCGTCAGCCCCCTTGCTGAGAGTGCTGGCCTGCCGGTTCAGGATCCACTCGCCGGAAAAATCAGGTTTTTCCCGCACGCTGTGGGCGCGGATGTTACCACGCGCCTCGCCAGTCGCCCCCCGCGCTCTCGACGACTCCAGACCCCCGCTGGGCTATAGTCATCGCCGTCGCTGACTCCTGCATTCATAGAGGCGCATCGGAATCGAGATTGACTCAGTGAAGAACCGGCTGCGCGGCACCTGGTGGCTGCCACTCGCCTTGATGCTCGGGCACCTCGCGTGCCAGCCCGCGCCGTCCGCTTCGGTCCCGCCGGCGGCCGGCCCTGCTGCGCCTCCGCCGGTGGAGGCGCGGCAGGCACCCACGGCCGATCTCGCTGGTCCCCGTTACGATCTGGGCCGCGATGAAGCGCGCGGAGGTCATACGCTTGGCAGGCATGTCGGGCGCTCCGATGCCGAGCTGAAGGAGCGGCTGCGGCGTGAGCCCAACATCAGCGCGGCATCGACGTATCCCGATCGCGCCACCGCCGAGCGCGTCGTCGCGCGCGCGCTCGCGCGCAATCGCACCCGGGTCGACCAGTGGCTGGCCCGCCAGGGTTCGCGGCCGAACCTGGTCCTCGACTATCACGGCAGTACAGGTGACGAACCGATCGGACGTAGTCTCGCCCGCCGAAGCCCACAGCCCGTCCCCAGTTCCGACGCGGTCGTTGTCCTGAGGTGGGATGGTCAGCGCGGCTTCCTGGTGCTCACCAGTTACCCGGAGGCGCGGCGATGAAGACACGGCTCCGTCGTGACGCGTTCCCGTTACTGGTGGCCTTCCTGCGCGGGTATCTGCACGAGGACTTCCCGGAGGAGCATGGCTCGTTGCGAGGAGCCGTGGAAGCCTTCTGCAGGGATACCAGTCTCGGCGAGCGGCGACAGCTGATCACCGAGCTCGAGGCTCTCCTGCGTGCCCTGCACGACCACCCGGCGCGCGAGCTTCGGCGCTTCGTAACCACCGAATTGGGAAGCCGCTGGGAACCGGGATCGCGTGACGAGCTCGCCGAGCTGCTCGAGCTCGTACGCGCGGCCGGGCCCTGACCGCGAATGCCCATTCTTTGTAACTTGCCGCCTCTATCGATGATAATGACCCGCTTTCACCGGATGAGTGCGCCATGAAGCATGCCTCACGACTCCTTCTAGCCGTCGTCTGCGGGTTGACGGCAACGATGACCACCAGCGCCCAGAATGGCTGGACGTCGCTCTGGAACGGCAAGAATCTCGACGGCTGGACGACCTGGATGCGGCAGCCGGAAGCGACATCAGAGGTGCCGGGTCTTGCCCGCGCTGCGGACGGCAAGTACACCGAGCCGATCGGATCAGGACGCGATCCACTCAAGGTCTTCACGGTGGCACCTGATGTCGGTGGCGCACCGGCGATCCGGATCTCGGGAGAAGTCTTCGGCGAGCTTCGAACGAAGCGGTCGTTCGAGAACTACCATCTCAAGTTCCAGTTCAAATGGGGCGAGAAGAAGTGGGCGCCACGCGACCGCCCCGAGACACCTCGCGACAGCGGGCTCCTCTATCACGTGCACGCCTCACCGGGGCAGGATGGACGCACGTGGGCCCGTTCGGTCGAGCTCCAGATCCAGGAGCACGATGTCGGCGATCTCTACGCCGTGGGATCGACGATCGCGGTGCGTGCGAGGCAGCGGCAAGGCACCAAACCGCCGTTGTACGACTACGACCCGACCGGTGAATGGATGTTCTTCGCGCAGAGTCACGGCATGTCGGGACGCTGTGTGAAGCAGCCGGACAACGAGAAGCCGACCGGGGAGTGGAACACCGTCGAGCTCATCGCGTTCAAGGACGACGCGATTCATATCGTGAACGGCAAGGTGGTCATGCGGTTGCACGGGCCGACCCGCATCGACGCCGCGCTGCCGGCACCGGTGACGTCCGGCCCGATCATCCTGCAGTCGGAAGGCGCCGAGCTCTTCTACCGCGACATCCAGTTCAGGCCGATCAAGGCGATTCCGGCGGAGTTTGCCGAGAAGCCGTGACTCGTCAGCCCCTGGCGCCGGCGCCGGGACTGCTGCCGCCACCATGACGCGATTCACCGCGACCCTGTCCGTCTGCGCGCTGCTGCTGGTCACCGCTCGAGCGTCAGCCGGCCCGCTCCGGGCCGGCGCCGCCCGGGTCGACATCACGCCGCCTGCCGATGCCGCGTTGCCGATGGCCGGATATGGCGGTCGCACGCAAGGCTTCAAGGGCATCCACGATCGCATCTACGTGCGGGCTGTCGTCCTGGACGACGGGGCGACGCAGGCGGCGATTGTGGCGTGGGAATCCTTGTTCGTTCCTGACGGTGTCTGGGCGTCGACGTCGAAACGCATCGCGGAGGAAACCGGCATTCGCCCCGACTCGGTGCTCCTGTCCGCGGTTCACGATCACGGGGCGCCGACACTCGGGCCACCCGATCCGACTCCACAACAGGTTGCTTACAGGACGGCTGTGGAGAACGCGGCCGTGGAAGCCGTGCGCCGTGCGAAAACGCAGCTACAACCCGCGCGGTTCGGGATCGGCACCAGCCAGGCCCACGTCAACGTCAATCGCCGCGAGTTCTCCGAGGGACGCGGATGGTGGCTTGGCTACAACGACGACGGACCGTCGGACAAGACCCTCACCGTGCTCCGCTTCGACGACCTCTCGGGCAGGCCGATCGCGTTCTGGATCAACTATCCCGTCCACGCTGTGGTCATGGGGCCGGAGAACTACCAGATCACCGGAGACATCGCCGGCGCCACGTCACGATTCGTCGAGCAACACTATCTTGGCAACGATCGGCCGCGAAGCGACATGGGCATGCGGCTTCGGCTGCGTCCGGAAGAGAAAGGCACGGGCGAGGGGGCGATCGCCTTGTGGACGAGCGGCGCGGCGGGCGATCAGAATCCTGTCTCGACCACCAATGGCGAAGACTTCACGCTCGTTGACGGGCTCGGAAAGATCCTCGGCGAAGCGGCGGTTCGCGCCGCGGCAACCATCAAGACGGTGCCGGATGCATCATTGCGCGGCCTGCAGAGGGTTGTGACGTGCCCCGGACGGCGCGTCGAACCCGGGCCCACGCCGCGGGCCGAGTACAAGTTCAACGACGCCGACCCGGTGAACATCCGCCTCAGCCTGCTCATGATCAACGACATCGCGCTGGCGGGTGTCTCGGGCGAGGTGTTCACGCTGATCGCCCGGCGGCTGCAGAAAGAATCGCCGGCGCGCCACACCGTGATGGTGACGCACACGAACGGCTCCAGTGGATACATTCCGGATGACGCGGCATTCGAGCCGGTCAGCTACGAAGTCACGGCGTCGCGTCTGAAGCCAGGCTGCGCGGAAGGAGCCATCGTCAAGGGCTTTCTGGAGTTGATCGGCGGGAGGAGCTTCTGATCATGCCTCGCTCGTCACGAATCCTTGTCACCGCCATCGCCACGATGGCGGCATTTGCCGCGGCGTCAGTGCACACCGACGAGTCGCAGACCCCGCAGAAAGGCGGCGCCGTCCAGGGCTGGGCGGGGACGCCGCCGAGCCCCGACCCGCCGCTCGATCCAAAGCCTCCCGCATCGGTCAAGGAAGGCGAGGTGTGGAGTCCGCCGCTGCCGGCGATGGAATCCGTGGCGCCGCCGCCCGGCTGGGTGACGAGCGGGCCTGACGTGCCTCCAATGCCGCTGACGCTGCTGCGACTCCCCCGCACGAACATCACTCGTGCAAAGTTTCCTGCGATCGACTTCCACGTGCACGCACCGCAGTTGACGACCGCGGCCGCGTATCAGAGCGTCATCACACTGCTGGACTCGATCGGCATGGGCGCCATCGTCAATCTGAATGGCGGCACAGGAGCAACGCTCGACGCGGCCTTGAAGGCGGGAGAGCCGTACCGCGACCGCGTCGCGACCTTTCTCACGTTCAATCCAGACGGGATCAACGAGCCGGGATGGTCTGAGAAATTCGCTGCCGAGATGGAACGCGGCTTCAAGGCCGGGGCCCTCGGCATGAAGGTCTTCAAGTCGCTGGGTCAGGGCATCAAGAACACCGACGGGACCTTCATCCAGTGCGACGATCCGCGCCTGGATCCGATCTGGGACATGGCCGGAAAGTACAACCGGCCCGTCATGATTCACACCGGCGACTCGATCGGCCGTTTCTATCCGATCGGGCCAAGGAACGAGCGCTATGAGGCCGGGCTGTGGCGTCGGCCGGGCGACACCTCGGAGAATCTCTACCGTGACGGACCGCGCCAGGAAGTGATCGAGAAGGCCCGGGAGAACATGCATCGCAAACACCCGAAGACGCGCTTCGTGAACGCGCATCTCGCGATGCTTTACTACGATCCGCAGAAACTCTCCGCGTTTCTCGACGCGTATCCCAACGCCGATGTCGAGATCTCGGCGACGCTCCAGGATCTCGGCCGCGCGCCGCGGCTGTGGCGCGACTTCATCCTCAAATATCAGGACCGCATTCTGATGGGATCTGATGGCTCGCCCAACCGCGGCGCCGACGAATTCTGGCGGCCGCACTGGCGCTACCTCGAGACGTACGACGAATACTTCTATCATCCGGCGCAGATTCGCACGCCGGGCGGCTCGCCCGGGCACGGCCGCTGGAACATCTCCGGCATCGGCCTGCCCGACGCGGTGCTCCGGAAAATCTATTATCAGAACGCGCTCCGGCACCTGCCGCCGCTGCGCGCGTCGATCGAACGGCAACTCGCGGCCCGCGGCCGCTGACGGAATCCGGCATGAGATCACGACACTTCTGCTTACTCGGCATCTGCCTCGCATCCCTGGCTCTCACACTGTCTGCTCAGAAGCCGTCGCTGGATTACACCCAGTGGCGGGGGCAGGCGCGGGACGGCTCGGCGTCGGCGTTCACCGAGCCCAAGACCTGGCCCGAAACCTTGACGCAAAAATGGCGAACGGAGGTCGGGCTTGGCTACGCAACGCCGCTCGTCATGGGCGACAGGTTGTATGTGTTCTCACGGCGGGGCGACAACGAAGTCATGAGCGCGCTTGATGCGGCAACCGGCAAAACGATCTGGGACACCGGATATCCGGTGTCGTTCACGATGAACAAGGGCGCGGCGCGCCACGGACAGGGACCGAAATCGACGCCGGCGTACGCCGACGGGAAGCTGTTCGCGATCGGGATGACCGGTGTGATCACAGCCTACGATGCGAAGACGGGTAAGGAACTCTGGCGAAAACCGGGCTTGGACCTCATGCCGATGTTCACCACTCACGCGTTCTCGCCAGTTGTCGATCGCGGACTCGTGATCTTTCACCCCGGGGGCCACGACAAAGGGGCCATCACCGCCTTCGACGTCAACACCGGTGCGACGAAGTGGAGCTGGGATGGCGACGGACCTGGCTACGGCTCGCCGATCCTCGCGGACCTGGGCGGCACGCGACAGCTCATCGCGCTGACGCAGGCAAAGCTCGTCGGTCTCGACGTCGCCACCGGCGCATTGTTGTGGGAGCGGCCCTTCGTCAGCGGCAATTTCACGAACTCGGCCACGCCGATCCTGGCTGGCCAGACCGTGATCGTCTCGAATGGCGGACCGGTGACCGCGGTGACCGTCGCCAGGCGCGACGGCAAATGGATCACCGAGGACGCCTGGACGAATGCCGATCAACCCTATCGTCTCAGCAACCCAGTACTGATTGGCGACACGTTGTTTGGATTGTCAACCCGTAACAGCGGACAGTACTTCGCCGTCGATGTAAAAAGCGGCAAGAGCCTCTGGACCTCCGAACCGCGTCAAGCTGGCCAGGCGGCCGTCGTCAAGGCGGGGCCTCTCGTCTTCAGCCTCGAAGACGACGGCGAGCTGGTCGTCGGACGCGTCAACGCGACGGCCTTCGAGCCGCTGCGGCGCTACAAGCTGGCGGACAGCGAAACCTGGACGCAGCCGACCGTTTCCGGGAACCGGCTGTTCGTGAAGGATGTCTCGACGCTCACCCTCTGGACGATACCCTGAGACAGGCTGAGATAAACCGAGACCACACTCGAAGCGAGGTTTCATTCTTGACTCAATCGGTTGCCCCTGCGGCCTCACACGTGTCGGCCGTTGACATCATCCGAGATCAGTTTCCCGCGCTCCGCCGCGAGCACCGCGGCCATCCCGTGGCGTACTTCGACGGACCCGGCGGTACCCAGGTCCCGGCGGTCGTCGTCGACCGCATGCGCGATTATCTTCTCCATCACAACGCGAACACTCACTGGGCCTACCCCACGAGCGAGGAGACGGACGCCGCGATCGCGGCTGCGCGCGGCACGCTGGCGGACTTCCTCGGCGCGTCGCCCGAGGAGGTGGCCTTCGGCGCGAACATGACCACGCTGACGTTCCATTTGAGCCGGGCCCTGGCGCGCGAGTGGCAGGCGGGCGACGAGGTGATCGTCACCGAGCTGGATCATCACGGCAACGTCGATCCATGGCGTGCGGTCGCCCGCGATCGGGGCCTGACGATTCGCTCCGTGCCGATGACTCCCGAGACAGGAGAATTGGACTGGCATGCGCTCGAGCGCGCCTTCTCGCCACGGACGAAGCTCCTGGCCATCGGTGCCGCGTCGAATATCCTGGGCACCATCACCGACGTGGCCGCCGCCACTCGGCTGGCGCACGACGCAGGGGCCCTATGCTTCGTTGACGCGGTGCACTACGCGCCGCACGCTCTCGTGGACGTCAAGGCAATCGGCTGCGATCTGCTGGTGTGCTCGCCGTACAAGTTCTACGGACCGCATCTCGGCACGGCATACGTGCGGCGGGATCTGCTGGAACGCCTCGACGTCCCAAAGGTCGAGCCCGCGTCCAACACCGCCCCCGAGCGGCTCGAGACCGGCACCCTCTCGCACGAGGCCATCGTCGGAGCCGGCGCAGCGGTGGATTTCCTGGCCTCGCTCGCGAACCATGCCGGCAGCCGCCGCGACGGGCTCGTCCGCACGATGGCGGCCTTGCACGAGCGGGGCTTGCGGCAACTGACCCGTCTCTGGGAGGCGCTCAGTGCCATTCCTGTCGTGACGGTCTACGGTCCGCCGCCATCGCGGCCGCGGACGTCCACCATCTCATTCGTCGTCGCCGGGTTGAATTCGACTGCAGTCGCACGCCACTGCGCCGAGCGCGGCCTGTTCGTGTCGAACGGCGATTTCTACGCACTGACCGTCGTGCGACGCCTTGGACATGAAACGGATGGAGTCGTCCGGCTTGGGTGCGCCGCCTACACGTCGGACGACGAGGTCGGGCGGGCGATCGCAGCGATCGCTGAGCTGGCGGATCGCAACACGGCCTGATTGGGTGAGCACCTGTTTCCGCTGCTGCTCGCGCCGCTAACACGCGGATCGCTGAAGACCCTTCCGCGCAGTCATTTCACCGGCGTGATGGTCCTCACCTTGTCGAGATCGATCGAGTACTCGCCAAGCTCCGTCCTGCCGGTCAGCTTCATGCGTCCCTGACGAAGCAGCGCCGCAGGCAGCTTCTTCTGACTCTTGAGCACCACCTCCAGCTCGATGCGGGGTGGCTTGACCGATTCGTCGCGACGCGTGACCTTCAGCGACTCGATATCGGCCCACTTGACCATGACCGAGCCGTCGCCCTGCATGAGACGGATGCCCTGCGTCTCCATTTCCGAGGCCATGAATCCGCCGTAGTCGATGGCGGCGGACTGCACGACAACCTCGGTTCCCCGGCTGTCGGTGATCCGCAGATCGGCCGCGCTGGCAGTGGTGGAAACGAGCAGGAGGGCCGCGAGCAGCGGAACGCGGGCCCCTCCTTTCGGATTACGACCGTTCACAGCAGGCACAGTCATCTCCCCCCGCGGGCGACGCTGCGGCCTACGAACGCGAAGACCAGCAGAAACACGCCCGTCACCCATCCTCCGAGACTGAACGACGCCGAAAGGTACATACCAATCACGACTCCGCCGGCCACCAATAATCCACCCAGCATCCAGAATTGCCACATCCCGTAAAGAAACACGAACGGCAGGTAGTGGGTACCGACGACGATCATACAGGCGGGATAGAACCAGTTCAGGCGATACAGCGTCGCGCCGGCGACCACCAGCAGGTTCAGCGGAACCATGAACGCGACCTGCCTCGCAAGCTGGCCCATCGGGTTGCCCGCGCTCAGAGAGGCTCCCCTGCCCATCAACCGAAGCACCGCCTGCGTCGTGGGAAAGATGAGGGCACCTCCTAACGCAAGGATGGCGATGCCCCGGCGTGGCGACCCCCACGTCGCGGCCGCAGCCGAGAGCAACCACAGCGCGCTCGATACGGCCTGTCCGACGAAACCGCCAAGGAAGACGGTTCGGACTTCCCGCTGCGCCTCACTGATGAGCATGACCCTGGCACTCTACCCGCGAAGCGCTCTATAACGCCAATCATCGCGGGCTTTTCCGCTATCTCTGCCGCGCGGTCGGGCACGTCGAGACGGCCCGGGACCTGACGTCTTCCTCCGCATCAGTCGGAGCGTCATCCCGCCGGCCGCAGCGTCATCGAGGCCAGCCTCAGCACCCGGCCTCGGTGGGGACCGACAGTGTTCGACTGGCGTGCTGGCGAATCGCAGGTGCGCCATGTCGATTCACGGCTGGAGCTCAAGCCGGGAGAAACGGTCGAAGTGGCGCTGCCCAAGCTGGAGAGCAGCGCAGGCCCCTTCGCGGATCGCAAGTACGCGATCCGAATCAGGGTCCGGCAGCTGCGGTAGTCAGTTCCCAGCTCTCCAGCTCTCCAGCTCCCCAGCTATGCCCCTGGTCCGTCCTATAATCCCCGCCACATGCCACTCTCGGTCCTGTTATCCCGGCACTGATGCGCTCCATTGCCGCTCTTCTTCTCCTGATGTGCATAGTGTCGGCTGGCGCAGGTGGTCCGCCAGGGTTTCAGGCGCCGCCGGCCTTCGCGGGCCACTGGGTGCTGACCTCGATCGCCCCGCAACGGCCAGCGTATGACCAGTTCTGGTTGGGCACGGAGGCGCGGGTCACGCAAACCGCGACGGCGCTGGTGATCACGCGCGTGAGCCCGCCGCCGCAGCGCGAGGCGCGATTCGCCTTCAACGCCGAAAGCCGCAACGAATACTCCGTCGACGGTCAGCAGATCGTCAGGGAATCGCGCGCGACGCTGAGCCGGGGCACGCTGCTGATCAGCACTGACACCGCTCCGCCAGACGGACAACGCTGGCTCTCGAACATCCTGCGCTGCTCGCTCGACGACGACGGCACGCTCGTCGTCGGGGACACGGAAATCTGCGGGAAGGGTGAATGTCCGTCGGTCGTGACGACGCTCAAGTTCAAGCGACAGTGATGAATCAGTGCCGCTTCCCTATCGCGTACAGCGCCTTGTCGGTACGGATGAAGATCTGACCATCCGAAATCGCAGGCGAGCTGAGGGTGTATTCCTCGATATCGTTTTCTGCCAGTACCTCGAACTTCGGACCCGCCCGCACCACGCTCGTGAGGCCATCTTCATTGGTGACGTAGATCTTTCCATCGGCCAGCACCGGTGAACCGGTGTAGGTCGAAGACCGCAGCCGCTGCCGCTCGTACACCGGCGCGCCTGTCTTCGCGTCGAGACACCACATGATGCCCCGATCGTTGACGACATAGAGATAGGTGCCGTCGGTGACCGGCGTCGGCACGTCGGGGCCGTTCGTGAACCGCCACAGCACGTGAGAGCGGCTAACGTCACCACGACCGCCCGCGCGCACGGCGAGCATCGGCCGCTCGCGGGTTGGCGCGTAGACGATTCCATCGTGGGTGAACGGAGACGCGATGATACGAAAGATCCCGTCTCCCGTGGGATTCAGTCCTTCGGCGCGCCAGATTTCCACGCCGGTTGCGGGGTCGTGTCCGGTCACGACATCGGCGCCCGAGACAACGAGCGTCGCCTGCGTGCCATCGCGCACGATGGTCGGCGTGGTGTAGGCGTCCGGGGACTCCTGCCGCGCGTTGGACGACCGCTCAACGCGCCAGAGAGTCTGGCCCGTGACCTTGTCCAGCCGCAAGAGGTACGAGGGTTCCGCGGTGTGCGACCCGTGCAGCACCTGGACGTAGATCGAGTTCTCGAAAAGCAGCGGCGACGAGCCGTACCCATAGAGCTGCCCGAACAATCCGTACTCCGCCTGGATGTCCCGTGCCCAGCGCTCCTTGCCCTCGAAGTCGAACGCCTTCAGCACCCCGGTGCCGGTCATCACCCACACGTGCGTGCCATCGGTCACCGGCGATGGCGATGACATGTTCTGTTTGCGGATTTGCCGGTTTCCTTCAGCGACCTGCCGCTTCCAGACGACGTTGCCGGTGGCACGGTCCACGCACCACAGCCACACGCGCGGCCCCTCCGCGACATTGAGGAAGATGCGGTTGTTCCAGACAATGGGCGTCGAGCCAGACCACGCAGGCAGCGAAAGGCTCCACGCCACGCCGTCGGTTTTCGACCAGCGGGTCGGGAGATTCGTCTCGGCGGTGGTGCCGTTCAGCTGCGGGCCCCGCCATTGCGGCCAGTTGTCGGCCAGCAGGTGCGACGCCGCACAGACGACCACGCCAAGGGTGGAGACTATTCGATTCATCGGGTGCGAATTCAGCAACTGCCAGCTGGTTCATTGCCAAAATTGCCAAGATTGCCAAAATTGCCAAGCTTAAAAGACCGAGCTTCCTCCCACATCCTGCTGGTTAGCAAGGACTCGCATTATTGAATCTTGGCAATTTTGGCAATTTTGGCAATGAACAATCCGCTAGAACCCGCTCGGTCGAATCCAGAAACTTTCCCGCCACGTCCCGCCCGGTTCGATGTGCTGCAGTTCCTTGTACAACCCTTTGTGCGCGAGGTTCAGGCCGTTGACGATCGCGGCCAGCGGCTCGAAGCAGATGAAGTCGGGGTCGGCTGAGGGCTTCGGCGGTGCCGGCGGCCGCACGGCTGGAGGGTTCAATGAAAACGCGTTGCTGCCAAGTCCCGTGCCTGACGGGTTGGGGGCCCATACCGTCAACCCGCGAAAGTTCGGACCGATCAGGATCTCGAGCTGCTGCGCCTTACCCGTAATCCGTGCGTGCGCCCTCCCCTGCCCGTCGCGCACGAGGTCGCTGAACACGTCGTCCAGGTTGTAATCCCGCAAGGCGGCCGCCTGCGGATCCGGAAAGAGCCGTTCGATCGGCTCGGTCTCTCCCGTCGGCACTTTGGTCTGGGCGAGCAGCCAGTGGGTTTTTGCCGGGACGGCGATCGTCCACTCGCCCCGCGTCGAATCGGTCAGCTTGACGTAGGGATGAAAACCGATCGACACCGGCATCGGCTCGGCGGACAGGTTCTCGATCATCGTCGCGACCTCGAGCACGCCGTCCTGCAGCCTGTAGGTCATCGTGATGCGATGCGCGAATGGAAACTGCTGCATCCATGCGGGCTCGCGAAACACGTCGAGCGTGCTGGTCACCCACGCCGAACGCGCGTCCCCACGTAAGTCGGTGACCTGCCATTGGCTCGCGGTGGTGAGAAAGCCGTGCCCAGGCCTCGCTCCACGGACGTTGCCCAGCTCCATGTCGAACGCATAGCGCCTTCCGTTCGCGTAGAAAGCTTGCTCGTCGAGGATGTCGGCCCACGGCGCCAGCAGTGGCACGCCGGCCATGCCGGGCTTCGCCTTGAAGTCCGCCACCGACGCATAGGTCCAGCGGAAGATGTTGTGCCCTTTGACCTTCATCTCGATCGCCTGGTTGCCAACCGAGGGGACGATCGAGACCACGGTCTGATGCCCGGTATCTTCCAGCTCCACCACGTCGCCGCTCTGTCGCGCGTAATACGGCTGCGCCGAGGCCGGAATCCAGATCCCGACCACTAATACTGCCGCCAGCCAACCGCGCGCAGGTGCCATCACACGTTCCCTTCTGCCTTTGCCTTCTGCCTTTGCCTTCTGCCTTTGCCTTTTGCCTTGTCACCGTTTCACGTACGTCTTACTGAAGCCGTTGCGCGGATTCGTGATCGTGAAACTGCCCTCCGGCGACGCGGACACCTTCAACCAGTAGGAAGGTGTATGGGCCCCGTTGCCTCGCCCACCGGCACCGGTCAGGACACTGGCAATCTGTGCAGGCTCGTCGACGTTCGCGATGAACTGCGCCGGCGTGTTCTGCTCGAGCCCGGCGTTGTAGGACCAATGCATCTGCCAGAGGTTCTCGAGCGCCGGCGAGCTCAGGATCGTCTTCATCGGTTCGACCGCGCCTCCCTTCCGGGTGCCGTTCTGCATCAGCACGACTCGCGGCCGCAGGCCGTGCACGAACGGCAGCGATCCGGACGCGATGGCGCCATGGCTGCTGGCAAAGAGGAGATCGACCGTGCCGAGCGGGTTATTCGGGCACATCAGCTCGAGCTCTTTCGTTCGCCACATGTCGCCGAAGTCGGCCGCCCGGAACTGCCCGAGGATGATCACACTGCCGACCGACTGCGCGTCATCGGGATCGACCAGTCCCGTCGTTCCGGTCATCGGCGTGAAATCCGCGCAGTACGGGTTCGGCTTTCCTCCACCAGGCAACGGTGGCGTTTTCAGCACGTGGCCGGCAGACGTGGCGATGCGCCATTCGACGCCGGTAATCGGCAGCCGGTCACCAGGCTTGACGACGATGTGGCGGGCTTTGTGGTAGAGATTGGCATACGCCGCCTGGAACCCTTCGATCTGTTCGCGAGGCTTGGTAACCGGGAGACCATCCGGGCCCGGAGGCACCTGGGTGACCTCCGGGGCCTCGACCGTCTGGCCATGATCGACGAACGTGCCGACCGGGACCCGCCTGGCCAGCTCGACCAGGTTCCCGATGTGATCGACGTGGTAATGGGTCGAGACCAGATAGTCGATCTGCTTCACGCCGGCATCCGCGATCGCGGCCAGGATGCGATCGAGATCTCGCTCCCCGGGGAAGCCTGTGTCGATGATGGCCGTCTGGCCGGTCGGGGTGACGTACAGGGCGGCTTTGCCCCCCTCGACATCAATCACCCAGATTTCGAGCGGCCGCGCCGGGCCGCGCTGAGCCGAGACGAAGACCCCGGCGAAGCAGATCAACAGTGCCATCGCGACGCGTCTCATACGAATCTCCAGTCGTTCTGTCCCGCGCATCATTATTATTGGCGCCGCAGATGCTTCGTCCACTTCCTGTCTTGATGCTCCTCGCAGCCGGTGCGAGCGCGATCGCCGCCCGGCAGAACATCCCCGCTCCGAATCCGCTCGCCGCCAGTCCGGCCGGCGTCGCCGCGGGCCAGACGCTCTTCAGTCAGCTCTGCCAGAGTTGCCACGGTCCGGCCGGGCAGGGCGCCGGCGACCGCGGGCCGGCGTTGAATAGCGGGACCTTCACGCACGGCAGCGCCGACGCCGATCTGTTCCGCGCGATTCGCTCCGGGATCCGTGGCACGCAGATGGCGCCGTTCGGTGGCTTGAGCGAGACCCAGGTCTGGCAGCTCGTCGCATATCTCCGCACCCTCGCGCCTGCACCTCCCGGCGCCGCACCGGCGACGGCGGCCGGTGACGCGCCGGCTGGTGAGGCCCTCTTCTTCGGGCGCGCCGGGTGCGCCAGCTGTCACGAGGTGAACGCACGCGGCGGCATCATCGGGCCCGATCTGTCCAATGCCGGCCGCCTTCCTGCGGCCGTGCTGCAGGCGAAGATTACCAGCCCCAACAGTCCAGCCGCGGCGAGCGGCGGCCGCGCCGGGCGCGGTGGTGTGACACCCGCCACGGTCACCGTCAAGACACTGGATGGCCAGGCGATCCGTGGCGTCCGCCGCAACGAGGATACCTTCTCGCTGCAGATGATCGATCTCTCCGGCCAGCTGCGGTTGCTCGACAAATCAACGCTGGCATCCGTCGTCGTCGAGGACGCCTCACTGCATCCGGCGGACCACGCCACGCGTCTTTCGACCGCGGACGTCGCGCACCTCGTGGCCTACCTCGGGACGCTGCGGGGCCGCGACATGGGCAAGACTGCCCTGGCTGCGCCGGTGCCTGGCGGCGTCACCTACGAGCGGCTGCTCAATGCGAGAGCCGAGCCCCACAACTGGCTCATGTACTGGGGCGACTATCAGGGCACGCATTATTCCTCGCTGAAGAACATCGACCCGACGAATGTGATGCGGCTGCGGGCAGCGTGGTCGGCGCCGGTTCCAGGCGATTCGGTCAGCGAGAGCACGCCGCTCGTGATCGATGGGGTGATGTATTCGACGAGCGGCGGCAACACGCGGACCGTCACGGCGATGGACGCGCGAACCGGCCGGCAGATCTGGCGCTACACACGCCAGCAGAAGGTCCGCAATCCGGGCGAGACCGACGTCGTCAACCGGGGTGTGGCCGTTCTCGGTCACCGGCTGTTCGTGGGCACCAACGACGCGGCGCTCGTCTGCCTCGATGCGCGAACCGGCCTGCCGCTCTGGGAGGTCCAGGTCGCCGATACGATGGAAGGCTTCAACATCACCAGCCCGCCGCTCGTCGTCAAGGACAAGATCATCGTCGGCCACGCCGGCGGCGAGTATGCCATCCGCGGCTTCCTCGACGCCTACGATGTGACCGGGAAGCGGCTGTGGCGGTTCTATACGATTCCGGCGCCGGGCGAGTTCGGCAGCGACACCTGGAAGGGAGAGAGCTGGAAGACCGGTGGTGGTGGAACGTGGCTGACCGGAACCTACGATCCCGAACTCAACACACTCTACTGGCCAGTCGGGAATCCCGCGGCGATGACCGATCGGTCGGGACGCGGCGACGGCGACAATCTCTTCACCGATTCGGTGGTCGCCCTCGATCCCGACACCGGTCAGCGGAAGTGGCACTTTCAGTTCACGCCCAACGACGGCCACGATTGGGACTCGACCGAGGACATGGTGCTCGTCGATCGCCCATGGCGCGGCCAGCCGCGCAAGCTGCTGCTCCACGCCGACCGGAACGGCCATTTCTACGTGCTCGATAGAACCACCGGCGAGTTCCTGTCAGGCACGCCGTTCATCTACCAGAACTGGAACAAGGGCTTCGATGCCAAGGGAAGGCCGATGCCCATTCCCGGCTCGAATTCGAGTCCTGAAGGCAGCTTCCTCGTCTATCCGACGCCCGGCGGCGCGACGAACTATCAGGCTCCGTCCTACAGCCCGATCACGGGATTGTTCTATGTCGCGTATTCGGAAGCCGGCGCGCACTATGTGAGCGCGCCGCAGGTGCCCGAGAAGGGCAAGGAGTGGCTCGGCAACGCACCCGGTCGCGGCGCTCCGCCATCCCGCGGCCCGAACGATCCGGCGCCGAACGCGGGGATCAAGGCGATCGATCCGGACACCGGAAAGACCGTGTGGGACTTCAAACTGTTCCAGGGCTCGCTCGGCAACGGCGTGCTCGCCACGGCCGGCGGCCTTCTGTTCGCGTCATCACGGGACGGTAACGTGATCGCGCTCGACGCCAAGACCGGAAAGCGCCTCTGGCACTACCAGACTGGCGGCAACCATTCGGCGTCGCCGATCAGTTATGCAATCGACGGGCGTCAGTATGTGGCGCTCACGGCAGGGAACGTCTTGTACAGCTTCTCGCTGCCTGAATAACGGCCTGATTCCGCTTATTTCAGATCGTGAAGCTGGACGTACTGCAACACATTTCCTTCTTTCAACGCCTTGTCGATCGCGCTCGCACTGGGTGCGTAGATGAACGGCCGCCGAGGATAAAGCCGATCGTTGACCCAGTTCGCGTTCCACCCGGTCGTCGTGCGAATGAACTCCTGCGTGAACGAGCCCTTCACCCCGCGATACAGCGCCTCCAGCTCCAGGCAGCCGTTGATACAGATGTCGACGTACGATTGAACCATCGGGATCGACGGTGTGGGTTCCTTGGTCTTGGAGATTGATTCCTGGTTGCTGACAAAGATGTAGACATTCACGTCGGCGCCAATGTTGAATGGCCCGCTCCCATCCAGCATCGCGAGCTCTTCCTTTTTGAGGGCGATGGCGGTGTACCCGGTTTCCCGCTGTTTTGTTGCCTCGATGTCACTGACCGCGTAGACAACCCCGTTGATCGTCCGGCCGGGCAACTGGACGGCTCCGAGGTAGGTACACGTGCTGCCGACGTTGTCGGCGAACTGATGGAACCAGCCTCGCTGATAGCCGGTGACGCGCGCCGGCCACGCGCCAACGGCATCAGGGTTCGTGCGCGTCCGCGACGCGCGCTCGAGGAGTGACCCGTATCCAAACACGTAGCTGATCATCTCGACCTCCTTCCGGCATCTGACTTGCTACCTCAAGCATGCGCTCAGAGCACGGCCGTACACCTGACCGAGCGCGAATTGACGGCTGGACCAAGGTTGCCCGAAGTCTCGTCGGTATGCTCTTCAATACGGTCGAATATGCGGTGTTCTTCGCGATCGTGCTGGTCGCGTACTTCTCCCTGCGGCACCGCGCTCAGAACCTGCTCCTGCTCGGCGCGAGTTACTTCTTCTATGGGCAGTGGGACTGGCGCTTCCTTTCGCTGCTGCTGCTGTCGACCGTCATCGATTTCTCCGCCGGACTAGCGATTCAACGCGCGCGCGAACGAGCCCTCCCACGAAGGATGAAAACCGTGCTGGCGCTCAGCGTCGGCAGCCAGCTCGCCATTCTCGGGTTCTTCAAGTACTTCAACTTCTTCGTGGCGGGCGCCGACGGCATGCTGCAGAGCATGGGGTTCAGCTCGTCAATACGGACGTTGAGCATTGTGCTTCCGGTCGGGATCTCGTTTTACACATTTCAGACAATCTCTTACACCATCGATATCTATCGGGGCGCGTTCCTCCCGACCCGGAACTTCGTTGATTTCGCCCTCTCGGTCGCCTTCTTCCCGCATCTCGTCGCCGGGCCGATTCAGCGGGCCCGGTCGCTGATCGTTCAGATCGAGAAGCCCCGTGTCGTCACCATCGACCTGTGGGCGCGCGGTCTGACGCTGTTCGGAATCGGGTTGATCAGGAAAGTCGCGATCGCGGATCCCGCAGGCGCGCTCGCCGACGGGTACTTCGCCGACCCCAGTTCGTATCCGACGGTGCCGCTCATCTGCGGTCTCGTGCTCTACGGGCTGCAGATCTACAACGATTTCGCGGGGTACAGCGAAATGGCCCGCGGCTCGGCGAACCTCATGGGCTTCGATCTGATGCGCAACTTTCGCCATCCCTACTTCGCCGCCGACATTTCAGATTTCTGGCGCCGCTGGCACATCTCGCTTTCGACCTGGCTTCGCGATTACCTCTACGTCCCGCTCGGCGGCAACCGCCACGGACGCGCGCGGACGCACCTGAACCTGATCACCACGATGGTTCTCGGCGGCCTCTGGCATGGTGCCAGCTGGAATTTCGTGGCCTGGGGCGCGCTGCACGGCGGCTATCTCTCGCTGCATCACGTGTGGAGAGAATGGCGCGGCCGTCATTGGCCAGCGGCCGGAACGTCGTCCCGGGTGCGGCGTGCCGGTGGGATGCTGGCGGTCTACGTTCTCGTGACATTCACGTGGCTTTTCTTCCGTGCTCACGACACCGCGACCACCGCCGCCTACCTCCATGGTCTGTTCGCCTTCGTGGCCGGGGGCGAGGGGGCGATCGTCCCGGTGCTGGTGCTATGGGCGATGACCCTGGCGATCGATGTGCCGCAGGCGGTGGCTGACGAGGAAGTGTTCGTACTGGAGTGGCCATTCGCGGCGCGTGTCGCTGCGGCAACGGCGGCATCCCTGGTGCTCCTGGCAAGCGGGCGAATGAAGCATGAACCCTTCATCTACTTCCAGTTCTGACCGGGAGATATTCCTTCAGGCGATCCACTCGCTTCGAATCGGCGTGCCCATCGGTCTATGGTGCGTGCTCGCCGTATTCACGGTGCTGACTGCAATCGAGGTCGTGTTGCGCGTGCCCGCTGTCATCCGGACGCTCCCGGTCAGAACACATTTCCAGCAGCCCGGAGTCGTGCGACGCCTGGAGGCGCTGGAGCGCCTCGTTCAGGACCAGCCGCGGCTCGACATCCTGTTCGTCGGCAGTTCGATCGTACGTTGCAATATCCATCCGCTCGAATTCGATCGATCGGCGGCGGCACTCGGGAGGCGGGCCGTGAGCTTCAACGTCGGGCTCTCCGGCCTCTGGCCGGGACCCGTCGAGTTCTACCTGGAGCACCTCTGGCTCCCGACGGCGCGGCCCCGAGTCGTGGTCCAGGGAATCCGCTATGGCGAGTTGCAGCCCTCGTCGCGCGCCCGGAAAGAAGAAGACATTTACAGCGGTCCCATCGAGAGTCGCTGGCGCAATCCCACGACGGTCAACCGCATCGAGGCAGCCCTGCTGCAGGACATCCACCTGCTCCAATATCGAGGCGCGTTGCCGCGCTGGCTGCTGGCGCACCGTCGAGGCATGCCCGGAGAAGACGCGGACGACGACCCACGGGTGATTACGGATCCGAGGGGATGGACGCCACGACTGCCAACGCTGGACGTGGTCCGCACCCGCGGATGGGTGGCGGCGGAGCGACCGTATTCAGGCGACCTGTCGGCCGACAGCCGGCAGGTATTCGCCGCGATACGTGCCAGCGCTCGCCAGACCCATGCGGCAGGAGCCCGTTATGTGCTCGTCAATGTGCCCGAGCACTCGTACCGGTGGTCCGCGCCGGACGGACCGGCGCGCTATCGCGCCTTCATCCAGACGATGACGCAACTCGCCCGGGACGAGGGGTTCGAGTTCATAGATGTTACGCAGGGCGTTCCAAATCGCTTCGCCGACGACGCCGACTATTCCGACTACCACCATATGAGCCCAGCCGGTGCCATCCGGTTTACGCACATGCTGGCGCGCGAAATTGTCACAGAGAGGCGTCCCCATGCCGAGGCCCGCCGGTAGCGCCGTGGATCCGAGCCTCACTGGAGACCGCGGCCAGCCCCAGTCCGACTGGTTGAGTCAGATGGCGGAACCGTTGCATTCAGCCTGGCGCCGGACCCGGACTGGATCGCCCAGCGGCCGGGATCCCCGAGGTATCCGATGACGCTGCGACGTCAGATCCTCATCCATCTCCTCATCGCCGGTGTCATCGCCGGCTCTCTCTACGACATCGTCACCAGTCAGGAGCACTGGCCGTTTTCCGACTATCCGATGTTCTCGACCATTCACCGAAAGTCGACACTCGACAATTGGTATCGCGTGTTCGGCGTGACACCGGATGGCCAGGAAAGGGCAATTCTCCGGTACTCCGAACTCTGGCCACTCGATCAATCGAGACTGCCGCTCGGGATACGTCGGATCGACCAGAGCGCCGGCTCCGAGACGCGCGTGCGCGCGGCGCTCGAGGACATCCTTCGCCGCTACGAAGCCCGCCGCGCGGCGGGTCGGCACCGTGGGCCGCCGCTCAAAGCCATCCGGCTCTACAGCGTCAGCTGGGATTTGGAACCGGATGCCGCCAATATCGACCGGCCTCGTTCGAAGCGCCTGATAGCCGAGGTGGCGTTATCACAGGTGGCGGCGTCGCGATGAGAGCTGGACCCGTCGTCGAAGCGTGGCGGAAGTTCTGGTTTGCGCCAGCAGCCGCAACCTGCCTGGGTGTCTCCCGATTCCTGTTCTTCCTCGGTCTCTTCCTCTTCTATCTTCCGCATGATTTTTCGGGGTGGGGCGACGTGTCGCCGTCGCTGCGGCAACCGATCTGGCTCTTCGAGAGGTTCGGCGTCCCATTCCTCGGACCGGGTGCGCTCGTTGTCGTCCAGACAGTGTGGAAGCTGTCGCTGTTCATGTCGTGCATCGGACTGTTCAGCGGAGCCAGCATGTTCGTCGCAGCCGCGTTCGGCACCTATCTGCTGGGCCTCGGCCATAATTTCGGCCAGATTTACCACTTCGATGCGATTCTCGTCTTTGCGTTCTGGATCCTGGCCTTCTCACGCGCCGGCGACGCCTGGTCCATCGATGCGCTGCGCCGTGTCGCGGCAGATGCCAACGCGGCGGCGCTGCCGCCGAGCGGTGAGTATCGCTGGCCGGTGCAGCTCATTCTGGTGGCGTTGTCATTCGTGTTTTGCGCGGCTGGGATAGCGAAGCTGCGGGCGTCGGGGCTTGACTGGATCACGTCGGGGCATCTGGCGATTGTGCTCGATCGGGTGCAGTACCGTATCTCGGACGCGGACCCGCTGCTGCCGATTGGCAGTTTCGTGGCCCGGATCCCGTACGCACCCCACCTGTTGGCGCTCGGCACAATCGTGTTCGAAGCCGGGTATCCCATCGCGCTGTTCAGCCGGCGGCTGCGCCCCATCATCATCCTGGGGGGGATCGGCCTCATTGTCGGCATTCGCGTCCTGATGGGCCCGACGTTCGAAAACTTCCTCCTGATCAATCTGTTCTGGGTGCCGTGGGACCGGGTCGGCGCGTGGCTGCGCGCGCGACTGCCCGTTAGAACTGATGTTCAAGTCCTTTATGACGGGGCGTGCGGACTGTGCCGTCCCGCGGTCGCAGTGATGCGGCGTCTCGACCTGCTCCGCCGCGTGGCATTCATGGACGTTGTCAGCGACTGGCCCACAATCAGCCACCGCTTCCCGGACCTGAATCGGGAGCGCTGCCTGGCTGAAATGCATGCGGTGAACTCCGACGGCAGGACGTGTGCGGGATTCGAGGCCTACCGCGCCATCGCACGATCCCTGCCGCTTGGCTGGTTCATCCGCCCGTTGCTCGCCGTGCCGCCAGCGCCCCAGATTGGCCGGCGAATCTACCGCCGGCTCGCGGCTCGACGTCCTGTTACCTGCCATTGGACCCCGCCCTCGTCGGCGGACGGGCAACTCAGGGGCACAGAGACATCTCCAGGTCAAATGATTGAGCGGCCGGACATCTCCGTCGTCATCCCGACGTTCAATCGGTCCGCGCAGCTCCCGCAGCTGATTCAGGCGCTGCTCGCGCAGGATGCGGGTGCTCTCACCTACGAAGTGATCATCGTGGACAACAACTCTACGGATGCGACCCGCGCCACGGTCGCCGGATTCATGCCCGATTCCCGCGGTCTGCTGCAGTACGTATTCGAACCGCGGCAGGGCGTTTCCTATGCGCGCAATGCAGGCATCGCTCGCGCCCACGCGCCGATTGTCGCCTTTCTAGACGATGACGGAATTCCGGAACCGCGATGGGTAAGGTCGATGAAGGAGGCGTTCGACGCGTTCCCAGCCGCCGATTGCATCGGCGGACGGGTACGACCCCAGTGGGTGTCAGGCAGACCGCACTGGTTGACGGAGGCACACGCCGGCCCGGTAGCCCTGCAGGATCGCCCTCAGGAACAATGGGTCAGCCGTTTCAGCGCAGCGATGTGCCTCCTGACCGCAAATCTCGGCGTCCGGCGTGAAGTGTTCGGTGAGCTCGGCGGATTCTCGCCCGCGTATCCCCGGAACCAGGATCGCGAATTCGAGCTCCGGATGTGGCGAGCGGGCAAACAGGGCTTGTACTTGCCGTCGATGGACGTCGTCGTCCCGGTGCCGCCGGAACGCCTGACGAAACGCTACCACCGCAGGTGGCAGGCCACCACCGGAAAATATCATGCGTTGTTGCGGTTCAGGGACGCCGTGGATGGACGTGGCGCGCTGTCCGACCGGGATCGGGCGACACGACGATTGTTTGGCACTCCCCTGTTTCTTCACCGTTCGCTGATGCTGCACGCGACAGGATGGATACTCGCGCTTCTGCGGTGGGACGGAGATCGGCGCTTCTACCATGAGACGCGAATGTGCTACCTCGTGTCGTTCATGTGGACCCGCTTCAAGACCGATGTACTGGCACGCCCCGGTTGGCGGGAAGCGCCCGCGCACCACACCATCACGAATCCGCCGATTTGACCGCGGGACTCTGGGAGTTCCCCGTTGACTGCTCCCGGACTCCGCAGCTCCCTCAGCGATGACCTCAGAACTCGACCTTGCATCCAGAGAGGCAGCATGCCTGAACGATTTGGCGGCGCCGTGCTAACAATCGAGTGTCCTGACTGCGGCCGCTACATGAAAGAGACACTGAGCCGCCTGGCGACCAGTCCGCAAGTGCAATGCGTCGCGTGTCAGGCCCGTCTGAAGGTCGACGGTGAACAAATCCGAGTCGCCCTCGCGACGCTTGAGGCTGCCGCGCGAGCGATGCTTGATGGTGGTGTGCGAAAGATTGGGTGACCGGCGTGAAGTGCAGCGGCCGGACTCGGACTACCCCCGCCACGTGCGGATCTACGAACCCTGGCGCAGCCGCTAGATCACAGCCGTACCCGGCAGGCGCGATCAAGGGGAAACTGGGCGCCGCGCGAAAGTCGTCGCCAGGGCAGACTTTGACTGTGGTCAACACGCCGGACGAATTCGTCATCGGCCTTCCACCGATACATGAGTGCCTTTGGAACCTGCGGTCCGAGACCACACCGATATGGGCTTGCTGAAGGAATTGCGACTTCGTTTCCGGCCGCCAAGACTCCATGATCCGGAGTTCGGACCACTGCTGTTGATGTACATCCCACGCGACCCATCGAAGTCGTACTGGGAGGGAGAGTGGCTGTTTCCGCCCACCGGGACGAAGATCGCGATCGGCCTGCCAGGCTCAATTGAGAATCCCGACGAGGCTGGGCGCAGATTCTATTTGGCGCTTCCGGCGCGGTTTGAGGAAATCGTCCGTCGCGCCCGGCCCGGGTTGGACCGCGTGTTCGTGCAGTGGATGGGTCGACCGCTGAATTCAGAGCTGTGGCGCGATGTCAAACTCGCGGGATTCGGGATTGAAGACCCGGTGGCCGTGCCGGCCAGGTGGGACATTGCGTTCGAGACAGTCGGCCAGAAGTGGCTGGGGATCACGATCCCGTTCATTGCGGACGAGCCGCAGGAACCCGTGGTCGACACGTAACCGGCACCCGGCCGGGACTTCCTCGTTAGATGCTCGAGACAGCGCGCGTCAGCACTCGGGCACGACAACGGATCGACAGAACACTGAAGCAGGTACCTGATCGCCGCGCAACGCCAGTGCGCCACCGCGCGGCGCGTTTCGATGAACGCGCGTCGTGATGGAGTAGATCTCGGCGGGTTCTTCGACCAATGTTCGAACTTGTCACACCACCTCTGGAATCCAGCCGACGAAGATCATGGCGACAACGATCCACACCGCCATGATGAAGGGAAGGACTACCACCAGGTTCGTGAGTACTCCCCGTCCTCTGGAATCTTCGTCCGCCGGCCGATCGCGTGGCGCTGCACGTAGCTGGCGGTAGACGCCAGCCATGCCCAACAGACAGCCCATGACGGCAATGGCCGGAAGGGGCAGGTACAGGACGGCCCAATGGTTGGACGATCGAAAAAACATATCAGACAGATCCCCTCGTGCCCCTAGTCTTATTGGCAAATCATTCATGAGTATCAGGACGATCAACGGAACGGCAAGCAACTCGAGAATGATCGCTATTCGAGTGGGCGTGCTTGTGTTGGGCAGCGCGTTGAAGGTTGCTTTCAGATGATTTCGAACGAGGCCAAGCGCCGTGAAACATGCCGCAGACCAGAACAGCAGGTTCAGCAGAAACTCCAATGGATAAACATGGGCGTTATGACCCCAGGCATCATTCTCGACATATGCGGTGGGGAATCCCAAGAGTCTGCACCCGTACGCAGGTCGTTCGACCGAGTAGTGGTACTGCTCCCTGCATACCGTGCTGTTGTAGCTGCCAATGCCGACCCAGTAAATGACCATCACGGCAGTGAGACCAAGCACCACAGACAAGATCCCGGTCTTGAAATAGAAACTCATGGACTCCGCCAGTGCAGCGCCCGCCGGCGCGAATTCGGCCCGCCAGCGCCTTCCACCAGCCCGTGGCGATTCGGCTCGTCACATGTGCTGCCATCGATAAACTACGACGCGAACGCCTGGCGAGGTGGTCCTGTCGTAGACGACCTGCGCGTGCGGATCCGGGATGCCATGCGCCATCCATTCGCCAATCGTAGGCACCAGGGCCGACTCCGCGCTCTCCAGCACGATGAAATCAACCTGCTTGTGCGCGAGGTATCGCAACGTCGTATCGGGATCGCCGTAGGGAAAAGCGATGAGCGTCCCTTTCGCGTAATATGGGACGACCGTGCCTCTGGCGGCTATGCGTCCGGACTGGGACCCGTGCTGCGCCAGCCACGTTCCGGCCTCGCGGGCGGCGGACGCCACGGCGCCCTGCTCGTCGGCGAAGTACCAATCCCCCCGGACGCCTCCGATCGAGATCCCAACGACCATCGCCATCGCTCCGAGTTGGAGGGCGGCCACCGACCGATCACGACGAACTTTCGGCCAGCGGGCCATCAACTCCCAACGCACGATCCATCGCGAGAGTTCCCGGAAGCCGTTGGCCGTCCACACCAAGAGCATCGGCGCGAGCGCAAAGAGGTAGCGGGTCTCCGCACTCGATGCAATGAGCGTCGCCGCGACAACCAAAGCTGCAAATCCGAACAGCAGCATCTCGTCTCTGAGTCTCTTGTTGGTCCAAGCCACGCGACACCACCCGATTACGAGGAACGCCCACAGCAGCGGCGCACCGGTTTGACGCTGGAGTAGATTGTGATAGACCGCCTGCGCATTCATCCTTGCCATCGCGGCCAGAGTGCCGACCCGTTCCCGCAACGTATGTGGATAGGGCGTGAAATCCGCGAACTGGAAGGGGCCTAACAGCGGTCCTTCGATCGTCATGTTCGGGCCGATCCCGTAGTTGGCCTCGATGACACTCATCCCAGCGAGCCGGTTGCGACACAGAGTGTAGTTGAAGTCCCATTTCGCTTCTAACCGCAGACGGTCTGTATGCCGATAGAGGAAGGCGACATACGGCGAGGCCAGCGCCAGAAAAACGATACACATGATCGCCGTCTGTGCGAATGCGAATCGCGCCTGCTTCCGCCGCCACCCTACCATCAACAGCGCGGCTGCCATGAGCGGCAGACAGGCGACGGCTTCCATGCGGGACAGGTAGGCCAGGCCGATGCACGTTCCCAGAAACAATGCATCGCGCAGGCGACGGCCCTCCAATGAGCGTATGCCCCAATAGACCACGGCTATCCAGACAGTCGCGTACAGTGCCTCGTTGTAGACCGACGCGGACAAGGCGATCAAGAGTGGATGGACCGCCACGAGGCTCGCGGCGATGTAGGCAGTCCGCCGACCGTAAACCGTTTGCGCCAGCAGAAAAACGATCGCAATGAGGACTGTCCCGGACACGAGCGACACCACGTGCGCTGCCGTCTCCGAGTTCGGGATCACCGTCATGACCCCTGCTATCAGGATCGGATACAAAGGCCCATAGATGATTTCAGGGCCTTCATAGGTCCCGACGAGCGCGTGTTGATGCAGCAGATGCTCAGCCATGGTCGCGTACTCGCCACCGTCCGAGCTGATGACAGATACCTGCGTGACCATCCACGCGACGCGCAGCGTCAAGCCGACCAGCAGGATGCCGCCCAGAAGCGCATGCGCGCGAAGGCGGTGTACCGCAGGCAGGCGTGACCCCGGTGCCGGTTCGGACTCGACGCGAACGTTGTCGTCGGCGAGAGCGGCTTGCATCTGCAAACTCCGTTGGAGCGTGGAGGCCTCCAGCGGAGTTCACCTCGCGCTCCTTGCTCGCTGGACCGCGGTGTCCGTCACGCGGATTCGAGTGCGGCGATCTCCGCGCGAGATCGATGCCGACAGGGCCCGCGCGGCGAGTGGACCTGACAGGAAACCTGAATTTTAGTCAAGAAGTACGACAAACTCAAGGCGGGCGACCACTCAGCCAGGGGCACCTCATCGTTTACCGATCGGCATTCATCTCGCCGGCCGCGGTGTCGTCGTCTACGTCGTCACCGACCCCTGGCTGGATGAGTTCCGAGTGTTCCTCGAACGCCACGCCGCTCTGCTCCGGGCGCTGCCAGCATGGACGCTTCGGATCGTCGTGCCGCCGCAGTTCCCGGACATCGCTCAGCGCTCGAAACTTGTGGCTTGACGGATCAGGCCGCGAGCCCTCACGATCGTTTCGCGATGTTCTTCTCCCTCGTCTAGTTCTGGGCTGCAAGCGGACCGTACCGCGTCCGGTCGGGCGTGGTGCATCTGGTCCGTACCCGTCATCGATCGCGCGATTCAGGCGCGGTCGACATCTGCAGATTCAGTTACTAGAACAAACGGAGGACATCGTGTCTTCGGCTGAACGTTTCGTTCGGCATCACAGGCAACAGACCGACCGCGCGATCAGTCAGGCGTACGCTCGCCTGGCGTCGGATGCGGTCGCCCAAGCGACATTCCACGAGCTGCTGCACTGCGCTCGGAATCGAGCCAGGCGGTTGCTCGACGCGCCGGTCGTCAATGGCCATCATCCTGGCGTCGAAGCGCTCGTCAATCTGTCCCGATTCAGGTGGGCACATCTCCGGGCGGTAGCCGACTGGCCAGGGATATCGGCGTCCTGGCGGCCGGCAGTGTGTTCGCTTGCACAGCATTTGATCGGGAAGTACACGGTGCCGGCGTTCCTGGCGGCGTCGTGGTATGCGATCGATGATCCGTACGCCGAGAGGAAACGCGGATGGTTCGTCGCACATGCACGTGGTGCGAGCTTCCGATCGCTGGACCTGCCGATCGACATGACCAGGAAGATGGAGCACATGTTTCTCTTGTCACGCGATCATCTGACGATCGAGCACGCGATGCGTCGTGCGGAACTCCTTGCCCTGGGCGCGGCTGACGAACTTGTTCGGGCCGTGCTGGCGACGCGATCAGCCGCGGACCTCGGCAACGGCTCATTCTGGCGGACGGTGTGGATGTTCCTGATTGCGAACGCGCAGGCAATCGACCTCGCGCAGGTCGGACCGATGATCGATTTCGTCCAGGCGATTCGGCATGACCGCGTGGCCGTGGAGACGCGGGACGGAATCGTTTTGCGAGATCCGCCACACCCGTCGTTTTCGATGAAGGGACGTACAGTGCAATCCATGCTGCGGTTGATGCAGGATTGGCATCGTAGTCTTGGCCTGGCGAACGGCGGCCTCATCTGGGCACCATCACCGCTGCAGCCGATGATGATCGAGGAACCAAGTCAGGACCCGTCGGCGCCGTCGAGCGTGTGGCAGCTGATGGAGCTCACGAATGGCGCGCAGCTGCGGACGGAAGGTATGGTCCTCCATCACTGCGTGGCCAGTTATGCTGACCAGTGCCGGCGAGGGACATCCCGGATTTGGTCGCTCCGCGTCCACCGAGGTGAAAAGGTTCGACACGTGCTCACGATCGAAGTCGACATCAAACGCCGCGCCGTCGTTCAGGCACGTGGCTGGGGCAATCGCGTGGCGTCTGGAAAGCCGCTTCGGTTGCTGCAGGATTGGACAGCTAGAGAGCGGCTTCGATTAGCGATCTAGAAGCCCATCTCATGAATGGCTGGCGTCGCGCTTTGATGCACGCTCGTCGCAGCTGTCGATAGATAAGTCAACACTGGGCGACTGATCAGGAGTAATCGGACTGCAGGAGCGCACCGCGTCGCCGCCGGTTCGATTCCTTCGCGGCTCACTTCATCCTCCACACTGTTGGGAATTTCGCGCCTCCGGAGTCGTCCCCTCTCCTGCTCCTCTCGCAGCACGCCGCCCTGAGGCGTAGCTGCCGTGCTCGGAGAAATGTGGCGACCCCCCAAGTCCAAGGCAGGCGACGCTGTGACACCGTTTGCTAACCGTCAACATACTCCGACGTCTAAGCAATCAGATGTCTGAGCACTTGGCTCCGAGCGGTCTCACTTGAGGAATTGACGCTCCAGGGCTACGGAGGATCATGACCAAACCCGATTCGCTGCAAGGCTCTCTGGACCTCCTCGTCTTGAAGATCCTGTCCAGGCGGCCCGGCCTGCACGGCTACGCGCTCATGACGGCCATTCAGGAGACGTCGCGCGAGGTGCTGCGCGTGGAAGAGGGGTCACTCTATCCCGCCCTCCATCGCATGGAGGAAGCCGGCTGGATTCGGGCGGAGTGGATCGCCAAAGACAGCGGGAGGCGGGCCCGTGCGTATGAACTGACAACCGCTGGGAAGAAGCAATTGCTGGCGGAAGCTGCACGTTGGCAGGCGGTGACATCCGCGGTCAACCGTGTGCTGAGGACGGTGTGATATGTCGCTCTGGTCGCGTCTCGTCAACGTCATCCGCGGCGATCGCCTGATCGCCGAGATCGATGAGGAATTGGAATCGCACATCGCAGAAGCGATTGCGCATGGCCGCGACGCGGAGGAAGCGCGCCGGGCGTTTGGCGGATCGCTTCGGCAGCGTGAAGCGAGCCGCGACATCAAACGCATGGCGTGGCTCGCCGATTTCCTGATCGACCTGCGACGAGCCGTCCGTGCCGTATGGCGCCACCGGGCCCTCACAAGCGCGGTCGTCGGGTCCCTCGCGCTCGGCATGGGCGTGAATACCGCGATTTTTTCGCTCGGCCACAGTCTGATCCTGAAGTCCCTGCCCGTCGCGCACAGCGACCGGCTGGTTCGAGTGACACCGGGCGGTGACTTCGAAGCCTGGACCTATCCACTCTGGGAACAACTTCAGGCGCACCAAGCCGTTCTCGAAGGCGTCTTTGCCTGGTCGAGTCGGAACGCGAGTTTCGATCTCTCGACCGGCGGCGAGGCAGACTTCGCCAATGGTCTGTGGGTGAGTGCGGGCTTCTTCGACGTGCTTGGCGTTCGGCCGATCCTCGGTCGTACCTTCGTCGCGGCCGACGATCGCCGCGGAGGCGGTCCGAACGGGCCCGTCGCCGTCGTCAGCCATCGCTTCTGGCAACGCCGCTTCCATGGCGCCGTGGACGTGGTTGGAGCGACGCTCTTGATCGAGCGCGTGCCCTTCACCGTCGTCGGGGTCACGCCGCCGGAGTTCTTCGGGCCACAGGTCGGGTCGACGTTCGATGTCGCGATTCCAATCGGGACGCAACCGCTCGTGCTGCGACGGGATCGTCTCGATCAGCGGACCTGGTGGTGGCTGCAAGTGATGGGCCGGCTCAAGTCAGGTCAGACGGTGGAGAGTGCGGCGGCCGGCCTGGCGCCGCTTCAACCGATCCTGCGCGACCTGACGAGACCTTCGGGCCTGAGCGCCGCGGACGCGGCAAATTACCTCGAATCGCCCATGACCATTACGCCGGCACCAGGCGGTGTCTCTGAGCTTCGGAGCCGCTATCAGCGTGCGCTGACGGTTCTCATGGCGGTGGCGGGACTCGTGCTGCTCATCGCGTGCGTGAACGTCGCCAATCTGATGTTCGCCCATGGGGAACGCCGCCGCCCGGACGTGAGCCTTCAGGTGGCTCTCGGCGCGTCGCGAGGCCGGCTCATTCGTCAGTTGCTGGCCGAGAGCCTGGTGCTGTCGGTGTTGGGCGCCGTGGCCGGTCTACTCATGTCGGTCTGGGCCGGCGGGTGGCTGGTGGCGCAGCTTCCCGCCGTCAACGGAGCGCCCTATGTTGATCTGTCGATCGACTGGCGTGTCCTCGGGTTCACGGGAGGCGTTGCCATCGCCGTGGCCCTGCTCTTCGGGACGGTACCGGCCTTTCGCGCGACGAGGGTTGATCCAATGCAGGCGCTGAAACAAGGCCGAGGATCTGTCGGTCATGGCCCCAGCGCGCTGGACAACGCGCTGCTGGCGTTCCAAGTGTCGTTGTGTCTCGTGCTCGTGGTGGCCGCCGGTCTCTTCGTGCGCACCTTCACCGCGCTGACCGGGCAGGACACAGGCGTCGATCGCGAGCGCGTCATCGTTGTGGCCGTCGACGCACGGCACAGCCCGCATGCGTTAGCCAATCGGAAGGCCGTCTATGACCGTATCCTGGTTGCGGTCCGTGCACTGCCGGGCGTAGCGGACGCGGCGTACTCGTCCAACGCACCGATGAGCAACGATGCATGGAATACGGTCTTTGAACCGGTCGGTCCCGCGGCGAGTCCACTTCAGGATCGAAGCGTCCTGAAGAACGAGGTCAGTCCGCAGTGGTTTTCCACGTATGGCATTCCCGTCATCGCTGGCCGCGACTTCTCGGTGTTCGATCAGCGGAGTCCGCAAGCGGTGGTCATCGTGAACGAGACGTTGGCCAAACGCTACTTCGATGGGGATCCCGTTGGCCGATCCATTCGAGAGGTTGGAGATCCCGGTGATCCACAGCCGGACCTGACCATTGTCGGCGTCGCGCGGGACGCCGTCTACACGTCACTCCGTGAAGGCCCGCCGGCGACGATGTACCTGCCGTCGGCACATGCATTCGGTCCGATCAGTGTCAGAGCCGAGAGTGAGTCGCCGGCGTATCTGATTCAGGCGGTCATCGCTGCGATCACTGATATTGATGGGGATCTGAAACTCAGAGCCCACCTCCTGGCGGACGATTTCTCCGCGGCAGTCGCGCGCGAGCGAATGCTCGCCGTGCTCGCTGCGTTATTCGGGGGGCTCGCACTGCTATTGGCGGGCGTCGGACTCTACGGTGTCGTGTCGTACAGCGTCGGAGCACGGCGAACCGAAATTGGCATCCGCATTTCCCTAGGTGCAAGCCGGACCGGCGTGGTCGGTCTGATCGTGCGGCGAGTCGCTGCCCTGATGTGCGTTGGCGTCGCTGTCGGAGTCCTGATCAGTCTCTTGGGCGCACAGTACGTCTCGAGCCTGCTGTTCGGTGTCTCAGCTCACGATCCGGCGACGCTCGCAGGGGCGATACTCGCGCTCGGGTCTGTGGGTCTGACTGCAGCCTGGATTCCAGCGCAACGGGCCGCGAGTATCGATCCGACCAGGGCGCTCCGGGCTGACTGATCCGACCGAGCCGTCGGCGTTGAGCAGAGGTCGATCCTGTCTAACGCCGCACTGATTCGTACGCTCCTGCCCCGCTGACTATGCGGCTCGTCGGAGCCCTTGGAGTTGGCGTAGCCAGCTCACCATCTGGTTCCAACTGGTGAAAATCTGGTTCACCAAGCCTTCGTCAGTGCTGCCAGCTGACGGCAAACAGTTGCAAATCAGTGCGGTTGGCGCAGTTCGATTTGAACCGCGTTCCGTCGGACGCGACGCCTTTCCTGACGAATAGCCACCGCAGTCGCTGCTTGTAGTCGAGCGACGCCCGCCCACAGGTCTGGTGCGCGACAGAATCCGCTCAGCGGACGCCAGGATGCCCTGATGCGGCCGGCCGGGTCCACTGTGCTCCTCGTCTGTGGCGCTCGCGACGCGCGCCACAGACATCAGGTATCGTTGTGGCACATGCAGGACGAGCGCGAGGTCACGGTCGAACTTGAACGGGAACGCCGCGGCACGGAGATCGCCCCCATCCGATTGGCGCCCGACGATCTCGAGCCAGACACGCTGCGGGCGGTGATCGAGTCGTTTGTGTTGCGTGAGGGCACCGACTATGGCGTGCACGAGACGTTGCTCGAGGACAAGGTCTCGCAGGTACTGATCCAGCTTCGACGCGGCGAGGCGCATATCATGTTTGATCCGGCCACCGAGTCGGTCAACGTCGTGGTGACGAGCGGGATCGGCAGATCCGGGCGGCCCTAGAGCATTGGGACGTGCCAGAGCTCAACACGGCTGGTGTCACTGCCGCTACCATTAGCGATAGGCTGACCCCCTATAAACGCCGCAGGGACTTGCGACCGAATCGGGTCCGGTTCGGAAAACCCTTAAGCGACCAGGCAGGAGTGAATACGTCATGGGGCGCGGCGGTACTGCGAGGAGTCCTCGCCGCGCAGCAGCCTGGGGCCAACGCGGTCCCGTTGTTCTTCGGCCACAACCGTACCTTCGGCGGTGAGGCCCAGGCCGGCGCTTGCGGTGTCGATCTACAGCGCGGAGGCGCTCTGGATGATCGCCACGCTGCGCGCGCTCTATGACGTCCGCAGACGAAGGCAGCAAGGCGTCGCGAGCGCTGCGCCTGTATAGTCGGGGGACAGGAGCAGACGATGGCTAGTGCGATGACCATGCGGTCCGGTAACCCGGCGCTGACGGCCGACACATTTGCGAAGTATCGGGTGCTTCCCGGTGCAGAGCGAATGACGCTCAGCGGAACGGTCAATAAGACGGCCCTTTCACTCGCCATTTTGCTGGTGGCGGCCAGCTACGTTTGGACCCGCGGGGCGACTGATCCGAGCCTGGGGCTGTGGATCATGGTTTCGGTCGTGGCGGGGTTCGTCGTCGCCCTGGTCACGGTCTTCAAGCCGACGTGGGCCCCGTACACGACACCGGTCTACGCGGCCCTGGAAGGTGCGGCGCTCGGTGGAATCTCGGTGGTGTTCGAGGCCCGGTATCCAGGGATCGTCAGCCAGGCCGTGTTCCTCACCTTTGGGACGCTGGGGGCGCTCCTCGTGGCGTATCGGTCCGGCGTGATCCGGGCCACGGAGAACTTTAAGCTGGGCGTCGTGGCCGCGACGGGCGGGATCGCACTGCTGTATGGTCTGAGTTTCGTTCTCGGCTTCTTCGGGGTGAGCGTGCCGCTGATTCACTCCAGCGGGACATTCGGGATCCTGTTCAGCGTGTTCGTGGTCGTGATCGCGGCCCTCAATCTTGTCCTGGACTTCGACTTCATCGAACAGGGAGTGGAACGCGGCGCGCCGAAGCACATGGAATGGTACGGCGCGTTCGGGCTGCTCGTGACCCTGGTGTGGCTGTACCTGGAAATCCTGCATCTGCTCGCCAAGCTGCAGTCTCGACAGCGCTAGCGAAGTCGATTCGCTGGGTTCACGCTATAACGCTAAGTTCGACGGTCCAATTCGAGCGAGGGCATGGCGTTCGGGCGCCGAAGCGCTGTGAACCGCGCCGAGTCAGCGCCGTGGCCTCGGCTGCAGCGCGAACGTCTAACCTGCGATAATCGCGCAGGGACCTCGCGACCAGTTTTCGAAAGGCACTTGGCGACCAGGCAGGAGCAATCCTCTACGGGCGACGGTCAAGAAAGGACTGACGGCAGCGTCACGCGTCAGCTGACAAAACGATCGGCTGGGCGCGCTGCCATTCCAGATCAGTCTCGGCTATGAAGCACGTCGAGTTTTCACTGCCGCCGCCCCTTCCAATAGGCCCCGCACCGAGAGATCCTCGTCGAGGGCCTCCCAATGGATTCCGACGCCTCGGCCGATTAACCGCCACTGCTGACGCTCTGCATCGGAGGCGTCACGGAGCCGTGGAAACCACTCAAGCGGAGCGCTAATGCTACGGCCGTCCTCAAGATGCACGACCAAAGTGTCAACACCGAAGTCGACAGTTTGAGCGCGCGGTTCACGAACGATGAAAGTATTCATCCCAGGCCCTCGCGAACAAGTCACCGTGTTCTGATACGAGCTCACGAAGCCGACGCAGCTGCGACGGCGTGAAACCCTCCGAGTACGCCAGCTCACGCTCGTCATGTATCTCTTCGTTAGCACCGAGGCTCCATCATGCGCGCAAACGCTTCACCGAACGGCTCGAATAGCTGAGGTTCAGAATGGCACGTATCCGACCAGGGCCCGCGTACTGAAGAAGTGCGCGGGTCGCGGAAATCGGCGCTCAATCGGCGACGACGCTGATCCGCGCAGCTTTTCGGGACCGCGGCTTGCGACGAATCACGATCTCCACATCCTGACCGATGGCCGTCAACAGGTTTATCAGGCGTTCGAGGGAGAAGCCCGCCAGCTTGTAGTGGCGAAGCGCAGACACCTTCGGCTGCGTCAGTCCCAACACCGTCGCGGCGTCGGCTTGGGAGAGCTGGCGATCCTCGAGCACGCGATTCAGGGAATAGGCCAGGCGCAACTTGGCTTGACGCTCGGCAGCGTCGGGGAACCGCAAGTCGGCGAACACGTTTCCGCTGCCGTGGGTGATCCTCATGGGCGGATTATCCCAGTTCTGGGATGTGCGAGGAACCCGTCCGCCGGCCAGTGCGAAATTGTGATCCGGCCGGATTTGCGCGTGGTTCGATCTCGCGCGATAATGCTTGGGCTGGTCGCTTCCCAAGGACCACCGCCACTTCAACTCGACGCAACAGCGGAGGAGACCATGTCCCCTATTGCACGCCTCCCGATGCCGTCGAGCCTGCTCGCCGCCGCGTAAGTAATCCGGCCGGTCGGGCCGGCTCCCATCGCTTTCAACAACAACCAAGTTGACGGCCACAGCGTACGGGTCTGCTTACGGGCCGGGTGCGCATGCTGCGCAGCAGGGGAGCTTCGCCTTGAAACGTCACAATCGTCGTCGGAAGGGATCAGCAGATTTCGTCGATCCAGAGTTTGCCCAAGCATTGGGCGAAGGTGCATCTGACCGTCTGTCATCAGGTAGGCAAGTTGAACGAAAGGCGCGGCAGTTCTGCCGACAGGTACAGCGCGCGCTGAATCTCGCGCTGGCAGATCGCCATGCCGACGACGGCTTGAACGATCTGTTCGTCGAAGACGTTTCGCCGGCGCCCGACTGCGGACAGCTTCTTGTGCATGTGGTCATCCCGGCAGATCGGTCGATAAACGAAGTGCTCAGCGCACTCCGTCAAGATATGCCGCGCCTCCGTTCGGAGGTCGCCATGGCCATCACCCGGAAGCGCGCGCCGGAGCTCTCGTTCGTGCCGGCCTTTCCGGATGGAGGTGAGGATGAGTGAGCCGTCACTCGCGCCAATCCGCACCTGGCTGGCAGAGCCCATGAACCACGACGTGTCGGAGGCGATCGAGCGCCTCCGACGCGCGCCGGACGTCCAGCAGATAGCCGTAATGCCAGACGTCCATCTTGCTGCGGATGTCTGCATCGGCGTGGTCGTTGCGACGTCGCACCTGATCTATCCGCAGGCCGTAGGCAGCGACATCGGCTGCGGCATGTTGGCGGTCGGCTTCGACGTTGAAGCGACCGCGCTGAACGATCCTGGGATAGCTGGCCGAGTCCTCGCCGGACTCGGCCGCGCCGTCCCCGCGCGTCGCCGGAATCGGCGTGAGGCTGTCGCTCCGTCGGACGTGACGAGCGCGACGCTGAGCCATCCGAGCTTGGAGGCTATACGCCGCAACGAAGGACTGATCGAGTTTGCGACTCTCGGTAGCGGGAACCATTTCATCGAACTACAGAGCGATGAGGATGGTCGCCTGTGGCTGATGGTCCACAGTGGATCCCGAGGCATCGGCCCGGCGGTTCGTGATCACCACCTGGCTCAGGGTGAAGACGCCGGCGGAGGCCTGCGGGTACTGGATGCCACTGACGACCAAGGGGCAAGGTATCTCAGCGATGCCGCCTGGGCGCGACGCTTCGCAGACGCAAGCCGAAGGGCAATGGCGGAGCAAGTGGGCACCGTCCTTGAGGCCGTCGTTGGTGCGCGCCTCTGTTGGGAAACGGTCATCACGACTGATCACAATCACGTGTCGCTCGAACGGCATGGAGAGCGTGAGTCTTGGGTCCATCGGAAGGGCGCGATGCCGGCCTGGTTTGGGCAAGTCGGAGTGCTACCAGGGTCGATGGGCAGCTCCAGCTTCCACGTGGAGGGACGAGGGCACGAAGCGGCGCTGTGCTCGAGTGCGCACGGTGCCGGTCGCGCCTTAAGCCGAACGGCTGCGAGGGCTAAGGTGACGGACCGAGAGTTCCGCCGACAGATGCAGGGCGTGTGGTACGACTACCGCCTCTCACACAAACTGCGCGACGAAGCTCCGGCGGCGTACAAGGACATCAAAGCGGTGCTTCGAGCGCAGCGAGATCTCGTAAAGGTGACGCGTGTGCTTCGACCAGTGCTGAACTACAAAGGGGCCTGAAGAGCAGTCGACACGGAGCCGACGCGCTACAAACGCGGAGGCGTCCGGCTCCCTTCCAGGCAGGTCTCTCGATGCGAGATCTCGCTCCGCTGGAGACTGACAGAATAGACGAAAGCGAAGAAAAGGCGGGGGACCACAGACTCGGGCGCAGTGGTCCCCCCTGGCTCGTGCGCGGCTCGGTGATCAACTCGCCGCAGAGCAACGTGATTGCGTCACCGAGGTGAAGTGGCGATGTTGTTTGCGATCAGCGACTTCACCTCGGTCGAGCGGGCGGCGCTTTTTTGCCGCCCGTGTCGCGGTCGGCGCGGCAGTCAGCGCCGGTGACGGAGGCATCTGGGGCGTGAGCGACCCCCTCTGCCACCCCCCCGATCTCGGTCCTGGGCCGGGTTTTCGGGGGTCGCTCACGCCCAGATGCATGTCCTGTCGTCCGGCAGAACCGCGCTCTCTCCGTAACACTGCGAAGCGCGCCGCCTGTATCTTGGCTCGCACCAGCACCGACTTCATCGGGCGGAACACGGCTCGTCAGGTTTTTGCCGGAAACCGCGTTCATATTGGTGAGGGCGCACTCGCTCTGAATTCTGAACCACGAAGGTTGGGAGCCTCTGCCTGGCGCTGGAGAAGGAGGAGAGTCGCACGGGCGCGGCGGACGCCATTCGAGCGCTCGTCGAGGCGATCGTGCTCCAGCCCGATGGGGACCAATTGAAGATCACGCCGGAGGGCGATCTGGCGGGAATGCTGAGCGCGGCCAGAGACAGCAAGAGGTCGCCAGATACCGGCGACCTCTTGGTCCAAATAAAGCTGGTTGCGGGGGCGGGATTTGAACCCGCGACCTTTGGGTTATGAGCCGCTCATAGCCAAACCACCCGGGACAGCACAAGGCAACAAGGCCCGTATTTGTTGGATGACTCGTGGTCGGGGGGCAACCCCCGACCACCCGAAACCGCGCCAGATTGTCCCCGATTTGTCCCCGCGAAATCGGGTCTTTCCCTTCTCGACTTTCGCCCCCCCTGGGTGGCCCGGGCTTGCGCATCTCGAGGGGGTGCACCGTGGCTAGCTACGATCCCCGATGGGGCGACGATCCACGCGATCGCGACGACAACTCGCGTGACCTGAGCCGAGGCAGCCGTGGAAGCTCCGATCCACGCGATCGGGAGCGCGTAGACCCTCGTGCCGTGTTCATGGAGCGGGTTAACCTGCCTCGTGGCCTCGACCGAGAGCACGTCCACTACCACGGCCACGACTACACCCTCCGCGGCTCAGAGACGCGCACGCTGACGACCGTCGGCGCGTTTCGCGCCGTACCGGCACACGATCTCCGCGACCGGTTCGATCAGCCTCTCGACCCACGCCATGGTGAGCTCTGGCATCTCCGCGACTCAGGGCTGGTGCAGACCGTCCGACTCGACCGCGACCACACTGTCGTCACGTTGACGAAGGAGGGACGCGGCCTGCTCGAATCTCGGCGCCTGGACGAGGACTCGCGCGACCGCCAGGCCTTTTACGACGGCGTCCAAAAGCCACGCGAGCTGAAGCATGACGCGGAGCTCTATCGCGCATACATGGAGGAAGCCGAACGCCTCCGTGACGAGGCCGCGAACATTCACCGCATCGTCCTCGAAAACGGTCTGAAGAGCGAGTACCAGGCGTTCCTGCAGGAACGCAACCGAGATCGTGACGATAGCGATGGCCGACCTGACCGCGATCCGCTGGAGATCCAGGAATGGGCGCGGGAGCACGAGCTTCCCTGCGACGACCAGGGGCACGTCCAGTTCCCGGACGTGCGCATTGAATACGACATCGATGGACGTGACCATACGGTCGACGTCGAGGTGATGACGCCGCACTATCGAGGCGCCTACGCCGCGGCGAAATCTGGCTCGGGCTTCAGGCTCTACTTCTCCGCTCGAGCCGGAGGCGGACGGGGCGGTGGACGGACGCCGAGCGTCATCGAGGAGTTGCTGCGATGACCTTCGATGAACGCGTCCACGCCGTCGAACAGAAGGGCCTCACCGCGCGTCAGGCTCGGTTCCTGACCACGGTCATGCTCCACGCCGGCGTCTGCGTCCCACGTCAGTACGCGCGCTTCTGCGGGATCGTGTACGGTGCGAAGACGCGGAAGTTTTTCGACAAGCTCGTGCGGCTCCGCTACGCTTCGATGTACGACTGCCGGCACAACCGCGCGCGCATCTACCACGTCAATCAGCGGGCGCTGTACGCGGCGATCGGCGAGGCGGAGAGTCGTCTGCGGAAACCTGTCACGCTCAATCACGCAATCCAGCGTCTGATGGTGCTCGACGCCATCGTCGAAGACCCCGATCTGGTGTGGCTCGGCACCGGCGAGGAGAAATCAACCCACCTGACAACGTTGCTTCGGATCGAGCCCGCGGACCTGCCCCACATCTCCACCGGAGAGGGCGACGGCCGCACGGTGCGGTACTTCCCAGATCGCCTGCCGATCGGCATTCACCCCGCCGGCCGCGGCGTGGTCGTCTACGTCGTCACCGATCCCTGGCTGGATGAATTCCGCCTCTTTCTCTTGCGCCACGCTGCCCTGCTCAGGGCACTGCCGGCGTGGACGCTTCGGATCGTCGTGCCGCCGCACTACCCGGACATCGGTCAGCGGGCCAAGCAGGTTGTCTGGAATCAGCTGATGACACCGCTCAAGACCGACATCCTCGACGAGCTGCGATGGTATTTCGAGCAGGCTCGAGCCCACCCCGCGCCATCACGCTCCGGCGACCTGGACGAACGGTTCTACGGAGCTCGCGACGCCTTCTCAGAGCCTCGATTCAAGGCGCTGTACCGTGTGTGGAAGGAGGATGGCGACACCGCTTTTACCGCCTGCCGATCACACGCGCTCGATGAAGCTGTGACCGCCGGTGCAGGCCGCGTCGAGACCCTGGAGCTGGGCCATCGCTACGGCCATCTCTCGCCCTTGGTTGCCGTCGCCTGATGGCGGCAGCGGGTCTGTTCAGGCGCCACGGGGGACTGGCAATCGGAGTCGGCTGTTGCGCCGACGGACGGTTCGCCCTACTCTGGAGTGGAGCCGCCAATGACCCAGACAGTCGACGCCATCTACACGGACGGGGTCCTCAAGCCCACCCGCGAGCTGTCGCTCAAAGACAATCAGCGCGTGCGCCTGACGGTAGAAACAATCGATGACCCGAGCAGGGATCGGCAAGCTGCAATCGGCCGCCTGAAGGCCGGCATCGAAAGCATGCGTTTTTTCTCGGAGGGACCGCTTCCCAGCCGAGAGGAACTGCATGATCGCCGTTGACACCAACGTCCTGATCTACGCCTGCGATCAGGCTGACCCACAGCGTCAGAAGGTCGCGCTCGACCTCATCACCAACGGCCAAGACGGCGTCCTCCTGTGGCAGGTCGCCTGCGAATTCCTCGCGGCCTCTCGAAAGCTCGGCAAGCAGGGGTTCACCTCGACGCACGCCTGGAATCGCCTCGGTGAATTCCGGGATCTCCTGCCCCTTGTCTTGCCCAGCGATGGCAACCTGGCACGCGCCAAAGAGCTTCATCTCACCCGAGGAGCCTCGCTCTGGGACGCGCTCATTCTCGCTGCGTGTGTCGAAGCCGGCGTCGAGACGTTCTACTCCGAAGACCTGCCTGGGTTCGACGATCTCGACGGCGTCCGCATCGTCAACCCGTTCAAGTAGCCGCGGTGGGAGGGGCCGAGGAGGGAGACGCAAGGCCAAGGCGCGGTTGGCCCCCTCCCGCTGTGGCCGCGATTTCCCGACTGGCGTTCAACTCCAGCGCGACAGCGGTCACCGTGACGCCGCAACCCATTGAACGACCCGATGTTCTGCCGGCCGGGCAGGCGCAGGATTGGGCGGCGATTTGTGCCGCCCGTAAACGCCCCAGCACAGGTGTCGCAGCAAGGAAGGGGCGTGAGCGACCCCGCCCGCGTCCTGCAAACGCGGCCCCAGGGCCGACCGGCGGGGTCGCTCACGCCCCGATGTCAGTGTCAGGGTGTGCTGGGGCGCGCGTGTCGTGCGCCTGGAAATGCTGCCCGCTGTCCGCACGAACCTGAGCTCAAGTTTCCTCCAGGAAAGAACAGCAGACTCTGCTGCCCTTCTGCCGCGGTGTCCGCATTGCGCCCAACCGTCCCGGCGTGATCGCGTGCTGGTTTTGCTGTCCGCTCCGGTTCCCGATTTTCCGGGAGCGCTTGGGCGCGTCAAGGGTCCACTTCGCCGCTGCGCGCCCTTGACCCGCCCGGCGCGCTCCCGATGCTTTGCAATTACCGGAGCGACGGGCACGTGGGGGGTTCGATTCCTGGTTGTCTCACTTCTTTCCTTAAGGATTCTTCGATCTCCTGACGCTGATCGGCGGCATCGTTCTCATCTTGACAGCCAATCGCCGCGTCTAGTGTGCTCGCCGCCTGCGCCTGAAGGCTTGGCAGAACGTGCGAATCAGGCATCGAAATCGTCGAGATCGCTGGATCGAGCCCACGAATTTTCGGCGACGTCTAATCGCATCACGATTTGCTGCCGATCACCCTGCTGCCGATCACGTAGCCCCATCCCACCGAGCCGAACGTGATTAGTGTCAGCAGATACGAGAACACGCCTTGCACGCAGCGCGCATCCGTCAGCCCTGCGTCGCGCAACGTGGCGGCGTATTTCGACGTGTGCCGCACGTCGACAATGAGCACGCGCCCGCCAGGCGCCAACACGCGCGCGATTTCGCGCAGAGCGGTCTGCCGCTCGCCCGCGTTGTAAATATTGTGCAGCGCCATGCTCGAGAGCACCACGTCGAAGCTGGCGTCAGGGAAGGGAAGTTTTCGCGCATCGCCGGTGTGCACTTCGACTTTATCGGCGACGCCTTCGATCATCGCGTTGCTTAACGTGCCCGCTGCGTTGTTGCCGCTGAGATCTTCCTGCTGCCATTTGTCGATGCCGACGGCGCGGCCGGTCGAGAGCCGTTTGGCCGCGCCGATGAGAAACAATCCCAGCCCGCACCCCACATCCAGCACGCGCTCGTGTCCGTTCCAGTTGATCTTGTCGAGATATGTTTCACGCTCGCGCACCTTGCCGATCTTGCTGTCGTAAATCATCCACAACGCCATTGCGCCGCAGCTCAGGCCGGCCAACATCAACGGCCGGGCGATCACCGCGATGACATCCTGCCGGGACCACACGCCCAGCAGCCGCGTGATCAGCGAGATGATCCCCAGCGCCGCGACGATGAGCATATTGCGCACCGCCAGCGGCGCATCCAGGCCGTAATTGGGAGTCCGATTTTCATTCATCCTTTGCCATTCATGATCCGGGCAATCTAATCACTCGGCCTGGACGATGACAAATCCGTCTTCCGGATCCGCAAGATCGCGGTCGTTGACATAAGAGGCCACGAGGAACACCGCGAACTCCTGTTCCAGGCCCTCGGGGGCACGTACGCCCTCCATTACCCGTACGATGGCGGCTCCATTCTGATGTTCCGGGTCTTCCACGGGCGCGAAGCAAGGGAAGGGCGCGATCCGAGCACTCACGCTGCTCGTCGAAGGCGCTCGATCTGCCGCAGCCACTCGTTCAGGTGGTTCCAACTGGCGAACGTTAGGGTCACCACTCTTTCATCAGCATTCTCGGAGGGCGCCAAGTACTTGAAAAGTGGTGCGGTTGCGGCGGTTCGATTGAATCGATTTCCGTCGTACGCGATTCCTTCCGGGAAGAACAGCTGCTGCAGCCGCTGCTTGTAGTCGAGCGAGGCCTGCACCCACAGGTCTGAACGCCCGCGGCAGAATCCGTTCTGCGAACGCCAAGGATGCCCTCTACATCGAGTTCGTCGACCGCCTCGGCGTGATGATCGATCTTGGCCAGCGTCAACTCCCCGCGCAGCTTGTCGCGTTGCTGGCCGTAGGTGGTGACGTCGATCGCCTCCGAGTAGAGGAACGCTTCGTCCAGCTTGTCCAGCTTCTGCTGGATGGCACTCACCCGCCGTTGCTGTTCCGTCGTCCGGTCCTTCGCTTCAGCCCGGCGCTGCTCCGTAACCGGTCACTACCGAGGCTTTGGCGGCGGAAGATAGAGCGCAGAAATACCTTTGATCAACGACAACGCGTCCGCCCTGAAAAGATTGCTCAGCACGATAATGGTGAACTTGCTGTCAACGAAATGGACGATCCAGTTGTTCCTTCCTCCACCATGTCCAACCGCCTTGTGTCCCTCAAGATCGAACACAGACCAACCCAGCCCATAATCGGCGGTCTCTCCGCTGTTGAGGCGCGTGTGTGTCCACATCCGTTCCAGCGTTGATCGTTTGACTAGCTTCTCCGTATACAGAGCGGCATCCCATTTCGCAAGGTCCGAAATCGTCGTGTTAAGCCCCGCTCCGGGATAGGACCATTTCGGGTAGTCAAGATCGAAGCGGCGTAACGCATTGTTTTCCCACATGTACCACATCGGGTTGAGGTTCTTGATGACATCCCTGCTGTTGCCGAAACGCGTCGTTGTCATTGCGAGCGGTTTGAAGATCCGTTGATCAAGAAAGTCCTCAAATGTTCCGCCGCTGATCTTTTCGATAACCATGCCTAGCAGAACAGGGCCGGCCTGGTTGTAGGACCACTTCTCGCCTGGTTGGAACTCCACCGGCTTACCTGAAATCTTCTTGATGATTTCGTCGCGGGTCGCCTGCAGATCCAAACGGTTTCCCTGCGGCCCAGCGCTCGCCTCAAACCAATCGGGAATCCCTGAGGTGTGGCTGAGCAAGTGCTGGATGGTCACGGTGCTCCACGCGGCTGGCAGCTCTGGGAGCAGCTTTACGACCCGGTCCTCCAACGACAGCTTCCCCTCTTCGACGAGCATCATGGTCGCCGTGCCGGTAAACAACTTGGTTGCCGAGGCGAGTTGATGGAGGGTGTCCCGGCTCACCGGGATGGAGAACTCGACATTCGCCAATCCATAGCTCTTTGCGGTCAGCAACCTGCCGTCTCGGAGGACCGCCGCAGAGAGCCCTGGAATACGTCCTTTTGCGATTTCAGCCTTCAGGTAGTCATCGAGCCTGTCCGTCTGTGCAGAGGTTCCAATTGTGGCGCACAGAAGCAGGGCTGAAAGGAGTACGATTCTCGGCACCATTAGCCAGACTCCTTCCGAAATCACAGAGTTCAAAAGCCGGGCATGACGGTACGATACAGCTCCGGACACCTTTCCCAGACGGAACGTTCCTGCGGCAGCGCCGCGTCTCGCTTCAGACTACGTTTCGAAGCCCATCAAGCTGTCTTTCCATTGGTTGTCGCTGTGAGTGAGCGCTCCATCGAATCTCCGGCTGCGCTCAAACTGGCGTCGTTCGTTCCAGCGCAGGCTGAGAAGCAGCACTGCTCCCGCAAGGGCAACGCCTATAACGGCGGTGCGCACACGTCGGCGAACGTCTGGCATCGACTACACAACCTATTACGCTGGGGCGCGCGAAAGGTTATCAGTGCCTGACCCTTTGCAGCCTGACCCCGGTCGAACGCGAAACCGCATCGTTCAGCGGGTTCGAGGTGAAACACACCTGGCCGCCCGTCGGCAACAAGAGCGGCGGCATGACGATGTCGGCGACAAACTCCGCGGTGGCGGCCAGCGTCCGCCGCGAAGGTGCGCGGCGACGATGCCCTGTGTCGTCGAGATGTGGCAGGCTACGCCGCGCGGCTCAGCGCGTCGATACGCTGCAAGAGTGTGCGGATGAGGTTCCAACTGGCGAACGTTAGGGTCACCAAATCTCCGGCTGCCTGTCGGGAGAGGCGTTGCGCCGTACGCTCGACTGGTGTTTCTCGGTCCACCGTGAACCCGCGACGCCCGACCGTTGATGGGGCAACAGGTGGCGGACAAGCGGACTCGAATCCCCAGCGGGGACGAGTTCGCCTTCGGTTCTGTCCCGCGTCCGGGTGCGGCTCGTTGCCTGAACCATCAAATACAGTGAACGGTGTACGATGGCTCTCGGACATGAATGCGAGTGGGAAGAGAGTCATAGCAACGACGGTCGCTGCCACGTTCCTGCTGCTGGGACATGCCAGTGTCGATGCCTATTGCCCGGACCTCGTCCCGAAAGTCTGCAGCACGTTCTTCCGCAGCGACGCGGTGTTCCTGGCTACGGTCCTTTTTGAAACTCGAGTGACATCCGGCGACGACTTCATCGAAGAATGGCGCTACCGCGTTCGAGTGAAGCGTTCGGTTCGAGGGGCGGCGAGCGGAACAGTGGAGGTGTTCACCGAGAACACCAGCGCGCGGCGGACCTTGAGCATGGGACGCGACTATGTCCTCTTCGCGAACATGGCCGATGGCCGGTTGCTGATCGCCAGCGATTGCGGGCCGGCATCAGACGATTCCCGGATTGCCGCCAACATTCGCAACATCGAGGCCCTGTCGCGCCAGACGACTGCGACGGTCGAAGGCGACGTTCGCACGGCTGCATCTGGAAGTGGCGTCGGAGGCATTCCAATAACGATCTCTGGCATGGGTCAGACGCACCGAACGACATCAGGTGCTGACGGCGCGTTTCGAGTCGTGCTCCTGCCGGGGCAATACCGGGTCACCGTCGACCCTGCCTTGGCCGTTCCCTACGACTTGAACTGGATCAAGGTGTCGATCGAACTAGATTTGAGCGGCACGGACGTTTGAATTTCTGGAACGTCTTGGTGTGGCCAAGATTGCGTCAATGGACGACCGTGGTTGCGTTGGCAGGCCGTGGTGAAAGTCGGAATGCTCTCATACTCGTTAGGCATAACGAAGGAATGTGATCTTCGCCAGCTCCGACGTCTGGCGCTCGAGGACTTCAACCAACACGTCTCAATAGAATCGCCGTGCAACTCGTCGCCGAAGCTAACGTCGTGCTCTCCGTGGTCGTGTCCATTTTGGGTCGCTGTTGTCCTTTTTGGTAGTGGGTCAGTTTGAGGGCTCGCGTCCGTTGGACCACATGAGCGCGAGACCTGCTCCGGCGAGCGCTAGAAACACCGGCAGGATCATGAAGCGCAACGCGATGTCGCTTGTGAGCCTGAGCACGGCGCCACCCAAGGCCGGCACGGCGAGCACAATCGCCAAGCCGAGAAAATACCGCAGGACGCGCATTTCACACCGCCTCTCTAGCTGAGAAGTGTGACGATTTCCTCGACGCTCCAGACGTGATTCGCCACACCAGCCTCCATCGCTGGCGTTACGCGAAGCGTCTGGTGGATGCGGCCGAAATTGTAATATATGAAGTAGAGCGCGATGGCCGCCGCGTGGTTCTCCACCTTCTTGCTGAAGGCGTTCGTCAGCCGCGTGAACCGGCGCATCGACATCCGCATCGTCAGGTTCTGGCGCTCGACGTAGCTGGTCGAGATGTGCTTCGGGTCCGGGTTGCTCGACTAGGCATGCCCAATTATCGCACGCCGAGCCGTCACGGTTTTTCTGACCGCTGTTCAAACTGACCCACTACCTCCTTTTTGGGTCACTCCTTTTTGGGTGTCCTTTTTGGGTCGCTCCTTTTTGGGTCGCTTGACAAGCACGGCGACGAGGCGTAGTTTGATTTCATTCGCCCGTGGCGATTCGTCGCCACCTCCCACGACGGCCCCAGGTCCTCGTGGGCCATGCTTCGAGCTCGTCGCCCATAGGGCACAGCGAGAAGAGCCCTCACCGGAACGGTTGGTCAGGGTCGCAGCCGACTGAGAACGCCCGAGACGGCGGAAAGCCACTCGGGACAACGGCACACAACGCGACTCGCGCTCGACTGCGGTTCGGCCACATAGCCAGCCGCACCCGCAGCGCACCACCGAGGGACCGGGAAACCAGCACAGAAGGCCCTACGCGCGATTTCCTCGACACGAGAGTCGCGCAGCCTGGGCATTGGCCATCGACGCGCTCGGGACCATCCCCAGCGCGTTCATGGCCTATGAGCCGAACATCGCGGACGAGATCCGCGAGCGCCGAGCGGGCACAAACATCGTCGGCGCCATCGCGCTCAACACCGGAACGGCAGGCGCGGCCTTCAGCCACGCATGACCGCCGGTCCTCCGAGCCGTCCGCCAGAGCGTGATCGGTCCTCAGGGCCCATCACTCACGGCGGCGCCCACCGGCTCGTGTCTGCACAACGCCATCGGCGCCGTCCAGAGCGGCGCCACAGACTCGGAGGACGCGATGAGGAAACACCTGTACATCGACGAGGAACTTGTCGGTCACGATCACGACGCCGGTGAAGACGCTGCGGCAACTGGCGGCCTGCCGAACCGACTGTTGACAGCATTCGAGGTCGCCGAGTACATCGGTTGCCACGAAGAGACCGTGCGGCGCGCATACTCGCGCGGCTTGCTCACGTCGCAGCGATTCGGCGTGCGCGGTCGGCGTTTTCACCCGGCTAACGTGCTCGACTGGATCAAGCGCGGCGCACCCACCCGCGTGTCGTAGACCAACTGCAGAGGAGCCACCCATGAAGCAGGAGTGATGACCATCAGACGAAGGTGCACAGAACGCAACTGCAAGAACGGAAGGAAGTGCCTCGAACATCTGCGCTTCGACGTGATGTTCCGCGGCAAGCGGTACCGCATCCCAGCCAATGAGTTCGCCATCCCTCGAATGGAACCCGGCAAGCAGCGGGAGATCCAATCGATGGAGGAAGCTCGCGATTGGGAACGCCTGTTCATCGGCGAGATCAAGGCCGGGCGCAATCCTCGCCGGCCGTCAGCTCGCACGATGCAGGCCGGCAGCGAGCTGCGCGACGTGTCCGCGTTCCTCGACGCCTACATGGAACGCTGCGTCAAGCCGGCAGGCCTCCGCAGCATCGCGGCGGTTCGGAGCCGCGTTGGTGTGCTCAAAGGCCACCTCGGAGAACTGCCGCTAGCGGCCCTGGAAGATCCGGACGAGGTCAACCAGTTCAAGACCGACTCGGAGTACGCCGAAGACGTGGAGATCGCCACGATGCACCGCGTTTTAGAAACACTGCGGGCGGCCATGAACTGGGGCATGGCGCAGACGCCGCCGCTTTTCAACCGTTCGCCATTCCATCGGTTCGGCGTCCGGTTGAACAAGAAGTCGGAGACCGCCCGAGACCGCCGGCTCACCAGGGACGAGGAGAAACGGCTGCTCGATACCGCACTGCAGCAGATGAACAGGCCCGAGCATCAGAACGTCGGCTCGCTGCTGCACGACCGCATCATCGGCGCCTTGGAGCTCTGCTGCCGCCGCGGCGAGATGCTGATGATTCAGAACAAGCGCGTGAACTGGGACACCTGCCAGATCGGCATCCCAGGCTCGACGGCAAAGGACAAGGAGAACCGCCGCATTCCTTTCAACCCGAAGGGCCGGCTGGCGGCGATCCTCAAACGGCGTTCGGAAGTCGGTCCTGACGGCTACGTGTTCGGCAGTGCCAATGGGAGCCACCAGCCGAACATCCAGACCGCCTGGGAAACGCTGAGGCTACTCGCGAACGGCGTCGAACCGAAACCCGGAAGAGAGGGAGCGCAATGGAATCGGGAACAGCTCGAACGGATCGATCTCCGCTGGCACGACCTGCGGCACGAAGGCGCGTGCCGCTTGCTCGCGGACGGCGTCGACATCCGCATCATTCAGCTGATGCTCGGGCACGCCAGCATCCAGCAAACGCAGCGCTACTTGAACGTGACCGACGAGGAAATGCGGAGAGGACTGGAGGTGAGCTGGAAGAACGAAGGCCGACCGCTTCGCCTGGCGTCGGGAAGCTGATCGGCCTGGTTTCGTTTCCGGATTGTCCCCGTTTTGTCCCCGGGAACTGGAAATTTTGGTTGCGGGGGCTCGCAACAAATTGTACCGGCAGCTCTGTTGGGCGGCAGCGTGAACGTGAAAACGCTGGCGTTTCTGACGGAGGTGCCCGATGTTCGATTCCCGCTGGGGCGATGACCCGCGAGATCGCGACGACAGCTCGCGCGATCTCAGCCGCGGTAGTCGCGGAGGTTCAGACCCGCGCGATCGGGAGCGCGTGGACCCTCGCGACGTGTTCATGGAGCACGTCAACCTGCCGCGTGGCCTCGAACGAGAGCACGTCCACTATCACGGCCACGACCACACTCTTCGCGGATCGGAAACGCGTACGCTGACCACCGTCGGCGCCTTCCGCGCCGTGCCTGCCAACGATCTGCGCGACAGCTTCGATCAGCCGCTGGACCCACGTCACGGTGAACTCTGGCATCTGCGCGACTCCGGGTTGGTTCAGACGGTCCGTCTCGACCGCGACCACAGCGTCGTCACGCTGACCAAAGAAGGACGCGATCTGCTGGAATCCCGGCGTCTGGACGACGACTCGCGCGAACGACAGGCTTTCTATGCCGGCGTCCCAAAGCCGCGCGAACTGAAGCACGACGCGGAACTTTATCGCGCCTACACGGAGGAAGCCGAACGTCTCCGTGACGTAGGCGGGAACATTCACCGCATCGTCCTCGAGAACGACCTGAAGCGCGAGTATCAGGAGTTCCTACAGGAGCGCAATCGCGAACGCGGCGACAGCGATGGCCGACCCGATCGCGATCCTCTGGAGATCCAGGACTGGGCCAGAGAGCACGACCTTCCCTGCGACGACCGGGGCCACGTCCAGTTCCCGGACGTCCGCATCGAGTACGACATTGATGGACGCGATCACACGCTCGACGTCGAGGTCATGACGCCGCACTACCGAGGCGCTCACGGCGCAGCAAAATCCGGTTCCGGATTCCGCCTCTACTTCACCGCCCACGCTGGTCGCGGGCGCAGCGGTGGCCGGACACCGAGCGTCATCGAGGAGCTGCTCTGATGACCTTCGATGAACGCGTCCAGGCTGTTGCCAAGAAGGGCTTCACCGAGCGGCAAGCGCGGTTTCTGACGACGGTGATGCTCCACACCGGCGTCTGCGTCCCGCGCCAGTACGCGCGGTTCTGCGGGATCGTCTACGGCGCGAAGACCAGGCAGTTCTTCACCAAGCTCGTGCGCCTTCAGTACGCATCAATGTACGACTGCCGCCACAATCGCGCGCGCATCTATCACGTGAACCAGCGGGCACTGTACGCGGCCATTGGTGAAGCCGATAACCGTTTCCGCAAACCGGTGACTCTGAACCACGCGATTCAGCGATTGATGGTGCTTGACGCCATCGTCGAAGACCCCGATTTGGTGTGGCTCGGCACCGCCGACGAGAAGGCGGCGCATCTCCTCGCGTTGACCAGGATCGCAGAGGCGGACTTACCTCACGTTACAGTCGGCGACGGAGAGCGGCGCAGGGTTCGGTACTTCCCGGACCGCCTGCCGATTGGCATTCACCTAGCGGGCCGCGGCGTGATCGTGTACGCCGTCACCGACCCCTGGCTAGACGAGTTCCGACTGTTCCTCGAGCGGCACGCCGCGCTGCTCCGGTCGCTGCCCGCATGGACGCTGCGGATCGTCGTGCCGCCGCAGTTCCCGGACATCGCCCACCGGTCGAAACAGGTCGTCTGGAACCAGCTACTTACCCCACTCAGAACCGAGGTCCTCGACGAGTTGCGGTGGTACTTCGAGCAGCTCCGGTCCCACCCAACACCGTCGCGCAGCGACGACCTCGACGAGCGGTTCTATCGCGCCCGCGATGCCTTCGCTGCGGCTCGCTTCAAGGCGCTCTACAAGGTGTGGAAGCAGGATGGCGAGCCCGCTCTCGCCGGCGCCGGTTCGCGTGCGATCGGCGATGCAGTGGCGGCGGGTACGGGCCGGGTCGAGACTCTTGAACTCGGTCACCGCTACGGCCATCTCTCACCCCTGGTTGCCGTCGCCTAAGGCCTCTATCGGACCTGACGATAGACTGTCTGGACTTGCCGGTGCCTGTGAGCACTGCAAGCTGGCGATGGATCAAGACGGGTATCTCATGGCCGAAACACGTGCACCGGAAAAGTGGCTCTGGACCGAGGACGACTTCGAGGTCATGGGCTGGCATGACGCCCGGATCTACGCAATCGCGTTTCTCGAAGAAACCTTCGAGTTCGCCCTGGACATCGACTACATATTCGAGTGGGTGAAGCCCGCACCACCGGCTGAGCACTTCACCTTCTGGGTGTCTCCGTGCACCTTGGTCTTCGAGAACATCTCAGAGCTAGAGATCGATTTGGCTCCTTACGTCGAGCTGACCATCGAGGACATTTCCCGCGGCGAGAGCCTGGTTCCTCGAAACGCGGAAGCCATAGGAAAGACCATCGAATGGCGATGGAAGGTTGCCAGCACCGGCGGGGAGATCAACCTTCGGGCAGCGGGCTATAAACAGCACGTTCGGATGGCGCCCCGCCATCTTGACCGTCAATCTGTTCCGCTGTCAGACCGCGGCGGCATCTCGTTTTCCCAAGGCAAGGATCCATAAGCTGGTGGGGCCGAGGAGGGGGACGTTACTCCAAAGCGCGGTTGGCCCCCTTTGACACTCGACGTAACGCATTTGGACGCCGCCAAGCGCGATCGCTCGGAGCCGTCCTCTCGCCTGCAAGCCCCTGGGACGCTTCACTTTCTCGCTACCGCAGTCGTCCCTGTCGGGCGGCGTTCTGTGCCGCCCGCTGAGCGCCCCAGCACAGGAGTCGGAGTAGAGATGGGGCGTGAGCGACCCCGCCCGCGCCTCGCAGTCGCGGCCCCGAGGCCGTTCAGCGGGGTCGCTCACGCCCCAGATGTCGGTGTCGGAGATGTGCTGGGGCGGGCGTCTGATGGTCGCCGAAATGCGTGTGAAGACGCTGCCGTTTTCCCGGAAGACGCCAGTGAGAAACGACCCTGAATGTTGCCTCGCAATCGATCGAATTCCTGGCCGAAATCCGGGCCGCTTTTGCCGTCGCTCCGGTGCTCGATTTTCCGGGAGCGCTTGGGCGCGTCAAGGGTTCGCTCGCTCCGCTCGCCGCTGTCGCGCCCTTGACCCGCCCGGCGCGCTCCCGAGTGGTTGGCAATTACCGGAGCGACGGCGAGATTCGCGCGTCAATCTGCTTCGCATTCCCTCGCACTTCTGCCATGCATCGGGGCGATTACAGTCCTGTGTCTTGACGAATCCCCTCTCGAACCCTCACGATCGTTCCACGATGTTCTTCTCCCTCGTCTAGTTCTGGCCTGCACGGTGGACGGTGCCCGCGTCCGGTAGGGCGTGGTCCATCTGTTCCGCACCCAACATCGATGGCGAGTTTCACGCCGTCGACACCTGCAGAACCAGTTCTAGAGACGAAGGGAGGGCATCGTGTCTTCCGCTGAACATTTCGTTCGGCATCACCGACGACAGACCGACCGCGCGATCAGTCAGGCGTACGCACGTCTGGCGACGGATGCGATAGCCACAGCGACATTCCACGAGCTGCTGCACTGCGCTCGGGAGCGATCCAGACGGTTGCTGGACGCGCCGGTCGTCAATGGCCACCATCCTGGTGTCGAAGCGCTGGTCAATCTCTCCCGATTCACGTGGGCACACACACGCGCGGTGGTCGACTGGCCAGGCACGTCGGCGTCGTGGCGACCGGCGGTGTGTTCGCTTGCACAGCATCTGATCGGTAGGTACGCGGTGCCGGCGTTCCTCGCGGCGTCGTGGTACGCGACGGATGATGCGTACGCAGAAAAGAAGCGCGAGTGGTTCGTCGCGCACGCGCGTGGTGCGAGCTTTCGATCGCTGGACCTGCCGATCGAAATGACCAGGAAGATGGAACACATCTTCCTCACGTCACGCGATCACCTGGCGATCGAGCAGGCGATGCGCCGTGCCGAACTCCTCGCTCTGGGTGCATCCGACGAACTGGTCCGGGCCGTGCTGGCGACACGCTCGGCGACAGACCTGCGCAACGGCGCGTTCTGGCGTACGGTGTGGATGTTCCTGATTGCGAACGCGAGCGCAGTTGACCACGCGCAAATCGGACCGATGATCGATTTCGTCCAGGCGATTCGGCATGAGCGCGTGGCCGTGGAAACGCCGGACGGAATCGTCCTGCGAGATCCGCCGCAACCCCGGTTCTCGATGAAGGGACGCACGGTGCAATCCATGTTGCGGTTGATGCAGATTTGGCATCGCAGTCTTGGCCTGGCGAACGGCGGTCTCACGTGGACACCATCACCACTGCAGCCGATGATGATCGAGGAGCCAAGTCAGGACCCGTCGGCGCCGCCCAGCGTGTGGCAGCTGATGGAGCTCACGAATGGCGCGCAGTTGCGGATGGAAGGCACGGCCCTGCGTCACTGCGTCGCCAGTTATGCTGACCAGTGCTGGCGAGGAGCATCGCGGATTTGGTCGCTCCGCGTCCAACGAGGTGAAAAGGTTCGCCACGTGCTCACGATCGAAGTCGACATCAAACGCCGCGCCGTCATCCAGGCGCGTGGCTGGGGCAATCGTGTGGCTTCTGGAAAGCCGCTTCGGCTGCTGCAGGATTGGACGTCTAGAGAGCGGCTTCGATTAGCGATCTAGGTTGAATAAAATCGACATCGCGCAGATGCAAGACTTCCAGTTCGTTTCGTTCTTTCTCGGCCACGATGCAGGCGATCGTGCTCGTCGGCTGCTCGCCGAGTGCGAGCTCCTCGACGTGGCTCTATCGTCCCGTGCAAATCGGCACGCCTGGAGCGGGGATGTGCACTTCGGAGTGTCTTTGCGTCTGCCGGTCGAGGACAAACGTTTGGAGGCCCTGCTCGAGCGGCTCCGAGCCGTCGGAGAAAAGCCCTTCACTCGGTTGGATCGAGAACACAGCCCGGAGGAACTCGGCTCGGCCGACTGGTTGATCATGCGTGTAGCGACTGCGGGACTTTATGGCGGAGTGGACTACGGCCAATCCTATCGCTTCGAGAACGCGTGCGGCACGTGTGGTGCTGGTGCGGAACTGGTCCCTCCGCTGGTCGCGGAACTAGGCAAGATGGGCAAGACGGACATCGATCATCTCGTCTATGAAGGGCACTTCATCGTCACCAAGCGAATCGCGGTGGCTCTCGGAAAGGCCGGTCTGACCGGCATTGAGCCCACGCCCGTTCAAACCCAACGCCGGCCGCCAAGTGCTCATCATGTCTGGCTTCGGATCACGAGCGAGTTTCCTCGACTCCATGAGTCGACAACGGGCTACGAAACCGAAGCACCGTGCACCGTTTGCGGTCGCGGCGGGCACTACGGAAGCGCTAAGGAACCGGAAGTCCCGCGGTACAACCCCGTCTCTGCGGACACACCGGACTTCAATCGAACCTGGGAGTACTTCGGCGATTGGCGCCAAGTGCGAAGCGAAAGGCATTTGAGGCCTGTCGGTGGCAGCCAGGGCGTCGTGGTATCACAACGGGCACGGCGTGTTCTCCAGGACCTCAAGGTCCGCAGGCTCATCTGGATACCGATGTCGCCTGCCTGAGGAGGGCCAGCTGAGCGGATGCACGCGGTAGGTGCTATAATTCCTCAAATCATTTTAGGATTTATAGCATGCCACGCAATACAGCTGCACTTCGAAAGCTCTACGAGACCGCGCACGCTCAAGGCGGCTTTTTTACGGCCCGCCAGGCACGCGACGCCGGATACGAGGACAGCGTGCACCCGTATCAGGTGCGGTCCGGAAACTGGGTCCGAGAGGTACGCGGCGTGTACCGCCTGGCGCAGTTTCCGACGCCATCCAGGCCCGACCTGATGGTCTGGCAGCTGTGGTCGCGGAACCGGCAGGATAAGCCACAGGGGGTCTTTAGCCACGCGACCGCGCTGACGCTGCACGACCTCTCCGACGTGATGCCGGCGAAGCTGGACATGACGGTGCCTCCAGGGTTCCGGAGGATGGCTGCCATTCCCGACGTCCTTCGCCTGCGCCATGCGAGGCTCAGCGAGCGAGACATCCAGACGATCGACGGCGTGCGCGTGACCACGCCGCTCCGAACGCTGATTGACGTCATCGCCGAAGCCGCAATCGCTCCCGAGCTCCAGGTCCAGGGCGTCGACCAGGCTCTCCGGCGAGGTTTGATCATGCGCAAGCAACTCGACACAGCGCGCGTCGGCACTCGGGCACGACAACGCATCGACAGAATTCTGAAGCCGTTACGTGATGGCAGCTCGACGCCAGTACGCAACCGCCGGCGCGTCTCGAACAGGGATGCACAGAGGCAGAGAACAAGCAGAACCGACGGGGATTTACACATGCCGGTTGCGCACTTGGAATCAACCTACGAAAACGTATACGCGGAATGTCCGCACTGCGGTCACCGCAATGTCTTCAATCGTGCATCCGATCTCAAGACGTTCGAGCCGATTGCAGGCCTTGATGTCGCGTGCGAGAAGGCAGGCTGTCGACGTCCGTTTCGGATAGTAAGCGACCGCATAAATCCAGCCCACGAGTCATTGCTGTTTGACTCCGCCGATCTATTGAGTCGGAAGCAGTACATGCAATGCGTCCTCGCCGTTGCACAAAGCTACGAGGTGTTTTTCAATCATTTTCTACACGTGCAGCTTCTGTGGCGCCCGTTCGCCCGCGAGGACACGCATGACGTCGACGAGTTGAACGAAATGTCTGAGGCTTTGTACGACGCAGTACAGCCGTTCACATTCGAACCGATGCGTTCGATATTTCTTGATCTCGTCGCGCACAACGTCGTCTTCTCGGCTTTGTCGGAGTCCAAGGCCTGGATCGAGGCGCTGCCTGATTCGCCGCGGAAGATCAGGAAGCCCGCCAAAGCCCTCGTTGAGTCGGTGAAAGACGGAGCGCTCCGAGATCGTTTGCTCGCACTCTACGACGCGAGAATCGCGAGCTTGAGAAACCGCGTCGTCCACAAAGATGCGTTTCGGCCGACGCGAGAACAGGCGGAACAGGCGCTACTCGAGGCCAGAGAGGTTCTGCATCCATTAACGAACAAGCTGCGGCTATCGGGAGACGCGGAGTGGTACATCAACGGCGCCGACCGATGACTGGTTCCACTTGCTCCTCTTCAATCGGTGTGACGGCTCAGATGCGCGAACGCGCAAGTGCCCCGATAGATCGAACTGTTCATCAGTGCTGTCGGCACGGCATAGCCATGCCTGCGGGCCAGCACCTGGATAGAAACACGCACCTGCGACAGCAGAGGTGATGTTCAAACGCCAAGAGAAGGCAGACGTTGTTCCGGCGCGCTTGGATTGCAGCGTGAGCGCAATGGTATGGTGATCCTGAGGGGAAGAAGCAGCCGGGATCTGAGCTCGGAGCCGTAATCGCAGAATCGCCTACGGCATCCCCCTCCTCGTGACACGGTCCCCAGCCATGGTAGGGACACCCGTCGTACGTCGCGTCATCGGTGAAGTACAGGTCCTGGTCGAGAGTGACTATCCTGTACCGGTCCTGCCCGAGATCCCCTCTGCCAAGATCCCTTACCAACGGTGATGCCGGGTTTCCCGCCTGACCGACGCCGGGCTCATTACGCACACCCTCGAATTCTTCACGAGACGCGAACCGCACGTTCCGGTGGTTCCGAAGATCGGCAAGTAACGACTGAGCGCGCTCGTTCAACTCGGTTCGCCGCGCGGCAAGTTCGTCCAGATCATCGTTCAGCACCAAAAACTGCCTCGGGTACGTCTTCTGAAAGAGAATCCACGCCCCTCTTGGCGTTCGAACCCAAGCCCCAACACTTACAGAAATTAGCGGTTGGCGCTCGCCGTGCCGAGTATAGGACATCTCGATGAAGCGCGCGCAGACTGCATCTTGTCCTTCGGGCACATACTCAGGCAACGCCGCCGGATGCTGCGGTGGGATGTATCCGGACAGGCTGCGATATCCAAGAAGCTCACAGAATTGCTCCGCTCTGGCCCTTACATCCCCGAGATTTTCGAAGACGTCAATGGCGCCCGCAATAGGATCTCGCGCCAACAGAGTTGCATTTAAGTCGCTGAAGACAATGAACCATTCGCCGTTAGTAATGACGAATCGTGTAGGTGTGTCGCCCTCGGTGGACAGGGCAAAACCGGCCATTTGTCGACACTTCAAAACCGGCCATTACCGGTGAGCGGGATCGAGGCCGAGTGAGTTCTATCGCACGCTGTCTCCAGACTGCAAGTCCGTGTGGACCTT